>Ga0335070_10006761_pt1 | contig 13477 bp, 14 predicted proteins | sample Lox_Sample_13_FD_206722 | JGI IMG/M metagenome (GOLD analysis project Ga0335070, IMG submission 206722) | Soil microbial communities from Loxahatchee National Wildlife Refuge, Florida, United States - Lox_Sample_1.3 | ecosystem: Environmental > Terrestrial > Soil > Wetlands | place: USA...
CTCACCGCGCAGGTGCTCGGGGCCACCCCGGCGGCCAGCCTCGTCGCCGGCAGCTACGTCCTCCTGAACCTGCAGATGAACAAGACCGCGACGCACGCCATCTCGGACTATCTGGCGCTGGCGCTGGCCGCAGCACTCTCGCTCGTGCTCGTGCGCTTCGCGCGCGAGCCGCGCCGCACGGCCTGGCTGTGCGGCCTGGCACTCGCGGCACTCGTCCTGACCAAAGCCATCTACGCCGGCTTCGCCGTTCTTTTCCTCGGCGGCGCCGCAGTCCACGGGCTGTCGCGGCTGCGCCATCGCGGCGCGCGAGCGCTGGTTCCAGCCGTCACGGCCGCAGCCATCGTCATCGCGGCAGCCGGCGGCTGGGCCGCGCGCAACGTCGCATGGTACGGTCACGCCACCGACAGCCGCGACGCGATCGGCCTCAGCGGGCGTGAAGCCTACGACCACATGACGTCAGGCGAGCACGCCGCCGCGTTCCTGTGGTGGACGCGCGGCGTCGGTGAACGCCTGGCCAGGCAGTTACTGCCGGAGACCGCCTGGCATCGCCATGAGCTTTACGCCGACGATGGCCTTTATATGCAAGGCCATGTCCATGGCTATGAGGCCCGGGTCACGCGGCTGATGCACGAGAAAGGCCTCGGGCGCCGCGACGCCGAGGCGGCCGTGAGCGGCCTCATCCTGCACGATATCCTCGCCGACTGGCCGGCTTACCTGGCGACGATGCCGGCGGTCTTCTACCGCGGCCTCTGGTTCGACGAGTTCATCGTCTTCGGATTTCCGGCGCTATGCTGGCTGCTCGTCCGCTGCATCCGCCGGCGCGACGGGACGACCTTGCTCGCGCTGTCGCCCGGCCTATTTTCGCTGCTGGCCTATGCGGCGCTGTCGTTCAACATCCCGCGCTATCAATTCACCGCCGCTCCGGCCCTGGCGATCGCCGCCGGCTTGGCGGCCGAGGCGCTGCTGCAGCGCTGCCGCGTCTGGCGTCACAACTCCCGCCCGATCAGCCGGTCGACCGAGTAGCGCCCGCCGCCGCGGAAGAAGATCGCGAGGCACAGGAGCATCCACAGCAAGGGATACTCGTAGCCGCGCGCCGTCCAGAAATAGCCGTTCGGCCACTGCCACACGAACGTGATCACGGCCATCTGGATGACGATGCTCGCGGCCGCCAGGCGTGTCAGCAGGCCGATCGCCATGAACGCCGAACTGAAGAACTCCGTACCAACCACCGCATAAGCGAGAAGCAGCGGAAACGGCAGGCCGTGCCCGGCGATTCCCTCGGCGGCCTTCGCCACGTCGCCGTGGAAGAACTTCTGCCAGCCGTGCGGAAACAGGACCGCGCCGGTGCAGAAGCGCATGAACGCGTAGCTGTACGGTGAGAATGCCTGATACAGCGGCCGCAAGCGCGGCACGATCAACACCCGGCGATCGACATGCTCCTCCGACATGCGCCCCTCCTGTACGTGCGGCGAGTCGTACGATACCATACGACGAAACGGCATACCGACCGAGGGGAGCCAGCCATGCATCAATTCAAGCTGCCCGACTGGGCCATCAAGCGCGTGACACAGCGGCGCGGCAAAGCGCACGCCTTCGACAATCTCGACCCGCGCAAGACGGCCCTTCTCGTCGTCGACCTGCAGAACGGCTTCATGATGGACGGCGTCTCGCCGCTGCCGGTCGCCACCGCGCGCGAGATCGTACCCGACGTGAACCGTCTCACCCGCGCCGTGCGCGCCGCCGGCGGCCTCGTCGTGTGGATTCAGATGGCCTTCACCGAGGAATCGCGCGACAGCTGGTCGGTGCTCAACCGCGACCTGTCGACGCCCGAATCCTGCGAAAAGCGCGCCGCATCCCTGCGCGTGGGTTCGCACGGATACGAACTCTGGTCGGATCTCGAGGTGCAGCCGGAGGACGCCAAGGTGCAGAAAACCCGCTTCAGCGCCTTCGCCAAGGACTCATCCGACATCGAAGCGCTGCTCCGCCGCCGCGGCATCGACACGGTGATCGTCACCGGCACCGTGACCAGCGTGTGCTGCGATTCGACCGCGCGGGACGCCATGATGCACAACTTCAAGAGCATCATGATCTCCGACGGCAACGCCGCGCGCACCGATGACGAACACACCGGCGCCCTGGTGAACTTCTACCTCGTCTTCGGCGACGTCATGACCACGGACGAGGCGATCGGCTGTGTCGAGCGCAACGCCGCCGCGAAGGCCGCGAAGGAGCCGGCGCTCGCAAAGTGAGGCGCGCGAGTTTGCCCTGGCGGTCGCCGTCGCGACCGCTCCGGTTGCATCCGTCGCCGCCCAAACGCCGGGCTATCTCTCGGCGCTCCTCGACGACCTCGTCACCGCCATGGCGCCCCGGCTGGTATTGCTTCGCTCGCAATGACAGCGCATTATCGTGAGCGGCTTGCTATGCGTGGCTGGGGCGGTTGGGCGCGCCCGGAAGGACGATGTTCGTCGAAATGGTTGGCGGCGGGCTCTTGCTCGGCGTCGGCGGCTCCGCCGTTTGCCGCAGGCTGCCCAACATCGTCGGCATAGTCCGCAAAACCCGCGCCCATACCTCAGGCGCCCGGCTGCAGCGCAATCCCTCCTTTATCTGGTTGCGCGCGGCCGCATAGTCGCCGAGAGCGGCTTGCTGCCGCGCTGTCCGCATGGCGCGAACCGCCGCCGCCTTGCGCGCCTGCCGCCACACCCGCGGCGCGATCTCGGACGAAAGATATGCCGAGGAGAGGTCGATCGACTTGCGCTCGTCGGCGACGCTGGCGCCGCTCCGTACCGCGTTGGCATAGGCCGATCGGCTATGCAGCCGGAAGCACGCGAGCGGCTCGGGGTCGTAGAAGATCGGCGTGCGCAGCGCGACGCGCTTCCACATATCCCAGTCCAGGCAGATCTTGAGCTCCGGCCGGAAGCCGCCGAGCTCCTCGTAGACGGATCGCCGCACCACGATACCGACGAACTGGATCCGCGGCGTCACGAACTCGCGGATCGCGAAATCCGCCGGCAGCACCCCTGGCGCGCGGGCGTCGAGCTCCGACAGCCCGGTCCAGACCCCGTCCTCGTCGATATAGACGAGGCGGGACAGCCAGGCGCCAACCTCGGGATGGGCGGCGATCGCCTGGCGCGCCCGGGCATAGAACTCCGGCCGCACCACATCGTCGCCGTGCAGGATGTGCACCCATTCGCCGCGGGCGCGACGGATGCAGTCGTTGAAGTTGGCGACCATACCGAGGTTGCGCGGCTGGCGCGAGAAGGCGATGCGACCTTTTCCGACCTCGCGCGTAACCGCCTCAGGATCGTCGCGAGTCGAAAAGTCATCGACGACCTCGATCTGCATGTCGTCGGGGCCGGGATCCTGGCGCAGTACGCTGTGCAGGGTGCCGCGCATGTAGTCGGCGTAGTTGTACGCCGGGATCATCACTGAGAAGAACGGGCGGGTCGTGCCCGGCGGCAACGGGTCGATCTTCGGCGGGAGAGGAACGCCGTACCTTTTCACTTGTGTTGCCTCCACTCGGCTCCCTTATCCGGGGAGCGGCTCGGATGACCCTTTGGTTTTCACTCTGCGAACTGCGCGGGACTTGTTTAAAGTGAGCAACGTGTAGCAGCGGCCCACCCGCCGTCACGTTCCCGTGAGAGCGGTGCCACACGTTCCAACCGGGAGTGAGATGCGTCTTCGCGGGCAAACTGTCGGCGGAATTCCGCCAGCGAGACGCCGCGCGCGTCCGCGTCGGAGACGACGGGCTCCCGGAGCGGCCATTCGATCGCGAGATCGGGATCATTCCAGGCGATGGTGACCTGCCCCTCGGGATCGTAGGGCGCGCTCAAGTGATAGATCAGCACGGTATCGGAGAGAGCGGCAAAGCCGTGGGCGAACCCGGCGGGCACGTAGAGCATCCGCGGCGCCTCGGCGGCCAGCGCAAACGACATCCACCGGCCCCAGCTCGCCGATCCCGGCCGCAAGTCGACCACCACGTCGAACACCGATCCGGCGACGACGCGCACCAGCTTCGCCTGCGAGGACGGCAGCTGCAGGTGCAAGCCCCGCAGCACGCCGGCGCGCGAGTGGCTGTCGCTGACCTGCGGGAACGACGTGGGCAGGCCCGCGGCGGCGAACGCGCTGGCGAGATAGGCTTCATGAAAGGCGCCGCGCCGGTCGTGGAACATCTCGCGCTCGATCACGAGCAGGCCGGCGATGGCGGTTTCGACGATCTTCACGCGATCCGGACCTCCGGCACGTGCAGGATCCACTTGCCCCCGCGCGTGCCGAACTCGCGCTCCTTGGCCTCGATTTCCTGGCGGTGATTCCAGGCCAGGAGCAGCACGTAGTCGGGCTTGCGGGCGCGGAACTCCTCCGGCGACACGATCGGGATGTGCGTACCGGGGGCGACCTTGCCGATTTTCGCCGGCGTATTGTCCGAGATGAAGGCGACCTGACGCGCATTCAGGCCGCAGAAATTCAGCAACGTCGTGCTTTTCGCCGTCGCGCCGTAGCCGGCGACCATGGCGCCGCGGGCATTCAGCTCGTTGATCAGCCCGCGCAGCCGCAGCCGCGTCGTCTCGCAGGCCCGGCGGAACCGCTCATAGACCTCGGGCCCGTCGAATTTCGCATCCAGCTCGCGCAGCAGATATTCCCGCACGATCGGCGCCGGCGTCCGCTGACCGGCCGGCGCCAGGAAGAAGCGCATCGAGCCGCCGTGGACCGGCAAGGGTTCGAGATCGATCAGCTCGAGCCCGCAGCGCCCGAAGACGTTGCGCACCGCCAGCACCGACCAGGTGAACACGTGCTCGTCGTAGATCTGGTCGAGGCTGACGTTCTCGAGCACGTCGCCGAGGTAGGCGACTTCGAACACGAACACGCCGCGCTCATCCAGCAGGCGAGCGACGCCCCGGCCGACCGAATCGACGTCGGGTATGTGGGCGATGACGTTGGCGGCGTAGATCAAGTGTGCCGCCCCGAAGTCGCGCCGCACCTCCTCCGCCGTCTGTTCGTCGAAGAAGCATTCCCGCACGTTGACACCCGACGCACGCGCGACGTCGGCGACACCGGCCGCCGGCTCGATCCCAAGATGAGCAACTTTGGCTGCCGCGAGATGCCGCAGAAAGCTGCCGTCGTTGCTGCCGATCTCGACGACGCGGCCGCCTTCGGGTACGAAGCGCGCGCGCAGCCGGTCGGCGGCCTTGCGGAAATGGTCGATCATCGCCGCCGACGTGCCGGTGAAATACGGATACTTCGAGTCGAACATCACCTCGGGCGGCGGCTGATCGATGAGCTGGAAAAGACTGCATGATGGGCAGACCGCGACCTCGAGGGGGTAGAACACCTCGCCGTCAATGATGCCGTCTTTGACGGCAGCGGCCGTGAAGCGTGCCTGCGACACAGGTTGACGACCCAGGCTCATGAACGGGGTGAGCGGCGTGGAGCAAGACCGACAACAACCAGGCACTTTGTTCGCCTCGAAAGGGACTCCCCCGACCAAAGCTAGTGTTCGGGGCCCGCATGGTCCTGCGACCAATCTGGGGCAACGGCTGAAACGCCGCGATCCACGACCACCTACAGACGATGAAGATCCTTCTGACCGGCAGCACCGGCCAAGTAGGCGGCCGCCTGCATCGGCTGCTGGCCGCCGAGCACGACATACTGGCGCCGTCGCGCGTCGAGCTTGATCTCGCCGATACCGCAGCGCTGCGCGCGGCAATTCGTCACGCCGCTCCCGATCTCGTGATCAATGCTGCGGCGTGGACCGACGTCGAGGCGGCGGAAGACGATTCGCGCGCGGTCGAGATCAACGCCGCAGCACCCGCCGTGCTCGCCGCTGAATGCAGGCGCCTCGGCGCCGCGCTCGTCCACTTCTCGACCGACTACGTTCACGACGGCAGCTCGTCACGGCCGTATGCGGAGAGCGACCCCGCCCGGCCGCTGAACGCCTATGGCCGCGGCAAGCTCGCCGGCGATCTCGCGGTGCTTGCGTCCGGCGCTCCCGGTCTGATTCTGCGGTTGAGCTGGGTCTACGACTCTGGCGGCCGGAATTTCGTGCAGAAGATCCTCGCGCTCATGCGCGAGCACGATACCGTCGCCGTCGTTGCCGACCAGCGCGGCGCACCAACCCCCGCCAGCGTGATCGCGGATGCCGTGGCGCACATCGTCCGCGAGGGGCGCGGCGACCCGGCGGGGATGTTCGCCCGGCAGTTTCCGCAACGTTGTGGCGTGGTGAATCTCGCCTGCCGCGGCTGGACGACCTGGCACGGCTTCGCCCAGGCGATCATGGCGGAGGCGAACGCGCACGGCGCCGATCTGCGCGCGGCGCGCATCGATGCGATCGCGACCTCAGAGTATCGCGGTAAGGCCGCCCGCCCTCCGAACAGCAGGATGCGTCTCAATGAGCTGCGCCGGCGATTTGGCATTACCCCGCCGCACTGGCGGGCGGCGTTGCGGTGGCTGTTCGACGAAGATGGCGCTCGCCTTTTGGCTCGCGAGGCCGCCACGGCCCAAGCGACCGCGCCAAAAGCCCACCGACGATCGCCACCGCAACGTGACCGGCGCGCCACGGCGGTCACAGCGTGATCACTGGAGCGATACCGCCAAGCCCGGTTGACTGCGCACAGTCATCGCTCCACGCCGGCTTTTGCGCGAGACGCGTACCGGGCGAGAGCGGACAAAGCCCTTGAGCATGTCGTTCCCCGCTGCGACCTCCATATCAGGCGCCGACCCCGCCCCGCCGCTCTCGCTGCCGGCCGGCAGCGACCATCACGAGCTGCGCACCGATCATCTGCTGGCCGACATCGGGCGGCGCTCGGTGCGCGGCGGGGCCATGATGTTCGCCGCGCAAGCCGTGAAGGTGCTGGCCCAGTTCGGCGCCGTCGTCATCCTCGCCCGGCTGCTGCCCCCCGCTGCGTTCGGCCTCATCGCCATGACGGCCGCGCTCTATGCCGTCCTCGATCCGATCCGCGAGCTTGGCCTGTCGGCCGCCACCATCCAGAAGTCCGATATCACGCATGCGCAGGTGAGCACGCTGTTCTGGATCAATGTCGGTCTCGGCACTCTCGTCGCGGCCGGCCTGTTCCTGGCCGCTCCGCTGGTGGCGCGGTTTTACGGAGAACCCGAACTCGTCGCGGTCACGCATTGGATCGCGCTCGGCTTCCTGATCAGCGGCACCGGCGCCCAGCACTGGGCGCTGCTGCGCCGACAGATGCGTTTCGGCAGCGTCGCGATCCTCGAAAGCAGCGCCGAGGTGATCAGCTTCGGCGTCGCGATCGCCGCCGCCCTCGCCGGCGCCGGTTATTGGGCGCTGGTCATCCAGCGCCTGGTGTCGCCGACCCTGATCACCGCGGGCTGCTGGACGTTGTGCCGCTGGCGACCCGGCCGGCCGTCGCTCGTCCCGGGCCTTGGCGAGCTGCTCGGCTATGGCGGCTCGCTTGCCGGCACGACCGTCATCGGCATCGCGTCGCGCAGCATCGACCAGGTGCTGATCGGCTGGTTCTGGGGTGCGGGCACGCTCGGCCTCTATGAGCGCGCGGCCAAGCTGCTGATGCTGCCGCTCAACAACATCGTCATCCCCCTGTACTCCGTGGGCATGCCTGCGTTGAGCCGCCTGACCGCCGATCACGAGCGCTATCGCCGCGTCTTCGGCGAGATCCTGGAGAAACTTGCGATGATGACGGTGCCGGCGGCGGCGGCCATCGCCGCCACGGCCGATTGGACCACCGACATCCTGTTCGGCCCTCAGTGGTCCGCAGCGGCGCCGTTGGTCGCCTGCTTCGCCGCGGTCGCCGCCTACCAGCCGTCGATGTACGTCGCCGGCCTTCTGTACATGACACAGAACCGCGCGCGCGAGCTGGTGCGGACCAGCGTGATCGACGCCGCGATCAGCGTCATGGTCATCCTGCTCACGCTTCGTTACGGCACGACCGTGATGGCCGAAGCGCTCGCCGCCGCGGGTCTCTTCATCCGCATCCCCATTGGCTACTGGCTCGCGACAGTGCGCGGACCGGTCCGGCTCGGGCAGCTCTACGCAACGATGCTGCCTTCGGCGCTGGCCGGCATCGCCATCGTCGGCGCGATCTGGGTCCTACGGCACTTCGTCCTGCCGCACGACATCCATCCGATCCTCGGGTTGTGCGCGGCGGTGGCGGCGGCGGCCGCGACCGCGGGCGCGGTCTTCTGGTCGCTGCCGAAGAGCCGTCAAGGCCTCCTCGGAGTGCTCTCGGCCGGCAAACTTCTGGTGGGAGCCTGATCATGCGCAAAGGGATACTTCTCGCCGGCGGCACCGGGACGCGGCTTCATCCGGTCACCCGCGCGGTCAGCAAGCAGCTGATGCCGGTCTACGACAAGCCGATGGTGTACTACCCGCTCTCGGTGCTGATGCTCGCCGGCATCCGCGACATCCTGGTCATCACCACCCCCCGCGACCACGACGCGTTCTCCGATCTTCTCGGCGACGGCTCGCAATGGGGAATCTCGATCTCGTACGCGACACAGCACCGGCCCGACGGCATCGCACAGGCGTTCCTGATCGCGCGCCCGTTCCTGGCCGACAAGCCGACGGCGCTGATTCTCGGCGACAACCTGTTTTACGGCAACGGCCTACCCGAGCTCCTGAAACCGGCGCGCAACCGCCTCGGAGCGACGATCTTCGCGCACCGAGTGAAGGATCCGCAGCGCTATGGTGTCGTCGCCCTCGATCCGGCAGGCCGGCCGACCGCGATCGTCGAGAAGCCGCCGCAGCCGTTCTCTCCTTACGCCGTGACCGGACTCTATTTCTACGACAGCGATGTCGTGCCGATCGTGCAGTCGCTGAGACCCTCGGCGCGCGGCGAGCTCGAGATCACGGACGTCAACCGCGTCTATCTCGAACGGCAGCGACTCTCCGTCGAGGTCATGGGGCGCGGCTTCGCCTGGTTCGATACCGGCACGCACGACGCCCTGCTCGACGCAGCCCAGTTCATCCAGGTGGTGCAGAACCGTCAAGGAATCCTGATCTGCAGCCCCGAAGAGATCGCCTGGCGCGCCGGCTGGATCGGCAGCGAAGACGTGCTGCGGCTGGCCCGCAGCCTCGCGAAGACCACGTATGGTGAAGCGCTGACCGGCCTGATCGAGCAGCCCGAACATCCGTCGCCGCAACTGGCACGCCGCTCCGGGATCCGCACCGATCGCGCCCGCCCGGCCGCACGCCTGGCCGAGCGGCAGCGGCCGCCGGCGCGCCGCCATCGCGTGCACGTGGTGCCGTGACGGCGATTCATCGCCCACGGCGGCTTCTGGTCACCGGCGGCGCCGGCTTCATCGGCTCGAACTTCGTCCTGCACGCGCTCGCCGCCCGGCCCGACTGGCACATCGTCACCCTGGACAAGCTCACCTACGCGGCTGATCCGGCCCACCTTGCCGGCGCACCGCCGCGACGCCATACGTTCGTCCAGGGCGACATCTGCAATTTCGAGCTCGCGAAAGCACTGATCGTCGGCGAGACGATCGACACGGTCGTCCATTTCGCGGCGGAAAGCCACGTCGACCGATCCATCGCCTCCCCCGGCGATTTCGTACGCACCAATGTGCTCGGCACGCAGACCCTGCTCGAAGCCTGCCGCGCGGCGTGGGGCACAGGACATGGCACGGCCCGCCGCGGCGTCCGTTTCCATCACATCTCGACCGACGAGGTGTTCGGGACCCTGGCGGCCGGCGATCCGCCGTTCTGCGAGAGCACCGTCTACGCGCCGAATTCGCCGTACTCGGCCAGCAAGGCCGCCGCCGACCATCTCGTGCGCGCTTACGCGCAGACCTACGGCCTCCCCGCGATCGTGACCAACTGCAGCAACAACTACGGCCCGCGCCAGCATCCCGAGAAATTCATTCCGACCGTCATCCGCACCGCCCTCGCCGGCGAGCCCATTCCGGTCTACGGCAGCGGTCTCAACCGGCGCGACTGGCTGTTCGTCGACGATCATTGCGCGGCCCTTCTGACCGCGCTCGAGGGCGCCGCCGACGGTGCGCGCTACTGCATCGGCGGCGGCGAGGAAATCGCGAATATCGACCTCGCGCGGCGTATCTGCGCCGTGCTCGACCGGCGGCGTCCCTGCGCCACGCCGTACGAGCGCCTCATCGCCTACGTTCCCGACCGCCCGGGCCATGATTTCCGCTACGCGATCGACAGCACCAAGATCCGGCGCGAGCTGGGCTGGAGGCCGCGGACGGCTGTCGATGACGGCCTGCGGCGGACGGTCGGCTGGTATCTCGAGCAGTCACCGGCGATCGCTACCCGACATCAACTCCATGGCCGGCCGCCTGGTCCAGCGGCCATCGCTCACCCTCTCACGGCGTAACGGCCGGCGCCGCCTCGCACCGGCTTGAGCCAAATCAACGCCAAACGCGCGGCCCTCGTGTATCGGTCGCGCGGCTGTCCGCCTGACCGAGCTCACATCCCGCATGCTGATTCCGCGCAACGAACATTCCTACGGTATCGCGTTGAGCGCGTGGCTGTTCGGGCTGCTTGCTTTGGCCGCAGCCGTCATCGTCGTCTTGCGCATTGCAGAGCTGCAGCGCTTCGCCCAACTGGCGGAGCAGGCCCGGCCGTTCTGGCTGGTAGTCGCCGCGGCGCTTCAAGTCCTAACGTATGTATGCGCCTCCGCCGTGTGGTACCTCGTCCTGCGGCGCGAGGGCGCCGCCCGCCCGTTGCGCTCGCTGGTTCCGCTCGGGGTCGCCAAGCTCTTTACCGACCAGGCGATACCGACGGGTGGCATCAGCGGCACGCTGCTGATCATGCGCGGCCTGGCCCGCCGCGGCGTCCCGGCGCCGCTCGCGATGGGAGCGCTCCTGATCGGTCTGGTCTCGTTCTACACGGCGTACGCCCTCGCGGGCCTCGCCGGTCTCCTCGTCCTTCAGATGCGCCACCCGCTGGGACCGGCGGTGGCGATCGTCGCCCTGGTCTTCGCTGGCTTCGTCATCGGCGTTCCGGCGCTTGTGCTCTATGCGCGCCGGCCGGCGGCGATGCGACGGCTAAAATGGTTGAACCGCCTGCCCGGCGCCAAAGCGCTGATCGAATCCGTCGCCACCGCGCCCGCGCACCTGTTGCGCGACAAGGCGCTCTTGCTGGCGGCAACAGCATTGCAGCTGGCAATCTTCCTGCTCGATTCCGCGACTCTCGGCGTCATGCTGCACGCGGTCGGCGAGACCGCGCCGGCGATCTTCGTCTTCACGGCCTTCATGGTCGCCGATGTGATTGCGACCATTGGCCCCATCCCGCTCGGCCTCGGCGCGTTCGAAGGTACCGCCGTCGCCATGCTCAATCTCAACGGCGTGTCGATCGAGGCGGCGGTCACCGCGACGCTGCTGTTGCGCGGCTTTACCTTTTGGCTGCCGATGCTGCCGGGCTTGTGGCTGGCGCGCCGGGAGTTGGCGGGAGCCCGGCCGGTCGCCGCGGGCGGCGAGCCGCCGATGTAGCCGCCCGGAGTATCTGCGCTGACGCGGACCGTCCTTAACGGGGACGCGGCACGAAGACCTGACCGTTGATGCCGAAGCCGCCTTCGGCGGTTTCGAAGATCTGCATGAACATTTTCTTTGCCGGATCGGCCGTGCGGTTCAAGGCGGCGAGCACCACGTCGGTGATGCCCTTGATCAGCGCCGCCCGCTGATCGAGCGACAGAACGCCGGCCGGCACGTACAGCTCCACGACCGGCGCCGAAACCGGCGCCGGCCGGAAGGCTTACTTTCCAGCCGCTTTCGCTTTTTCCTTCTCGACCACTACCCGCGCCTCGCCGTTCTTCTGCAACTGCGCCAGCTGCGTCTTGAGCGCCGCCGGATCGACGAAGGGGTTCTTCTCGCCGGCCTTGCGGGCGGCGAGACGGTCGGCCTGCGCAAGCATGCCGGCCGCGGGCGGATGCGTGGTGAGATTGACCATCAGCGGATTCTGCGTGTCGCCAACCATGGCCTCGACGCGCTTGACGCTCGCGACATAGGCCTCGACCTGGGCCACGTACAATCCCATCAAGAACCGTTTCATGCGTTCTCCCCTTCTTTCAGATCCGGCGAGCTTAGGGCCTGCCGGTATCTCTTGCATACACCGCCTCCGTGTCGGTCGGCGTGCTCTCCGCCTGCTGCGGCAGGGTCGGCTGACAGGTCGTGAGATAGAGCGCATCGCCGGCGGCGCGGAACACGGACTCGCCGCCGATCCCGCGGATGCCGGGCATCTTCGAGTATTCGATCATCGCCGCTTGGTAGCGGCCGGGTTTCCGATATCGATCGCGACCCGCACTCAGTCCGCCAGCACCGCCGTGAAGTCGCACTGCACCTGGATGCCGCCCTCGCCGTCGAGATTGGCGCGGTGGGCATGGCGCGCCGGGCGCGAATGCTCGTCGGGAAACATCGCGAGCCATTCGCGGTTGAGCGCGTCGCGCTTGGCCCGGTCGCCCAGCCACACGTTCATCTTGACGATGTCCTCGGTCGAGCCGCCCGCCGCCTCGACCAGGCGTCGCACGTGCTGAAACATGTGCGCGCACTGCTCGTCGAGCGTCGCCGCGACCTTGCCGGTCGCCGGATCGACGCCGTTGATGATGCTGGACATGACGATGTTGCCGACGCGGCTGGCCGCCGGGATCGGGTTGGCATGCTTCAGTTCCTTGATGTGGATGCTTTTACGCCGGGACACGAGGTTCCTCCCTTTGGTTCCTTGACCACAAACTATAATATAATAATACTCAACTGCGTTTGGGGAGGAAATGCATGGCGCGCGCAACGGCGCGGCGAGCCACCGCTCAGGTCGACGGCGTTGCCTGGACCACGGTCGCGGGCGAGACGCTGTCGGCGCGCGTCACGGCGCAGATCCGCGCAGCCCTCTTCTCGGGCCAGATCAAGGCGGGCGACCGGCTCGGCAGCGAGAACGAGCTTGCCGCCCGCTTCGGCGTCAGCCGCATGGCCGTGCGCGACGCGCTGCGCTCTCTCGCTGCAACCGGCATCGTCGACGTCCGCGTCGGCGCCAAGGGCGGCATCTTCATCGCCGCCGGCAATCCCGAGCATTTTGCCGACGCGCTGGCGATCCAGCTCAAGCTCATCGGTCTCACGCTCGAAGAACTGTTCGACGCCCAGATCGCGATCGAGGTGACCTCGGCCGAGCTGGCGGCTGCCCGCGCGACCGCGGCCGATCTCGCCCGGCTCAAGGCCCTGTTCGCCGAGTTGCAGGCGCTTGGGGAATCCGGCCTGCGCCGCCGCGAGGAGTTCAAGTTCACCGCCGCATCGATGCGCTTCCACGAGGCGATGGTCGAGGCGGCGCACAACCGCGCGCTGGCGGCGCAGTTCAAGGCGCTGCGCTTCGTCCTCGAGCCGGTCTATGCGACGGGGACGACCAACGAGGTCGTCGGCCGCGTCATCGCCTCGCACAAGGCGCTGCTCGCCTGCATCGAGAAGCGCGACGGCGAGGGTGCGCGCACGCACATGCAGCGCCGCCTGCAGCACATCCGCGCGCATCATCTCGGCTCCGGTGCCGGCAGGA
>Ga0335070_10006762_pt1 | contig 13476 bp, 9 predicted proteins | sample Lox_Sample_13_FD_206722 | JGI IMG/M metagenome (GOLD analysis project Ga0335070, IMG submission 206722) | Soil microbial communities from Loxahatchee National Wildlife Refuge, Florida, United States - Lox_Sample_1.3 | ecosystem: Environmental > Terrestrial > Soil > Wetlands | place: USA: Florida...
GTCTTTTGCGAAAATGGTCCCGAAGTACCCCATGAAGAAGGTGAAGAAACCCATCGCGCTATAGACGACGATGGTTTTCATCGAACCAAATCCATCCTGGAACATGATGAACACGGCACCGACCACAAGCACGATGACAAGCGACAAAAAGCCCCATCGTAGCGCGTTCATTTTGAATCGAGCACCGACAAAAGGGTGGAAGGTCAGGGGAGCTTTTCGTCGTCCTTGTTTTTTGACATGCCCCGAAGCACATGATACTGGTTCAAGAGAACATTCCACCGATTGTGGGTGAATGCACGATGACGAAGGAGCCTGGTCTGTCGGTCTTTGTGTTTCTTTATGCAGGAAGCGTCGTCGTCCGGATGGTACCAACGGAAGCACCTTGAGGGGCGCGTGTTTCAAACGAAAATTTCGCGAGAGTCTTTTCTTGTTAATTTTTCTTATTGACACAGGTCTTCCTCCTAATGAAGCCTTGTTTGAGTGATCCCATGCAATGCAACGACAGAGGCCTATAAAAGCTTGTTTTGTAGCTACTTATGCAATTGGGATGCAACCCGTTATCCGTCTCGCATGCAACCTCTTATGCATACGTTCACCGTCATATGCTGATGATGGTTCACACATCAGCGATGATACTGATGATATCACCGTCTTTTAGCTGATGGTCAGCACCAACGACCCGATGCGTCCGTGCATCGATTGCCCTGATAAAATGCTCCCCCAAGTCGGTATGGACCTTGAACGCGAGATCTTTGGCTGTCGACCCGCGGGGGATGAGATGCGCATCGGGGAGGACGCGCCCTTCCTTATCAGTGAGATGATGCTCGTCCTCCACAGGGTACACCACAATGAGGTCAAGCATCCGCACGGCTTCATCGATGCATCGCTGTACCCCAGTGAACCCGTATTTCGCAAGTACGTGCGTTTTGATGTATTCCAGCGCGTTGAGTTGTTTTTCCGTGACGCCTTCTTTATTCAACAGCGTAAAATCGTTCGCGCCAGGCGTATACGCAATGATCCCCTTCTCGGCAGCGCTGTTGAGGGCCAGTTCACTTTCAGCACTGGTCGGTACCACAATATAATTTTTCAGCTCCTTCATTTTTGCCATGAGATTATCAGGCGCCTTATCGCATTTGTTAAATGCGATAATCATTGGTTTACTGATCGCCCGCACATAGTCAGTTAATTTGAAGAGCTGCTCGTCCGTCCAGTGGGAGGGATGGTCCCGGTCAAGATTGATTTTTCTCATCGCACCCGTGATGTGGTCCTCTTTGATACCAAGGCCCGTGAGTTGGTCCGTGAGCATCTTTTCTATTGTTTTCTCTTCCAGCTCGCATCTGCGTGCGATGATCTCCCAGCTTTTTTTGATGATGCCGAACAACCAGTAGTTGATTTCCTTCTCAAGGAACTGGACGTCCTGGAGGGGGTCGTGCATCCCGATGCCAACCGGGTTACCCTCAGCATCGGTGCTGCCTGAGGCATCCACGATGTGGATGAGCGCGTGCGCCTGCCGAAGGTCGTCGAGAAACTTGTTGCCGAGTCCTTTCCCTTTATGCGCATCCGGAACAAGACCGGCGACATCAATCGCTTCGATGGGGACGAACCTGACGCCCTGGACGCAGCGGGAGTTCCTCGGCGTGCAGGTGAGATGGAAGTCTTGACAGGGGCAAGGTTTTCTGATGAACATGACCCCACGGTTCGCCTCGATCGTCGTAAACGGGTAGTTCGCGATCTCCGCATGTGCTTTTGTCGCGGCATTGAAAAACGTGGATTTTCCGACGTTCGGCTTCCCAACAATACCAAGTTGCATAATGCCTTCTCCACCGTTTCTTTTCGGATGTTGACGATATCGACATTAAATTTGCAGTGTTTAAGCCTTTCAGTCGCTTCATCTTCTTCGGATTCCTCCGTAGGATGCCTCTTTTCGAGGGTCGTTACCGTCTGATTGGAAAGAAAAAAATAGATATACGACATGTGTATATCCGGATAAAACTGCGACGATTGCACGCACGGCTTACATCGTACGCGGGGAGTTTTGTACATGGTTACAAAAACAATAGAAGAAGAACAGGACCAACCACAGCAACAAAAAGAGGAACTACCACCCATCGACAAGTGGATAGAGTCCATCAAATTCAAAACAACAGAAGAAATCAAGGTACCCGAGAGCCTCCTTGATCAGGTCATCGGCCAGGATCAGACCGTGGCGATTGTCCGAAAGGCGGCGGAGCAGAAACGACACGTCATGCTCATCGGAGACCCTGGTACCGGGAAATCCATGGTCGCCAGAGCCATGACCGAGTTTTTACCAAAAGGGGAGCTTGAGGACATCATCGTCTATCCGAACAACGAGGACACCAACACGCCCACCATCCGTGTCGTCCCCGCGGGGAAGGCACAGGAAATTGTCAAGGCGCAACGTGAGGACGCTCGACGGAAGGTCGAGCAGCAAAACACGATGATCCTCGGTATCGTCCTCATGATCATCATCTTCTCACTCATTGGAGCGATCACCACGGGACATTATGAGTATGCGATTTTCGGGTTCATCGCCGCGGTCCTCGTGTACCTCATCGTCGCACGGGGTGGGTTCTCACAGCGACGAGAACTGCAGATGATCCCCAAGATCCTTGTCGCCCACGAGAAGAATGATGTACCTCCGTTCATCGACGCCACTGCGGCGCACTCAGGCGCATTGCTGGGTGACGTTCGTCATGACCCGTTCCAATCAGCTGGTCTTGAGACGCCGCCGCATCAGCTCGTCGAAGCTGGCGCGATTCACCGGGCTCACAAAGGCGTCCTGTACATCGATGAGATCAACACCTTAAGTCTACCTTCGCAGCAGCATCTTCTCACCGCCATCCAAGAGAAAAAGTTCCAGATCACCGGTCAGTCAGAGCGCAGTTTCGGTGCGATGGTGAAAACCGAGCCTGCTCCCTGTGATTTCATCCTCGTGTCCGCTGGTAACCTCGATGCGTTGAACGGGATGCATCCTGCCCTACGATCGCGCATCAGAGGGTACGGGTATGAAAGTTATCTCAATAGTGTTATGGATGATACCCAAGAAAACCGTGAGAAATTGATTCGTTTTGTCGCCCAAGAAGTGAAGAAGGACGGGAAAATCTCCCATTTCGACAGGGCAGCCGTTGCAGAAATCATCCATGAAGACCAACGACGAGCAGGACGAAAAGGAAAACTTTCATTACGTTTACGCGAACTTGGAGGACTGATTCGGGTTGCCGGTGATATCGCCTATGAACGAAAAGAAAAACCAGTGACCCAACAACATGTACTCGCTGCAAAACAGATAGCCCGGTCATTGGAACAGCAGGTTGCAGATCGTGCATTGGAATCACAAAAAAGCTACCGGTCATTCCGAACCGCTGGAGAAGAAGTAGGTGTGGTCAACGGCCTCGCGGTGCATTCCGCGGACCCGTCCATGAGCGAGTTCTCCGGGCTTGTGTTACCGATCGTCGCAGAGGTAACGCCAGCAGGGTCGCAATCAGAGGGGAAGGTCATCGCGACCGGGAAGCTGGGGGACATCGCGAAGGAATCCGTGCAGAACATCTCCGCGATCATCAAGAAGTACATGGGTCGGGACATCTCGAAGCATGACATCCACATCCAGTTCATCGGCACCTATGAGGGAGTCGAGGGAGACTCCGCGAGCATCTCGCTGATCACCGCGGTGATTTCCGCCATGGAGAACGTCCCGGTGCGCCAGGATGTCGCGATGACAGGTTCCATCAGCATCAGGGGAACGGTGCTGCCTATTGGTGGCGTCACCGCGAAGATCGAGGCTGCTGCTGAGGCAGGCATGACGACCGTCCTTATCCCGAAAGCGAACCTCAACGATGTGCTCATCGAGGATAAGTACAAGGAAAAGATCCGGATTATCCCGGTTGAGACGCTCACGGACGTGCTGCAGGCAGCGCTCGTTGGTGAAGGCAAGGAAGAATTGCTGCGGAAGCTCCAGGAGATGCGTCCGCCGAAAATCATCGGCAAGCTTGAAACGGAGTCCGAGCATAAGGTACGTACGCCAGTGAAATCAGAGGAAAAAAAGCTGGGCAAGCAACTGAGTCCGGACGAAGAAAACAAAAAGTAATAGTAATGCCTCACCATTCTTCTTCATGTCCTAGGTATGAAGGCGTTGTACATCGGCCGTTTTCAGCCGTTCCACAATGGTCACTTGTCGGTACTGCGGTTGTTGAGCAAAGAGTACGCAGAGGTTATCATCGGTCTTGGGTCCTCGCAGGACCATGACTCCGTCGAGAACCCTTTTTCTGAAACGGAGCGTGTTCAGATGATCAAACAATCCCTCGATGCGGAGGGAATCCATAATTATCGTATCGTCCCGATCCCTGATATCCATGACCCGCCACGGTGGGTTGAGCATGTAAAGGCGATCATCCCGGATTTCGATGTCGTGATCGCCAACAACCCTTTCACGAGAAGATTGTTCGTTGAAAAGGGATACGTGGTGAAGGGCACCCCTTCGTTTGAACGGACGCTCTACGCGGGAAAGGAGATACGACGACGGATGCTTCACGATGAGCCGTGGGAAACGCTCGTCCCGGCTTCCGTTCAAAAGATTATCAATGATGTAAAAGGTGTACAACGCCTAAAATCCATAAAAAATCGGACAAAAAAACCATAGCCGATTTTTCTTTGTTCTGATAATGGTTGTACAGATACGTTTATATACAAACAAGACACCCGTTGTTTTATATGTGGATGAGGATGAGCCGAGTGAGCAACAAACTTGCTGGTTACCTTGAACTTCTGCGACCTTTCACCCTGCTTGCGCCTCTCATTGTGTCTCTCTGTGTCATGGTCGCGAGTTATACCTACACGAAAACGATGTCCCTCTCTGCATGGACACTCTTATCTATCATTCTTCCAGCAAGCCTCTGTTTTGCCCTCCTGAACGGTGCCTCGAACGCACTCAACCAGGCTACGGACTGGCAGGAGGACAAGATCTCGAAACCATACCGACCAATACCCAAAGGCACCGTGTCCCGCAGGGAGGCGTTCATCATTTCCTTTATCCTTTACTCAGCGTCTCTCATCCTGTCAACAATCATCAATAGTTCCTTTAGCATCATCCTGTGTGTGATCGCACTGTTCTCAATCACCTATTCAGTACAGCCTCGGGTAAAAAAGATCCTGATCCTGAATCAGGCATGGGTCGCACTCCCCAGAGGATTCTTGGCAATCATGGGATCGTGGAGCGTCTTTGGAAATCCCCTGCAGCCGCTTCCTCTCGCGATGGGTTGTATCGCTACCTTGTTCCTCTTCGGTGGAACTGCAACGAAGGACATCCTGGACGCTCAGGCAGACAAGACTGTTGGGACCAAGACCTTGATTAACGTGCTTGGCATCAAGAAGACCACGTTCATCTCCCTGTGTTTCATGATTGCGGCGTTCCTCCTGATATTGCCCCTTGTCCTTTTCCAGATACTATCATCTGTTTTTCTGCCCCTGACACTTCTGATTGTTTTCAGCGGTGCCATCGGCTGGAGCATGCTACACACCCATCATAACCAGTCCTACGAAAACACCTCCGCGTGGACGTTGATGTATGCGACCTATTTTCTTTTTGCTCTTGGATTTGCCGTCATCACGATTGTTTTCGCTTCTTAAAAAGACGCCATACTTCGAGAACGACGGCACCAATGACGGCGAGGGCTGCGAGGGCGACAAGATAGTACCCGATACCAAAACCCCAGGTTGATTGCAGATGCACCTCCGCTCCCCGGATCATGACCAAGATATCTCCCTGACCCTGAACCGGGCCGATGCTTGTCTCGCATAGTTTCTGAATGCCGACGAAAAAAGCAGGAAGCAAGGCAGCAACAATCACCATGCTTGTGAGGCTTAAAAGGAACGAATAATTCCGTTTCTTCATTTTTTTCAACAGCACGCTGGCTAGAAGAACTATGCAAAGCAAAATCACTACAGGCATCATGACTCCAAGGAACGAGAGGAAGATATCAGGTAGCGCCGCAAGCGCATACGAAGTCTCACCAGTATATCTTGTTTGTTCGACCATCACGCCAGGGTTGATGTACAGTGCAATAATGCGTTGTGCAACCGGTGTATCACTCGAGCCGGAGAACACCCACCATGGTTGAAAAAGCGCAAGCACCACGAGAGCAACCGCGAGGCATTTAAGGAAGGAGGGAACCGAGAATTTTTTCGATACCACAAACACCAGAGCCGTCCCGAGGAGTACGACGATCAGTACTTCGATGAAGAGCGGGAACTGTGAGCCTAACGTGGTGACAAAGGTGAGGTCCCGACTGTTGGTAAGCACGACGTCCTCCGTCCCAATCAGCTGACCATTCGCAAACGCTTGTATCTTGTAGGTCGCCGGTGGCAGGGAGATCTCTGTGCTCGTGGTCTGGAAGACCATGCGGTCGTCACGGAACACCTTAAACGAAATACCGCCTCGATCGACGACGTTGCCGGTGGAATCAAAGAGATCAATCGTCAGGCGGTACTCGGCAGTGAAGTTCATGAGAACAGGAGTATTATCGTTAGGGATTGTCACGAGGAGTTGATCTACGGTGTCACCGTAATCGAGCTCCAGAGTATAATCGCCGGCGAGAATGGACGGGAAGATATAGATCCCCTTCCCGTGGTCTTCAGGGGTGAGTTGGATCGTCCTGTTTTCTCGGGTCATGGAAAGGGTCGGAGTAAGGCCAACCCCTGGTGGCAGGCCAAGTGCGTCAGTGACTTCGACGGTCAGGTCGTACAAATCGACAGAGACATCTAGGTTTGTTTTTCTGAGGCTATTTTTCAGAGTTTTTTCGTACACAATGAAATCCTTGTAATCAGCGGTGACTGTATAGGGATCCTTCGGGTTGTACGGCGCTCTCAGGGTAATCCTGCCGTCGTCCTGCGTGACGTTTTCATCCAAGAGGGCGCCATTTCGATTCCTTAAAGCGACATGAATGCCTGATATTCCTCCCTCATGTTGATCGTTGAAGGCGATGGTAATGACGCGTTCCCAGGTGCAAAATGCATGCACCTTTGTGTCAGTATTTAGATCGACGTTCGAAGCCCCAGTAAACACCGTGCGATTACCCATTTTCCAAAAGACTTTGATCAAATAATAGCCCTCGGGGACAGTAAAAAATGTCCGAGATGCTCTGACGAAGAGAGACCGGTTTGCTACTCCAGCCGCAACAAGATTGTTGTCACGGTACAGCTCAATCCACATCACGGGAACGTGAAGGCCTGTCCTATTCGCAAACCAAGGAAATGAAAAATGCGTCCCGCCGAGATGGGTAATCACGGTCATGTTATAGTGTTTCTCCGGTTGCTCAAACGCTGCTTCGCCTGAGAAATACCGTGATTTCACCAACGTCTGATAGTAATGGGATTCATTTTGAACTGCAGAGTATCCCCCGGTGCTAGAGAAGAACACTTCCGCATCAAATTGAACAACAAGGTTGTATGGTATATTCAGATCATGATAGTAGCCTGGCTGATAGGAGTTTCTTCCGAAGTTGAGAGACGCGTAGTCCACCTCAGTTCCGAGAAAATTGAAGTACTGTTTTTCTGCGACCTTAAGTTGGATGCCGTCACGCTCATCGGTCCCTGAGACCACCACCCCTTGATTTGAGCCGAATAAGACGGCGTTCGCCACCCCATGATCTCCTTGCCCGTAACTCAACCACGCCTGGGTCCCGAGGTCAGCGTCGTCCTGATACGATATGATCCACTCGCGGTCTGTGGTATCAGGGTTCTGATCCATCTGATATTCTTCAATCTGGTTGTTCATCCCGTAGAAATTAAGGTACGGATAAATGACTCCAAAGTTGAGGGCATCGATGGATGCGCTCCGTGCTTTCAGTGAAATGATCGAACCGAATCGCCCGTCAAGGTTATCCATCCCTTGTACGGTCGCGTTTTTCAGCATCTCATGCCTCACGTGCACGTTCAACCGCTTATCATTGAGCGGGTCGTAGTAGTATTTGTAGATCGCTGTCGTCCGCACGTCTCCCTTTTTCGATTCGCTCATGACCCCAAAAGCGACCATGAGGTTCCCGTCGACTAAGATTTTCTTGTTCAAAAAAACCTGATCCGATGAACTCTCATCTTTCTCCCTGCTTCCGTTGTAATACGAGAACGCGAAAGACACGATTTGATCAGAACCGAGCACATCAAACTGTTTCGTCCCTAACTTTTGTTTCACCACCACTTGAGCAGATGACCGATCCAATATCTGTCCTTGCTGCCCGACCCCATAAATGCTGTAGCCGTCCTCGGTGATGCCGTAGAACCGGGCTTGGGCGGAGATCTCGGGGAGGGGTGAGTACGAATAGTTCTGATCGACCACGCTGACGTGATCGGTGTAGGTAGGACTTGGGGTGATATCACCGTTGTAATAAATGAAATACCGCTCGGTGTTATCCGCAAACGCTGGCACCAGAAACACCACGTTGCATTCTGCGACATGGCTGACGTCGCCTGCTACCATTTTCAGGTTGTAGATTTGGGAGTCGAGTTCATGCCATTCATCATGGAACCAAGCACAGACTCGAATGGATGTTTTGTTAACATCCTCCGTCCAGCAGGGATTCGCGAAGGTGATGCGCAGATCAATGGGCTGGTAGTGCGAAAGAGAATTGTTCGTCTCAATAGGCAGCTGAAGTTCCTGTCGATAGCTCCATCCGGGTTTCCATTCTGGGAGTGGATTTTCTTTCGAGGATCCTAGCAGGCCTACGGCTGGGAGAAGAAGCAGCAGTAGCACGCTGGTTACCAGTATCGTTCGACCTCGCATTGGTCTCTCCTATGAGATTTTTATACTGTACGTATATAAAATAGTTCTTTTCCGGGTATAAGAACTTTATTTCAATAAAAAAATCCCTATAAAAATAGTTTCCTCCTGTCGTTTTCTCAAAATCAGCGTCGTTCATCCAAGAATCATCAAATCTGGGTGATGAACTGAAGGTACCCCAGTTCCCCAAAGATAATGAGGGCGGTGAATCCCACCGCGTAGAAGAGGTAGGTGACGTACATCAAGGACCATGCAGGGACGTTTTCAAGGGTTTCGCTCTCCCGTTGCTTGATCATGAAATAAAAGACGAAGAGGCTCGGGATGATGAAAATCGTCAGCGGAAGGAGGTAGGAGTTCATAATTTTGAAATGAACAAGCACGGGGATGGAGGCGAAGGGGAGAACGAGGAAAGGCAGGGAGATGTATGCTGCTTTCCTCAGGCCGAAGGTGTTGATAAGGGTCCGTGTCCCTGTTTTTCTGTCCGCCTCACAATCAACGATGTCTTTCGTGGTCATGGCTCCGATGAAAAAGACAAAGGCGATGAGCCCGATCGTCAGTGGCACACTTTGAAGAGGGTTGCCAAAGACGCTCCACGCTGCAAGCACGCCGAGAAGCCCCCTGGGGACTGCGACCCAGACCTGGTTGACGAACAGGAAGCGTTTCATCCGAGGTGGCAGGGAGTACACCACGGTAAAGATCATAATGAGAAACACAAACACCCCAAACCAGGTGTTAATGGTCACAGCCCGGAGCAAGGCGAAGAGGTAGAAGATGTAGGCGATGCTTTGTGCCTCATCCTTCTCGACGATGCCCCGTGGGATGGGGCGGTATGGCTTTGAAATCTTGTCAGCCTCGACATCGGTCGCCTGGTTCAACGCGTTGGATGCTCCATTGAGAAACGCAAGGGTGAGACTTGCCTGCCCGATGATGATCCACCAATTCGGTGTTGTATCAAGCTTGTTATTGTAGATGAGGCTTGCGAACATGATAAACATGGAAACAAAAAAAGGCGCCACCAGGGTGAACGGTCTGAGAAGATCAAGGTACCCCCTAAACTTGGCCGAAAGAAACCGTGTTTTCGCATAGGGCTCTTTCATGGTCAGTTTCACAGACATCATGACACCGGTTTCTCAGCCTGGTAAGGAGGGGAATAGGAAATACACTTATATGGATTACTCAGAAACCCCGTATCAGTACGTTTCTAATAAGCCGTATATATATTTATCTATTTTGGTGCAAAGTTTGTAAAAAATCCATCATTCCATCGGTTTGACGATGTAGTCGTGGCAGATACGTGCGGAATTGATTGCGCAGTTGATGCCGATGCCAGGGGCTTTCACACAATCACCGATCACAAAGAGATTCTTGATCGGGGTCTGAATCTCTGGTTTGGTGTTGTCTGTCGTTTTCGCAACCCCGTCGAGATGCCAGACCGCAGGATACAGAACCCACAGGAGATGCGAGCGGTATTGAGTGATAAGATGCTCGAGGTTTTTGTCCAACAGTCGTCTCAGCAGTTCCAGTGTTTTTTTCTCACGCGCCTCCTGTGGCGTGCAGATGATGTACGCCTGCACAAGAAACTGAGAAGGAGGGGAGAGCCCTGATTCCGGGACCGCTGCCATGAAATCGATCATCCCGACTGCGTCGTTCCCGTCGACGCCCACGTCCCGCTCGATGAAATGGAATGTCTTCCCCAGCAGCGAAGAATCGATCTTGGTGAGCGCATAGTATGCACAGAGGCTGCCCGTCCCTTGCAGCGTGGTGAGGAGGGTTACGTACTCTTTGGGAAATTGGTTTTTATCTGCGATGCTGAAGAGGTGCTGTACAAGGACGGTGGATACGATTCTATCGAAAGGGAGATCCCTGCCGTCGACGGTGACCCCGACGGCATGGCCATCGTGCATGATGATTTTCTGCACGGGAGTTCCTGTGAGTATCTTCCCACCCTGTTGCAAGACGGCATGAGCGAGCTTCTCATGGATAATGCCTAGTCCTTTTTTCGGATAGCCTACTGGTTTTGAGCCTTTCAGCAGGCTCCGTTGGGCACGGAACATCTCCCCCGTGGAGATTTTATCCAGATTGTTGACGGTGGAAATCGAACGAGAGAAAATCTCAAGGATGAGCTTCATTTTTCCCCGTCCATAGTGGTTGATCGTCTCGGTCATAGGAATGTTGTCCAGACGTCGCATCGTTTTCTCGCTAGCAAGAAGCAGACGGAGGATGTTGGGGAGGATTTTAATCTTATCAGCTTGGGAGAGAAATGGGAAATCGTACCCGTGCTCCTTGATGAACCCAACGCTCGACTCAAACACCTCGATGCAATCTCCGAGAGTCTCAAGGACATTGTTGAGATTGGACATCACCCCACCACCAATGGCGTGGTACCCGAGATCAAGGGTGTACCCCTGTAGCATCCGTTGGTTAAAAATCGTTGGAAGATCCGGTTCCGAGAACGCAACGTCCATATGGAACCGTTCAAGCAATTTCACATAAGAATCTAAGGTGCAGGAGGAGGCATCAAACGACAACGCTCGACCGCCAAGAACCGGTTCTCGCTCAAACACTGTGACCGGGTACCCTTCTTTCGTGAGGAGCGCTGCCGCGGTAAGCCCGCTGATGCCGCCACCGATGATGCAGACGGTCGGTTTGTGCTCCGATGCCATATTACATCCTCGGCCTGAGCAGTTTCTCTCCAGAAAGCGGGGTGAAGACGATATACCACACAAAGGGGAACAACACGAGGATGACCCCCGGGATGATACCGATGAGGGGGATGAGCATGATGGGGACAAGCGAGTAGCGGAGGAATGACTGGATCGCGATGTACTTCCGAATCGTGTTGCGTTCGAACTTTTTGAGTGATAATAGTTTGACGCTGAAGAACAAGACGCCGAAGATCGCAAGCGCTAGGATGATGAGATTCCAGAGCTGCCAGGGGAAGTACGCGTGATCGAAGATGATGAATGGCGCGAACAGCAGCACCGCGGAGAACAACCGTATCCCCATACTGAAAGCCTTGAAACTGAAGGGGATGAAGAGGTTCTCTCCCTCAACCTTCACACCGGAGGCAAGCGCGATGTTTTTCACTCCCAGCTTGTAATCATGGTCAGCGTCTTTGATGCCATTTTCAACGACATTCATATGAAGAATCTGGTTGAAGGTCAAGATGAAAATTATCCAGGTGATGAGGACTGGGGCGCCAAAGGAGGCCGCGCCGATGAGAAAAATGAAGGACATGGAAATCGCGACGAGGAAATCTGAACCTGCAAAGCGTTTCCCGTACATATCGTACGTGCTTCCCAGGACCCCCGCGAGTATGATGCTGATGAGTGCGACGAATTTGTACTGATCCAATGGTTCGCCGTACCAGAGGATGAACAAAAAGAGGAACGCGAGCATCACGCACAGGAAGCAGATGAACACCGCGGTTTTAAGGCTGATGGTCCCGTCCACGAGCGGTTTGCCTTTCAGGTCTGGGCTGAGTCTATCAAGTTCGACGTCAGCATAATCGTTGAGAATGAAGCCGTAAATTGCGGAGAGACTCCCGATGATGAAAAGAATCGTGAGTGCGACGAAATCATGGACGCCTACGGTGAGTGCGCCAATCACCGCGGGGATGCCAAGACCACCAAGACCGGGGATCCGAAGCAATCGAGTGTATGCCGTGAGCTTGCTCATATGAGGGAAGGAAAAAGTGGTGTCCTTTATGAGGTTTTCGAGTCTCGTCACATGGTTTTTGGCTGCAGCAGTGTGCCGTGTAATGCGAGATTCGAAAGGACGAAACCGAGCGCAGGGCAGAACATGAGGATACCGGCCCATGGGTTGAGTCCCATGAGCATGATGGGAACGAGCGTAAAGTTGATCATATAGTGACTGCCGATGTATACGCGTGCCTTCTGCCGTTCGAACCGTTCCAGCGTGAGAAGCTTGTGCGAGAGGAAGAACATCACGATGCCCACCATGATCAAGGCGATCCACTGGACGTACTGATAGATGGGTTCTATGGGCGAGGTCAGACCGAAAGCAAACGGCAGAAACACGACCGCAAGGTCAACGAGTTGAATGCCGTAGGATAACGCCTTGTACGAACGGGAGACGATGAGCTTTCCTTCTGTCACGCGTACACCCATATGAATCGCGACGGTGTGTGCCCCGTGGCGATAATCGTTCTCGATATCCTTCATGCCACCGGCGATCAGTTGCATGAAGAGGACTTGAATGGCGGCAAGCAAGCAGACGACCCAGGTGAGCGGTGTGAAGGCACTGAGTGAAGCAACCGTGGTGCTTGCTCCGTACATCACAAGGAGGAAAATACCGAAGGCAACAAAGAAATCTGTTAGAAGGATTTTCTTGCTCACGAGGTCGTATAAGATGATGAATAAGGCTGAAGCAACAAGTATTGGGATGGAGTACAACCGAGAGGTGGTCAGGGCGATATAGAAGGCAAGGAGAAACGCAATGGCCATGGACACGAAGGCGAAGATCCAGGCATTTCGAAGGGAGATGGTGCCGCTCACCAGCGGTCGATCGCTGATTTCTTTTGATGATTTGTCTAAGTTGTAGTCGAGAATATCGTTGAAGACAAACCCAAAGGTATGCCCGAAGAATCCGACTAGGAATAAAAGGAGCAACATCAGGATGTTGTATTGCCGTAGAGCAATCGCGCCCATGACCGGCGACATCCCCGT
>Ga0335070_10006763_pt1 | contig 13475 bp, 10 predicted proteins | sample Lox_Sample_13_FD_206722 | JGI IMG/M metagenome (GOLD analysis project Ga0335070, IMG submission 206722) | Soil microbial communities from Loxahatchee National Wildlife Refuge, Florida, United States - Lox_Sample_1.3 | ecosystem: Environmental > Terrestrial > Soil > Wetlands | place: USA...
GAACCGCCTGGGAAAATCCCCGGTCGTCGAAGGTGCCGATACGAGCGCCCTCCTGGGAGTGCTCGGACAGGTAGAGCTTCAGCGGGGCCATCTGCATGGTGATCTCGCGCCCGAGTGGCAGCGGCTTCTAGAGGCTCGTAGAGAGGCCGGTGTCGGCGTCTGGCAGCTTGCGTCACGGTGAGGGGGACAAGCCTCCTGCGACAGTTCGACCACCGGTCCCGGTCCAGGCCGCCCTTGACGCTGAGCCGAGCAACCGGCTAGAGTCCCGCGGTGTTGCTCAGAGCCCCTCTTGAGCCAGTGATGGCCCGGCGCGCCTTCCTGGCTGGCGTCGGCGCGGCCCTCCTTGCGGGGCCCCTAACGGCTCAGGCGCAGCAACCCGGCACGCCCCTCCGGATTGGCTACCTGAGCCCCACGGTCCGGAACACCGACGAGTCGGCACGGCTCCGGGGATTCTCGGATGCCCTGACCAGGCTGGGCTATCCGGAGAAGAGCTGGATTCTCGAAGAGCGATATGCAGACGATCGGCTGGAACGTCTCCCAGCGCTTGCAGCCGAGCTCGTCAATCTTCGCGCCGACGTGATCCTGACGTTCGCGACTCCCGCGACGCTGGCCGCCAAGGCGGCCACGCCCACGATTCCCATCGTGATGGTGGCCGTTGGGGATCCACTTGGCGTCGGCATCGTGAGCAGTCTGAGTCGGCCGGGAGCCAATGTGACCGGGCTGACCTTGAACAACGTCGAGTCCGCTCAGAAGCGGCTGCAGTTTCTCAAGGAAGCGGATCCCAAGCTGTCTCGCGTGGCCGCGCTGGCCAACCAGATGAATCCGTCCTTCACGGCGCTGCATCTGGGCCAGTCGCGGGGAGCGGCCGAGCGGCTGGGGCTGGTCGTGGAACCGGTGGAAGTGCGGGCGCCGGCCGGCCTCGACGAGGCGTTTGCCACGATCAAGCGGATGCGGTCGGACGGCCTCGTCGTGTTTCCGGACGCGAGTTTCACCGCGCACGGAGCCCGCATCGCGCAGTTGGCCCTGCAGAATCATCTGCCATCAGCGGCTGAGCAAAGCCAGCTCACGGCTGCCGGCTGCCTCCTGTCGTATGGCCCAGACCTCGCCGACATCTACCGGCAGGCGGCGCGATTCGTGGACAAGATCGTCAAGGGCGCCAAGCCCGGCGATCTGCCAGTCGAGCAGCCGACGAAGTTCATGCTGGTGATCAATCTCCGGACGGCCAAGGCGCTCGGCCTGACGCTTCCCGCATCCCTGCTGGGCCGGGCGGACGAGGTCATCCAATAGTGGAGCGTCGAACGTTCCTGGCGGGTACGGGTGCGATGCTTCTCGGCGCGCCGCGCGCCGCGGAGGCGCAGCCGCGGGGGAAGATTCCCGTCGTGGGCGAGCTCTGGCACGCGGCGAGCGCCGAAGAAGAGGGGGAGTTCTTCGTGGCCGTCCGGAGAGGCTTCAGCGACCTCGGCTACATCGAAGGTCGGAACATCGCGTTCGAGCATCGCTTTGCGGCGGAGCAATACGAGCAATTCAACAACCTGGCCGCGGAGCTCGCCCGGATCAAGGTTGACGTCCTCGTCCCCGTCACCGGCCCAGCGGCGATCGCTGCCAAGCGAGCGACCGCGACCATCCCCATCGTCTTCATCCTCGTTCCCGATCCCGTCGCGAGCGGGCTCGTCGAGAGTCTTGCGAGGCCCGGCGGGAATATCAGCGGATTCTCGACCGTGGCGATTGACTTGACGGCGAAGCGCTTGGAGATCTTCAAGCAGGCGATCGCGGGGCTCTCGCGGGCGGCACTCCTCGTCAACCCGAGTGCCCCGGACATTGCCAGGCGCACCGTGGAGGACACGCAACGCGCGGCCGCCCTCCTCAACCTGACCATTCAACCTTTCGAGGTACGGTCGCCCGACGAGCTCGAGCGCACGTTTGCTGCCATTCGTCAAACCCGCGTCGGCGGGCTGGTGGTCGCGCCGGATGGCATGTTCTACAACGAGCGCAGCCGGATCGCGCAGCTGGCCCTAGCCCACCGGCTGCCCACCATTCACCCGAGTGGAGACACGGTGCACGCGGGCTCGCTCATGTCCTACGGGCCCAACCTGGAGGCGATCTGCCGTCGGGCGCCCGTGTACGTCTACAAGATTCTCAAGGGCGCCAAGCCTGCCGACCTCCCCGTGGAGCAACCCACGAAGTTCGACCTGGTCATCAACCTCAAGACCGCCAAGGCCCTCGGCCTGACGATCCCGCCCTCCCTGCTGAGCCGGGCGGATCAGGTGATCGAGTGACGACTCGGCACGGGTCTCTCGCCACGGTGGCGGGTGGCCTGGTCATGACGCTATGTCTTGGCGCCGCGCTGCAAGGGGTCAGCCGGGTGGGACTCCTGTCACCCGGGTCTCAGTCAGTATGCACGGAGGCCATTCGGCGCAGTCTCGCGGAACACGGGTACGTAGAGGGCCGGAACCTTCACCTCGAGACCCGCCGGGTGGAGACCGACCAGCTCTTGGCGGCAGCGGTTGATCTGGTGCAGGCGAAGGTTGCCGTCATTGTTGCGGTCATCTCCACCGCCGCCAAGGCGGCCCAGCAAGCCACCACGACCATTCCCATCGTCATGGCCAATGTGGGAGATCCGGTGCGCCTGGGACTCGTGGCGAGCCTCGCGCACCCGGGCGGAAACATCACCGGCACCACGTCCTTCGGCCCCGAGCTCAACGCGAAGCGTATGCAGTTGCTCAAGGAGCTCGTGCCGGGTCTCAAGCGCGCGGCGATCCTGTGGACCCCGACGAATCCTCTGCACGAGTCGAGCGTCGAGCTGACGCTGCAAGCCGCTCGCACGGTCGAGGTCCAGCTGCAATCGCTCAAGGTGACCAGCCCCGACGAGATCAGACCGGCGATCCGCGCGGCCACTCAGCAACACGCCGGGGCCCTCATTGTCCTGGGCGACAGTCTCTTCGTGCGTAACACCGGGCGCATCGCCGGCTGGGCTCTCGAAGACCGGCTGCCGACCACGTTCCTTGACCGGCAGAGCGTCGTGGTCGGAGGCCTGCTGTCGTATGGCCCGAACCACGTGCAGGTGTGCGACCGGGCCGCGGTGTACGTGGACAAGATCCTGAAGGGTGCAAAGCCCGCCGATCTGCCCGTCGAGGAGCCATCTACGTTCGAGCTGGTCATCAACATGAAGACCGCGAAGGCCATCGGCCTGACGGTCCCTCCATCATTACGTGCGCGCGCTGATCGGGTCATTGAATGAGTGGCTCGTGGGACGACGTCCAGCCGTGAGGCCATGGCATTAGAGGAGGGCCCTGCATGTCAAACACGCACAGCAAGCTGGGGAACCGCCAAGACATGCGACCGTTCCCGTGGGTGATAGGACTTCTGCTGTTGGTGAGCGCGGGGTGTGCCTCCTCCCAGAGCGCGTCAAGCGTACCCCCATCCGTGGAGGTGACCGGGACATGGGCGGGAACCTGGAATCTCGGGGGACCGGGGACCCCCGGTGGAGGGGACTATATCCTTCGTCTTCAACAGACGGGATCCGCAGTTCGCGGAGAGGTGACCATTTCGGGCTATGCGAACTTAAGCGGAGCTCTCGAGGGACGTGTTGCTGGCAATGAACTCAGCTTTCGATTGTTGAGCGGCGCCTCGGGCGCCGAATTGACGGTCACCGGCAACGAGATGAGCGGGTATACGACCGCCACGGGAGCTCGACTGTCCCTCAGGCGGCGGCAAGAATAGGTCGCGACGCATGACGCCATCGCGCAGGCTGCCGACCGCGCACGACGTGCGGAACACCGACGTGCCCGCCGCGCTCGCCCGCACGGTCTCCTCCTAGCGATCGGGACCGCGCCCGCCCATGCGCTGCCCGGCCTGTGACGCCGACAACCACCCGGGCAGCCGCTTCTGCTCCACGTGTGGCAGCCCCCTCGCCGCGGCGTCGTCGCCCGGGGCCTACACGCCCCCGCACCTCGCCCGCAAGATCCTGCTCGCCCGGGGCGGCCTCGTGGGCGAGCGCAAGCTCGTCACGGTCCTGTTCGCCGACCTCAAGGGGTCGATGGAGCTGATCGTCCAGCGGGATCCGGAGGAGGCCAACGCGCTGCTCGCCCCCGTCCTCGAGCGGATGATGGAGGCGGTGCACCGGTACGAGGGCACGGTGAACCAGGTCATGGGCGATGGCATCATGGCGCTCTTCGGGGCGCCCGTGGCCCACGAGGACCACGCGGTCCGCGCCTGCTACGCCGCCCTCCGGATGCAGGCCTCCGTCCGACGCTACGCCGCCGACGTCCAGGACGCCCTCGGTATCCCTGTCCAGATTCGCATCGGCCTCAACTCGGGCCAGGTCGTGGTCCGCTCCGTCGGCAGCGATCTCCGCACGGATTACACCGCCGTCGGCGAAACCACCCACCTCGCCGCGCGCATGGAGCAGATGGCCGCTCCGGGTTCCATCTACCTGGCCGGTGCCACCTGCAAGCTCGTCGAGGGATATGTCCAGACTCATGCGCTCGGCCCGAAGCCGGTCAAGGGATTGCCCGGCCCGGTCGACGTCCACGAGCTCACCGGTGTGGGTCCCGCTCGCAGCCGCCTGCAGGCGGTGGCCGGACATCTCTCGCCCTTCGTCGGACGGGAGCGCGAGCATGCGGTGCTCCTGGACGCGCTGGAACAGGCCCGCGCGCGCCATGGCCAGCTGGTGGCCGTGATTGGTGAGCCGGGCGTCGGGAAGTCCCGTCTCTACTGGGAGTTTGCCCGCACGCTCGCGACCACCGACTGGCGCGTCATCAAAGTCGGCGCGGTCTCCCACGGCAAGGCTGTGCTCTGGGGCCCCGTGGTCGACCTCCTGCGAGGGTACTTCTCGATCGGCACCGAGGACAGTCCCGACGAGGTGCGAGACAGGGTCGTGTCGAGTCTGAGCGCGCTCGGTGTCGAGCTCACGGAGGCCGCGTCGGCGCTCCTCGCTCTCCTGGAGGTACCCGTCGACGACGAGGGCTGGACGGCGCTCGAGCCACCGCGCCGGCGCCGCCGCACGCTCGACGCGGTGAAGCAACTCCTCGCCCGCGGGAGCCAGAGCCAGCCGCTCGTGGTGATCGTCGAGGACCTCCACTGGGTGGACAGCGAGACCCAGACCCTGCTCGACGAGCTGATCGAGGCGCTCCCCACGCTGCGTGCGCTCGTTCTGGTGAACTACCGCCCCGAGTACCAGCACACGTGGGTGGGAAAGGTCGGCTATCACGCCCTTCCCCTGGAGCCCCTCGGTCAGGCCAACGTGGATGACCTCCGCGCGGCTCTGCTTGGCGACGATCCAAGCCTGGCGCCTCTTGCGCCCCTGCTCGACGCCCGCGCCCAGGGCAACCCGTTCTTTCTCGAGGAGATCGTGCGGGCCCTCGACGCGACCGGCACCCTCGAGGGAACTCCCGGCGCCTACCGCCTCGCCAGACCCGTCGAGGCCCTCGAGGTTCCCGCCACGGTCCAGGCCTTGCTGGCCGCGCGCATCGACCGCGTCGACCCCGAAGACAAGGCCTTGCTGCAAGCGGCGGCCGTCATCGGCGAGCCGATCGCCGTCGACCTTCTGGGCCTCGTGACCGATCGCGCGGGCGCATCGCTGCATGACGGCCTGGTCCGGCTCGAGGACGCCGGCCTCGTCTACGGCGCGAACGATCCGGGCGCGGCGACCTATCACTTCAAGCATGCGCTCACGCAGCAGGTCGCCTATGAAAGTCTCCTCGCCGTGCAGCGCCGCGGCGTCCACGCCCGCGTGGTGGGGGCGATCGAGCAGCGCCACAGCCATCGCCTCGACGAGTGGCTCCCGCATCTCGCGCACCACGCGCTCCGGGGTGAGGTCTGGGACCAGGCGATGACCTATTGCCGCAGGGCGGCGCTCCGGGCGATCCAGCGCGCCGCCTATCCGCTGGCGTCCAGTCTTCTCGAGGACGCGCTCGCTGCGCTCTCGCGCTTGCCGGAGAGCCGCACAACGCTCGAGGCTGGTGTCGATACTCGGAGGGAGCTCTACGCGTCGCTCTGGGGACTGCTCGGCACCGACCGCCGTGTGGGCGAGCGGATGATCGGCTGTATGCAGGAGGCCCTGCCGCTCGCCGAGACGCTCGGTGACGAGCCACGCATGGCGATGGTCCTCAGCACCCTCGCGCAGGGCCTCATGGCTACCGGCCAGATCACCGCCGGCGTGGAGATGGGCCTCCGCGCTCTCACCCACCTTGAGGGCAGCGAGAGCCCGCGCGACGGAGTCCACTACGTGCTGTCCCAGTCGTATCGTGGCCTCGGTGACTACCGGCGATCAGCGGCCCACGCGGAGCAGGCGCAGGGCATGGCCCGGCCCGGACTTGGTGAGGCCCAGAACCCCGCCTCGGCAAGGTGGCGAGCCAACCTGGCGCTCTCGCTCGCCGACGTGGGCGACTTCGAGCGCGGGCTCGCCCTCGCCGCGGAGGGCCGGCGGATCGCCGAATCCGCCCGCCACCCGTTCTCTCTCCTCGACGCCCTCTGGGCCCACGCGGTGCTCTACCTCCGGCGAGGTGCGCTGACCGAGGCGATCGTCGAACTGGAGCAGGGGCTCGAGCGTGCGCGGGCCTGGGGCGTGCCGCTCTTCGTCCGTGTCTACACGCCGTCCCTCGGCTATGCCTATGCGCTCACGGGGCGGCTGGCCGAGGCGATCCCGCTGGTCGAGAATCCTCTCGCCGGGTTCGGCAACGAGGCGCTCTTCACCTTCTACCTGGGCGAGACGTATGCGCTCGCGGAGAGGCTGGCGGACGCCACCATCTCGGCCGAGCGAGGTCTCGGGCTGTGCGAGGAGAGGGGACTGCGAGGCGTCGCGGCCTGGGGCGAGCGGCTGCTCGGCCTGGTGACTGCGCTGCGCGACCCGCACGACCTCGAGCGCAGCGCCGACCACTATCGGCGGGCGATCGAGCGGGCCGACGAGGTGGGCGCGCGCCCGCTCGCCGCCAGGTGTCGCCTCGACTTCGGGCGTGCCTGTGCCCGGGCCGGCCGCGGCACAGAGGCGGTGCGCCGCCTGACGGAGGCGGCCGAGATGCTGCGCGACATGGGCATGGTTCGCTGGCTGGAGGCGGCGGAGCTCGAGCTGAGCCGGATCGCGGGCACGCAGGAGGCGCAGTGAGGCGACGGATCGCGCGCGACGACAGAACCTTCGTCTGCCCGCCACGACCTTCTCGCAGCGTCTTCTTGCTGCGAGGATGCGGGTACGCGAGCGTGATCATCCCCGCCTCGCCCCAGTCACCCCGTGGGATCCTCCTCGGCAAGTCACCTCGGCTCCGCGAGCCGCTCGCAGAGCAGCGGAGAGATGAAGGACCCGGCCATGTGCACGACCGCCATCGTACCAACGGGCTCACACGGCGCCTGGGCGCGCAGCGACCTGCAGGCGCCTTGTTGTCTCGATACCGGACACGGTAGAGTGCATCCACTGTCCGCGGTCGAGGCCCGATGACCGAGGAAAGGAGTGGCAGACGTCTAGGCAGCCCCATAGCCCGAGCCAGTCCCGTAGCATTTCGATAACCGAGAGGCCAGTGGCCAGACATCGGTCCGGAGCCCGGGTTCCCCCGAGGCTCGTTCGCCCGGAGCACGGGACGCGCGAGCTGGTGTTCGAGCCGCTGGAGTTCCTCGAGCGGCTGGCGGCGATGACGCCGCGGCCGGAGAAGGCGTTGATGTTGCCTTCGCTCCACGTAAGGAGAATCACGGATGCCAGCACAGTCGCCAACGAACCACTACTCCTCTGCATGCTTCATGCTCGAACTGGCAGGCTCGGTCGTGGGTTTTCTTCGCACGGTCGAAGGGGGCGAACCCGTCGGACAGGTCGTCAAGGATCCGGTGGACACCACCGGTGTCATCAAGAAACATATCAGCTCGGTGACTTATCAGCCCATCGTGATGACCTTCGGCACGGGAATGGATCGCGTGGTCTACCAATGGATGGCCGACACGCTGGGCCACCACAAGCCGTCCACGAAGAGCGGCGCCATCATCTTTGGCGACTACAACTACAAGCAGAAGCTCAGGCTCGAATTCGACAATGCTCTGCTTACAGGGATCGGCTTCCCGGCACTCGACAGCCAGTCAAAAGATGCTGCCTTCTTCACGCTGACGTTGCAGCCACAGGCCACGCGGGTGAATACCGCATCGATCGGTACCAGTATCCAGGGATTCTCGACGAAGTCTCAAAAGCATTGGTTGGCTTCCAACTTCCGTCTCAAAATCAGCGCGCTCGAGACCGCGTGTGCCAAGGTCAATGCCGTCGATGCCCTGACCGTCACGCAAGATGCGAGTGGAGGCGACCGGACTGGCCCGGCTCTCACTGTTCCCGACCTGGTCTTCACCGTTGCCGAGAACGCCGCGCAAGACATCCTCAACTGGGTGGATGATTTTCTGATCAAGAGCAAGACCGCTAAGACGAGCGAACGCTCGGGCACTCTCGAGTTCCTCGACACCTCGCTCAAGACAGTGCTCTTCACGCTGAACCTCTCGAACCTCGGCGTGATCCGAGCCCACCGATTGCGGACGGAGGAACAAGCTGGGGTCATTGCACGAATCCGCGTCGAGCTGTATTGCGAACAGATGTCGTTCGTCCCGGAGAACGACGTTGTCGGTGCCACGACCACGTCGACCTCTACGCCCTCCCCATCGTCGCAAGGCACTACGACCAGTGGCCCCGCCTCCATACCCTTGACCGATACGCTCATCAATATCATTGCCGGAAGGCTCACCCCTGAAACTGCTCTCCAAGCAGCGTTGAACGTGCCCGGAACCTCTCAGATTCCGGCCGCCACCGCAGTCAGCGCATCGGAGATCGTCGCCCGGCGCCTGCTGACGACGGTGCTTCCAGTGCCAATCGGTCCTGTCGTGCCCAAATGGGACGACGGTGTTGCCCTCGGCGAACAATGGGCAACGGATACCGCGACCATCGACGAGCTGAATGAGATCAGGACGATCAATCAGGATGACTGGTCTGCACTGAAGCTCGGGACGGGGCACTCCCTGGTCGACAAGCTCCGCAGCCAGGGCATGATCCCCGACGGCGCGGACGGCCCCCTTCAGCTGGAACGCGATGCATTCGTCGAAGGTCTGGTGGCCGGGGCGATACAGGTGCTGAGCAGAGCCACTCCACATCTCACGCGCCTGTCGCAGGAAAAGTAGACGGATGGCCGGGCACAAACTCACCTGCGAGGAATTTTGATGATCGGCAAGTTGCTGAAGAAGGTGGTGGGCAGGGACGGGATTGAACCGCCGACACCAGGATTTCCTGTGCCTGCGGCTCCAGCGGGGGCCTCCAGCGGGGGGGCGGCGTGCGGGGCTGGAGGCGTGATGGCCTGGGGACGGGGCGCAGGGGCGGGGGCGCGAGGGCGCGGAGGGCGTTGATGTTGCCTTCGCTCCAGCCCGAGCTCATGGTACAGTCCCGTTGCCTACCACGGGTCTTCGGGTTGACGCTTCTTGCGCGTCACGGTTCGTGGCATCTGGCTTGTCCTCTCGGCCCCGTCCCGATCCCCGCTCAATCGAGGAGGCGCCGCATGGACCCGTATCCCGTTCTCATTCGATCTTGTCTCACCGTTCTGGCGTGTCTCACTCTTGTTGCTGGAATCCCTTGTCCTGACATCTGGGCACAGGACATTGACCCCCAGGCCTTTGTAGGAAAATGGGAGGGCACTTGGAAGGTCATCGCCCACCCAGATATAACAAGTGACTACAATATGACGGTGACGAAGGTTGTGGGAAATCAAGTCCACGGACGCGCCGAACGGCGTCTCACGAACGGAAGAATTACGATGTCCGACTTTGTTGGCACACTTGACGGTAACCATCTCACGTACAGCGACGCAATAAGCTCAACGGAGCTGGCACTCAGTGGGGATCAAATTCGGGGCACCAGTATTGAAAACTTCAAACTCGCTATTGAGATGACAAGGACCAAGTAGAAGACTCCGGGGTCCACATAAGCGCCACCAACGCAACGGGCGTCGCTCGTGTCCCCGAGCAAAAGCGTTCCCAGGAGAAGGCTCGGCCGCCGCCCACACGGGGTCAGCGGGAATAGAGCGCTCTCCCCTCACGCTCCACCGTGGATGGCAGGGACGCTCGGAGGTGTAGGCGCTCGGAGAATGCGGTGTGGGTCCACACGAGGATGTCACCGGACGTTGAGAGCCCCCAGAGGGCCTCGTAGGCCCGGGTGCTTCGCCGCAGGGCAGGGGGGGCGTCGTCGGGGACGACCACAAGTAGATCGTAGTCGCTGCCCGCGCCGGCTGTGCCTCGCGCGCGAGCCGAAGAGATAGATGCGCGCGGGCTGATAGGTCTCGACGAGGCGGCGCGTGATCTCGGCAAGGATCGGGTCGTCGACCGGTGCGACTAGCTGGCTGCCAGTCTTCGCGGGATCAAGAGCCATCGCCGCCCCATTCCAGCAGGCCTCGGCCGCTGCGAACCCGGGCTGCTGTCACCGAGACTGTCACTACGTCGCGCAACGGCACGCCATTGGCCGCAACATAGCGCTGCTGCGATCGCAGACCTTCGACAGCGCAACCCAGTATGAAGCTGAGCGATGTTGCCGGTTCCGCTTCCCTCAGCTACAGCGCGCATAGGGCGGCTGTCAAAGGGCTTCTGTGAGGCACGTCTTGACCCGCGCGTTTTCGCCTCTATCATAGCGGCAGTACAGGAGGCGCTCATGAAGAGGCGGATGCTCAGCTACCTCGTGATCTCGGTCCTCTCCCTGTTGGTCCTTGGCGCGTGCACGACGACGACCGAGCAAGGCGCCGTCGGTGTTCAGCGCAGCCAGCTCCTCCTGGTCTCCGCGGAAGATCTCGACAAGGCGGCCGCCGCCCAGTACCAGCAAGTGATCCAGACCGAAACCCCCAAGGGCAACATCAACCACGACCCGAAGCAGGTCGAGCGCGTCCGCGGCATCGCCAAGCGCCTCATCCCGCAGACCGCCGTCTTCCGCAAGGATGCGCTCGCGTGGAAGTGGGAGGTGAACGTCATCACCTCGCCCGAGGTCAACGCCTGGTGCATGCCGGGCGGCAAGATCGCGGTCTACACCGGCATCATCGAGAAGCTCCAGATCACGGACGACGAGCTCGCCGCCGTGATGGGCCATGAGATCGCCCACGCACTGCGGGAGCACGGCCGCGAGCGCGCCTCGCAGCAAATGGCCGCCGGCGCCGGCGCGTCCCTGGCGGGCGTCGTGGCCGATATCTTCCTGCCCGGCTCCGGCCAGCTCGCGACACAGGGCGCGGGGCTCGGAGCACAGGTCGGGGTCCTGCTGCCGTACTCTCGGGCTCACGAGACCGAGGCCGACCGCATCGGCGTCGAGCTCGCAGCGCGCGCCGGTTACGATCCCCGGGCCGCGATCACGCTCTGGCAGAAGATGGCCAAGCTCTCCAGCGGGGGCGCGCCGCCGTCGTTCCTGTCGACGCATCCGTCGAACGAGGAACGCATCAAGGACCTGATGGTGTTCTCCCAGAAGGTGCTTCCGCTCTACCAGCAGGCACGCGCCAAGCCGTAGGGAGGACCGGCGTTCGGGCCTCTGGCATCTGCTCCTGGCTAGCCCCTGGGGCGCAGCGTCCGAGTGTGGCAGATTGCGTCACGGTGACTTGCGCCACGCGGGGGAGCGGAGGCGGTTGGAGGTGAGGAGGCGAGGCGATGGCGAAAGCATCCGCATCATCAGCGCGCGGCAAGCGAGCCGGAAGGAGCGCGAGGCCTACGCGGCGGCGACGAGGGATTGACTTCTCTGATATCCCCGAGGTGTCCCCCCTACAGCTCGGAGCAATGCGGCGCATGGGCCGTCCCCCCTTGGGGGCGGCGGCCCGACGCCTCATTGCCATTCGGATCGATCCCCAGGTGCTGGAAGCCGTGCGCCGGGAGGCGAAGCGGCGCGGGTTGGGCTACCAGTCCCTGATCAACGATCTGCTCGCGAAGCACGTTGGACGAAAGCGCAGCGCCTGAAGGTACGTACTGAGTAGATGGCCTGCAGATTGAGCCAGAACTGTGCGCTCGTGCCGAAGAAGTGGGCGAGGCGCAAGGCGGTGTCGCCGGTGATGGCGCGCTGCCCCTTCAGGATTTGAGCAGTGCGGCTGGTGGGCACGCTGAGCTGCCGGGCGAGGGCGGCCGCGCTCATGCCCAGCGCAAGGCGATCAAGCTTCAGGCGGGCCGCGCGTTCGCGTATCACGCTATCATCCGTCACACGAGCAGGGCCAGGGGCTCCTCGAGCAGGTCGGCGAGGGCGCCGAGGAACTGGGCGCCGCGGGCGCCGTCGAGGGCGCGGTGGTCGCAGGACAGGGTCAGCATCATGGTGGGCTGGACGGCCGGCTGGCCGTTGACCGCGATGACGCGATCGGCGATGCGGCCGACGGCGAGGATGGCGGCCTGCGGCGGATTGACGATGGCGCTGAAGGCGTCGACGCCGTGCATCCCGAGGTTGCTGATCGTGAACCCGCCTCCCTGGATGTCGGCGGGCCGCAGCTTGCCGGCCTGGCCACGGCTCACCACGTCCTCGCGGCGGACCGCGATCTCCGCGAGGCTGAGGGTGTCGGCTCGGTGGATGACGGGGACGACGAGGCCGGCGTCGATGGCCACGGCCAGGCCGATGTTGACGTGCGCGTTCCGCACGATCGCGCCGTCCTTCCACGACGCGTTCGCGCTCGGATGCCGGGCCAGGGCCGCCGCCACGAGCTTCACCAGGAGATCCGTGTAGGTGATGCGGGCCCCCGTCTGAGTGCTGGCCCGCTCGCGCCAGGAGATCAGGCGGCTCACGTTGACCTCGCGGAAGAGATAGAAGTGGGGCGCGGAGGTCCAGCTCGCCGTCATGCGCTCGGCCATGATTCGCCAGACCGTGCCGACGCCAGGCGCCTCGGCCTGAGACGGGCTCGGCGCCTCGCGGACCTCCGCGGCGACGATATCGGCGGCGAGGACGGCCCCGTCCGGGCCCGAGCCGCGGAGCGCTCTGATGTCGAGACCACGCTCGGCAGCCAGTCTCCGCGCCTTCGGCGAGGCCGCGGTGAGGCTAACCACGGCCCCCCCGACGGTGGCCGACTCCTTCCGGCTCGCGATGTGGGCGAGCACGTCGGCCTTCTCGATCTTGCCGCCGGCCGCCGTGACCTGCGCGAGGTCGACGCCGTGCTCCTTGGCGATCGCGCGGGCGAGGGGCGACGCCTTGATCGTCGCCGCCGGTGCCGGGACAGCAGGGGCTTCCCCCACCCGTGAGGACGACGCGGCCGCGGGCGTGCGTCCGACCGAGCGTGCTTCGGCGTCGGCAAAGATGAGGGCGATCGTCTGTCCGACGGGGACCACGTCGCCCTCTCGCGCGATCACGTCGCCAAGCCGTCCAGAGGCGGGCGCCTCGATCTCGGTGGTGACCTTGTCCGTCTCGATCTCCACGAGGGGCTCGCCCTGCCTCACCGTGTCGCCGGGGGACTTGAGCCAGTGCAGAACCTTGCCGTTCTCCTGGGCAAGCTCCAGCGCCGGCATGATGACGTTCGTGGGCATCAGGCCTTCCGGCA
>Ga0335070_10006764_pt1 | contig 13474 bp, 8 predicted proteins | sample Lox_Sample_13_FD_206722 | JGI IMG/M metagenome (GOLD analysis project Ga0335070, IMG submission 206722) | Soil microbial communities from Loxahatchee National Wildlife Refuge, Florida, United States - Lox_Sample_1.3 | ecosystem: Environmental > Terrestrial > Soil > Wetlands | place: USA: Florida...
GCTTTGGGGTGAAAAACTGCCCATCGGGTTTTGTATTTTTCGGCCTTAAAACACCAGAGTAGAGGACGGAAAGCCTCTCCGCATACTCTACCAGCCCTTCGTTCTTTTGCCTTTCTGGAACCTTCATAGTTAATCTTACTTAGAAAATAACTTTCCGAGTGCCCCCAACCCCCCTTTACTAAGGGGGGGATTATAAAGTTTCATCGTTCTAGGGTATCATACCTGTTATGAAAAGTCGTCCGTCTATTTTCTATATGTGAAGCTTTGTCTTCCAATTGGATTTTGGAATGAAATGACCTACCTTGTCAACAACATTCTGCCAAATATCCTTTCCTGCTTTATTCACACTTACGGCGTGCAGAAAAGAATCAATAGGTTTGCATTTCTTCAAAATAAGTCAAGTAAAGTTGACTTAAAATCAATATGAGGTTTCTAAGTCAACCTTTCTTGTCGCACAGCACCGAATCCTAAGAGATTGAGGTGAGGCCAAAGGGAGGAATTACCCCTCTTTGGCAAAGAGGGGTAAGGGGAGATTTTCTAACGCCTGTATTAATACAATTTTGAGAGCCTTAATGCCTTCCCACTTCCAAGCACACAAAAAAGGCCCATTCCGCCGTGTTACACAATGGGCCTTCGGTGTTTCTTTCAACGGGGTTCCACTGGGCCACTCGACTACTTGACCGGAACGTGCCCCGCAAGACCCGCCTTGTAGGCGGAGTCGAGGGGCACAATATGAACGAAATTTCCTTTGCTCACATACTGTTCGCCACTGGCGTGCCCGGGAAGCTCCGCCCTGCGGGCCGGAAGCTTCACTCCTCGAACCCTCAGTTTCTATTCTCACGCAGCTGCCTCGGCTGCCGGTTCCCCTTGTTGTCCGCCTTCAGGAACTTCTTCTTCAGTATATCCTTCCACATAGAGCTCCATCTGTCTGTACTTGGGAAGACCGGTTCCCGCAGGGATCAAGCGTCCCATGATGACATTTTCTTTCAACCCTTTTAAGTTGTCCACCTTCCCTGCTACCGCCGCTTGGGTGAGCACCTTGGTGGTTTCCTGGAAAGAGGCGGCGGAGATAAAACTATCTGTAATGAGAGAAGCCTTCGTGATTCCCAGGAAGAGAGGTTCCCCCACGGCGGGTTTTCCTCCTGCCCTCATCACCCGAGCATTCTCTTCTTCAAAAACAAATTTTTCCACCTGGTCGTCCACCAAAAAGTGAGTATCTCCCACTTCTCTAATCTTCACCCTTTTGAGCATCTGGCGAACGATGACTTCGATATGTTTATCGTTGATCTTGACCCCCTGGAGTTTATAAACCTCCTGGATTTCGTCGACCAAATATCGGGCCAGGGCCTTGTCCCCCAACACTCTCAAAATATCGTGGGGATTGGAGGGACCATCCATCAGGGCCTCCCCCGCTTTGACAAAATCGCCTTCATGGACGCTGACATGTTTCCCCCTGGAAATCATATACTCCTTGGACTCGCCTACGTCGGGCCGAATGACCACCTTCCTCTTCCCCTTGAGATCCTTTCCAAACTCAACCATTCCGTCAATATCGCTGATCAAGGCATACTCTTTTGGCTTTCTGGCTTCGAAGAGTTCAGCCACTCGAGGGAGACCTCCTGTGATGTCTTTTGTCTTGGTCGTCTCTCGGGGAATCTTCACGATGACATCCCCAGCCTCCACCATATCCCCCTCGGAGATAAAAATATTCGCTCCGACCGGAAGGAGATACCGAGCCTGGGAGATAGATCCAGGAAGATTCATCGTCCTGCCTTTCTCATCCTTGATGGAGATCCTTGGCCGAAGCTCTGCATCTTTTGATTCGGTGATCACTTTTCTCGAAAGACCGGTAAACTCATCCACCTGTTCCTGCATCGTTGCCCCTTCGATGATGTCTCCGAATTTCACCCTCCCTGAGACCTCCGTCAAAACAGGGATGGAGTAAGGATCCCACTCCGCCAGGATCTCTCCTTCCTTCACCTTTTGTCCATCCTTGACTCGCAGTTTAGCCCCATAAATCACGGAGTACCGTCTTCGTTCTCTGCCGTTCTCATCCAAGATGGCAATCTCCCCGTTGCGGTTCATGACGATGAGGTTGCCCTCACGGTTTTTAACGCTCTTGAGATTGATAAATTTCACTCTCCCGTCAATTCGGCATTCCAGCGTGGTCTGTTCTGCTCGCCGGCTGGCGGTCCCACCGATGTGAAATGTTCTCATCGTGAGCTGGGTGCCCGGTTCCCCGATGGACTGAGCCGCGATAATGCCGATCGCCTCCCCCACACCAACCAGTCTCCCTCGGGCCAAATCCCTTCCGTAACAAAGGGCACAAACACCTTGTTTGGACTTGCAGGTAAGCACCGATCGAATCTTGACCTTATCAATGCCAATATCTTCAATGCGGTCGGCCAAGGTCTCGTCAATTTCTTCATTCCCTTTGGCGATCACGTCATTAGAAAAAGGATCCCGGATTTCTTCCAAGGCCACACGGCCCAGAATTCTTTCTCTCATCGATTCGATGATCTCCCCTCCCTCGACGAGCGACTCGACTTCGATCCCATCCAGCGTGCCGCAGTCATTCTCCCTGATCACGACGTCCTGAGCCACATCCACTAATCGTCGGGTGAGATATCCCGCATTTGCTGTTTTCAAAGCCGTATCGGCGAGCCCCTTTCGGGCTCCGTGGGTAGAGATAAAGTATTGCAGAACCGTCAGTCCTTCGCGAAAGTTCGCGGTGATGGGCGTTTCGATGATCTCTCCGGAAGGTTTGGCCATCAAACCCCGCATCCCGGCTAATTGCCGTACCTGTTGGGCGCTACCCCGAGCCCCCGAGTCGGCCATGATGTAAATGGGGTTTAAACTCTCGGTGGTCTGTTTCTCTCCGGAAGGGGCCACCACCTCCTCACTGCCTAGTTCCTTCAACATCACCCCGGCAATGTTTTCAGTGACCTGAGCCCAGATATCGATGACCTTATTGTATCGCTCTCCGTCTGTAATTAACCCCTCTGTATATTGGTCTTGAACTTTCTCGATCTCCCGCTGGGCTTCTAGGAGGAGTTTCTCCTTGTTGGAAGGAATCAGCATGTCGTCAAGGGATATGGAAATTCCGGCCAAGGTCGCATAGTAATAACCCAAACCCTTCAACCGATCGGAGAGAAGGACCGTTTTCTTATCGCCGCCGTACCGGTAGCAGTAGTCAATCAGATTGGCCAGCTCGCTCTTCTTCATCACCTTGTTGATCAATCGAAATGGGATCTCCTCGGGGAGAATCTCTTTGAGAAGGATTCTGCCTACGGTTGTCTCGACGAGTTCCCCATCCAATCGGACCTTGATCCCCGCATGGAGGTCGACCTCATTCGCATCGTAAGCGATTCGGACCTCCTCTGGATTTGAAAACACTTTTCCCCCCCCTTTGACATACGGGCGCTCCCTGGTCATGTAGTAAATTCCAAGGACGATGTCCTGGGTGGGGATGATGATGGGTTTTCCATTCGCCGGGGAAAGGATATTATTGGTGGACATCATCAGGATCCTTGCCTCCGACTGAGCCTCCACAGAAAGAGGGACATGGACAGCCATCTGGTCTCCGTCAAAATCGGCGTTAAAGGCAGCGCAGACCAATGGGTGAAGCTGGATGGCCTTGCCCTCAATCAATACGGGTTCAAAGGCCTGAATCCCCAAGCGATGAAGGGTCGGCGCACGATTGAGCATCACCGGATGCTCACGGATCACCTCATCCAGGACATCCCAAACCTCGGGCCTCTCCTTCTCCAACATCTTCTTGGCGCTCTTGATCGTGGTCACCAAACCTTTCTCTTCCAAGCGGTGGTAGATGAAAGGCTTGAACAGTTCGAGGGCCATCTTCTTGGGAAGGCCGCACTGATGCAATTTCAGCTCGGGGCCGACAACGATCACCGAACGGCCAGAATAGTCCACCCGTTTCCCCAGAAGGTTCTGCCGGAAACGGCCCTGCTTTCCCCTGAGCATATCGCTCAACGATTTAAGAGGTTTCTTATTCGCCCCTAAGATCGTCCTCCCTCTCTTCCCGTTATCGAAAAGGGCATCCACGGCTTCCTGAAGCATCCGTTTTTCGTTACGGATGATGATTTCCGGGGCGTTCAATTCGAGAAGTCGTTTGAGGCGGTTGTTTCGATTGATCACCCTCCGGTAAAGGTCATTCAGATCAGAGGTGGCAAATCGGCCTCCATCCAAGGGGACAAGAGGGCGAAGGTCGGGCGGGATGACGGGAATCACTTCCAAAATCATCCACTCCGGTTTGTTCCCCGATTCCAAGAAAGACTCAATAATCTTTAATCGTTTGGCCAGCCTCTTTTTCTTGGCCTCCGAAGCCGTCTCCTTCATTTCGGTCCGAAGCTTCTGCGAAAGCTCTTTTACGTTCGTGTTTCTCATCAGCTCCCGAATGGCATCGGCACCTTGCGCCGCCACAAAATCCTCCTTGTATTTCTCCCTGGCCTCCCGGTATCGATCTTCCGAAAGAATCTCTCCCTTCTTGAGAGGCGTCTTCTTCCCGTCCAGAACGAGGTAGGCTTCGAAGTAGAGAATCCGTTCTAATTCTCTCAGCGTCATGTCCGAAAGAATCCCAATTTTACTGGGGATGCTTTTGAGGAACCAGATGTGCGCGACCGGTGTGGCCAACCGGATATGGCCCATCCTCTCCCTGCGCACCTTAGATTGGATGACTTCCACACCGCACTTCTCGCAGACAATGCCCCGGTGCTTCATCCGTTTGTATTTACCGCAATTACATTCGTAATCTTTGGTGGGGCCAAAGATCTTGGCACAGAAGAGCCCATCTTTCTCCGGTTTAAAGGTCCGATAGTTAATGGTCTCCGGCTTTTTTACCTCTCCATGGGACCACGATTCGATCTTCTCCGGAGAGGCGATCGAGATCCGGATGGCATTATAACTAATCGGGCTTTTCCCCTTCTCAAAGAATGATAGATAGTCTTCCAATGTCTTCCTCCTTTTTCCGATAGTGGAATGTGGAAAACAGAAAGTGGTTAACTACTTTCCACCTTCTACTCTCCGTTAGATCTCTTCCCTCTTTTCTTCGATCAATTCGGTATCTAAACAAAGGCTCTGTAACTCTTTGACCAAAACGTTAAACGACTCCGGCAATCCAGGCTCCAACGTATGTTCCCCTTTGACGATCGCCTCGTAGACTCGAGTTCTTCCCGCGACATCGTCCGACTTGACCGTCAAGAATTCCTGCAAGGAGTGGGCTGCGCCATAGGCCTCCAAGGCCCATACCTCCATCTCCCCTAACCGTTGCCCTCCGAACTGAGCTTTTCCACCCAGGGGTTGTTGGGTCACCAAAGAATAAGGACCGATGGAACGGGCATGAATCTTGTCGTCTACCAGGTGGTGCAATTTGAGGAGGTACATATAGCCCACGGTCACCTTCTGGTGGAAAGGTTCTCCGGTCCTCCCGTCATAAAGGATCGTTTGTCCCGTAGTCGGAAGCCCGGCTTTCTTCAAGAGATCTTTAATCTCCTCTTCCGAAGCTCCATCGAACACAGGGACCGAGACGAAAATGCCTTCGCCCAGCTTCCTGGCCAACTCGACAATCTCATCATCGGTCGCTTGCTCCAAGTATTCGTTCACCTCTTTTGAGGAATAGATTTCTTTAATTCTTCTTCGAAGCAATTTGGGGTTGAAATGCTTCTGTAAATATTCCTCAATCTTCCATCCCAGGCCCTTCGCAGCCCATCCCAGATGGGTCTCGAGGATCTGGCCTACATTCATTCGCGATGGAACGCCTAATGGGTTAAGGATGATTTCCACCGGGGTTCCGTCCTCTAAATACGGCATGTCTTCCTCGGGGAGAATTCTGGAGATGATCCCTTTGTTCCCGTGACGTCCGGACATTTTATCCCCAACAGAAAGCTTCCGTTTCATGGCGATATAGACTTTGACGGTCTTGATGACGCCCGGAGCCAGTTCGTCTCCTCTCTTCAGCTTAGCCAATTTATCTCCAAAAACTCCCTTGACCACGTTGATCTGGAGTTCCGCACGGTCGAGAAAACGCTGAACCTCAGGAAGAACTCTCTTCCCCTCGACCACATCAATCTCCTTGAGTCGATCGAAGGGAATCGCAAAGAGATGCTCTTCCTTGATCCGCTCTTTCGCCTCCGCATAGACGCGGCCTTTCTTCTCATCCCCTATTTTATGGGCGCTCTTCTTGCCGATGAGATATTTTCCGATCTTTCTCCGCGCACTGTTCTGGATGATCCGGATCTCGTCCGCTTGATTTTTCAGCAACCTCGCCTTCTCTTGGTCCTCAATGGTCTTTGTCCTCTCATCCCTCTCCTGGCCTTTACGGGAAAAAACTTTGGCATCGATGACAATTCCTTCGATCCCGTGAGGGACTCTCAATGAGGTGTCTCGAACATCTCCCGCTTTTTCACCAAAGATGGCTCGAAGGAGTTTCTCTTCCGGAGAGAGCTGAGTTTCCCCCTTTGGGGTCACTTTTCCAACCAGAATGTCACCGGGGTTCACTTCGGCTCCGACCCGAATGATTCCGCTCTCGTCGAGATCTTTCAATGCCTCTTCCCCGGCATTAGGGATATCACAGGTAATCTCCTCTTTTCCCAGTTTCGTGTCCCGAGCCACACACTCGAGTTCTTCGATATGGATCGAGGTATAGGTATCTTCTTTCAATAGCTTTTCGCTGATGAGGATGGAATCCTCAAAGTTATACCCTCCCCATGGCATGAACCCGACCAGGACATTCTTTCCCAGCGCCAGCTCTCCCATTTGGGTTGCAGGCCCGTCGGCAATCACCTCACCCTTTTTGACCCGCTCCCCGATACGGACAATCGGTCTCTGATTAATGCAGGTGTTCTGGTTGGACCGTTTGTATTTGATTAACGTATAAATGTCGACTCCCGGATCGTCCTCTTTTTGACCGTCCTCATCGGCACGGATGACGATTCGAGAAGCATCCACGTCTTCCACGACCCCATCCCTCCTAGCAACCACCGTGACCCCAGAATCTCTGGCCACAATCGCTTCCATCCCCGTCCCAATCAGCGGGGCATCCGTTTTAAGAAGGGGAACGGCCTGGCGTTGCATATTCGATCCCATGAGGGCCCGGTTGGCATCATCGTTCTCCAAAAAGGGAACGAGGGAAGTGGCCACACTGACCAACTGTTTTGGAGAAACATCCATGTACCGAATTTCTTCGGGTCTCACCATCACAAATTCGCCCCCTCTTCGGGCCGAAATGAGCGGGGCGGTAAACCTTCCTTCCCTATCCAATTGAGCATTGGCTTGAGCGATGGCGGGCTTCTGCCCGTCGATCTCTTCTTCCTCATCTAAGGCAAAAAGATATCGGATATTATTCGTGACCTTTCCGTTCACCACTTCCCGATAAGGGGTTTCGATAAATCCGTAGTCATTGACCTGAGCAAAGGTGCTGAGAGAAGTGATGAGGCCGATGTTCGGGCCCTCCGGAGTTTCGATGGGACAGATTCGGCCGTAGTGGGTCGGATGGACGTCCCTGACCTCGAACCCCGCTCTTTCCCGGGTCAGCCCTCCGGGACCCAAGGCAGAGAGACGACGCTTGTGAGTGATCTCTGAAAGAGGATTCGTCTGATCCATAAATTGAGAAAGTTGACTCGAGCCGAAAAACTCCTTGATGACCGCCGACAGGGGTTTTGAGTTGATCAGATCATGGGGCATCAAGGTCTCTATATCTTGAAGGCTCATCCGCTCTTTGATCGCCCTTTCAATTCTCACCAGCCCGATGTGATACTGATTTTCTAAGAGCTCCCCAACCGTCCTCACCCGCCGGTTCCCTAAGTGGTCGATATCGTCGACAGCACCCTGACCATCCTTGAGTTTGATTAAGTATTTGACGACCTCGAGAACGTCTCTCCTTCTGAGGGTCGTCTTCTCATCTTCCAAGATCTTTCGAATTCTCCCTTGGACGTCATCCGTGATCGTTCCCTCCTTCAGCGACGGCATAAGTCCGATGGGATGAAGGATCTTGGCGACCCGTTGAATCTCCTCAACCATCTCGGGAGTGGCAATCGCTTCGTCGAAATCAAGCCATCCCTCCCAGATTCGATCGACCAGCTCTCTCCCCCCCGCATAGGTCGCCCCAGCCGCTAACGCCTCTTTCTTCCATCTCTCGGTGAAGACTAACACTTTAGGAGGATTTCCCTTTAGTCCGAGCTTATGGTTCAACTTCATCCTTCCCACTTTGGAGAGGTCGTAGCGCTCGAAGTTAAAGAAAAGGTTGTAAAAGAGGCCGATCGCTGTCTCAATGGTGGGAGGATCCCCGGGGCGAAGCCTCTTGTAGATGTCAATGAGGGCCCTTTCGGACTCCTTCTCACGAAGGGATTTGCCGGCCTCAACAGCGGGTAGTTTCTCCCTTTCTTCTCGCGTCAACCCAATCTTATCCGCCACCAGCGTATCCCGCAACGAAGAGCTGACATTAATGTTATCAATGAACAGGATCTCGAAGGATTCGACCTTTCGCTCTTTCATCTCGTTGAGAAGCTTTTCCGTCACCTGGTCATTACATTCGGCAACGACTTCTCCTGTTCCGGGGTCGATCACATCCTTCGCCAGGTACCGACCGATTAGGTCTTGGACCTCCACCGAAATGGTATTGATCTTGGCTAATTCCAATTTCTTGAAAGCATCTTCCGTAATGCGGCGATGTTTCTTTAGGATAATCTTGTGGGTTTCGGGGTCTAAGATGTCTGAGGTCGCCTTCTGCCCCACCAACACATCTTTCGAAATCTCTTTTTGGAATTTCCCTCTCCGGATGAGAACCGTTTCCTTATGATAGAAATAGTCTAAAAGCTCTTGCCCGGTGTATTTGAGGGCCCGAAGGAGAACGGTCACGGGAATCTTTCGACGTCGGTCGATCCGAACATGGAGAAGATCTTTCTGATCAAACTCGAAATCAATCCAGGACCCCCGGTAAGGGATGATCCGCCCATAGTAGAAGACCTTCCCGCCGCTGTGGGGTTTGATTTGGTCCTGATCAAAGAAGACGCCGGGGGAGCGATGAAGTTGGCTGACAATCACCCGTTCGGTCCCGTTCACAATAAACGTCCCATTTTCGGTCATGAGGGGAATTTCGCCAAAATAGACTTCTTGCTCTTTTACGGCTTTGATGCTCTTGGCCTTGGTCTCTTCGTTCACATCCCAGACCACTAAGCGAACCGTCACCTTGACGGGTGCCGCATAGGTCATCCCCCTGAGCAGGCATTCTTCCACATCATATTTCGGCTCGGTGAGACGATAGTTGACGAATTCAAGAGAAGCGGTTTCGTAAAAATCCTTGATCGGAAAGACGGTTCTAAAGACCGCTTGAAGTCCAACGGGTTCTCGCCTATCCGGATCCCCGTTGGCCTGTAGAAACTGTTCGTAGGACCTTTTCTGAACTTCGATCAGATTGGAGATTTCCAATACTTCCTTAATTTTTGAAAAGTTCTTCCGATATCTTCGATACACTGGGACAACGCTGGCCATAGTCACTCCTCTCCCTTAAACAGAAAATCTCCTCCCTCTCGGACTGCCACCTCACATTTGCTTTGTCCTCCTGGGAAGAGACCACATTATTCCTTGCCCCCGGCTTCACCGGGGGACCCAACACGGTTTGAGATCACAAACTCCAAACGACAAATCCCAACTCAATTCCGATCTTCAATGGCAAAGGGTCGAAATAATCTTACATGGAATTCGTATCTTGTCCATCGGAGCTTACTTGTAATTTGGCCTGCCTGCGCGAAGCCCCGCCTGCCAAAGTACTTGTACGGCGGGCAGGCGCTTCGGCGAAGGCGGGTGTTTGCCTTCAGCGGATCAGGACCAGGGCTTGGTATCCGGTGGTTCGCTTGACAAAAGAGATGGATTCCTGCCCATTGGGTCACATCCTCTGATTTCCAAGCGCCTGAATACCTCTCAATGTTTCCTACTTGACTTCGACCGTCCCCCCGGCCTCTTCAAGCTTCTTCTTCATCGTCGCGGCGTCTTCCTTCGACACCCCTTCTTTCACTGGCTTGGGGACACCCTCGACAAGGTCCTTGGCTTCTTTCAGGCCCAACCCGGTCAGTTCCCTGACCACCTTAATCACTTGGATCTTCTTATCGCCAAAACCCGTGAGGACGACATCAAACTCTGTCTTCTCTTCAGCGGCCGCAGCTTCTCCGCCCGCTGAAGCCCCGGCCATCGGCATCGTTGCCACTGCCATCGGCGCGGCGGCCTTTATTCCCAATTTTTCCTCCAGGGCCTTCACCAAGTCACGCGCCTCCAACAAACTTAAACCACTGATCTCTTCGGCAATTTTTTGAATATCTGACATTTGAAACATCCTCCTATCTCAAAATGATTAAATGGTAGAACGTGGAAGGTTGAATGCGGTTTCCAAAATTACTGATTTTCTTCCTGCGCCCCACTTTCTACTTTCCACTCTCCATTTTTTCCAGCTGATCTGCGCGGGCCTGAATGATTCCGAGCACCTGCTGGATTGCCGTATAGAGGACCGCCCCCATCTGAGTAGCCGTCCCCTGGATTCCCCCCAGGAGCTGCGCAAAAATGACCTCACGGGGGGGCATTGTCGCCAGAGCTTTGACCTCTTCCGGGGACGCCACCTTTCCCTGGATGAGACCGATTTTAATCTCAAAGGTGGGCTGGGTCTTGATGAATTCCGATAAAATCTTTACCAGATGAACCGGATCCCCGTAAGAGATCGCCATCGCCGTAGGTCCTTCAAAGTAGGTATCCAATTTCTCCAAATCCGTCCCTTTGGAGGCCAATTTCATCAAAGTATTTTTGACCACGTGATAGGAGATTTTCTCCTCTCTCAGCCTTTGTCTCAGATGATTCAACTGTTCTACATTGAGACCTCGATAATTGGTCAGAACGACCGCCCGAAACCCCTTCACCCTCTCACCGAGATCTGAGATGACCTGTGCTTTTTCTTTTCGGTTCAATGACCCTTACCTCCTCGGACGAAGCCCTTCGCCTCTCTTAGGACTTCATAACGCTTCTCACATCAAGTGGATCGATCTTAATTCCAGGCCCCATGGTCGTGGACAAGGCAATGCTCCGCAAATAGACCCCCTTGCTGGTAGGCGGCTTCGCCCGGAGGATCACCTCAAGGAGCGTCTTGGCATTTTCCAACAATCGATCGAACCCAAAAGAAACCTTTCCAACAGGGATGTGAACGACTCCGGCCTTTTCAACCTTAAATTCCACTTTGCCCGCTTTGATCTCTTTGACAGCCTTTTCCAAATCGAAGGTGACCGTTCCCACTTTGGGATTAGGCATCAATCCCCGAGGACCCAAAATCTTACCCAATTTGCTGACCAAACCCATCATGTCCGGGGTGGCGATCGCTTTGTCAAACTCCAGCCACCCTTTTGAAACTTTCTCGATGATCTCTTCTCCCCCCACGAAATCGGCACCCGCATCGAGTGCCTCTTTCTCTTTCTGCCCTTTTGCAAAGACTAACACCCGGACTTTCTTGCCCGTCCCATGAGGAAGGACAACGGTCCCCCGGACCATTTGATCTGCCTTCTTAGGATCCACACCCAGACGTATGGCGAGGTCCACTCCTTCATCGAATTTAGCGTAGGCGGTCTCGAGAAGGAGCTTCACGCCCTCCTCCAGTTCATACCGTTTGCCTCGATCCACCTTCCCTCTTGCCTCTAAATATTTTTTCCCTCTCGTTGACATAGTTTTCTCTTAGACGATCTCCAGACCCATGCTGCGTGCCGTCCCTTCGATCGTACGGATCGCTCCCTCCAGGTCCACCGCGTTCAGATCTTTAAACTTGATCTGTGCGATCTCCCGAATCTGGTCTCCGGTCACTTTGCCCACTTTGTTACGATTCGGCTCCCCAGAGCCTTTCACAATTTTTGCCGCCTTCTTCAAAAGGACGGAAGCGGGCGGGGTTTTGGTCACGAAGCTAAAGGATCGGTCGGAATAGATGGTGATCAGCACTGGGATGATCATCCCTTCCTGTCCCTGGGTCCGAGCGTTGAAGGCCTTGCAAAACTCCATGATGTTGACCCCATGCTGTCCCAGAGCCGGCCCGACAGGAGGGGAAGGGTTGGCCTGTCCCGCTTGAATCTGAAGCTTCACCATTGCCGTTACTTTTTTCGCCATTGTCCACTCCTCAGACGAGGACCATCAATTCTTTTCTACTTGGATAAAATCCAGTTCTACCGGAGTTGCCCTTCCAAAGATAGAGACTAAAACTTTCAACTTCCTTTTTTCTGGCTTGACCTCTTCAATGGTCCCAATAAAGTTCATGAAAGGACCGTCGATGACTCGAACGCTGTCCCCGACGCCCAAAGAAATTTTAGGTTTCGCCTTCGAAACACCTTCTTTCATTTGAGACAGAATTTCTTCCACTTCTCCTTCCGAGATGGGAATCGGTTTTGTGCCATCTCCGGCAAAACCCGTGATCTTTGGCGTGTCCTTGACGATATGCCATGTTTCCTCGTTTAACTCCATCTTCACAAGTATGTATCCGGGAAAAATCTTTCTCTGGGAGGTCTTCCTCTTTCCCTTCACCAACTCCACTACGGTTTCCGTGGGGACTAGAATGTCGGAGAAAAATTCTCCCTTGCCGAGGTTCTTAATCCGCTCTTCTAAATTCTGTTTGGCCCTGTTTTCGAAACCCGAATAGGTGTGGACCACATACCACTGTTGCGCCATAGTGTTTCCGTTTAGTGGGGAGAGGAAGTTCGTTCCACCTCCCTCTTTAACTCGCCGCCCCCTTCAATAATTGCTTGACCAGACCGGATAGCCCTGAATCAACGATTCCCAAGAAGATGGCGATGATTAGCACGGCCACCAAAACGACGACGGTGCCGGAAAGGGTATCCTTCCTTGAAGGCCAGGTCACTTTTTTAAGTTCGGTTCTAACCTCTCTCAAAAATTGCAGGGCTACTTCAAATTTCTCTTTGATTGAGAATTCCATCTTGTCTTTCTCCACCCTTAGCCCTCACCCTTTCCACTATCCAGCTGTGGCAGGCCCTGTCCCAGAATTAGGGTATATGGCAGGCCAGGAGGGATTTGAACCCCCATCACCCGGATTTGGAGTCCGGTGCTCTATCCGTTAGAGCTACTGGCCTGTATCCGGTGAGTGGAAAGGAGAAGGTGAAATCTGCCACTTTCTACGGTCACTTCGTCTCTTTATGGACAGTATGTTTACGGCAAAATCGGCAATATTTTTTGAACTCCAGCTTATCCGGAGTGGTACGTTTATTTTTAGTCGTAGAGTAATTCCTCCGCTTACACTCTGTACAAGATAACGTTAAAATGTTCCGCATCAAATACTCCTAATCGGGAAGTGTCAACCTTTCTCCTTTATTCGAGGACGTCACTGATGACGCCTGCCCCCACCGTACGACCTCCCTCCCGTATCGCAAACCGCAACTCCTTCTCCATCGCAATCGGCGTAATCAACTCCACCGTCAACGCCACATTA
>Ga0335070_10006765_pt1 | contig 13471 bp, 14 predicted proteins | sample Lox_Sample_13_FD_206722 | JGI IMG/M metagenome (GOLD analysis project Ga0335070, IMG submission 206722) | Soil microbial communities from Loxahatchee National Wildlife Refuge, Florida, United States - Lox_Sample_1.3 | ecosystem: Environmental > Terrestrial > Soil > Wetlands | place: USA...
CGATGCGGTCGGCACGTACGCCCGGCTGCTGCTGCAGATAGGAGATCGCGGCTCCCATGTCCTTTGCGATCTTGTCGTCCGCTAGCGTCATCATGAGGCGAATTGCCTCCGGGAGATTGTCGTAGCCGACCACCGCGTTGTTCTCGCGATAGTAGAGGTCGGGTGCCAGGCTCACGTAGCCCTCGCGTGCCAGTCGAACCGCCACGTCCTTGATGTGGGCGTTCAGCCCGAAGGCTTCCTGCACCACGATGATCGCGGGATGTTTCCCCCCGCCCGTCGGCTGGGCGATGAATGCCGACATGGTCCCGTCCGCCGTCGGCACCTGCACTATTCCCGACGTGATTTCCATTGCTTACCTCCACATGGCTGACGCCTTCGTATAAGGACCCAGTGAGAAATTTGCAAGCTAGGCGGCGGTGTTCTCGGTGGCGGTTTGACATACCGGCGAAAACCCATTTATCTAAAACGCCATTTTCTGAATTGCCTGGAGGACTGATGGTTCGCCGCGAAAAGACCAATTACGTAATCCAGTCCGTCGCGCACGCGCTCGACGTGCTGGAGCAGTTCACTGGCGAGCCCGACGAGTTGGGCGTGACCGAGCTGAGCAAACGACTGAAGCTGCACAAGAACAACGTGTTCCGACTGCTGGCGACGCTGGAGGCGCGTGGATACATCGAACAGAACAAGGCGACCGAAAACTACCGCCTGAGCATCGGCTGTCTGCGGCTGGGACAGCGTTTCGTCACCCAGATGGGCTTGCTGCGGCAGGCCCGGCCGGTGATGAGCCAGGTGGCCAAGACGAGCCGCGAGACCGCGTTCATTGCGGTGGTGCGCAACGGCACCGTCGTTCCGGTGGACGCGGTCGAGGCCGAGCAGCCGGTGCGGCTGGTCTCGCGTATCGGGGATGCGCTGCCGTTGCACTGCACCGCCGCCGGGAAGATGCACCTGGCGTTCGCCGACGATGAGATGCGCAACGCTCTCCCGGAGGCACTGCACAAGTTCACCGAGAAGACCATCGTCGATCGGCATGCACTCGGCGCACAGCTCAAGAAGATCGGAGAGAACGGCTACGCCGTGGACCTCGGGGAGTACGTCGAGGATGTGCGTTCGGTGGCCGTCCCGGTGCGCGACTACACCCGTGCCGTCGTTGGCAGCCTGGCGATCTCGGGACCGGCGTACCGGCTCTCGCAAGAGCGCATCGAAAAGGAAGTGGTACCGCTGATGCTCAAGGCGGGACGTGAGTTGTCAACGCGTCTCGGCTTTGATGAAGATCACTGAGAAGGTGGCGCGCAATCATCCGCGCACTCCCCGGTCATCGGCATCACGCACAACAAGCGCACATGCAAGCCGCCAATGTCCTCTACGGCGGGACCATGGAGGAGCCTGGCGTGTCGAAGGTCGTTTCGCGGTGCACTGACGCGGCTGCGCCTCTCAGCAATGGGAGATCCTCATACCACTTCCGGAGGCTGCGGTAGAGTACCTTGTGATTGTCATTCCGGATGCTGAATCACGCCTGGAAGACCATCTGCGGGCGTTCCAGATGCTGAACGAAGGCACCGAAGCTTCAGCCTGGCCACAATAATGGCCGCATGAGCCCCGGGGCTCTCGCCCTCAGCTCGACGGGAGCGTCAGGCGTAGGGCGCGCGCCAGCTTTTCGGCGCGCTCGAGGCCGGCCGGCGTTAGCGCGTACGCCGTCCCCTTCCGATGGCCTGTCTTCGTCAGCAATCGGTCCGCCACATACGCCGCCAAGGTCCGGTCGATGCGCAGCCGGCGATGCCCCGAGGCCGCCAGGGCTTCCTTCAAGCGGGTGACGGGCATCTCGTGCCCGTCCAAGCCCAGGCACTGCGGGTACCCGTAGAGGATCAGCAGCGCCGCGTCCGCCAGCGGCGCCTCTCCCGTCGGGGACACGCGCAGCGTGATCAGATGCCGCCATTTGTCGGTCACGAACAGATCGCGCACGTCACCCGCCGCCGGCGGCGAAGACGTCGGCGACTCCGCCGCGGGCTGGTCGTGCGGACCAGCCGCAATGAGCTGCTTCCACGCCGCGAAGTGCGCCGCCACCACCTCGCGCGGCCCCTCTGCCTCGAACTCGTGCGGGCCGACCTTCAACCGGAGCTTCGCAACTGCCGCCTCCAAAGCCTTTGGCATGCGGCGATTCTGCCACAACCCGACCGCGGCTGCACGCCGACCCGGCGGCCTCGGAAGGAAGCGACGGTCAACGAACGAGGGTTGACCCGGACGACGAGACGGTGGCAGGAAGCCGCTCTTGGTGATAGGACCCGCTACGTGACCATCGCTGAGCGCTACCAAGAGACGATTCCGGTGCCGCGCGCGACGCGGTTTCCGATCGAGCTGGTCCCGCCCGAGGGGTTCGACCCGGAACGCGTGGAGACGTGGCCGAAGGTGGACGGCAGGCTGGAGTACGTGAACGGGAGGCTCCTCTATATGCCACCCTGCGGTGATTTGCAGCAAGACACGGTCGCCGACGTTGTCGGAGCGTTGGTAGCCTGGGCGCGCACGCACGCCGGGTTCGTCGTCTCAACCAACGAAGCGGGCATCTTGCTGCATGGATCGGCGCGTGGAGCCGACGCAGCGATATGGCGGCGTGAAACGCTGGGGCCGTATGAGGGCAGGTTTCGCCGCGTGCCACCGCTGCTCGCTGTCGAGGTGGCCGGCGAAGATGAAAATGAAGCGGCGTTGCACGACAAGGCTCGTTGGTACCTCGACGCCGGCGTTGCAGTCGTGTGGGTTGTGCTGCCCGAACAACGGGAGGCTGTGGTGATCACTCGTACCGAAGAGTGCCGTTATCGCCTCGGCGAAACCCTGGCGCCTCACTCAGCGCTGCCGGGGCTGACCCCGCGTGTGGACGACTTCTTCATCCAAATCTCGGCTGAGTAGACGTCTCCCTCAGTTTCCTGAGACGGCGCCCAAAATCGCCCCCATCCTGACCCGGTTCGTGGAGGTGCTCACAGGGGAAGGACCCATACGCGCATGGGCATGTCTTCCCGCTGGTGCGCAGACATGGCATGGTTCGCGCCCATGACATTACCACTCTCGCGACTCCGCATGATCGACCTGTCGCGACAGCTGCCCGGGCCGTTCTGCTCCATGCTGCTCGCCGATTTCGGGGTGGATGTGCTGGTCATTGCCAATCCCAGTGATCCGATGGGCGTCGGCATCCCGTTCCTGGCACGCAACAAGCGACACATGACGCTCAACCTCAAGAGCGCGGCGGGGCGGGACATCCTGCTGCGACTGGTTGCGGACGCCGACATCCTCCTCGAAGGCTACCGGCCTGGGGTGCCGGCGCGGCTGGGCATCGACTACCACACGCTGCGCGCGCGCAACCCGCGACTCATCTATTGCTCGATCTCGGGCTACGGACAGGACGGGCCGTACCGCGACCGTGTCGGGCATGACATCAACTACCTGGGTTATGCGGGCGTCCTGAACTTCGTGGGTGAGGCCGGCGGGCCGCCGGTGATTCCGGGCGTGCAGATCGCCGACATTGCCGGCGGTGCGTTGATGGCGGCGGTCGGGATCCTCACCGCGGTGATCGCACGCGAGCAAACCGGTCGCGGCCAGTTCGTCGACGTCTCCATGCTCGACGGCTCGCTGAGCTGCAACGCGTATCACGTGCTTATGCACCAGCTCACCGGCCGGCTGCCGCAGCGCGGCGGCGAACAACTCACGGGCTATTACCCCTGTTACGCGATCTACGAAACGCGTGACGGCCGGCACGTGACGGTGGGCGCCTTCGAGCCGCACTTCTGGGCGAACCTCTGCCGCCACTTCGGACGCGAGGACTTCATCGCCACGCAGTGGGCCGAGGATCCGCGACGCACCGCGATGTTCGGCTTCTTTCGGGAGGCGTTTCGCCGCAAGACGCTGGCGGAATGGATGCAGGAGCTGGGCGACAAGGACATCTGCTTCGGCCCCGTCAATACGCTCGACGAAACGTTTGCCGATCCGCAGCTGCGGCGCCGTGGCATGGTCGTCGACATGGAAACGCGCGACGGACACGCCCGAATCCTGGGCCCACCGATCAAGCTCTCCGATACGCCAGCGTCGCTGCGCACGGCGCCACCCGGATTCGGCGAGCACACGGACGAGATCCTGGGCAGCCTTGGCTTTGCTCCTGAGGATATCGCCACGCTACGTGAGCAAGGATTGGTCTGAGGGAAGCGAAGTTTCGACCACGAACGACGCGAATGGCGATCTTCACATCATGTCTTCGTGACCTTCGAGCCTTCGTGGTGAACCCTCATTTCTCCAGGAGTTCGAGCACGCGCTCGGGGGGTCGGCCGACGACTGCCCGGTCGCCGCGGACGACGATCGGCCGCTCGATGAGGATCGGATGTTTCGCCATGGCATCAAGTAGCTTGTCCTCCCCGCTCTTCGCATCGAGCCCCGCTGCTCTGTACTCCGACTCGTTCTTGCGAATCCATTCGCTTGGAGCGAGTCGCAGTTTTTTTCGCAGGCTGGCGAGTTCGGCACGCGTCGGCGGGTCCTTCAGGTACTCGACGATGCGCAGCGGGACCTCGTGCTCTTGCAGTAGCGCCAACGCGGAGCGACTCTTCGAACAGCGCGGATTGTGGTAGATGGTCAGCGTCTCCATGGGACCGGGATACTAACTGTGGAATTCGACAGCGTCCAGATCGGCGCGGAAGACGTCGCGGCGGCGATGCGCGCCTACGAAGTCCTGCTCGGGATCCTGCCCGGGCGTGCGGCGGATGGCGCCGTGCGCTTTCAGCTGCAACGCGGCGCGGTTGAAATCGAGCGCGGCGCTCCCGGGCTGCACAGCATGCGCTTCAGCGGCGATGTCGACATCGAGCCGGCCTGGCCTGGCGACGCGTTCCACGGCCTGCGCGTCGACATTGCAGCCGCTGTCGAGGCGCCGCGGTCATTGGGTGTGACGACAGACGTTGAGGCGATCGACCACGTAGTGATCCACACGCCCGATCTCGAGCGGGCCATCGCGCTGTGGCGCGACCGCATCGGGTTGCGGTTGGCGTTGGACCGAGAGTTCCCCAAGCGTGGCCTGCGCCTGGTGTTCTTCCGCAGCGCCGGGGTCACGCTGGAGTTTGCCGGACCCTTGCCGCCGGCCGCTCACCGCAGTGGTCCGGACGCCTTCTACGGCATCGCCTATCGTGTTGCAGACCTCACCGCGTGCCGTGCGCGGCTGCGGCAGGCCGGCATCGACGTCAGCGAGCAACGGCCCGGTCAGAAATCCGGGACGCTGGTCGCGACGGTGCGGTCGGGCACGGCGGGTGTACCCACATTGCTCATTCAGGATCCCAGCAGAGCACCTGAGGCGACTCACCAGGTGTAGCGCACGCGATAGCGCAGCGTCGCCTCGCCATCCTGTTTTACCTGCACGGGGAACTGGATGGTGCGCGCGTCGACCTTTTCGTAGTCCTGGGTCTTCTGCACGATCTGCCAGTTCACCCAGCGGTAGAGATTCTCCTTGACGAGCACGGTGACCGGCGCCTCCTTGTGGTTGCGCAGCTTGATTTCGATTTCCTCTTCCATCCAGTTGCGCGCCGTGTCGATCTTGAAGTCGAGCTGCTTGCGCTCGCCGACCACATCGAACGCGTCGCCCAGCTTGATCAGCACATGCTCGTCTTTCGGTGTGTGGTCGATCGTATCTTCGCCGATGAATTCCAGGCTCTTGTCGGCCGGGTCGAGCTTGCTGACGCGGATGCGTCCGGACGGCAGCGGCATGCCGAGGCCGTTGTCCTTGGCGTTCTTGAAGCGCAGGTAGATGTCGACCTTGGTATTCGACTCGGTGCCGTAGTTACGGTCGGTCAGCGGATTCGGGAAGACGCCGCGGAAACCAGTCGGCAGGCCGTAGTAGACGAGTACTTTCTCACATGGGACGCCGTGCGCGTCGGGAAACAGCTCGATTTGCTTGGTCGAGTTGTCCGGCAACGTCGTCGGCCGGCCGAGGGTGTAGAGGTGGTACTCGAAGAACGCCTTCTCCTCGAAGCCGTGGTCCTCCATCAACGCGGCTTTGGCGAGGGCGCGGCCCGCGGCCATCGGCTGCGGTGCTTGCGGCGCGCGATGGACATCCCCGGCGATGAGCTTGAGCTTGGCCTCCGGATACCCGGCGCCGGATTGGTTGATGATGCTGACCCACGCGCCGATGTCGAGCACGCCGCTGTTGGCGTCCTTGCCTTCCGCGAAGATCAGGTTGTAGTCGGCCCACCAGGTCATGCCGCCGGTCTGGTACGTGACGCGTGTGCGTTGCGGCCCCGCCTTCTCCGCCGACACATCCCACACCAGCGTCGGCTTGGTGATCAATCCACCGGGCAACTCGGGAAGGCGCACGTTCGAATAGCCGTTGATGATTTGCACGCCGCCGCTGGCGTCCTTGAGGATCACGCCGCCGGCCGTACTGGTCAGCGTGCCGGTGAAGCTGGTGATCTTGTCGCCGCTGCTCTGTTCGACGGTGATCGTGCGGTCGAGATAGCGTTGCATGAGCTTCTCGGCGCTGACCAGGTCGAACTCGTAGTTCTGCTCCACGACCTGTGTGCCGGAAGGATCGGTGAGTGAGGCAAAGGTGACCGTCGTCGGATCGATCAGCGCGGCAACATCGGCGAAGCGCACCGTGCTGCGGCCTTTCTGTAACGACAGCTCACGTTCCTGCTTGACGACGGCGTATCCTGGAATTGACGGTTGCTGTAGTGCGTAGCCGCCGCGCGCCGGCTGCGGCCGGTTGAGCTCGGGGGGAATCGCTCCAGGGCTGGCGGTGCTGTAGATGGTCAGCGCTACGGCGCTGACGTCATCCGCGGCGACAGTGGGGCATCCCAGCCACAGGGAGGTGGCAAGCGCCGCGCCGTACAGAGTCAAGTCCTTCAACAGCGTCATGTTGGGTCCTTTCTCCGGCCGGTTCGTGTCCCGGCCGCCTGTCCTGCAAAACGGTGCGCGCAAATGAAAGTTGCACTGCCGTGCGCCGCACCTCCATGCCCGCGTTATGGCATGGCATGAGGACAGCGCAAGCCGTCAGCCGTGGGTGTGGCCTGTGCAACCAGAGCACGCGCCTGCTCCGCCTGTTGACGATCGCGACTACGTCTGTGTACGCTCTTAGGAGTCAGCGGACGCGTGGCGTGCCAAAGGGGGATGCGATGGCCAAGTTTCCAACTGAGGTCGAACGGTCGGTTACCGTCAAAGTGCCGCTTGAAAGGGCCTACAGCTACCTGTGGGACGTCGTCGGTTCCTCCGCGTGCATCCCGGGTCTCAAGAAGTGCAAACGCGTCGGCAATGATACGTACTATTTTCTGTACGACGAGCGCTCCACTGGACCGGTCACCATGGTGGTGCAGTACACCGCGCGCTACGAGGGGAATGGCACGGATCGCATCCGCTTCGAGGGCACCGGGGCGCAGAACGACAATACCGACGTGACCGGTCTGATTCGGTTGCAACCGACGGGGCCGGACAGCACGCGCATCACGCTGCGACAGACCGTGGCGCCGGACACGCCGGTGCCGCGGCTGCTGCAAGGGCTCATTCGGTCGTTCGTCGAGAGCGAGGCGGCCGATGCAGTGAAGGAATATCTGGCGAACGTGAAACGTACGCTCGAGCAGACTGCGTAAGTTTTCCCGTCTCCTCTGGTGACCACCGCGGCGATTGGTTGCTTGACACTCCCGGCGCCGCTCTTTATGGTGCAGCGATGCTTGATGTCTCAAAGGCTATAGACCTGGAAAGTTTGAAGCTTTTGGAGTCCAAGGTTGAGCAGTTTGTGGCCCAGCACGAACGCGTACGCGAGGAGCACGGGGTGCTGGCGCGGCGTTTGGTTGAGAAGGACCGCGAGTTGGCCGAAGCCGCCGTGACGCTCAAGCGTTACGAGCAGGAGCGGGCCGAGATCAGGGCGCGGCTGGAGCGCATTCTGAGCAGACTCGACGCTTTGGATCTCACGTAGGCGCCCATGGACCGGCCGGTGGAAGTTGAGATCATGGGATATCGGCTCACGGTCGCGAGCGAAGACAGTGAGGAGCACATTCGAGCCGTGGCGGCGGACGTCAACCGACGCATGCACGAACTGGCGAATGGACGGGCAGCGATGCCGTCGCTAAACCTGGCACTGGTGACAGCGTTGAATATCGCCAGCGAATGGAGGAAACTACAACATCAACAACAGGAGCTTTGCCAAACGGTCAACCGAACGGCGCAGCGGGTGGTGTCGAAGTTGAGCGCGCTGGGGCCGTCGGTTCGGAAAGGAGAAAGCATCGCAAGGGGATAAGAGGTGCATGATGTCCTGCGTGACGTCACCGTGCGGATACGGGCTTGACCCCAGACTATTCCGCGCAGGCGGGTCCGTGGCCCGATCGGGCACCGGGGTTCCGAGGCGTGCCGCGCGACGCGGGCAGGAAATTGTGCAACCTCTGTCTTGGTGGGGTGTAGGAGTTGGCTGTGGGATTTGAATTCCTAGTTTGGGTTGTCTTGGATTTGCTTGTTGTCAGTGTTGCAGGGGCTTGTGCGCAGCGTCACCAACTCGTGCTGCTCGAGACGGAGACAGTCAGTGGTGCGCGGACTATGAAGCAGAGAGCGGCTCGTTGGATGCAGCGAGCTTCGGGGCCCCCTCGACAGAGCACGTAACCAACTACCCGCTTCGAATCTGCTGCCGACCCTCGCCCCGGTCTTGAGAGACCGGAACATGAACGTAGAGAAGCGTGCGATTCGGCAGCGATTACGGGAGCAGCGACGTGCTCTCACCGCGGAAGCCGTCGAGGCGGCGGGCTGGGCAGTGCAAGAGCAGGTGCTCAGGTTTGCGCCCTACACCGCCGCGGTGTCGCTGATCGCCTATATCGCTCATGAAAACGAGCTGCCGACGGCTGGATTGCTGCGCGCGGCGGAGCGCTCCGGCCGCGGCCTGTTCCTGCCGCGGAGTACGCCACCGATCGGGGTGGTGCGCTGGCAAACCGGCGAGCCGCTGGTGGCGGGCTGCGGCGGTGTGTACCAACCGGCCGATGGGAGGGACACGCTCCCCGAAGTGCCAGGGGTGGCCCTCGTTCCGGTTGTGGGGTGGGACGCGACAGGGCAGCGTCTCGGAAGGGGTGGTGGCTTCTACGATCGACTGTTCGCCGCGCTGACGACCGGAATCACCCGCGTTGGCCTGGCATATGAATTCCAACTGTGTCCAGAGCTCCCACGTGACCCGTGGGACATCCCTCTGGACTATGTGATCACGGAGCGACGGACTGTGCGGTGTGAGCGCACCGGGGCGGCGCTTCAGAAGGGAGGGCTGCAGTTGTCATGAGCTACGTTGTACCTGGTTTGGCAATCATCGTGCTGTCGGTCTTGTTCGCTGCCATCTTCGAACTCGTCCGCCGCCAACAAACGCGTCAGCAAGCGCAGAGCGCCGACGAAACTGCGCAGCGTGTTGTGCGCGAAGCGCGGGCCGAGGCGGACAGCGTCCGCAAAGAGGCCGAGATCAAGGCAAAGGAAATCATCTTGCAGGCGAAGGCGGAGGTGGAGAAGGACTCACGGGATCGTCGGCGCGAACTGCAGCAACTCGAACGGCGTCTGGTGGCGCGGGAGGAGAACCTGGAGAAGCGTGCGGAACAGATCGAGAAGCGCGAAGCCGAGACCGGCAAGCAAGAGCAGCTCTTGCGCCAGAAGGAGTGGCAATTGGCGGAGCGGCAGGAGGACTGCAACCGGCTCGTCGATGAAACCCGGGAACAGCTCGAGCGGGTTGCGGGGCTGACGCGCGAGGAAGCAAAGCGCAGTCTCGTCGAACAGATGGTCGACGAAGCGCGTCACGATGCGGCGAAACACATACGCCTGGTGGAGGAAGAGGCACGCGCCGAGTCGGACCGCCGCGCGAAGAAGATCATCAGCATTGCCATCGAGCGTCTTGCCGGAGAGTTCGTTGCCGAGCGCACGGTGTCGGTCGTGCACCTGCCGAGCGATGACATGAAGGGACGCATCATTGGCCGGGAAGGGCGCAACATTCGCGCCATCGAAGCCGCCACGGGTGTGGATCTGATCGTCGATGACACTCCAGAGTCGGTGATCGTGTCGTGTCACAATCCGATTCGACGGGAGATCGCACGCATCGCGTTGGAGCGTCTGATCTCGGATGGACGCATCCACCCCGGGCGCGTCGAAGAGGTCGTGCGCAAGGCGGAACAGGAAATCGAGGAGAGCATTCGGGAGGCCGGTCAGAAGGCGATCTTCGAGGTTGGCATCCACGGCGTGCACCCGGAGATCGTCAAGCTGCTGGGGATGCTGAAGTACCGCTACAGCTATGCGCAGAACGTTCTCATGCATTCGCTGGAATGCGCCTTCATCGCCGGCGCGATGGCGGCCGAGCTCGGCTTGAACGTCAAGCAGGCGCGGCGGGCCGGGTTGCTGCACGATATCGGCAAGGCGCTCACGCATGAGGTGGAAGGGTCGCACGCGATCATCGGCGCCGATATCGCGCGCAAGTACGGCGAGTCGGCGAAGATCGTCAATGCCATCGCGGCGCACCACGAGGAGGTGAAGGCGGAGACCATTCTCGCCCCGCTCGTTGATGCGGCGGACGCGCTGTCGGGGGCGCGGCCGGGGGCGCGCCGTGAAATGCTGGAGAGCTACGTGAAGCGGCTCGAAGACCTGGAACGCATCAGCAACTCGTTCAAGGGCGTCGAGAAGTCGTTTGCCGTCCAGGCGGGGCGCGAAATTCGCATCATTGTCGAACCGCGTGCCGTAACCGACGAGCAGGCGACGACGCTGGCACACGAAGTGGCGCGCAAGATCGAGAACGAGATGACCTATCCGGGGCAAATCAAGGTCACGGTGATTCGCGAGACGCGTGCGAGTGACGTCGCGAAATAGGGCAATGAGGGACGACCTGCGTCGGAGCCGCCGCGGTTGATCCATGCGCATCCTATTTCTTGGTGACGTGGTCGGCAAGCCGGGGCGGCAGGCGATTCGGTCGCAGCTGCCTCGGCTGATTCACCGTGAGCAGCTGGCTTTGGTGGTGGCCAATTGTGAGAATGTTGCGAGTGGGGCAGGCGTTGATCCGCGCGGTGCACAAGAGTTGCTCGACGCGGGCGTCGACGTACTGACTTCGGGCAATCACGTTTGGCGCAGGAAGGAAGTGATCGAGTTCATCGACAGCGAGCGGCGCTTGCTGCGGCCGGCGAATTTTCCGCCCTCGGTGCCCGGGCGCGCTTGGACGGTCAGCGAAACTGCCGACGGCACGGGGGTTGCCGTCATCAACCTCATTGGGCGCGTGTTCATGGACGCCGTCGATTGTCCGTTTCGCACCGTTGAGGCACTGTTGCCCGAGGTACGGGCGCGGGCGCGAGTGATCGTTGTGGATATGCACGGGGAAGCCACCTCTGAAAAAGCGGCCATGGGGTGGTTCCTCGATGGCAAGGTGTCGGCGGTGCTCGGCAGCCACACGCACGTGCAGACGGCGGACGAGCGCGTGTTGCCGAACGGCACAGCGTACGTTACCGATGCGGGCATGTGTGGACCTACGGACTCGGTGATTGGCGTGCGCAAGGAGCTGGCCCTGCAGCGATTCCTGACGCACATGCCGGTGAAATTCGAAGTGGCGAGCGGCCCGGTCGTCGTGCAGGGGGTGATTGTCGACATCGATCCTGCCAGTGGCAGGGCGGAGCGCATTCGCCGCCTCCAACAATCTGGAGAGGGATGATTCCCGTCGACCAACAGCTCGAACTGATCTGCCGTGGAACCGTCGATGTGTTGCTGCGAGACGAGCTGGCAACAAAGCTACGGACCGCAAAGCCGCTGCGCGTAAAGTTCGGTGCTGATCCCTCCGCACCCGATTTGCATCTCGGACATGCCGTTGCGCTGGCGAAGCTCCGACAATTTCAAGACCTTGGCCACACGGTCATCTTCCTCATCGGTGACTTCACGGGCATGATTGGCGACCCCACGGGCAAGTCGGAGACGCGCAAGCCGTTGACGTCTGCGCAAGTGCGCGCCAACGCCGAAACCTACCAGCAGCAAGTGTTCAAAATACTCGACCCCGAGCGCACCGAACTGCGGTTCAATTCGGAGTGGATGGATGGAATGTCGGCAGCCGATGTCGTCCGGCTGTGCGCGCACTACACAGTTGCGCGTATGCTCGAACGCGATGATTTCGCCAAACGGTACCGGGAGGAGCGCGCCATCGGCATCCACGAGTTCTTGTATCCTTTGGTGCAGGGCTACGATTCGGTGGCGCTACGTGCTGACGTCGAGGTGGGCGGTACGGACCAACGCTTCAACCTGTTGGTCGGGCGCGAACTGCAGAAAGCATACGGTCAGCAGTCGCAGACCGTGGTGACGCTGCCGCTACTCGAAGGCACCGATGGTGTGCAGAAGATGAGCAAGTCCTTGGGGAACGCGATCGGCATCGCTGATCCGCCTGACGAGATCTTCGGCAAGCTGATGTCGATCTCGGATCAGATGATGCTACGGTACTATGAGCTGTTGACGATTGAGGACGTGGGTGCGCTGCGCGCGCAGATCGAGTCGGGAGTGCTGCACCCGATGGAGGCCAAGAAGCGCTTGGCGCGGCAGATGGTGGCCCGCTTCTACGATGAGCCAACGGGTCGCCGAGCGCTGGAGGGCTTCGAGCGGCGCTTTCAGCGGCGTGAACTGCCCGAGCATCTGCTGCGCTACACGTGGGAGCAACCGCCGCAGGTCCAGCCATCGTTACCGCGCGTGGTGATGGCCTCTGGAATGGCAAGCTCGATGAGTGAAGCCCGCCGCTTGATTCAGCAGGGAGCTGTGCGTGTCGATGGTGAGCGCATCGACGATCCGCACTTCGTATTCCCTCTGACGCAGGTACAAGCGGTGGTGCAGGTGGGGCCGCGGCGCGTCGTCGCGGTTGATTTTCATTTTGCGGAAAAGCTGCCGAAAAGGGGTTGACTCACTTTGGTGGGTTTCCTATAAAGACTCTTCCCGCCAGAGTGCGGCCGGTCTTTGAAAACTAGATGGTAGAGCCGATCTGCCGGCCCTGTCGAAGGGACGGCAGAGGTGATGAGTTGTATTTCGGGATGTGACGGATCCCGTTGGTAAGATTGACGCGCACCGGAACATGCGTTCGGTGTACGGAAACTTTCAACTGGAGAGTTTGATCCTGGCTCAGAACGAACGCTGGCGGCGTGCCTAACACATGCAAGTCGTGCGGGAAAGCGGGGGCAACTCCGCGAGTACAGCGGCGCACGGGTGAGTAACACGTAGGTAACCTACCTTTGAGCCTGGGATAACCTGTCGAAAGACGGGCTAATACCAGATAAGACCACCGAGGTTGCGGCTTCGGCGGTAAAAGATGGCCTCTGCTTGCAAGCTATCACTTGAAGATGGGCCTGCGCGCCATTAGCTAGTTGGCGGGGTAAAGGCCCACCAAGGCAAAGATGGCTAGCTGGTCTGAGAGGATGGCCAGCCACACTGGGACTGAGACACGGCCCAGACTCCTACGGGAGGCAGCAGTGGGGAATATTGCGCAATGGGCGAAAGCCTGACG
>Ga0335070_10006766_pt1 | contig 13470 bp, 8 predicted proteins | sample Lox_Sample_13_FD_206722 | JGI IMG/M metagenome (GOLD analysis project Ga0335070, IMG submission 206722) | Soil microbial communities from Loxahatchee National Wildlife Refuge, Florida, United States - Lox_Sample_1.3 | ecosystem: Environmental > Terrestrial > Soil > Wetlands | place: USA: Florida...
CGGCCGTTGATGGGGTCGACGAACAGCACGGCGCTCGATGCGGCCGCAGGCACATTGTTCGGACGCGCTTTCTTCCACTTCATCGTCGATCCGTCGAACAGCCAGGTGTCATCGAGGCGCGCAAACCCGGTGCTGCCGCCGAAGAGCACAATCTTGCGCAGCTTTCGGTCGTAAGCCATGGCCGGGCCGAGACGTGCGGCAGGAGCCACCCTGGTCTTCACTGGACTCCAGGTGCTGCCATCCCACGTCCAGGTGTCGTTCAGAAGACTTCCGCTGCCATCGACGCCGCCGAAGACGATCACCTTCTTACTGACGGGATCATAAGCTGTGGCAAACGCCGCACGGGCAGGGAACGGCGTCGCGGGTTGCAGTTGCTTCCAGGTTAGAGCCGCGGCTTGGGCGGCGATTGAGACTGCGGTGGTCGCAAGCACGAGCAGCGCCACGTAGGCGGCTGCGCGCACAGGGATAAACTTGCGCTGCAATACCATCACTTAAGTTCTCTCCTTGGGAAATGGTCTTGCTACGAACAACCGGCTGGGATGACTCCTGGGATTCGCGACGAAGCCAAAAAGTGACAACCTCCAGCTCGTATTCACATAACAATCGGTGGATCCGACAATCGCGACAATGTCAACGCCCTGAGATTTCCGGCGCCGTACATACTACGGCGGCAAGCGTGGATTTGTTTCACAGGAATGTAAAAAGAAGACGAAGATTGCCGAGGCCGTGTACAGCCTTGCTGGCCTGGTGGCGCTTCAGAAACGGCCTGCGCAAGCCCTCTCGCTCTTAGAGGAAGCGGTTGCACACGGTCTCACGGCTGTGATTGCGCGCTTTGACTCTGAGCGACATGCCCTGGCCATGATGGACCATCCCAACATCGCTCGCGTATTCGAGGCGGGCGAAACGACGGCCGGGAAACCGTACTTCGTCGTGGAGTACGTGCCGGGCGTCCCGATCACCGAATATTGCGATCAGCGTGTTTTAGGTTGCTGTTAGTTGGAATCTCAATCGTACGCGGGCAAGTCTAAGGGTGGTTCACCGGATGGATGCCCGGACCCCTGTGCCGTTCGATCCAGGAGAGCGCGACCAGCCATTCAGGAGGCTGTTACAAAAGTTGAGTTGGAAGCGGGCGGCGGGTATTGATGCACTTTACCGCACGTCGGACAGATCACCTTTCCGCTGAATTCGGCAACCTGTTCCTTGTTGTGTTCGGCCATATCCCGGAGGAATGCTGCGAACGTGGGTTCGCAGTCCTCGCACGATTCATCGGTTTTCTCTTCGGTCATGAAGTCTTTTTTCTCCCACGCTGGTTGTGAACCCTGCGTCGAGCGTTGGCCGCAGTCCATCGAGAAACAGCAAGTGGTATAGATGCGCCTCCGGCATTTTTGGACCACAACTTTTGTTCAATCCGGTCGGCATTCGTCAGTCGTTGCCCTGTGCCAATGCAAAATGCGTAAGAACAAAGAGAAGCCACATCCCCCCTCCGAATTTTGACTTGCACGGGCCAACAGCGTACTTTTCTCGGCGAGACAATTACTTTTAGACGCATTTCACTCCCTAACTTCATGATTCTGAAAAACTGGGGGGAGGGGTGCTAGGGGTGCTAACCAGTTAGTTGATGACAGCCCGGTTCACACATTTCATCACCGACTGCTGATGAAGAAACCGACCGTCCGATAAGCGAGAGTCGAATCTACGGGGCGACGCGTTGGGGGACGACTTCGGTATCGCGGCGCGTGTAGCCAAAGCGGAGCATCCATTGGCTGGCGACGAATTGTCCGTGGGCTTGCGCAGGGGTGAACTTCCATTGGCGTGCAGCTTCGACAGCGAGGCGCGCGAAGTATTGACTCGGACCGGGAGAATCGAGAATAGCGTTGGTCACGTTGCCTGACGTGTCCACCTCGACGCGCACGCGGACGCGAATCTTGCCGGTGATCGTGCGGCGCGCGCTCGGCGCAACCGCTGGCATTACGGTGTGCACGACTCCTGGAACAGATGCGGAACTGCTGGCTTGGACTGCGGTTGACCCACCTTCCGCATTTGGCGCGGCCTTCGATGCAACCTCAGAAGTTGAACTTGCATTGGCGTTCGCAGCTTTGCGCGCTTTCGCCGGAGTCGCCGGACTCGGCTTTGGTTCCGGCTTCGCCGGCACCGGCTGGGGAGAACTCGCGGGCTGGACCTGCTGCTGCTCGGATTGAGTCAGCGGCGTGGACGAAGTCGGAGTCTTCGTCGTCTTCGAGCCTGACATCAGGAACCACGCGGCAAGACCAGCCACCACCAGGGGGATCAGGTAAAGCATCCGGAACGATCGGCGCGCGGACGCGGGCGCGCGGGCGGCGGCTCGCGAAATGGGAGTTGCAAGATTCGAGTCCGCTTTGAGCGAGGTCGAAGAGATCGGCTCCAGTCGAGTGGATATCTGTGGGATCGTCCAACGCTGCTGCGGGTCGGCATGCAGGCAGCGGCGCGCGATTTCGGCGAATGGTTCCGGCACACCCGCGGGCAGAACGGCTGGTCCCGAGGGGACGGGATCGGGAAGATGTTGCGTGAGCGCCTCACAGATCGTCACGCCGAGGGACCACACATCGGAAGCGGGCGAGAGCGCGTGATCGGCGGATTCGGGCGCGTCGTAAACCGAGGTCTCGGAGCGCACGGTCTCGCCGGAAGCGGTAAGGCTGTCGCTGGAGAGTTTGATCTGGTCGCCGGTGGCATGCACGTTGGAGGGACGGATTCGGCCGTGCACGCAGCCTTGTCCGTGAACGTAGGCTAGAGCGCCCAGGATCGGCTTCATCATCTCTCGGACTTCGTCGGCGGTGAGCGCGCGCTGCGGAAGGATCTGCGAGAGATCTTCTTCCGCATACTCCATAACGACGTAGAGAATGTCGGTGTTGTCGAGGCGGTCGCGTCCGGCATCGTAAATGCGAAGCAGCCGCGGATCGGAGAGCTTGGCGGCAAGACGCCAGCGGGAAAGCTGGGCTTCGGCATTTGCGGGATCGGCGGGAAAAAGCTTGATGGCGACTTTTTCAGCGCCGCGTTGCGAGAGGAAGACCGCGCTGTGATCGGAGCCGCCGAGGTAGCGCTGCAGAGGCAGAGATCCGCGGATGGCGCGGCCCTCCCACTGCTTCCATGTCTCGGTCATTCCAGCTGCCTCGACGGGACGTTCTTCCACGGCAACGCTATTGTATGCGCGCGCGAGCGAATCAGTATCCCGCGAATAGTGCATTTGAGGCGCGGCGGACATGACGTGGCCGCAGTGTCGCCCCGCGGCAAAAAAGAAACAAGATTACAGAAGAAGACGCTGAGGCTCATGATCGCCGCGATGGACAGGAACGGATGGGCAGGGGAGGTTACACGCCGGAGGGACAATGCAGGGTCGGGCCAGATCCCACACTTAGGCAGGTTTTCGCCCGGGACCCGCCGCCGCAGGGACGCCCGCGCTATATAAAACGCCCGGCTATTTCTTACTCACGCCCGCGACCTGGGGGGCGGTGGCCGGTGGCGGCTCGGTCATCTCCATGGCCCAGATCGCGGCGGGGCGCATATACATCGAGGCGCGGAATTTGCCGTCGATCTCATAGGCTTCGGGAGTCCGGAACCAGTATCCCTTGGTCTCGTAAGTGACGTGGTAGACACCCCAAGCGGTGCGATATCCCTCATCCTTGAGGCCATCGGCCAGCATCAGCGCGGCGACGCTGAAGGTTGTGCCGCACCACACCTCCTGCACCTGCTCATTTGACTTCAGCAGCGAGCCATCGGGACCGATGCCGTTGACCGCACCCATTTCCCCATTAGCGAACTTCATCACGTTGAAGTCGTAAATCTTCCTGAGCGCTTTGCGCTGCATGTCAACCGGCACGAGTTCGCCGAGCCCGGTCATGTGGGCGTACCACTGCCCGGCAAGCTGGTCTGCCTGGATGTCGTTCTTGTATTCACTGTCAGTGTCGTAGCGGAAGTATTCGCCGTTCCAGAGTTTCTTGATGTAGCTCGACTGGCTGCGGGCAAAAAGTTCGTGGTAGGTGGCCGCGGCGGTGGGGTCGTTCAAGACCTTGGCAATCTCTTCCGCGGCGCGGAGAGCGGCAAGCCACAGTCCGCCGCAGTAGGCGCTAGTACCGCGGACAACCCAGACATCGTAGGTCTGGTCGGGGAAGCCGTCGTTCTCGGGGATGCCGTCGTTGTCGCGATCGTACTTACGGAGATAGTCGAGGGAAAGCTGAACGGACGGCCAGGTGTCGCGGAGAAACTGGGTATCGGCGCGCCCGGTGAGAACGTAGTCGCGATAGACCATGAGGACAAATTTCGTGTTCAGGTCTTTCCAGTCGTCGGTGTTCTGCCAGCTGAACTGGTTCACTTTGAAAAACGGATCTTCTTCCGGCGCCCCAAGGTCGTGGGGGACGGCGCCTTTGCTCTTGCGCTTGCGGAAGTAAAGTTTCCCTTCCTGCTCGGTCTTCCAACTCCAGATCAGCTTCTCGGGCTCGTTGCGTAGTACCGTCTCAGCGAAGGTACGCATCTCCTGCTTGTCGAGGTCGGGCCAGAATTTCACGAGCGGCATGGAACCGTAGAAACGCACATCGAGGGTGGAATAAAACGGATAGTCGTAGCACTCCATGAACGAAAACATGGGCGGCGTTTTCGGATCAGAGTCGACGGGGCGTCCCCAAAAGGATCCGCCATCGGAGAGGATATAGAGTTCGTTGAAAAGCGCCGAGCGATACCACTCAGGCTTGGTGTTGTCGTTGATATAGGGAGCCTGCCAAGCGTCGATGGCGTCGCTCCACTCCGCGGCATGCGTCAGGCCTTCGGCCGCAATTTTGACGGCGTTCTTGCCGGTGGTATCGAAGAAGTCTGTGTAGTGACGATACCAGCGGCGTCCGGTGCCGAACTCCATAACCGGCAGGTCCCAGGACACCACCATGGGAACAACTCGCTTTTCGCCGGGCTTCAGAGTGAAACGAACGGCGATCGCGCCTGCCAGGTTCTCGCCGCTGCTGATCCATTTGAAATCGCTATTGGACAGGCAGCCGTCTTTCGAAAATGCAGTCCACAACTGGTCGCCGCCCAGTTCGTCTGGGATAAAACTGTTCTCATAGGTCACTTCCACTCCGGGAGATTCCATGGCGGCAATAGCGAACTGGCCATCCCAATCGTCCTTGACCCGGTCGGGGCGGATGCGATCAAACAGAATTCCCTTCATGGTTCCTGAAGCGCCGAGGGCAGAGGAAACGACGCTGTTGAAGTTGCCGGAATTCATCCGGCCGTTGAAATCGCGCGACGGGTAGCGAAACCAGCCGAGCATGTTGGTCCACGAGAGCAGGATCGAAACCGTAACGGGCTTGTCGGTCGGATTTTCTGCGTGCCAGCGATATACCGCAATCGGAAAACTTGTTTCGCGATAATTATCGGGGAGGATGGGGGAGAACTGCTCGAGCGTCACGTGCGCCGGGAGTTTCTCCCAACGATAGTCGTACCACGACTTCGGGTAGAGCGCGTAGTAAGTGCCCGCTCCCACGGGGTAATCCCACTTCCAACTATGAAGGTCACTATTCTTAGGATGATCGGCGACCAACACCTGCGCGACTCCGTCGGAAGCGCCTTCGGTCTTTTCATAGATCGCAAACTGGTTGGCATAAACCGTTTCGTACTTGTGAATGCCCGCTTTCAGATGCCAGCGTGAAAAGTCGCCACGATAGGTCCGGGAGAACGTTCCCGCTCCGAAACCGCCTACCGGAGCTCCCTGCCAGTAGCCATCGTCGATGAGATCGGTGAGTTTCGTTTTGCGGGTCCCGGCGTCGGCCAGGGGCTCTCCGATTCCGCGGCTCCAGGCGATTTTCGGAATAGCGTCGCCGGCCCAAACGCTGATTGCAAAAGAAATGACGGAGAGAAGAAGAGCGCACTTCATAACGCGCGTTTTCATGAAGCCTCCGGGAAGAATGAAGCTGAGGGCTCGGCCAACTCTGAAAAAGATCGGGAGCTAAATCGCTACAAAATCGTTATTGTAAATTACATGAGACCGCATGGGAAGAGAAAACTTGCGCTTCCCGGAATGCACGGGCAAAACATGACTATTCAGAAAAATCGGTTTTCTTTGGGACTATTGCTTGGACTCGCACGGTGTACGGAGTATAATCCGGGCCGAATCCTGTTACGACCAAGTCATGGTCGCACCCTTCAGTTCGATCTTCCGGAAGCCTCTGAAGCGCTATCCTTTTGCCCTGGTTAAATATAGCGATTGGCGAGTTTCCTTCAGGAAACCACATCATTCGCGACGAGTTGCCGGAGAGCGCTTCTTGTCCGCGGTAGGTCGTTGGTGCATTCTGCCGATTCTTGTTGCGTTTGCTTTCATTTCCGCACGGGCCGCGCCGCCCGCCACCGTCACGATTCATTCCGGCTGGAAGATGCGCGCCCGTAACGACCAAGGTCATCCCGGAGTTGAGCAATGGCATGACGCGGAGGTTCCCGGCGTGGTCCAGATGGACCTGCTACGGAACAATCTGATCCCCGACCCGTTTTATCGCGACAACGAGAAGTTGCTTCAGTGGATTGGGCTGACCGATTGGGAGTATCAGACGCAGTTCGACGTGGAAGCCGCCACGCTCTCGCGCGCCAATGTCGATTTGCTGTTTGCCGGACTCGACACCTACGCGGACGTGTATCTGAACGATGGCCAGTTGCTGCAGGCGGACAACATGTTCCGATCGTGGCGACTGCCCGTGAAAGACAAATTGCACGCGGGGAAGAACTCGCTGAGAATCGTGTTCCATTCTCCGATCATGCTGATGATGCCGAAGGTGAAAGCACTTCCCTATCGGCTGCCGACGGTTGACCAGGTGCAAGCCGTGAGCGAGGAAGGTATTGCGACCGATCCGTACACACGCAAAGCGCCCTACAACTATGGGTGGGACTGGGGGCCGCGCTATGTCACACAGGGCATCTGGAAACCGATCGAGTTGGTGGCATGGGACGATTTGCGGATCGACAATTTCCATATCCGCCAGCAGAAGGTAACCAAAGACGAAGCGGAGTTGTGGGCGGAGTTTGACGTGGTCGCCACGACAAAGAGTGAAGCGATGCTGGCGGTCTCTCACAGCCATGGTCCACGCTCTCGCGTGCTGGACGCTGAACGAACAGTGCGCCTCGATGTCGGAACGAATCACGTCACTATTCCCTTCCAAATGAAAGAGCCCAGCCTCTGGTATCCGAACGGATATGGTGCGCAGGCGCTCTACAACTTCTCAGGCACGGTCGCGGTACCCAAAGGCAAAGGAAGCGTGGTCGAAGATCGCACACAGCTGCGTACGGGTCTTCGCTCGCTTGAGTTGCGTCGTGTGCCTGATGAGTGGGGTAAGAGCTTCACGTTTGTGGTGAACGGAATTCCGATCTTCGCGAAGGGCGCCGATGTGATTCCGTTTGACAGCTTCATGACGCGGGTGACGCCGGCACAGCACCGCCAAATTCTCGAATCGGCGCGCGACGCCCACATGAATATGATCCGTCACTGGGGCGGTGGATATTACGAAAGCGACGATTTTTACGACACCTGCGATGAACTGGGAATCATGGTGTGGCAGGACTTCATGTTTGGGGGCGCCATGGTGCCGGGCGATCTTGCATTCCAGGAGAACGTGCGCGCGGAAGTCACCGAACAAGTAAAGCGCTTGCGGGATCATCCCAGCATCTCTTTATGGAGCGGCAACAACGAGGTGGAAACCGGATGGAAGTACTGGGGCGACCGTTTGAATTTCAAGGAGACGATCAGCCCGCCGGACCGCGAACGCGTCTGGCAGGACTACGTGGTTCTTTTTCACGACATCATCAAAAGTGCGGTCACGGAGTACGGTTCACCCATCCCTTATTGGCCGAGTTCCCCGTCGGCGAATTTCGAAGACGTTCCGGGCGGACCACGTAACGGCGACATGCATTACTGGGAGGTGTGGCACGCCCTCGAGCCGATCGAAGAGTACACACACCAATTTCCGCGATTCATGTCGGAGTTCGGATTCCAATCATTCCCTGACATCCAGACGGTGCGGAAGTTTACCGAACCGCATGATCTCGACATCGTTTCTCCGGTGATGCAGGCGCACCAGAAAAATGTGGGAGGCAATGAGCGGATCCGAACTTACATGCTGCGCGAGTATCGCGAGCCGAAGGACTTCGAGTCGTTTCTCTACGTCAGCCAGGTGCTGCAGGCCGAAGCGATCAAGGTGGGCGCGGAACATTTGCGGCGGCAGCGTCCGCGAACCATGGGATCGCTCTACTGGCAGTTGAATGACTGCTGGCCGGTGGCCTCATGGTCGAGCATTGACTACTACGGACATTGGAAGGCTCTTCATTACTACGCGCGACGGTTTTATGACGATGTGCTGGTGACACCGTGGGAGGAGAACGAAACGGTGTCGGTTTATGTGGTATCGGACAAATTACAAGCGACCCCCGCAGAGTTGCGGGTGCGGGTCATGGATTTTTCCGGAAACGTGCTCTTGGAGAAGAGCCAGCCGGTCACCGTGCCGGAGCTGTCGAGCAAGCCGTATGTCAGCTTTACGAGGGACGACCTGTTGAAAGGGACCGATGCGCGTCATGCAGTTGCCGTGTTCGAGCTGATGCAAGGCAGCAGGCTGATCTCGCGGAATCTTTACTTGTTTGACCGCACGCGAAATCTCGAATTGCCGAGCCCCTCGATACAAGCGGACCTGTCTGGCGCCGGTGGGACATACACTCTGCGGCTGCAATCGGCGGTCCTGGCGCGAGACGTGTATGTGAGTTTTGGTGACAGCGACGCAGAAATTTCCGACAACTACTTTCACTTGCTTCCGAACGAGCCGGTCACGCTTCAGATCAAGAGCAAGGCGGATTTGAATCAGTTGCGAAGTTCGTTGCGGGTGCGGAACATCACGGATGCATTTCTGCAACTTCAACCGACGAAAGAATAGCGGCTTGTTTCGCTATGTGAAGGCAATGGATCACGACTTGGATTGCGATTGCTCTCCTCTCCACGATGTGCAAGGCTAAGCGCGGAGTGATGAGCCGTCTGCGATAAGCGCAGGGAATAGTGAAAAACAAAAAGTTTCGACTCGGCCAGCCGGGGGCAGTCACGCTGAAAGCGGTGGCGCAGCGGGTAGGCCTGGCGCCAGGCACGGTATCAGCGGTTCTGAATGATGCTCCCTCCGCACGTTCCATCCCGGAACACACGCGGCAACGAATTCACGCAGCCGCCCAGGAACTGAATTACCGCCCAAATTTCCTGGCGCGCTCGCTGCGCAAGAAACGCACCTACACCGTGGGGCTCATCTTAGAAGAGATTGGCGATTCGTATGGGTCGATGGTGATCAGCGGTGTCGAATCCTATCTTCGCCAGCACAACTATTTCTTCCTTACAGTGGTACACCGGCACGATGTTTCCATGCTGCGCGATTACTCGCAGCTGTTACTCGAGCGCGCGGTCGAGGGATTTATCACGGTCGACACCAGCCTCCAGGAACCGCTGCCGTTGCCAACCGTCTCGGTAGCTGGACACAGAACGCTGCCAGGGGTCACCAATATCGTGCTCGACCAGGAGCGTGGGGCACGCGCGGCGCTGGAGCATCTGGTAAAGCTCGGGCATACGAAGATCGCATTCATGAAGGGCCAGCCGTTCAGCTCTGACTCCGAGGACCGCTGGCGCGGAATTTCGACAGTCGCGCGGGAGCTAGGTATCGAGATGGATCCCGATCTGATTGTTCACCTTGAGTACGACGACCCTTCGCCACAGCTGGGATATCCATACGCAAAGCAGTTGCTGGCACGAAAGAAGCCATTCACGGCGCTGTTCGCGTATAACGATATTTCGGCCATGGGTGCGATCCGCGCCCTGCAGGAAGAGGGACTGCGCATTCCGCAGGACATTTCAGTCGTTGGGTTCGATGACATTCCGTGGGCTGCGTTCCACACGCCAAGTCTGACCACGGTGCGTCAACCGCTCGGCAGGATGGGGCAAATCGCGGCGGAGACGGTCATCAGCATGATCGAAAACAGCCAGGAGTACGTTAACGAGATCGCAATCGAGCCGACACTGGTGGTTCGAGAATCCACCGGGCTGGCGAGAAAACTTTAGTCTCCTCACGGAAGAACGGGACGCCGTACCGGACATGTTGAAATGCGGTATTCCAATCCTATGAACAATCGACATTTCCTGCTTGTGGCGCGGTGTGTGTTGGGCTTAGTCCTCGTACTGGTTTACCTCGTGACCATGGCAGCGTCCCAGGACGCGAAACCGCACTGGGTTGCGACGTGGGGCACGTCGGTGGTGTCTAGCGAGCATCCAGCTACGTTTTCGAATCAGACGATCCGGAACATTGTGCACGTCGCGCTGGGCGGCAGCGAGGTGAGAATCCGGCTCTCGAACACTTTCGGGCCGCGCGCCGTGAAAATGGATGCGGTCTACGTGGGGCTCCAGAAAGAAGGGGCGGCACTCGTTGCCGGATCCAACCGCGCCGTTACTTTCGGTGGTAGCCGGACGATCACCATCCCAGAGGGCGCCGAGGTGATGAGCGATCCGGTTGCGCTCCCCGTGGAAGCGGAACAGAACCTGGCGATCAGTCTGTTCATGTCGAGCGAGACGGGACCAGCCACCGTGCACAGCTCGGCGCTGCAGACGAACTATGTTTCCGATGCCGGGAATTTTGTAGCATCTGAGAGCGCGAGCAATTTTTCGAAAACCGTGGAGTCGTGGTATTTCCTGAGTGCGGTCGATGTGTTGGCGCCTGCGCAGGTGAAGGGAGTGGTCGTCGCGCTCGGGGATTCGATCACCGATGGAGCATCTTCGCGTCCGGACAAGAATGAGCGGTGGACGGACGTACTCGCGCGCCGCTTACGCGAGAACAAGATTCCGGTTACGGTGGTGAACGCAGGAATCGGGGGCAACCGGGTGCTGACAAGTTCCCCGTGCTGGGGCGTGAATGCGCTGGCGCGGTTGGGACGCGACGTGCTTGCGCAGACCGGGATCGAAGCCGTCATTTTGTTTGAAGGCACCAATGACATTGGCCAGCCCGATACACCGGCGGGAAACATGGGGGCGTGCCTCAGCCGGACGCCAGTATCCGCTGAGGACATCATCGCGGGATACAAGCAGATCATCGCGCGCACGCACGCCCGAGGACTCAAGATTTACGGCTCGACGATTCTTCCTTACCAGGGCTACGCAGCGTGGAACCCACAGGGTGAAGCAAAGCGCATCGCCGTGAATCAATGGATCAGGACATCAGGAGCGTTTGACGGCGTCGCCGATTTTGACGCAGCACTGCGGGATCCGGCCAATCCTGCGCGAATTGCGGCGCAGTTCGATGGCGGAGACCATTTACATCCCGGCACGGCGGGCCACGAAGCGATGGGGAAAGCGTGCGAACTGGGGTGGTTTCGATAGGGCGCGGAGCCGCGCGGCAGAACAAACAGGGGCTGGACGAATCGTCATCAGCGGAGCCCGGCCGATCAAGGCTGGCTGAGAGAGCTCAACATTGAAACGTTTTTGGCTTGAACTTGAGCACTCCTCACCAAAAGAAAAGTGAAGCCAGTCCGGGGGACCGGATGGTATGATTCGGTTTCCGGAACCGGAATTTCTCTGCCGATCAAGCCGTCAATTCCCTAGCAGAGTAACGGAGTTCGATGCCATCCAGCGTGGGTAGCGCCAAGCCGCCGGAAACGTTTACGAACGGGACGCGGACCAGCTACCGCGGACCGCTGGCCATTGTCACAACGCTGTTCTTCATGTGGGGTTCGCTCACGTCATTGAACGACGTATTGATCCCCTATGCGCAAGATGCGTTCAAGCTGAATTTGGCCGAGAGCATGCTGATTCAGACCGCATTCTTCGCGGCCTATTTCATCTTCTCGATTCCCTCTGCCCGGATCATCGACTGGATTGGATACAAGCGCGCGATTGTTGTGGGGCTGCTGACGATGGTGTTGGCGTGCCTGATGTTTTACCCAGCGGCCCAGATCCCGTCGTTCCCATTTTTCCTGATCGCGCTGATTGTGTTGGCGACCGGAATCACCATTCTTCAAGTTGCCGCGAACCCCTACGTTGCCGTGCTTGGAAGACCTCAGACGGCATCGAGCCGGTTGAATCTGACGCAAGCCTTCAATTCGCTGGGCACGACTGTTTTTCCGTGGATCGGGGCGCACGTTATTCTTGGCGCGAGTTCGACGGTTATTGCGCAGAATACGTCTGAGCAGGCTCACGCCATCATTCGCCTGTACGTTTACTTCTTCGCGTTCGCGCTGTTCCTGCTGGCGCTCGGCATTGGCGCATCGAATCTGCCAAAGATCGAATCGGCACAACGTCACATCGGACAGAAAGTAGATGATTCGATTTGGAAGCATCCCAACCTAGTCTATGGAGCGATTGGAATCTTCGTGTACGTCGGGGGCGAGGTGGCGATCGGAAGTTCGATCGCGAACTATCTTGCGCTTCCGAATATCGGGCACTTCTCGACTGGCATCACCGATCCGGCAGCCGGATATCTCGCGGCCAAGAGCGTTGCGGCGCGTTATATCTCTCTGTATTGGGGTGGGGCAATGATTGGGCGATTTATTGGCTCGGCCCTGTTGCAAAAGTTGAAGCCCGGCAGGCTCTTGGCGCTGGCTGCAGTGATGGCTGGCCTGCTCGTGACTATTTCAGTCCTGACAAGTGGACCGATAGCGATGTGGAGCATTCTGGCTGTCGGTCTATTCAACTCGATCATGTTCCCATGTATTTTCACAATGAGTATTGAGGAGCTTGGGCCGCTGACCGGAGATGGTTCGGGCATCCTGAATATGGCCATTGTGGGCGGCGCTGTTATTCCATGGTTGGTCGGAAAAGCCGCTGACCTCATAAACCGTGCTTACTATCCTGCGATGACGCACGGTGAAACGAGTTGGGGACAAGGGATTCATTACGCTCTCATTATCGCAACCATCTGTTATCTCTACATTCTGTTCTTTGCAGTCAGTGGCTCGAAGCCGAACAGTGAGAGGTACGCGAAAGCGTAGCGCGGTGTCGAATTCAATTCAGGCTGGTCGAGCAAAACCATGAAAGGCAGAGGCAATGGCTTCGCAGGCAGTTCGTGATGGATTGGTCATTGGAGTAGACATTGGCGGCACGAAAGTCGCCGCGGGGGTTGTAGATCCGAGCGGTGAAATCGTGTGTCAATCGCGCAATCCCATGGTCAGTAACGATGGGGCAGCCAACGGACTAGCAGCCGTAACGAAGGCGATCGAGAAGGCGTCGGCGCAGGCGGTCGCGGCTACCGGGCCCCACAACCTGATTCATGGAGTGGGTATTTGCTCGCCTGGGCCACTTGATCCGAAGGCCGGCCTCGTGATCAATCCACCGAACCTGCCTTGCTGGAGAAATTTCCCGCTGGCGGCGGAAGTGGCGCGCATCTATCGCGTGCGAGTGAAACTTGACAATGACGCGAACGCCGCCGGGTTGGCGGAAGCGCTGTGGGGAGCAGCCCGGGG
>Ga0335070_10006767_pt1 | contig 13469 bp, 19 predicted proteins | sample Lox_Sample_13_FD_206722 | JGI IMG/M metagenome (GOLD analysis project Ga0335070, IMG submission 206722) | Soil microbial communities from Loxahatchee National Wildlife Refuge, Florida, United States - Lox_Sample_1.3 | ecosystem: Environmental > Terrestrial > Soil > Wetlands | place: USA...
GCTGCACCGCATCGTCGGAACGGCCATCCTCGGGGCCGCGGTCCTTCTGGCCGTGCGCATCATTCGGCTGGCTGGTGTCGCCCGCCCGGGGGGGGCGCTGGCAGATCAGGCCGAACGGCAATTCGTGGGACAGGGCGAGGTGCTGGCATGATGCACGAGTCGGGTGTGCTCGCTGCGGACGTCACGCGCGCGCGCCGCGTGCTGGCGTACATCGAGCTCGGCAAGCCGCGCGTCGTGGTCATGGTGCTGATCACCACGTTCGTCGGCTTCTATCTCGGCAGCCAGGGCATCCCAGCTTACTTGCGGCTGCTGCCCACGTTGATCGGCACAGCCCTGGCGGCCGCCGGCACCCTGGCCCTGAACCAGTACTTGGAACGCGACGTTGATGCAAAGATGCAGCGCACGCGCTCGCGCCCGCTGCCGGACGGGCGGTTGCAACCGAGTGAGGCGCTCAGGTTCGGTGCATTCACAACGCTGGCGGGGTTGGCGTACCTGACTGTAGCGGTGAACCTGGTGTGTGCGGCGGCGACCGCTGTGATCACCGTCAGCTATCTCTTCGTGTATACGCCGCTGAAACGGCGCACGCCGCTGTGCAGTATCCTCGGCGCCGTACCCGGCGCCCTGCCGCCGCTCGCCGGGTGGCTTGCGGTGCGTGGCACCTTCGACGTCGAAGCGTGGGTCCTCTTCGCCATGCTCTTCCTGTGGCAGTTGCCGCACTCGCTGGCGATTGCGCGGCTGTATCGCGACGACTATGCGCGGGCGGGCATCCGTCTGCTCCCGGTCGTCGAACCGGACGCCAAGAGCACCGGTCGGCAAATCGTCTCCAACTGCCTGGCGTTGCTCGTGGTTGGGTTGTTGCCGACGCTGATCGGGCTCGCCGGCCCGCTCTATTTCGTTGCGGCGTTCGTCTTTGGCGCGCTGTTTCTCGGCTACGGCGTGGCCTTTGCGCTGGCGCGCACCGCGACGGCGGCGCGGCAACTCCTGTTTGCATCTCTCCTCTATCTTCCGGCAACATTGCTCGTGATGGCGTTGGATAAGGTTCCGTTCTGAGCAGGAGAACGGCGATGGCTCAGGCTCGGTCGCTCCAGTCCGCACTGCAGGCGCAAAGCCCACGCCGGGAGCGGGCACGGAATCTGCGTACGATCCTCGTCCTCGTTGGAACCGTACTGGCGCTGTTCGTCGGTTCGATCCTCTACATTCTGTGGTATCCGGCGGTGCAGTGAGATGGCCCGGACGCAGCCGCAGGAACCCACAACCGATCGGGGCGCGCCGCGCCGCTTGATCCTGGTGCGTGGTTCCGGGGGTGGCGGACCGACGGTGCCGGCGCTGCGCGAGCCACCGATCAGCAACGCGCAGCTCGGGGTGCTGATCTTCATCGCCTTCGAGACGATGATCTTCGCGGGCCTGGTAACCGCGTACTGGGTGCTGCGCAGCGGCAGCCTGGCATGGCCACCCCCGAACCTGCCGCGCCTGCCGCTGGCGGTGACAGCGGTCAACACGGCCATGCTGGGCTTCAGCGCGGTCACCATGTCACGCGCCGTGAAGGCGATTGGCGTCGGCAGCCAAGCGGGCCTGCGCGGCGCGCTGGTAGCAACCGCCGCACTGGGCGCCGGCTTTCTGGCGATTCAAGGCTCCGAGTGGGCACGATTGATTCACCAGGGCCTGACGCTGGCGTCAGGTTCGTACGGCGGCACGTTCTACGCGTTGATCGGCCTGCACGCGTTGCACGTCATCGGTGCGGTCGCCTGGTTGCTGGTGGTGCTAGCGCTCGCCTACCGCGGCAGATTCAGCGCCGGGCGGCATGCCGGCGTCACGCTGTGCGCCACCTACTGGTACTACGTGTGCGCGTTGTGGATGGTGCTGTTTGCAATCGTGTACGCGTATTGAGGAGAATGGTGAGGAACATGTTTGCGAAGCGATCATCACGCCTGGGCTGGGCTGCCGCGCTGCTGCCTTCTCTGCTGCTGGCGGCACCGACCGTGGCGCTGGCGTGCGAGGCGTGCAAGGACGCGGTCAAGGGTGATCCGGTGGGCACGGCCTTGAGCGCCACCACGCTTTTGCTGATCGGCATGCCCATGCTGCTGATCGGGTCGATCGGTGGGTGGATCGCCTATGTGTATTGGCGCGCGTCGCGGCAGGCTGCAGCCGTGGCCCGCCCGCCTGAGCAACCAAGTGAGATCGTCTCGCAACCGATATGACACGAAAGGAGAACCGCGCATGAGTCAAGCCGCTGTTGCAGCGGAGCGTATGTTGGGCGTGGAGCCCGCGGAATCCCCACTGACGCCGGAAAGCTGGGGCAAGCTGGGCATGTGGATTTTCCTCGCCGGCGACGCCATGTCGTTCGGCGGGCTGATCTGCGGCTACGCGGCGCTGCGGCTTGGCAACCCAAACTGGCCGGTGCCGTCGACCATCCTGGGCGTACCATTCACCGCGGTCATGACCTTCCTGCTCATCTGCAGCAGCGTGACCATGGTCAAAGGCCTGGAGTCAATCAAGCACGGCAACCGCGCCGGCCTGCGCAAGTTTCTGCTCATGACCGCCATCGGCGGTTCCTGCTTCCTGGGCATGCAGGCCTACGAGTGGACGCACCTGATCGCGAGTGGCATGACGCTCACCAGCAAGGGCCTGTTCGGCGCGACGTTCTTCGTCCTTACCGGCTTCCATGGTTGCCACGTGTTCTCTGGGGTGGTCTATCTCTGCACCATTCTCGGCAACGCGAGCTACTACTCTGCCGATGACCACAACGCGGTGGAGATTGCCGGACTGTACTGGCACTTCGTCGATTTGGTCTGGATTCTCATCTTCACCTTCGTCTACCTCATCTGAGGCAACGTTCAGGAGGATTTCGATGGATCTCGCGCACGAGGAACCGAACTACATGCTGATTTTCTACTGGCTCGCAGCGCTCACCGCCGTCGAGGTCGGCGTGACGTACGCGGGACTCCCGAAGGTGTTGATGATCGCGTTGCTCGTCGGCCTCGCCGTGGCCAAAGCCGCGATGGTGGCCATGTATTTCATGCACCTGAAGTTCGAACGTTCGACGCTCGGGCTGATCGCGCTGACGCCGCCGCTGCTGCTCGTGATGTTCGTTTGCATTACCTACCCCGACACTGCTTGGCGGTTGCTGGCGGGCCACTAAGACAGCCCGTTGAAAACCTGGTCGCCATCGTCACCCCCGCGAAAGCGGGGGTCCAGAAGCATGCGGAAGATCTGGATTCCCGCGTTCGCGGGAATGACGGTCCAGGGCATCGGCGGACGTTTTCAACAGGCTGCTAAGCCCTTCGCCCTTGCCCGCACGAAGCGGGCCGCTACCCTGAGTGACATGCGACGCCTGTTGCCCACGGCGCTGATTGTTTGCGGCGCGCTGCTGGTCAGCGCCGCCACGTGGACGCTCTTCCGGCACGGCGTGGTGTCGACAGAGACAGGCTTGCCAGTGCTCGGCCGGGTGCCGGAGTTTTCGCTCATCGATAGCAACGGCCAGCCGCTGTCGCAGGCGCAGCTCGCTGGCGGCGTGTGGATCGCCGACTTCATTTTCACCCGCTGCCCCGGCGTGTGCCCCGTGTTGAGCGCACAGATGGCGAAGCTGCAACATGCCCTGGCACGCGAAGGGGCCAACGCCGTTCGCCTGGTGTCGTTCAGCGTCGACCCCGCCAATGATACGCCGGAGACATTGCGCGCGTATGCCGAGCGCTTCGGTGCCGAGCCGGGTCGTTGGCTCTTCGCCACTGGCGATCATGATCGGCTACACGCGTTGATCGGCCAGGGCTTCCATCTCGCCGTCGCCGAACGGGCGCCGAGCGAGAACACCGACGGCGAGGGCTTGATCACCCACAGCGACCGCTTTGTGCTCGTCGATCGCGACCTGCAGATCCGCGGCTACTACCACGGCACGGATCCGGAGTCGGTGCAGAAACTGCTGCAAGATCTCAAGGAGCTTGGGAAAGAGAAGGGATCGTAAACGGTAAAGCATGAGACGTAAAACGTAAGAAGAAGGAGCGCTGCAATCCCTCTCCGTTCACGTTTTGCGTTTCACGTTTTAGCCCACCCATGTCCATCCGCGATCTCCCCACGCTCAACGCGGCGCTCAATGGCACCAGCGCGGCGCTCTTGGTGCTCGGATACCGTTTCATCCGACAGCGTGAGATCCGCGCCCACCGGGCGTGCATGCTGGCCGCCTTCGCTGTGTCCATCATCTTCTTGGTGTCGTACGTCGTCTACCACGCACGGGTGGGGTCAGTGCATTTTCCCGGCACGGGATTCGTCCGCGGTGTGTACTTCGGCATTCTCATCACCCACACGATCCTTGCGGCACTGGTGCCGCCGCTCGCCATCGTCACGCTCTACCGCGCCTGGTGCGGGACCTTCGAGCGCCACCGCCGGCTGGCGCGCTGGACGTTTCCCGTCTGGCTGTACGTGTCGGTCACTGGCGTGGTTGTCTATGTGATGCTCTACCAGGTGTACGGCGGGCGCTAACCGCACGTTGCACCGATCCGCCCGGCAGTGGCGTTCCTGCAGAGCACCGTGTACTAGAGCGGAACGGAGACGGCAGCGAAGCCCATGGAGACGATGATCGTTACCGGCGGCGCCGGATTCATCGGGTCGAACTTCGTGCGCCGCGCATTGGCGCAAACCGACCAGCGCGTCGTCGTCTTCGACAAGCTGACCTATGCCGGCAACCTGGCGAGCCTCGACGATGTCGCCCGCGACCGACGCTTCGTGTTCGTCAAGGGCGACATCGCCGACCGTGCGGCGGTCGAAGGGTTGTACGCCGCACACCGCCCCAGCTGGGTGGTGAACTTTGCCGCCGAGTCGCACGTCGATCGGTCCATCGACCGGCCGCGCGACTTCGTCGACACCAACGTCCTCGGCACCTTCGAGTTGCTCGACGTGGGCCGCCGCTACTGCGCGGAACTCGATGCGGCAGCGCGCGCCCGCTTTCGCTTCCTGCACGTCTCGACCGACGAGGTGTACGGCACACTCGGACCCTCCGGTCTGTTCTCGGAGACCACTCCATATGCACCGAACTCACCCTATGCCGCGTCGAAGGCCGCGGCCGACCACTTCGTGCGTGCCTTCCACGAGACCTACGGGCTGCCGGTCTTGATCACCAATTGCTCGAACAATTACGGGCCGTACCAGTACCCGGAGAAGCTGATCCCGTTGATGCTGCTGAACGCGGTCGAGGGGAAGCCGCTGCCGATCTATGGCGACGGCGGGAACATCCGCGACTGGTTGTTCGTCGAGGACCACTGCGACGGGATTCTCCTTGTCCTGCAGCGCGGCCGCGTCGGTGACAAGTACAACATCGGCGGCCACAACGAGCACACGAACCTGGAGCTGGTCGATTGCCTGTGTGCAATCCTCGAGGACTTGCTGCCGGCGGTGCAGAATCAGGCGCTTGTCGCCAAAGGCATCCGGCGCTATGAGGCGCTGAAAACGTTCGTCACCGATCGTCCCGGGCATGACCGTCGCTACGCCATCGACGCCACGAAAATTCGCCAGGAGCTGGGTTGGCAGCCGCGCCACGATTTCGCTGCCGGCATCCGGCGGACCGTGCGCTGGTACCTCGAGCACCGCGACTGGTGCGAGGTGGTGCAGCGCGGGCGCTACCAGCGGGAGCGGCTCGGCTTGGCCACCGACGCGGCGGCAGTGAAATGAAAGGCATCATCCTGGCCGCGGGTTCCGGGACCCGTTTGTATCCGCTCACGCGTGCCGTCAGCAAGCAGCTGGCGCCGATCTACGACAAGCCGATGATCTACTACCCGCTGTCGTCACTGATGCTCGCCGGCATTCGCGATATTCTCGTGATCACGACCCCGTACGAGCAAGACAGCTTCAAGCGGCTGTTGGGCAGCGGCGATGAACTCGGCCTGCACATCAGCTACGCGGAGCAGCCGAGCCCCGACGGCATTGCGCAAGCCTTCCTCATCGGCCGCGAGTTCATCGGTTCGTCCAGCGTCGCGCTGGCGCTCGGCGACAACATCTTCTACGGTCACGGCTTTGGCGACTACCTGCAGCGTGCCGTGGCACGCGCTCGCGGGGCGACGGTGTTCGGCTACTATGTGCGGGACCCGGAGCGCTATGGCGTCGTCGAGTTCGACGCCGCCGGGCGCGCCGTGAGCCTCGAAGAAAAACCCAGCCGGCCGCGCTCCAACTACGCGGTGACGGGCTTGTACTTCTATGACAACCGCGTCGTCGGCATCGCCGCCGGCCTCAAGCCGTCGGCGCGCGGCGAGCTGGAGATCACCGACGTGAACCTCGCCTACCTGCACGCCGGTGACCTGCACGTCGAGCGCATGGGGCGCGGCATCGCCTGGCTCGACACCGGCACCCATGAGGCGCTGCTGCAGGCGTCGAACTTCATCCAGGCCATCGAGGAGCGTCAGGGGCTCAAGGTGGCCTGCGTCGAGGAGATCGCCTACCGCATGGGATACATCACCGCCACCGACGTCCGCCGCATCGCCCGGGCAATGGAGAAGAGCGGCTACGGCCAATACCTGCTGAGCATGCTCGAACAGCCGCCCGCCTAGCCGATGAAATTCCTCACCACCCCGCTACCGGGCGTCGTCGTCGTCGAGCCCGACGTGTTCCGCGATCCGCGCGGCTTCTTTCTCGAGACCTACCACGCCCGGAGGTACCGCCAGGGTGGCGTAGAAGCGACCTTCGTGCAGGACAATCACTCGCGTTCCACACGTGGCACGCTGCGCGGACTGCACGCGCAGCGCCTGCACCCGCAGGGCAAACTGGTGCGTGTCGTTGTGGGCGAGGTGTTCGACGTCGTCGTCGACATCCGGCGCGGCTCACCGACATTCAAGCAGTGGTTCGGCGTCACGCTCTCCGCGGACAACTTTCGCCAATGCTATGTGCCGCCGGGATTTGCGCACGGATTTGTGGTCACCAGCGAGGTCGCCGAGTTCGAGTATAAGTGTACCGACTTTTATGACCCCAAGGATGAGCTGCGCATCCTCTGGAACGACCCGGCCATTGCGATTGTCTGGCCGGTGCAGGATCCCGTGCTCTCCGAGAAGGATCGCGCCGCGCGCCCGCTCCTTGAACTGATGGAACAGCTGCCACGGTACGAGGGAACACCGCAGTGAAGATCCTGGTCACCGGCGCCGCCGGTCAGCTCGGAACCGCGTTGCAGGCCAGCTTGCGCGGGCACGACCTTGTGCCGCTGGGCCGTGCCGCCCTCGACATCACACGCTTGGCTGCCGTCCGTGAGGTAATCGACGCGCATCGTCCCGACCTGGTCATCAACGCTGCCGCATTCAACGACGTCGACGGTGCGGAATCGCGACCCGAGGATGCTTACGTCGGCAACGCCCTGGGCCCACGCAATCTGGCGGTCGCGACCGCGGCACGCAAGATCGCCGTCCTGCACGTCTCCAGCGACTACGTTTTCGACGGAACCGCGAAGCAACCGTATACCGAGTTCGATGCCACCAAACCGCGCTCGGCCTATGGGCGCAGCAAGCTCGCCGGTGAAGAGGCCGTCCGTGCGCTCAACCACCGCCACTACATCGTACGCACCGCATGGTTGTTTTCGACGGTCGGGCGGAACTTCGCAAAGACAATGTGTGGGCTCGCCGATCGTCCCGAGGTGCGCGTGGTGAGCGACCAATACGGCTCGCCAACGTACGTTCCACATCTCGCCGACGGACTTGCGCGCCTCATCGAGACCGCGGCATACGGTACCTATCACATGGCAGGGAAAGGCGGTGCGAGTTGGTTCGAGCTGACGCGGACCCTGTATCGCCACCTCGGCATCGCGACACCCGTGCATCCGGTTGCCACCGCAGACTTCCCGCGGCCCGCGGAACGGCCGCGCTACTCCGTGCTCACCACGCTTCAGGATCCCGCCATTCTTCTCCCGCCGTGGGAAGATGGTGTTGCTGCCTGCGCCCGCGCCATGCAGAGCAATGCGGTGGGCTGACGTCGAACGACTTGCCACGAACGGCATTTGTGCACGAAAACACGGGCTTTTCCTCGTCCGCGGCGGAATTGACTCTCCGGGGGGCGTGTGTTAGCTGGCACTCATATACGCAAGCCATCGCATGTTCTTCCAGTTCGCAAATGTGCTCGTGTTTTTCGCCCTCGCCGTCGCCTTTGTCGGCGGTATGCTGACGCTTGGTCGCCTGCTGCGCCCGAGCAACCCGGAGGCCCTGAAGCTCACCACCTATGAGTGCGGTGAGCCGCCCACCGGCAACGCCTGGGTGAACTTCAACATCCGCTTCTACCTGGTGGCGTTGGTCTTCGTGATCTTCGACGTCGAGATCGCCTTCGTCTATCCGGTCGCCGCGGTATTCCGCGATTGGGTCCTCAAAGGCCAGGGGCTGTTTGCGCTCGCTGAGGTCTTCGTATTCCTCGCCATCCTCTTCGTGGGCTTGGTGTATGTGTGGGTCAAAGGTGACCTCGAGTGGCTCAAACGCGTCCCATCGCACGACCGCAGCGAAGAGCAGATGCGCCACGCGGCCTGAATTGGCGAGGGTAAAGAGAGGAGCCATGTCGCTGATCAATTCGATGCCCGAGATGGTGATCACCGCCAAGGCCGACGCGTTCCTCAACTGGACCCGCAAGTCGTCGGTGTGGTGGATGCTCTTCGGCCTGGCGTGCTGCGCCATCGAGATGATGCAGACGCAGGGGCCGCGAGCCGACGTCGACCGCTTCGGAACCGCGCCGCGCGCCGCGCCGCGGCAGTCGGACCTGATGATCGTTGCCGGTACGCTGACCTTGAAGATGGCGCTGCGCACCAAGCTGCTGTACGAGCAGATGCCGGAGCCGCGCTACGTCGTCTCCATGGGCAGCTGCGCCAACTGCGGCGGTCTCTTCCAGCTGGCATACTCGGTGTGCGACGGCGTCGACAAGGTGATCCCGGTGGATGTCTACATCCCTGGCTGTCCGCCGCGTCCGGAGGCGCTCACCGAAGGCATCCTCAAGCTGCAAGAAAAGATGATGAAGGAGAAGTGGCTGGTTCGCAAAGAGGCCGCGGGTGAGCCGGCCGCCGCCTGATTCCGTTTCCCCCATGGATGCCGCAGGAATTCATCAGCGCCTCACAGCGCGCTTCGAGGCGAGTGTGGGTGACTGCGACGTGCAAGCCAAAGATCCGTTCATCCGCGTCGAACCAGCCGCCATCGTTCCGGTCTGCCAGTTCTTGCGCGATGAGCCGGACTTGCAATTCAATGTGCTGTCGAACGAGACGGGCGTGGACTACAAGGCCAAGGGGGTCATCGAGGTCGTGTATCACCTCTACTCGTATCCGCACCGGCATGCGATCGTGCTCAAAGTCGACGCGCCGCGCGATAATCCGGTGGTGCCCAGTGTCGAGACGGTCTGGAAGGCTGCCAACTGGTTGGAGCGCGAGATCTACGATCTGCTCGGCGTGACCTTCGAAGGCCATTCGGATCTGCGGCGCCTGCTGATGCCCGAGGACTGGATCGGCTATCCGCTGCGCAAGGACTTCGTCGAACCCGAAGAGTATCACGGCATCAGCACGCGCCGTGAAAGCCTGCTGCGTTGATGGAACTACTCAGCCCTCATTCAGGGGAGACGGTCGATCTTCTCCGCTCCCACGTTGCGGCGGACACGCACCGCCGACGCCGGGGAATGAATTCCCCGGCTGAATCCTTGAGACGTCCCCTGAAGGGGACTCCAAGCACCGCGTTTGCAGTCGGCTTCAGCCGACGGCGATCGACTGAGCCGGGGAATTCATTCCCCGGTGACCCCAGCGGCACGCGCGCTACGAGTCTATCGACACTTTCAAAGGGATGGCTCAAAGGAGGCGCGTCATGAGCCTCGCCGGCTTTGAAGTGGAAGTCGAGCGCACCGGCGCCACCGGGCTGGAAACCGAGGAGATGACCCTCAACATGGGGCCGCAGCATCCGAGCACGCACGGGGTGCTGCGCTTCGTGGTCAAGGCGGACGGCGAGGTGATGCGCGAGGCCATCCCCGACGTCGGCTACCTGCACCGCTCCATCGAGAAGATCTCCGAGAAGGTCGGCTACCACGGCTTCATGCCGTACACCGACCGCGTCGACTACGTCGCTGCCATGTTCTGCAACCAGGGCTGGGGCATGGTGTGCGAGAAGCTGGCGGGCATCGAGGTGCCCAAACGCGGCGAGTACTGCCGGATCATCGCCGCCGAGTTCAACCGCATCGCCAGTCACCTGCTGTCGGTCGGCACTATGGTGCTCGACATCGGTGCGGCGACGCCGTTCTTTCACGCCTTTCGTGAACGCGAGAAGATCAACGACCTGCTCGAAGAGCTCTGCGGCGCGCGGCTGACCTACAACTACATGCGCATCGGCGGCGTGGCGTGGGACCTGCCGCCGGGCTTCGTCGAGAAGGCGACGGCGTTCCTCGACGCCTTCGAGCCGTTGATCGACGAGTACAACGACCTGATCACCTACAACACCATCTACCTCGGCCGTGTCGCCGACGTCGCGGTCATCTCGGGCGCGGAAGCCATCAACTACAACCTGGTCGGTCCCAACCTGCGCGCTTCCGGCGTGAACTACGACGTGCGCCGCGATGAGCCGTACTCGGTCTATCCGGAGCTGGAGTTCGACGTTCCTGTCGGTGCGGGCGAAGAGGGGACCGTCGGCGACTGCTTCGATCGCTACATCGTGCGCATCCGCGAGATGAAGGAGAGCTGCAAGATCCTGCGGCAGTGCTTCAAGCAGATGCCGGACGGCCCGGTCATCGCCAAGGTGCCGCGCAAGTTCAAGCCGCCTGCAGGCGATGCCTACATCCGCGTCGAAAGCGCGCGTGGCGATATGGGCTGGTACTGCGTCAGCGACGGCAGCGAGTTTCCCTACCGGACGAAGGTGCGCACCGGTTCGTTTGCGGCGATGGCCATCATCGACAAGGTGAGCCGCGGCTTGATGATCGCCGATCTGGTCGCCGTTATCGCGAGTTTGGACATCGTCGCCCCCGAGGTGGACCGCTAGCACATGCAAGAGTTTCTCGACGGGTTGATTGCACAAGGGTACTTCGCCGGTGTGCCACGCGACGTCGTCTACGCCGCGGGCATGCTGGTGTTTGGTGCCATCGTGTTGCTTGTGTTCATCCTCAACGTCGCCGGCGGTACGACCTTCGTCGAGCGCCGCGTGTGGGCGCGCATCCAGTCGCGCGTTGGGCCGAACCGTGTCGGCCCACAGGGCATCCTGCAGTGGTTGGTGGACGGCATCAAACTGGTGATGAAGGAGGACATCGTGCCGGCGGCGGCCGACCGGCCGCTGTTCCTGGCGGCGCCCTACGTGGTGATGATGGGCTTCGTCTCCGCCTTCGTCGTCATCCCCTTCGGTAGCCGCCTGATCATCGCCGACATGAACGTCGGCATTCTCTACCTGACGGCGATCACCGCCTTGGTCGTGGTCGGCATCTTGATGGCCGGCTGGGCGTCGAACAACAAGTGGTCGTTGATCGGCGGCATCCGCTCGGCGGCGCAGATCGTCAGCTACGAGATTCCCGCCGGGCTGTCGATCTTCCCGATTGTCCTGCTCACCGGCACCTTGAGCATGCAAGGCATCATTGAAGCGCAGGGCTGGCAGCCGTGGCGCTGGTTCGTATTCGCCAACCCGTTCACGTTCGTGGCGTTCTTCATCTTCTTCACCGCGGCGCTCGCCGAGGGCAACCGCACGCCGTTCGATCTGCCGGAAGCGGAGTCGGAGCTGGTAGCCGGCTTCGTGACCGAGTACTCGGGCGTGCGCTACCTCATCTTCTTCATGGCCGAGTGGGGCAACTTGTACGTGATCGGTGCCGTGGTGACGACGCTCTTCCTCGGTGGCTGGCACATCCCGCACGTCACCGACAGCGTCGTGCTGAGTACCGTACTCGAGTTCCTCGTCTTCTTCGTGAAGTCCTACTTCTGGGCGCTCGTCGCCATGTGGATACGCGCCACCTTGCCGCGTGTGCGCGTCGACCAGCTCATGACCATCTGCTGGAAGTATCTGGTGCCCGTCGCTTTCGTGAACGTGCTGGGGACGGCCTCCTGGATGGTGGTGTTCCCGCAGGGCAATCGCGTCGTGTCGTTCGCCATGTTCCTCGTCGGCGTGGCCATCATCGTCCAGTTCTTCCGCCGCGTGTTCTTCCACCTGCGCCGCGCGCGGGTGCGCGAGCATGGGGAACTGGTGTTCAGCCCGCTCTCGTAACGGAGGCTGCATGAGACAACGCGGCTACCTGCGGAACATCGTCGACACGGCCAAGACCGTATTCGAGGGCATGGCGGTGACCTTCTCCCATTTCGTGCGCAAGCCGTTCACGGTGCAGTATCCCGACCGCACAGCCATCCGCGTGCAAGACACGCTGCCGTTCCGCTATCGCGGCATCCTGGAAGTCGACCTCGAGATCTGCACGGGCTGCTTGGCGTGTGAGCGCGCCTGCCCGATCGACTGCATCGTCATCGACGTGAAGAAGGACCCGCAGACCCGGGGCATGGTGATGACGCGCTTCGACATCGACATGGCGAAGTGTATGTACTGCGGGCTGTGCAGCGAGCCCTGCCCGACGGGGGCCATCCATCACACGCCGGAGTTCGAGGGCGCCGACTACTCCCTGGAGAGCCTCATCCGTCGCTTCGTCAAGGACCCGGTGGTTGCTTACAAGCCGAAGAAGGGTCCGGAGACCGATCCGGATATCGCGCCGCTCTTGGATCGCGGCATGCGCTACGTCGAGGAGTTCGCCAGCCCCGAGGCGAAGAGCGCGGCGGAGGAAGAGGCGGCATGAGCCTCGGTGACCTGCTGTTCTACCTCATCGCTGGGGTGACCATCGTGTCGGCCGCCGGCGTTGCCTTTTCGCCGAACATCGTCTACTCGGCCTTCTCCTTGATGGGCACGTTCATGGGGGTGGCAGGGCTGTACGTGTTCTTGGCGGCGGATTTTGTGGCCGTCATTCAGGTGCTGATCTACGTCGGCGGCATCCTGGTGCTGACGTTGTTCGCCGTGATGCTCACGCACCGCATCGCCGACGTGCGCATCTCCAACCGCTCGGTAGGCAGGCTGCCGTCGCTGGCGATCATCGCGTTCGTGGGCGTGGTCATGGCGCGCGCGGCGGTCCATGCCAACTGGAAGATGGCGGCCCCCGGCACACCACAGCCGACCACGTACGCCATCGGCAACGGCTTCCTGAACGAATACCTGCTGCCCTTCGAGCTGGTCTCCGTCGTCCTGCTGGCTGCGCTCATTGGTGCGGTCGTCCTGTCACGCAAGGAGCTGGAATAGCCATGGCGGTCGGGTTGCACCACTATTTGATTGTCAGCCTGATCGTCTTCCTGCTCGGGCTGTACTGCGTGCTCACGCGCCGCAACGCCATCGGCATCCTCATGGGTGTCGAGCTGGTATTGAACTCGGCGAACATCAACTACCTGGCGTTCTCGCGTTACGGCAGCGGAACCTACGACGGGCAGATCTTCGCCATCTTCGTGATCGCCCTGGCCGCCGCCGAGGCCGCCATTGGCCTGGCGATCGTCCTCG
>Ga0335070_10006769_pt1 | contig 13467 bp, 7 predicted proteins | sample Lox_Sample_13_FD_206722 | JGI IMG/M metagenome (GOLD analysis project Ga0335070, IMG submission 206722) | Soil microbial communities from Loxahatchee National Wildlife Refuge, Florida, United States - Lox_Sample_1.3 | ecosystem: Environmental > Terrestrial > Soil > Wetlands | place: USA: Florida...
GGTGCTCGCCGAGCACGTCCTGGAGGGCCTTCGCGCGGCGCACGACGTCGTCGTGCCCGGCGAGCTCCGCCGCGTAGCGGGCGCGCTTGCCGAGCTTGCGAACGCGGTGCAGCTCGTCGTCGCGCGGCTCCGCCGGCAGCGCCGTCACCGCCTTGCGCAGCTTCTTCAGCTCGCGTCGCGCGAGCGCGTCGAGCGAGACGTCCTCGCCGCTCGGCTCGAGCGCGTCGAGCTCGGCCTGGTAGCGGTCCAGGAGGTTCAGGTAGCGAGGGCTGCGGAGCGCGCGCAGCATCGCCGTGCGGTCGCGCCGGCGCTCGCGCTCGAGCGCGCGCAGCAGCTGCTCCGCCGCCTTCTCGTCGACGCCGCCGAGCTCGGCGGCCTCGGCGTGCAGCCGTCCGAGCAGGACGTCGAGGTCGCGCACCGCTCCGAGCACCGCGCCGAGCCACTGCAGCTCCGCGTTCAGCGCCTCCGTGTCGCTCGCGATGAGCGCTCTCCCCGCGCGCAGGAGCGCACGCGAGCGGCGGACGGCGACGCGCATGTCGTGGAGGCTCTCCGGGTCGGTGCCGAGCCGGGTTCCCGGGTCGTGGCGGAGGATCTCCGTCAGCTGCGCCTGGAGGCGCGCCCGCAGCGCCTCGAACGGGTCGTCCGGCGGCGGCGGCGGTCCGGTCAGCCCGAGCGCGCGAAAGAGCTTCGGCGTGCCGCCGCTCGGGACCGCGCCCGCGCTCGCGACCTCACCCGCGATCTCGTCGAGACCGGACGGATCGCCGGAGCGGAGCTCGATCTCCACCTCGACGAACTCGTCCGAGACGCGGTGCGCATCCATCACGGCGACCTCGTCGACCGTCACCTCCGCCGTCGTCCCGTTGCGCGAGACGAGCTGGCCGCGGCGGCGCGTGCGCAGCTCGGCGACCGGCGAGAGCGGGCCGTGACGGAGGTGGGCGGCGAGCAGCGCGCGCATCTCGTCCGGCGGGGCCGCCGGCCCGCCCGGCTGCTCCAGCTCGAGCCTCGCGTCCACCGACGGGAGCTTCAGCTGCCAGACGCTCCGGCCGCGCTCGGTGCGCCGGCGGAGCGTGATCCCCGCGCGCGCGAGCGAGCCGTCGGCGACGTCGTGGTACACGGAGGTGAAGATGCGCGTCTCGAGCGGGCTCCCGCCCAGCGGGGGGAGCTCGAAGCCGTCGGGCGCCTCGAGCTTGCGCTCGTATTCGGCGGTCACGTCCATCGCTGGCCCACGATAGTCACGCGCCCCAGGAACCCGTGCGCGTCACCGGATCGTCACCGGATCGTAGCCGCGGACGAGAGCCGAAGACGGCGACGCCCCGGGATCGGGTTACCGGGGCGCCGTCCGTACCTCGGCTTGTGCGGAGGGTCTTGCTCCTCGAGCCTACGACCGCGGCGAAGCAGCGTGGGAAGACGGCTGGTGACGGTCCTGCGACACGTCCGCGTCAGGCCGCCCGGCGTACCGCCGGGTCTTCGACGACGCCGATCCGCGTCAGGAACGCGGGCCGCGGGGAGCGGAGGTAACCGACGACGGCGCCCTCCTCCTTCGAGCACGGAAGGAGCGTCTTCCAGCCCGGCAGGTGCTCCTCGAGATGGAAGTCCCCGGTCGCGACGGCGGGGAGCGCCCGCTCGGCGACCCAGCCGAACAGCTCGTTGCGGTTGAACAGCTCCCAGCGGTCGACGAGCTCGCGCAGCCGCCGCCACTCGCGCGAGAAGCGCTGCGTCGTGCGCGACGGCGACGCGGCCCGGCGGCCGCGATACGGATGGGCGGCGACGAGCGCCGCCCCCTCGCCGCGCACGCGCGCGAGCGCCTCGTCGAGGCCCCCGTCGACGGTGGCGAACGCGCGGCAGCCGATCGCGACTGCGTGCGCGGCGAGGAAGGGGTCGAGGTCGTTGTAGGTGAGCTCGAGCCCGGGCAGGAGCAGGAGGTCGTACTCCCGCCGGGCGCGCTCGGCCTGCGCCTCGATCTCCGCGAGATAGTCGGGATGGCTCGCGGCGGTGAGACCGTTCCACGGCGCGTCCGCCGGCGCCCAGGGATCGTCGCTGCGGTTGACGTGATCGGTGACGCAGAGGACGTCGAAGCCGTTCCGTCCGTACAGGTCGACGAGGTCGGGGATCGTGAAGGCGCCGTCGCTCCACCTCGTGTGCGCATGGAGCTCGCAGAGCAGCGGCTCGACCTTCCGTCGCATCTCGTTGTCAGTGTGGGCGCCGCCGGACACGGCGTGGGCGGCCGGGTGGTGACGATCCTGGAGAGGAGCCGTGAACGGGACAGACGGCGAGAGAGGCCCGTCCCCCTCCGGGCCTCTCTCGCGCCGGGCCTCCTACAGGTGGCCCAAGCAGGTGTCGCCCTTGGCGACGATCCTCCGCTGAGCGCAGCGGATCGTGGGTATGGCTCCGGTGAACGCGCTGTGAGAGAACGGTGACAGAGGCCCGGTTGCCCGGGCCCCGTCGTCGTGCGGCTAGCGATCGGAGCCCGCGTGCCCCGCCGAGAGCACTTCCCACGTGGAGTTGTCGCCGTGCTGCTGCGTGTAGAACCAGCGCCACTTCGAGCCGTCGAACAGGTTCGGCACCTTCGCGCCGAGGATCCCGTCGACTCCCGGATCGCCGTCGGAGACGTGCGCGCCGGTGATCTCGTTGTCGCCCTCGTTCTTGCCGAAGCCGCCGTTCGCGTTGTCGAGGGTCGCGGATGCGTCCCGGCCCTCGGCGAGCCAGCGCAGCGGCTGGGGTGCTCCCGGCTTCGAGTAGTCGACGTTCGTGTTCCAGACGAAGGCCGAGTCGAGCGCGTTGCTCTGCGAGTGGAGCGTGTCACCCATGTCCTGGACGAAGGTCACGTCGTTGCGCGACAGGAACGTCACGTTGTCGAGGCCGGCCGTCTTCTCGTCGCACTTGAAGAACAGCGTCAGCTTGCCGGTGTCGGCGCTCGGGCTCGACTGCGTCAGCTTCTGGATCGATCCCCAGCCGCCCGCGGTGTCGTTCTCCGAGCTCGTCGCGTTCGTGTCGCCGGTCTCGTCGAAGTAGAACTCCGTGAAGTGCGAGCCGGGCCGGAACTGGCCGTTCTCCGGCCGCTTGAACGGCGTTCCGCCGGCGGCCTTCGCGAGCGTGTTCGCGTTGAACGGGGCGGTCCCGTTCACCGCGGTGTCGTGGATCGTGACCCACTTCGTGGTGAAGACGTTGCCGTACGAGTGGAGCGCGACCTGGTCGGGGTTGTTCAGCGCGGCCTGGCTATCGAACGTGATGGGCTGGTTCGACGAGTTGAGGACCTGGAGCACCTGGAGCTTGCCGTTCTGGAGGTCGCCCGGGTGCCGCGGGACGTAGCGGTAGATGAAGCTGTTCGGCCGCTTCGCGGCCGTGCCGCGCGTGGTCCCGCCGATGTCCTCGACGATCCAGACGTTCCCGGCGGAGTCGTCCTGGATCCCCTCGTAGCCGCCGCGTCCGAGCGCGCCGGAGACGTCGGTCACGGTCGACGGGTAGTCGGGCGTCGCCGCGTACGTCGGCGCGTTCGCGTTCTCGGTCGTGAACAGGAGCCGCTGCGCCCACGGATCCCACGTCGAGCCGTCGATGTCGGCGATGTCCGCGCCGGTCGAGTCCTTCGTGGCGAGGACGGTGACGCGGTGCGCCGTGTCGGCGTCGAGGTTGATGCGGGTGATGTAGCCGGGCGAGCCGCCTTCGTGACCCTGGAACAGGAAGTGCGTGCCGTAGTCGTACGCCGGGTCGGCGCCGTCCAGGCTGCGCTTGAACACGAGGTACGTGTTCTTGTCCGGCTCCGTCTTGTGCGCCTCGGCGAGCGGCGAGCCGATCGGCAGCATCGCCGGCTGGCCGGCGCTGTTGAGCGTGTCGTTGTCGTAGCCGTAGTAGGAGATCGCCGAGCTCGGGTTCTCGACCTTCGTCGCTCCCTGCGCGACGATCACCTGCTGGAGCTCCGGCGAGAGGACGCTCGGCGGCGCGTAGCCGGTCGAGTCGGTGTTCGCGCTCGGAACATTCGTGAGGGACGGCTCGGAATTCGGTAGCGCGGCCACCGCGGCCGTGACGATCGCGGCGATGCCTGCCACCCCGAGCATCCAGAGGATGCGGTGCCTCATCGTGCTCCCTTCGGGGTTGGTATGGGACGGCAGCATGCTGCGATGCGGTCGACCGCCCGTGGGCTACGAGTGCGAGACCTCGCGGTGACAGGGCGGTGACCCGCCGGCGGCGAGCGAGGGCGACGGCGCAGAGCCCGCCGACCAGCAACCCCGCGGCGGTCTCGACCCCGTGCAGGACGAGCCCGGCGTCGAGCGCGGCGCGGATCGGCGTTCCGTGGGCGCGGAGCGCGAGGGCCGCGGCTCCCCCGGCGACGCCGAGGTTCGCCGGCGTGAGCGGGACGACGCCGGCGAGCTCGAGCGCGGGGACGACGAGGAGCGCGGCGGCGAGCGGACGGTGCACGCCGAGCGCGGCCGCCGCGATCGAGACGGCGGCGAGCCGGGTGGCGAGCGTCCCCGAGACGAGCACCACGACCGCCGTGCGCGCGCGCGCGTCGCTCCCGCGCAGGGGCGCGAGCAGCGAGCGCGCGCGGCGGGAGCCGCGTCTCGCGAGGACGCAGGCCGCCGCGAGCGGCAACGCCGCTGCGCCCGCGGCCACGATCGCGAGGGGCGGGAGCGCGACTCCGGCGACGGCCGTCCCGGCGACGGCGAGCGGAACGACGGCGAGCCAGCGGATCGTCCCGACCGCGGCGGCGGCGCCGCCGGCGGCGAGCACGCCGCCCGGCGCGACGCGTGCGAAGAGGGCGAGGCGCACGGCGTCGCCTGCCCGCGCGGGGACGAGCGCGTTGACGAGCGAGCCGGTGCCGTAGCGGGCGAACGCGTCGCTCAGCCGCAGCTCGGGACCGAGCAGCGTCCGCCAGCTCGCGGCGGCGCAGGCGAGCGACGCGGCGAAGCAGCAGCCGGCGAGCAGCAGCTCCGCCGGGTTCGCTCCGCGCAGCGCGGTGAGCATCGCCCGCTCCTTCGCCCGCCTCGCCGCGTCTCCCGGCGGGGGCACGGGACCGCCACCGCCCCGTCACCGGGCCGTCACGTTCGGCGGGGCAGGCGGCGGTGCCGCGCGGTCGCCTCCCGCAGGCGCGCCGCCAGCGCCGGCGTCAGCTGCCCGCGCTCGAGCCGCCACGTCCAGTTTCCGAACGGATCGCCCGGCCGGTTCATCCGCGCCTCGTTGCCGAGTCCGAGGAGGTCCTGCGCGGGGACGATCGCGAGCGCGGCGCGCGACCCGAGGGCGAGCCCGATCAGCCCCCAGGCCGGATCGGCGGGGTCGACGCCGACCGCCGCGCGACGCCGGCGCGACAGGCCCGCGTACCAGCCCGCGGCCGTCTCCGTGTCGTGGGTGGTCGTGTACACGACCTTGTCGGTCGTGTGGTTCTCGAGGCGGTGCGGGTTGCGCGCCGGGCCGTCGAACGCCCAGAGCAGCACGACCATCCCGGGGAGGCCGAGCTCCTCGCGGAGCCGGTCGACCGCGGGCGTGATCAGGCCGAGGTCCTCGGCGATCAGCGGGAGGCCGCCGACCGCGCGCTCGACCGCGCGGAAGAGCTCGGCGCGGGGGCCGCGCCGCCAGTGTCCGCGGCGCGCCGTCTTGTACCGCTCCGGAGTCGCCCAGTACGCGACGAAGCCGCGGAAGTGGTCGATGCGGGTGACGTCGACGAGCTCGAGCGTCCGGCGGAAGCGCTCGATCCACCAGCGGTAGCCGGTGGCGCGGTGCACGGGCCAGTCGTAGAGCGGGTTGCCCCAGAGCTGGCCGTTCGCGCTCAGCGCATCGGGCGGCGCGCCCGCGACCTCGCCGCGCGCGAACAGCTCGGGCCACGCCTCGAGGTCGGCGCCCTCGTCCGAGACGTAGATCGGGATGTCGCCGATGAGGCGCACGCCGCGGCGCCGCGCGTACGCGCGGAGCGCAGTCCACTCGCGCTCGAACCGCACCTGGTCGGCGATCGCCCCCGCGCCCGCGAAGCTCGCCCACTCGCCGATCCAGAACGGGTGGCGGGCGACGAAGTCGTCGATCTCCTCCTGCGTGACGCGCGCGCCCGGCTTCGCGAGCAGCTCCGGCGACGCGGCGAACGCGGACGGCGAGCGGTACGGCGAGCGGAACTCGTCCGGCGGGCCCAGCGGCAGCACCTGCCACCACGACTGCCCTGCCGCCTCGAGCCAGTCGACGAACCGGTACGCGTCGTCGCCGAGCCGCCCGCCGGGCAGCGACGTCGGGTGGAGCAGGACCCCGGATGAACGGGCCGGCTTCAACGCGCTGACGATAACGTCAGGCGCGTGGCGCTCCCGAAGACAACCGAGCCACCCGCGCGGATCGAGGTCCAGCGGGTCGAGCCGCAGGTGGACTGCGGCCGCTTCCGGGTGAAGCGGACCGTCGGCGACCGCGTCGAGGTGACGGCGCGCATCTTCCGCGACGGCCACGACGTCCTCGGCGCCGCCGTCCGGGCGAAGGCACCGGGCTGCCAGCGCTGGGTCGAGTCGCCGCTCGAGCCGCTCGGCAACGACGAGTGGCGGGGCGCCTTCACCGTCGACCGGCCGGGCCCGTGGCAGTTCCGCATCGACGCCTGGGTCGACCGCGTCGCCTCGTACCAGGACGAGCTCCGGCGGAAGCTCGCGGCGGGGCAGGAGGACCTGACGGGCGAGCTGTCGGAGGGCGCCGCGCTGCTCGGCCTGGACTCGCTCACGGTCGAGGAGGCGCTCGCCGCGCCCGCGGGCGACCGGCACGGCAGGACGTCGACGGCGTCGTACGGCGTCGACGTCGACCGCGAGCTCGCGCGCTTCGGCGCCTGGTACGAGCTCTTCCCCCGCTCGTGGGGCGGCTTCGAGGGCGTGCGCGCGCTCCTGCCCGCGTTCGCGGAGCTCGGCTTCGACGTCCTCTACTTCCCGCCGATCCACCCGATCGGGCACACGAGCCGCAAGGGCCGCAACAACGAGCTCGACGCGGGCCCGGACGATCCCGGCAGCCCGTGGGCGATCGGGAGCGAGCTCGGCGGCCACGAGGCGATCGACCCGGGTCTCGGCACCGTCGCCGAGTTCGAGCGGCTCGTGCGGGACGCGCGCGAGGAGGGGATCGAGATCGCGCTCGACTTCGCCATCCAGTGCTCGCCCGACCACCCCTGGCTGAAGCAGCACCCCGAGTGGTTCCACCGCCGCCCCGACGGGACGCTGAAGTACGCGGAGAACCCGCCGAAGCGCTACCAGGACATCTACAACGTCAACTTCGACTCCGAGGACTGGCGCGGCCTCTGGAAGGCGCTGCGCGACGTCGTCCTCGTCTGGGTGCGGCGCGGCGTCACCGTCTTCCGCGTCGACAACCCGCACACGAAGCCGCTCGCGTTCTGGGAGTGGCTGATCGCCGAGGTGCGCGGCGAGAACCCCGACGTCATCTTCCTCGCGGAGGCGTTCACGCGGCCGGCGATGATGACGACGCTCGCGAAGGCCGGCTTCGCGCAGAGCTACACGTACTTCACGTGGAAGAACACGCGCTGGGAGCTGCTCGAGTTCATGGGCCAGCTGCTCGACTGGTCGCAGTACTACCGGCCCAACGTCTTCACGAACACGCCGGACATCCTCCACGAGTACCTGCAGCGCGGCGGCCGTCCCGCGTTCGAGGCGCGGCTCGTGCTCGCCGCGACGCTCTCGCCCTCGTACGGGATCTACTCCGGCTTCGAGCACTTCGAGAACGTGCCTGCGCGCGAGGGGAGCGAGGAGTACCTGAACTCCGAGAAGTACGAGCTCAGGCAGCGCGCGCTCGACGGGCCGCTGCTGCCGCTCGTCGCGCGGCTGAACGCGATCCGGCGCGAGAACCCGGCGCTGCAGCGGCTCGACGACGTCACCTTCCTCGAGACGGAGAACGAGCGGCTGTTCGCGTTCCTCAAGCACGAGGGCGAGAGTCGCGTCATCGTCGTCGTCAACCTCGATCCGGGAGCGGCGCAGGAGGGCGTCTGCGTCCTGCCGGTGGCGACGGGGCTGCCGCCCGCGTACCGGGTCCGCGACCTGCTCGCGGACGCGGAGTGGACGTGGAACGTCGGGCGCAACTACGTGCGGCTCGAGCCGGGGAAGAGCCATCTGCTGCGGGTGGGCGGCTGATGTCGGAGCAATGGTTCGAGAGGGATCCGCTCTGGTTCAAGCGGGCCGTGTTCTACGAGATCCACATCCGCGGCTTCTACGACGGCAACGCCGACGGCTCCGGCGACTTCCGCGGGCTGATCGAGAAGCTCGACTACCTGCAGTGGCTCGGCGTCGACTGCGTCTGGCTGCTGCCGATGTATCCGTCGCCGCTGCGCGACGGCGGCTACGACATCTCCGACTTCTTCGCCATCCACCCCGACTACGGGACGGTCGAGGACTTCCGCGAGTTCGTCGACCAGGCGCACCAGCGCGGCATCCGCGTGATCGCCGACCTCGTCATGAACCACACGTCGTCCGACCACCCGTGGTTCCAGGAGTCGCGGAGCGACCCGAACGGCCCGAAGGGCGACTGGTACGTCTGGTCCGACACAGACGAGGCGTACAAGGACGCACGGATCATCTTCCTCGACAGCGAGGCGTCGAACTGGACGTTCGACCCGGTGCGCGGCCAGTACTACTGGCATCGCTTCTTCCACCACCAGCCGGACCTCAACTACGAGAACCCCGAGGTGCAGGAGGCGATGCTCGACGTCCTCCGCTTCTGGCTCGATCTCGGCATCGACGGGTTCCGGCTCGACGCCGTCCCGTACCTCTACGAGCAGGAGGGGACGAACTGCGAGAACCTGCCGCGGACGCACGAGTACATCAAGCGCGCGCGGGCGGAGGTGGACGCGCGCTACCCCGACCGCGTGCTCCTCGCCGAGGCGAACCAGTGGCCGGCCGACGTCGTCCAGTACTTCGGGAACGGCGACGGCGACGAGTGCCACATGGCCTTCCACTTCCCGGTGATGCCGCGGATGTTCATGTCCGTGCGGCGCGAGGACGCGACGCCGATCTACGAGATCCTCGACAGCACCCCGCCGATTCCGGGCAACTGCCAGTGGGGGCTCTTCCTCCGGAACCACGACGAGCTGACGCTCGAGATGGTCACGGACGATGAGCGCGACTACATGTACGCCGAGTACGCGAAGGACCCGCGGATGAAGATCAACCTCGGCATCCGCCGCCGGCTCGCGCCGCTGCTCGACAACGGCCGCGACGAGATCGAGCTGCTGCACGCGATCCTGTTCTCGCTGCCCGGCTCGCCGGTCCTCTACTACGGCGACGAGATCATGATGGGCGACAACGTCTACCTCGGCGACCGCGACGGCGTGCGGACGCCGATGCAGTGGACGGGCGACCGCAACGCCGGCTTCTCGCGGGCGGACTGGGCGCAGCTGTACCTCCAGCCGCTGATGGACCCGGTCTACGGCTTTCAGGCCGTGAACGTCGAGGCGCAGCTGCGGACGCCGACCTCGTTCCTCCGCTGGCTGCACCTGTTCATCGCGCTGCGGAAGGAGCATCCCGTCTTCGGGCTCGGCAGCTACGAGCCGCTGCGGCCCGAGAACCCGCGGATCTTCGCCCACATCCGCCGGTTCGAGGAGGACATCGTGCTCTGCGTGCACAACCTCGCGAACTCGGCGCAGGCGGTCGAGCTCGACCTCCGGGCGTTCAACGGTATGGTGCCGGAGGAGATGTTGGGCCGGACGAGGTTTCCGGCGATCGGGGAGCTGCCCTACCTCTTGACTCTCGCACCGCGCGGGTTCTTCTGGTTCCGGCTCAGGCAAGGCGACGAATGAGCTACGACGAGCGCGCGCTGATCGAGTACGTCACGCAGCAGCGGTGGTACGGCGCGAAGTCGCGCGGCGTCGCCTACGCGCAGCTGCTCGACTCGGCGATGCTCCGCACGCAGGAGCCGCGGCTCGAGCTCGCGCTCGTCGAGGTGCGCTACGAGACCGGCTCGCACGACGTCTACCAGCTGCTCGTCTCCTCCCGCGAGGACGAGCCCGGCCTGTGCGGCCTCGCGGAGGACCCGTCGCTCGCGCGGGAGCTCGTCAGCGCGATGCGCTCGGGGCTGGCGGTGCAGAGCGCGGACGGCGTGGTCGAGTTCGGGCATCTCGAGGGCTTCGCCGGGCTCGAGCGCGAGCTCGGCGCCGCGCGCGTCGTCGCCACGGAGCAGTCGAACACGTCGATCGCGTTCGACGAGGTGATCCTGAAGCTGTTTCGCCGCCTCGAGGCGGGGATCAACCCGGAGCTGGAGCTGCTGCGGTTCCTCACCGAGCGCAGCTTCCCGAACGTCGCGGCGCTCGGCGGCTGGTACGCGTACGCGGGCGGGCCGCTGAGCACGACGCTCGGGATCCTGCAGGAGTGCGTGCCGAACGCGCGCGACGGCTGGGAGCTCGCGCTCGACGAGCTCGCCGCCGACCCGGACGGGTTCCTCCCGCGGCTGCGCCGGCTCGGCGAGGTGACCGGCGAGCTGCACACGACGCTCGGCTCGGAGCCGAACGACCCCGTCTTCGCGCCGGAGGTGCCGAGCGAGGAGTCGCTCGGGCTGCTGACGGCGACCGTCGACGAGGAGATCGCCAACGTCTTCCTGTCGCTGCCGGACGACGACGAGCGGATCGAGCCGATCGCCGGCCGCGGCGAGGAGGTTCGCGAGCAGCTCCGCCTGCTCACGCACGCGGGCACGAGCGGCAAGATCATCCGGATCCACGGCGACTACCACCTCGGGCAGACGCTCTGGTCGGATGGGCACTGGACGATCATCGACTTCGAGGGCGAGCCGGCGCGGTCGCTCGCCGAGCGGCGGCGCAAGCGCTCGCCGCTGCGCGACGTCGCCGGGATGCTCCGGTCGTTCGCGTACGCGTCGATTGCGGCGGGGCCGTTACGCGGAGCCGACGTCCCGGACGACTGGGAGTCGCGCGCACGGGAGCAGTTCCTCGACGCCTATCTCGCGACGGTCGACCAGTCGCTGCTGCCGAGCGGGCCCGCCGGGATCGAGCGGATGCTCACCGTCTTCGAGCTCGAGAAGGCGGTGTACGAGCTCCGCTACGAGCTCGACAACCGGCCTGACTGGGTGGGGATCCCGGTCGCGGCGATCCGGCGGCTGATCGAGCCTGCGCCGGCAGCGTCGTGACGAGCGCCGCGTGATCGAGCTCGGCGCGGATCCGCACGCGGTCCTCGGCGCGCACGAGGCGAACGGCGGGGTCGTCGTCCGCGCGTACCGGCCCGAGGCGCGGGCGGTGCGCGTGCTGCCCGTGGGCGTGGACGCCGAGCTGAAGGATCCGGCGGGGCTGTGGGAGGCGCTGCTCCCGGCGGCGACGCTCCCGCTCGACTACGAGCTCGAGGTCGAGTACCCGGACGGGAGCACGTACACGCTCCGCGATCCGTACTCGTTCCTGCCGACGCTCGGCGAGCTCGACCTCCACCTCGCGCTCGAGGGCCGGCACGAGCGGCTGTACGAGCGGCTCGGCGCGCACGTGCGCGAGATCGACGGCGTCACGGGCACGGCGTTCGCGGTCTGGGCGCCGAATGCGCGCCGCGTCTCCGTCGTCGGCGACTTCAACTCCTGGGACGGGCGCCTGCACCCGATGCGCTCGCTCGGCTCGGCGGGGATCTGGGAGCTGTTCGTCCCCGACGTCGTCCCCGGTGCCCGCTACAAGTTCGCCGTCCACGGCCGGGACGGGCGCGTGCGGCTCAAGGCCGATCCGGTCGCGTTCGCCGCCGAGGTGCCGCCGAAGAACGCGTCCGTCGTCAACCGGCCCGAGCACCGCTGGGAGGACGGGCCGTGGCTGGAGCGGCGGCCGCTCGTCGATCCGATCCGCACGCCGCTCTCGATCTACGAGGTGCACCTCGGCTCGTGGCGCCGTAATCCGCTCAAGGGGAACCGCCAGCTCACGTACCTCGAGCTCGCCGACGAGCTCGGCGACTACGTCGAGGACCTCGGCTTCACGCACGTCGAGCTGATGCCGGTGATGGAGCATCCGTTCTCGGGCTCGTGGGGCTACCAGGTGACGGGCTACTTCGCGCCGACGTCGCGCTACGGCTCGCCCGACGACTTCCGCACGTTCGTCGACCGGCTGCACCGTCGCGGCATCGGCGTCATCCTCGACTGGGTTCCGGCGCACTTCCCGCGCGACGACTGGGCGCTCGCGAACTTCGACGGCACGCACCTCTACGAGCACGCCGATCCGCGCCGCGGCTCGCATCCGGACTGGGGCACGCTCGTCTTCAACCTCGGCCGCAGCGAGGTGCGCAACTTCCTGCTGTCGAACGCGCTCTACTGGCTGCGCGAGCACCACGCCGACGGGCTCCGCGTCGACGCCGTCGCGTCGATGCTCTACCTCGACTACTCGCGCAGGCCGGGCGAGTGGCTTCCCAACCAGTTCGGCGGCCGCGAGGACCTCGACGCCGTGTCCTTCCTGAAGGAGCTGAACGAGACGCTGTACGCGCGCGAGCCGGGTGTGATCTCCGCCGCGGAGGAGTCGACCGCGTGGCCCGGCGTGTCCCGGCCGACGTACCTCGGCGGGCTCGGCTTCGGCTTCAAGTGGAACATGGGCTGGATGCACGACACGCTCCTGTACTTCCAGAAGGATCCCGTCTACCGGCGCTTCCACCATCACACGCTGACGTTCTCGCTCATGTACGCGTTCAGCGAGAACTTCGTGCTGCCGCTCTCGCACGACGAGGTCGTGCACGGGAAGCGGTCGCTCCTGTCGAAGATGCCCGGCGACCGCTGGCAGAAGTTCGCGAACCTGCGGACGCTGTACGCGTACATGTGGGCGCATCCCGGGAAGAAGCTCCTGTTCATGGGCGGCGAGCTCGGCGAGTGGGACGAGTGGAACGACGGCGGCTCGCTGCACTGGAACCTCCTGGAGTACGCGGAGCATGCGGGCGTGCACGCGCTCGTGCGCGACCTGAACCGCGTGTACCGCGAGACGCCCGCGCTGTGGGAGGTCGACTTCGAGCCGTCCGGGTTCCGGTGGCTCGAGCCGAACGACGCGAACGGCAACGTGCTCGCGTTCGCGCGGCTCGGCGCGTCCGGCTCGCGGCCGCTCGTCTGCGTGCTGAACCTCTCGCCGGTGCCGCGCTACGACTACCGCGTCGGCATGCCGCTGGAGGGGAGGTGGCGCGAGGCGCTGAACACCGACTCGCCGTACTACAGCGGCAGCGGGGTCGGCAACCTCGGCCTCGTCGAGGCGAGCGCCGTGCCGTGGCACGACCAGCCGTTCTCGGCGTCGCTGACGCTGCCGCCGCTCGGCGCGATCTGGCTCGTCCCCGAGTAGCTCGCGAGGCTGCGCCTCGCTCGCTGGGAGACGGAACTGCGCGACCGGGAGAGCGCGGTCTCCCGGCCGCTCCGTGCTGTTGTTGGTTCGGCGTCTGGTGTGGTTTGGCTGTCCCGGCGCGCGTGAGCGTGCCTACGGCATGCTCACGCGCGCGGTCGGCCGGGGGCTAATCCGGCTGCGCCTGTCTTAGCCCGCGGCCTTGAGCCGCTGGAAGGCTCGGGCGGCTAGGGCGTCGGCGT
>Ga0335070_10006770_pt1 | contig 13467 bp, 11 predicted proteins | sample Lox_Sample_13_FD_206722 | JGI IMG/M metagenome (GOLD analysis project Ga0335070, IMG submission 206722) | Soil microbial communities from Loxahatchee National Wildlife Refuge, Florida, United States - Lox_Sample_1.3 | ecosystem: Environmental > Terrestrial > Soil > Wetlands | place: USA...
TCGAGCAGACCAGGCGCATGGCGGCTTCGCGGGAGTAGGCCTTGAACCCGCTGGCCACGTCCGGCACCTTCATGCCCGCCAGCCGGCTGACCACGCGGCTGCCCAGCGTCTGCATCTTCTTTTTGATGAAAGAAAAGTGCGGTACTTTCTCCGGCTCGCGGTCGCCGATCACCAGATGGGCCCGGCCTTCCACGATGGGCCGCACCAGCTTGGGGATGTCGCCGCCGTAATATTGGTTGTCGCCGTCGGTGTTGACGATGATGTCGGCCCCGTGCCGCAGGCAGAAGTCGATTCCCGCGGCAAAGGCGTGGCCCAGGCCGCGGTTGGCCGGAAAGCTGATGATGTGATCTACGCCCAGCCGTCGGGCCACCTCCACCGTGCGATCCGTGCAACCGTCGTCGATGATCAGGATCTCGACCTTGTCGATGCCTTCGATCTGCCGGGGGATGTCGCGCAACGTGGCCGGAAGGGTGGCCTCTTCGTTCAGGCAGGGGATTTGCACGATCAGCTTCATGATGCGGCTCTATATCGCGGATCAGCGGCTCTGTCCAGGGCCCCGGCGATTAGCCTTCCGCGGCGGCCGGTTTCAATGCTTCGATCCGCTCCATGATGTACCGGGCGGCCTCTCCGTAGGCGGTACGATCTTTCTCGCGGCCGTTCCAGCGTGACAGATCGATCGGCCCGCCGTAGCGGACCACGGCGCGCTGGGGGCGGAAAAACGGTGCCACGACGCTGTCACTGTGGTGCGTGCCCGAAATATGCGCCGGGATGACCACCGCCCCGCTCCGAAGGGCCAGCATGCCGATGCCTTCGTGGATCTCGCCGGTCTCGCCCGGCGGGCGGATGCCGCCCTGGGGAAAGAGGCCGATGATCCCTCCGGCGGCCAGGTGCCGCAGCGCTGCCTTCACCGAGGCGGTGTCGATGCCGGTCCGGTTGACAGGTATGCAGTCGATCAGCCCGATCAGCCGGCCGAAGACGGGGATCTCGGTGTACTCGCGGGCCACCATGAAGCTGGGGTATCGGTTGGGCGAGGTGCTGATCAACAGCAGGGGGTCCAGGCTGCAATTGTGATTCGCGGCGACGATAACCGGGCCGGTCAGGGGCACCGTGCAAGGGCCGTCGCGGCGGACCCGGGCGACGAGACGGTTGTGCAGTTCGACGAGATTTCGCCAGAACGTGACCATCGGGCCGAAGCGGCCGCGACGCAGGCGGACACGCGTCGTCCAGACGCCGACAGCGAGCAAGGCGAAGGATGTCAGGGCCATGATCCAGGTGATGTGCCGATCGATGTCCGGCCAGGAGGGAAGGCCGAGCAGGCCGGAGGCCAGCAGCAGGCCGGTCATGCTGCAAAGATCGGTCACGCCGAACACACGGCCGCGGAAATGGTCGGGCACGATGCGTTGGAGCATCGAGTTCACGCTGACTTGAATGCCCGCGCCGAAGAAGCCGAGGCCGACAAGGCCGACGGCACATATTGATGCCGGCCATCGGAACGCCACCGCCAGCGTCATGAGGATGCCGGATAGGCCGGCCAATTTCAGCGACCAGGAGATGGCCAGTTCGCTCCTAAGCGCAGGACCGAGGAGTGTCAGCGCGACGGAGCCGAGGACGAGACCGAAGCCGAGAAGGCCCTGATACAGACCGATGTCCCAGTAAGTTCCGCCGAAGACGTTTTTGACCATGGCAGGAATGATGCTGCTGACTACGGCGGCGCCGGTCCAGAAAACGGTGACGGTGAGAATAATCTCACCGGTCCTGCGATGGCGGCGGACATAGCGAAAGCCGGCCATGATGGCGGCGAGGCTGCCGTGAGACGAAGCGGAGGCGTGCCGCCCGCGAGGCGGTCGCACCAGCAGCAAGCAGAAAGCACTGAAGACGAACGTCGCGGCGTCGGTGCGAAAGTTCCACACCACCTCAAACCGCGTGACCAAATACCCGCCCAGCAGAGCCGAGGCGATGGTGGCGATCATCCCCAGGCCGGCGGTCAGGGCATTGGCCCGGACGATCTGGTCAGGTCGGACGATCGTCGGCAGCAATGAAAGTCGGGCGGGGGAGAAGAGGGCCGCGAAAACACCACAGGCGAGCATGGGGAGGATGGCGACGGACAACGGCAGCGGGCCATGCGGACCGGCTGGCAACAGCCATCGATGGAGGCCGGTGAGAATAGCCAGCATTTCCACCATGATGGCCGCGCGTACAACGTCCGCGGCGATCATGATCCACTTGCGCGGAAGTCGGTCGGCGATCCAGCCGCAGACCGGGCCCAGGGCGAAGAACGGCAGCATGAAGACGAAGATCATGACCGCTTTGATGCGTGTGGTGTCGGTCTTGGCGGGGTCGAGGGCATCCTGCAATTTGAGCAGGCCCATTTCGGAGAGATGATCGCCCAGGGCGGAGACGCCGTAAGCGGCCCAGAGCAATATGAAGTTGCGATTGCTGAAGATCGAGCCGGACGGCGAGGTGCCTGCGTGGTTCGCGTCCGTGCTTTGAGTCTCGATGGGCATATCCGCTATCCGTTGGAGTCGCCGCGCCCTTGGCGGGAAAGGATATCCCTGACGGCGCGGGCGAACAACTGCTCGAAATGTCTGTCCACGGCCCGCCGTAGTGCCGTGGCCACGGCACCTTGAGCGACGGCGCGTTCGATCCGCCGGACCAGCCGCTCGATCCGAACGACGGAAGTTGCGCTCGGCCAGACGAACGGCAAACGGCGAAGCAGCCCGATCTTGATCTGGGCCTGCGGGCGGCCGTGCTCGCCGGAAAGGAAGCGATAGAGGCGGGTGATGATCGCGCTGTTCAGGTAGGCGAGAAGATACGCGTAGCCGATGTCTGCGGACCGGGCAGCGTCGGTTAGCGTGGCGGTAAATAGTGTATTATCCGTGTAGTGCGCTGCACGCCCCTGTATGCAACGGGCCGCGACGATGTGATCGCCGGTTTGGCGGATCAGGATTCGTTCCGGCAGGCGGTGGATGGCCGGATCACCCTGCCAGTCCCAGTACTCATCCCGCACGCTAGGGCGGCCGTCGCCGCGCCGGCCGCGAACGCCGGGCCTGGGGACGTAATGAATGTCCACCCATCGGTAGCGGGCCCTGGGAGAGTCCCATCGCACCGCGTAGGGCTCGATCTGGCGGCCCTGCAACACTCGTTGCAGACCAGGCTTGACCCGACGGGCGAAGAACAGGCGATGGCGGCAGTTGCGGGAGTGAATGCCGACGTCGGCGGCGCGAACGACTTCGGCCAAAGTGGTCACACGATTGGTGGGTTCTGCGAGGAGACGCCAGAGCTCCGCAAGCCGGCGGGCCTGGGGCGTGGGGATGAAAATCGTTCGATGCGGTGATCGCTCAAACAACGATTGGGGGACCACGAACTTCCGAAATGGCTTGCTTGGTAGTGTGGCTCGCACAACAGATCCGGCCGATCGCACTGTTGTCTGGCGTGCATCGATATATCGCACTCGAGCCCTTGCCGGCGCCGCCTTCTGCCAGACGAAGAAACACGGAAAGACGTCCCGGTCAAACGTATCGGCGCGAAGTCTGGCGATCAGTCGCAATCGACCCTGCAAAACCTCCTGGCGGAGCCCCGCATAACTGGCTAGCGATAGCCAGCCGTCCGGCACAAGCAGGGCGACGTGCCCGCCGGCCCGGACTGTTCGCATCGCCCAGCGCATGAAGAAGGCGTACAGATCCTCCCGAACGCCGAAACACTGCTGCCAGCGATCGAAGGCCGGCAGGCGGCTGGCGTGACGAAGGCCGAGGTACGGAGGATTGCCGATGATCAGGTCGATCGGTCGGCGAGGAAGCAGAGCCGAGTCGACCAGGCTGTCGCCGATGCGATATTGCCGCCACAGCCAAGTGGTCGGCGATCGTCCCAGGAGCATTTGCAGCCGCCTGCCGGCCGTCGGCCGAACGGAGCTGTCGGAATCGATCGCCCAAATGCTCCGCAGCGCTCGGCCCCGATCGCTCGCTGCCGTCCGCCACGACCTACCCAACTCCTCCATCAATGCCGCGACGATGACAGCACTGCCGGCCGCCGGCTCTACGATGGCCAGCTCTCGCGGCTGGTTCGCTGCCAGCACGGCGCCGAGCGCTTCCTGCGCCATCCAACGGGCAAGATTCGCCGGAGTATTGACTCGCCCGATCGCGGTAGTCGCACTCGCGGCCCTGCGGCTGCTTTGCAGGGCCTCATCGGACAGCGAGATCGGATCGATGGCCGATACCGCGCGGGATGAAACGGCGTGTTCCATTTCTCTCAATGTGCGTGATCATGAACCTGACAGTGCGGGCAGACAAAGCGTTCCCGGCTGGTCGTGGTCCGACCTTTGTTGGGGATGACCGACCGCGGATATGGATACAGGCAGCAACTGCATTCCACGGCCTTGTCGCCCTTGAGCTGTTTTGTGGCCCAGCGCGAAATCTCCTCCGGCACGAAACCGCGGCCCAGGCACACCGGGCACGCCTGGTAAAAGCTCCGCAAGATGGCTTCGCGGATGAATGACGACTTGTCCGGCACCTTGTTGAGAACGTCGGCCAAGTGACGATCGACGCGGAACGAAACGACAACGCCCTTATCCCTGGTCATGGATACTCCCACACGCGCAGCTATGCCTCGCCGTTGAGCGATACGATAGCGGTTCGCGGGGCGTCCGGCAAAAGCGGAGAGTGAGATCGGGCGCGGGCCGGCGGCGTCAGGCGAGGTGAATACCCTGGCGCAACGTCTCGCCGACACGACCTCCGTGCCGGTCCAGGAGGACCGTGGCCTTCGCGAAGGAGATGCCGAGCCGGTACATGACGATTGCCGTTTTCGCCCGGCCGTGGGCGGATTTCAACAGGCGGGCCGCGGCGTCGTAGGACAGCCTGGTTGTGCTGGCGACGACCCGCGCGGCGCGATCAGCCAGCTTGCGACAGGCGTAGCTGTTCAGGTCGACCATCAGGTTGCCGTACGTTTTTCCGAGTTGAACCATGCCGAGCGTTGTGATCGTGTTCAGCACCAGCTTTGTGGCCGTGCCGGATTTCAGCCTTGTCGAGCCGGATAGCACTTCGGGCCCCACCAGGACGCGGATATCGAGGTCGCAGGCGGCGTGCACCTGCGACCTCGGGACGCAGGCGAAGAAGATGGTCGTCGCGCCACGCCGCCGGGCTTCCGCCAGACCCGCATGTACATACGGCGTCGTGCCGCCGGTGGCGATGCCCATCACCACGTCTTTTTCGTTCACGTGGAGCCTGGTCAGAGCCGTTCGCGCCGCGGCTGGGTCGTCTTCAGCCCCTTCGACGCTTCTCCACAGCGCCTTCCTGCCGCCCGCGATAACACCCCGCACCATCTTCGGATCCGACCGGAACGTCGGGGGGCATTCCGCTGCATCGAGCACGCCGAGCCGGCCGCTGGTGCCGGCGCCGAGATAGATCAGGCGGCCGCCCTGCCGCCAGGCCTCGGCCACGACCTGCACGGCCTGGACGATCTGGCGCTTGGCTTTGGCAACGGCGGCGGGAATGGTCGCGTCTTCGCCGTTCATCAGATCGAATGCGTCGGCGACGGACAGCGCGTCCAGGGCGCGCGACCTGGGATTGCGCTGCTCAGTGAGCAAGTGCCCGCGTCCCGACGAAAAACGGGTCAGGAAGGTTTTCCCGGCGCTGCGAAATCTTCCTGACATCTTTTTTCGTGGGGGCTTCATGGGTAGGGCTCCGGGTTGCTGATTTGGCCTAAAACGACTCGACGCCGGGCTCCGGTCACCTGGGGGAGGTTGGCCGGGACGCGGTCGGCGCAGGCGGCGGCAAGCATTGCGAACGAGACGCCCTCCTTGGCTTCCGTCGGAATGCCGTAATCCGCCGTGGTGCTGATGGGCACCGAGTCAAAGCGTCCGTTGAAGGAAACGCATTCAGCCAGGCGACGGACCAGTGTCGGATTCCGTTCGCCGCCTCCGCACAGGATGATCTCATCCATCGGCGGATAGCCGCCCCGTCGAGGTCCCAGAAACGAGATGTACGCCAACGTGATGCTCACGGCGGTGAACATCGTCGCAGTGGCAAGCCAATCTTCGGCAGACAGACGACGGGTCGCGTTTCGTTTCAACACCCGCCGCACCCAGCTTTCGCCGAATTCCTCCCGCCCGCAGCTTCGCGGCGGCTCTCGAGTCAAGAAAGGATGATTCAACAATCCCTTCAGCACACGGGCGTCGGGTCTGCCGCGAGCTGCCTGCCTCCCGCCACGGTCGAAATGCCGCCGCCCGCGCGTGAAGTGACGCACCAGGGCGTCGATGACCATGTTGCCGGGGCCGGTATCAAAGCCAGTGACGTCCTCGACGTCGCCGCCCGCCGGCAGCCAGGTCAAATTGGCGATTCCCCCGATGTTCTGAACGACGCGGTTTTTCTTTCGATGACCGAACAGCACATAGTCGGTCCAGGGGACCAGCGGGGCGCCCTGTCCTCCCTCCGCCATATCGGCCTGACGAAACCGGGCCACGACCGGGACGCGCAGCCGGGCCGCGATAATCGCCGGATCGCCGAGCTGCAGCGTCGCGGCAGCCGATCTCGCCTTGCCCCCGCTCGGCGGCAGATGGCAAATTGTCTGCCCGTGGCTGCCGATCAGATCCAAGTGCTTCAGGCCGATCTTTTTTACGGCCGCCGCCGCAGCGTCCGCGAATGCTCGCCCGGCCTCGGTTTCGAGCCTGCAAAGCTCCTCGGTCCGGGTGGCGGCTGGGGCCATGATCCGCAGCAATCGTTCCTGGAGTTCGCGGGCATATGGTGAGCGGACGTGCCCTAGAACTCGGACCCGCATGGTCAGACCCCGGCCGGTGATCTCGCACGCCACGGCGTCTACGCCGTCGGCGCTCGTTCCGCTGTTGAGACCCAGGATTATTCGACTGTTGCGTGCCATGTGCGACCACGTCTCTCAGAGCCGTTCATGATGTTGTCGGCATCTTATCAGAGCCATCGGCGTAAGCGAATGGGAGGCCTTCCGTCCGCTGCGTCTGCCATACCGTCGAAAAGGACGCCGGGATGCTCTTGTGGCCCGCACAGCGGACCAAGCGGACTTCTCGGGCTGGCCGCATGATCGGCCGCAACTGTGCCGCCTTCAGCCTGTCTCAAGCACCCGTCAACCGGGTCCGATGAACGGAATGGTGCGGGGGCCGCGCGGACACGAACCTGCGTGACGGCTGTCCCCATAACCGCGCTGAGGATGGGGAAACCGATGAAGCGCAGAACGATTTCCGCGGCGTTAACATCAGCTCCCGCCGCCTGGGTGCGCGGCGTAGACAACGCCCGCCGGACTTCGCCTGCCTCACCCAGGCCATGGCCCATCGGGATACGTCCGACCCCCCTTACATTCGACGACCAGTGCGCCTCGGAAGCTCGCCGGCAGGTCGAGGAAATCAGGCAGGAACTGAGCCGAACACGCCGACGGCTTCGCAATTTCCAACTGGATATGGTGACCACCCTGGTCGCCGCGGTGGAGGCCAAGGACCTGCATGCGGGACGGCACTCGGCGAATGTCGCCTTTTATGCCGATCGTCTCATCAGGCCCTTCCGGCTTTCCGTCCGGCAGGTCGATGTCATCCGAACGGCCGCCATCCTGCACGATGTTGGGAAGATCGGGATCCCCGACGCCATTCTCACGAAGCCCGGGCCTCTGTCGCCCGACGAGTGGCAGGTCGTCAAGCAGCATCCGCTGACCGGCGCCGCGATTCTCCGATCGGCCGCCTGCCTGCAGCGCGAGCTGCCCATGGTGCTGCATCATCATGAGTGGTACGAGGGCGGCGGTTACCCCGATGGCCTCTGCGGCGAGAAGATTCCCTTCGGCGCCAGGATTCTGCAGGTTGCCGACGCCATCGACGCCATGTTCTCTCCCCGGAGCTATAAGTGCAGCTATAGCGTCGACCGGGTGTGCTCGGAACTGCTCCACGGCCGCGGCGTTCAATTCGATCCGGTTGTGGCCGACGTCGCGGTTTCCTGGCTTAATCGCAGTCCCGGCGAGGTGACCGCCCCGCCGCCGGCGCGCAAATTCCAGACGATGCAACACCGGCGATAAGACGGCACATCTCTCCCATTCCACCGTATGATCACCGCCCGTCGCGCCGGTTGACCGGCCTCGGCCGTTTGCCCGCCGAAATGGGTCGTCCTAAACTGTCTGGATGAATACCCGCGGACGAGTTCTGGTTGCAATGAGCGGAGGGGTCGACAGCAGCGTCGCCGCCTGCCTGCTGAAAGAACAGGGCTTCGAGGTCGTGGGAGTCTTCATGCGCCTTGGTCCGGAGAACGTCCTTCCGCCACTCACGGACCATTCGGAGAAGCATCGCGGCTGCTGCTCGATTGTCGACGCCGGCGACGCTCGCGCGGTTGCCGCCACGCTGCAGATCCCCTTCTATGTGCTGAATTTCGAGAAGGAATTCTCCAGGTTGATCGACTATTTCGCGGACGAATACGCCGCCGCCCGGACGCCCAATCCCTGCATAATCTGTAATCAACTGCTGAAGTTCGGCCGACTGGTCGAATACGCCGAGGCCGTGGATGCGGACCGGATCGCGACCGGCCATTACGCCCGCATCGGCCTCGACGGTGACACTGTGACCTTGCGGCGGGCTCGCTACCGCGCCAAAGATCAATCCTACGTGTTGTTCGGCATCACGCCGGACGTGCTTTGCCGGACCACTTTCCCGCTGGGTGAGCTGACCAAGGAGGAGGTTCGCGCGTGTGCTCGCCGCTTCAACCTGGCCCTGCACGACAAGCCCGAGTCGCAGGACATATGCTTTGTGCCGGACGGGGACTATGCCCGAGTGGTCCGCTCCCGCCGCCCTGACGCTTTTCGAGCCGGCCGGATCCGCCACATTGATGGGCGCGACCTGGGCCCGCACGACGGGCTCGCCAACTTCACCATCGGCCAGCGGCGCGGCTTGCGCGTGGCGATGGGAAGCCCGATGTACGTCGTTGACCTGGACGCCGAGACAGGAACGGTGACCATAGGGCCGAGGGAGGCGATCCTCTCGGAAACGGCGACGGCCGAGCGCATGACTTGGCTTGGTCCGACGCCGGCTTCGCCGTTTCGCGCCGACGCCCAGATCCGTTACAACCACACGGCGGCGCCGGCAACAGTCACGGCGCTGCCCGATGCGACGGTGGGCGTGCGCTTCGACGAACCGCAACCGGCCGTGACGCCGGGACAGGCGCTGGTCTTGTACTGTGACGATCAGGTCCTGGGGGGCGGCTGGATCACCCGGGAACGAAAACCGCCACCGTGAGCGTGAAAGGCCGTGGTTGCATCATTGCTTCGGCCGGGCCGCCCGCGCGGCAGCGACGATCGGCGCAGCCTGCTCTTCGCTCAACCACCTGACGTGATAGCCGCTGGCGTCATGAAAGAGGACGTTTCTGCCCGTGAAGAAGAGTCCAAGATGGGTGTGGTTGCATACAGCCAGCGGCAGCGATTCGCCCGGTCGCGGCGTCTGACCCCAGTTCTCAAGGATCAACGAATAGTGCTTCGGTGAGACCGACTTCGCTTCCGCTCCGGGCGACTGATCAATCGTCTGCCACTGATTGTCGAGCAGAAACGGATCTCGCTGGTCCGCCAGGTGTGCCTCCTGGGCCAGCTTGCCGAAGTACGCCAGGCTGTCGGCACAGGTTTTCCGACGCAATTCGGCGCGTTGCCAAAAGACAAACACAACGACCAGCGCCAGGCCCAGCAACAGCCCGGCCGTACGCCGCCAGAAGACCATCTTCCGTTGAAGCACCTGGCCTCCAGCGAGGACATCCGGCTCATCGTCGCCCTGCGGTCGCCTCGGCTCGTTTTCCGTCTGGGCCATCGTCAGGTCCACCTTCACCACATCAGAACCGCACACTCACAAGTCCCTCGACCCGCTGATCTGAGTGGCCGCTCGTGCCGCGAATGCCGCCAGTCTAGCATTTCGCGACAAACCGACAAGGGAAAACCGGCGCGGCGTGGCGACGCCGGGCAATCACCATGGCAGCCCCGATGGTGCCGTGCGGCTGGCTTCTAGGACACCTTCGAGCCTGGCGCGATGTCCGACATCGCCGTCAGCAGGATGACTTTCGAGTGGTCATCTGAGGACGCGGCCAGCAGCATCCCGCGGCTCTCCTGGCCCCGCATCATACGCGGCGCGAGATTGGCTACGACTACGATCAGCTTGCCCACCAAGTCGGCGGGCTCGTAGTAGCCGCGGAGCCCCGCCACCAATTGCCGCCTTTCCGTACCCATGTCCACTTGGAGGATCAGGAGCTTGTCGGCGTTGGGATGGGCCGTGGCCTCGACAACGCGGGCAATCCTCAAGTCGAGCTTGACGAAGTCGTCATACGTAATGATCCCAGGCATCTCGCTCATTGGTATTCCTCGCCCAACAGGCAACGATTCCATGCGGCGGCTCGGCGCCGCTCAGACTGAGAATAGAAGCATGCAGCGAATCCCCGCACGTCGCAAGGGAGAGATTCCGGACAAGGCAGAATCGTTCTTCACGCGCGCGGCAGATCCACGGGGAAAATCCCATGATTCAGGCGGAAATCATGACTGGAGCCTGGCGGGACCTGATGCTCTGCCGCCGCTAATTTGACCCGCGGCCGGAGGGGTAGGGGTCGAGGACTTCGACCACCGCAGAACCGCGGTACTCTTCGTTGTTTCGACCCACCATCAGGACAGTGATTTCGTGCCGGCCGGGCGTTTCGAGGATTTTCACGCCGCTTTGCTCGTCATTGAGCCAGACACCGTTGTCCATCCACAGGAAGTCCGCACCCTGCGTAACGGATCGCGGCAGGTCCACGCTGTACCCGATCCAATGAGGGGCACGGCCGATGGCGGGGCCGGTCAGTTTGACGGTGACGGACTTGCTCTTGCTCGGTTGCTCAGGTTTTGGCGCATGAGGCGAAGGTGAAGGGGTTCGCCGAGCGGCGCCCGCCGGGCTGGCGGAAGCGTCGGTCAGCAGGACCGGCTTGGTAGCCTCCGTCTCCTTGGGGGCGGGCGAGGGCGGAGCCTTGGGCGGCGGCGTCGCCCGCGGCGGTGTGACTTCCCGCTGGGCGGAGGCTACGTCATAGTGGCGGTAGCCCGCGTCCTTGGGCGTGAATTCCCGCGGTGGAGGGCGAACCGGCGGCGGACTGGGCGGGGGCTCAGCCGTAGCGGGCTTGGCCTTCTGGACCTGCTTGCCGGGATCAACGGCCGGCTCGGTGCGAGGCTTGGCCGCTTCGGATTTGGCAGGGGGCCTTTCCACGGGGGCGGGGCTGCTTGGCTTCGCCTCAACCGGCGCAGGCGCTTCGTTCTGCTTGGGAGGAACGGGCCGGGTCGGCTCAAGCACATTGCCCGGACGCGGCGACGCTTGTGCCACACGCGTGGCACCAGCACCGCTGGCTGGGACCGAAGGAACAGACGCGTCCTTCTTTTCACCTGCCGGGCTGCTCGGGGCCGCTTCCGTCTTCGGCTTTGCGACCGGCGGCGGCTCCGGAGTCGGATCATAAGCTGGGGCCTGACCCACCGGATAGCTCTTGCCGGAACTCTGGGCCACGTAGTTGCTTGTCCGCGGCTTTGATGGCGAAGCCGGTAGGTTGGGACCGCCGGCCGGCGGTCCGACCTGCCGCGACGCATAACCGGAATCCCGCATCGCGAACGCCGCGGGCGGGGACATCCTGGCGACTAATTGCTGCGGCGGTTGGTAATCAGTCATCTGCACCCAGGCCAGCGTTCGGGCGGCATCGACCGGCCGCAGCGGCTTGATGTCCAGTTGCTCGGCAAAGAAGGCCGCCGCCGTCTGGGGTATCCGCTGATGCCCCATGCGGTCGATCATCTTCCCGCGAACCACCCGGAAATGACGGGCCGTGTACCACGCCACGGCCTCCTCAGACTCGCTCTTGCAGGCGGGAAAATCTCCGTCCCCGATGAAAACCGCCACCGCTATCTTGTCTTTGTAGAGCGGCACAGTCTCCTCGAGCATCAGCTTGGATGAGAAATTCGACAGGCGTGTGGCAATGCACGAGAATCTGTCTGGAAAGCGATTGGGGAAGTAGTGGGCCAGATAGCCGCCGCACGACCAACTCGTCGCCAGCACTCGTTTCGGGTCCGCCAGGGTGGTGGCAAAAACGTGATCCATCACCGCGATCACGTTTCGCTTGTCCCGCTGGACGTAAGAATGCTCCTTGGTCAGCGGGTATTCCATGAACGAGTCGGACGTCTCAAGTTGCGGGGCGCAGACGATGTATCCATAGATGTCGGCCTGTTGCTCCCACTCTCGCTCCTGCGGCAGGGCGTTGTCGTACGGCTTCATGCCGTGAAACGTCATGACCAGCGGCCATCGCTTGATGTTCGTGTCCGGGTGCTGGCCCTGGTTGTGGACGTAATCCACGGGCAGGTAGAGGTGATACCAGGTCTTGGTCGCGGGTTCCTGGACAAGCTTGTACATCCCCAGGCCGCGCGGCTGCCCGACAGGGCAGCCCGTCAAGACCGTCAGGCTTGCCACCAAGGAGAGGCTCAGTAAAAGACGTTTGCCAATCATGGACTACCCCGGCCGATCCGGCGCCGGCAATCCTCGGCCAATACCTTCTATCGGCTTAGGCCCGCCGGTTGCTACGCCCGGAAACGACCTGCAGTGATTCAGACCCGGGATTATACTTCCCCCCCTTGGAGCGGTAGCGAAACTTCCCATTCCGCCGTTGCCACCGCCCTTTTTCGCACAGGAACGCCGACCGCGCCGGCATTCCCGGATCTGCACCGCCACCGCTCGGCGGATCAAGTGATCCGTCGCAATACTATCATCACCGTCATAATTCTACATTGTGTTACCGATAAAGCAAACCGGCCCCCCTCCCGGCATGAGAGTTCCTGTGTATCAATGCCCGACATGCCCGCACCGGTATCATATCTGGGACAGCAGGTCCGAGAAGCGTTGGTCAGAAGTCGTCATCATGGCTCGGGGTGCGGCGCCCACGCTTGATGTTTCCGCGATGGCTCTTGGCCACCATGCGGCGCTCCTTCGATGCGCGTGTCGGTTTGGTTTCATGCCGCACCATCTTCGGTCGCAGGGCCTCTTGCAGCAACTCCACAAACCGCGCGAGGACCTCCCGCCGGTTGGCGGTCTGAGTGCGATGGCGGCCGCTGCTGATCCGCAGCACGCCCGCTTTGTTGATCCGCGTGGCCAAGGCCTCCAAGAGGACGGTCCTCTGGTGCTCACTCAGCGCCCGGCTGTCGCGGATGTCGAATTGCAGCGAGACCCTGGTGGCGACCTTATTGACGTTCTGACCGCCGGGGCCCGCGCTGCACGTGTGAGTCAGCGTGACCTCGTCTTCGTTGATGCTGAGGTTGGCATTCACCCTGATCATGGCAAGTCCGTCCGGCAGCACGGTTCATTGGCGTAACCCGCGTATCGTAACATTCCCGCGATTTCCGAATACAATGCCCCGTCATGAACCCACAAAACCAGAATCCGGAATCCAGCCGAGTTCGTCCTCTGCCGGCCTTGCGAGCAATGATCGACTCTATTGATCGCGATTT
>Ga0335070_10006771_pt1 | contig 13467 bp, 7 predicted proteins | sample Lox_Sample_13_FD_206722 | JGI IMG/M metagenome (GOLD analysis project Ga0335070, IMG submission 206722) | Soil microbial communities from Loxahatchee National Wildlife Refuge, Florida, United States - Lox_Sample_1.3 | ecosystem: Environmental > Terrestrial > Soil > Wetlands | place: USA: Florida...
TGGTGCCCGACCACGGCGAAGATGAAGTCGTTATGTTCTTCGGGCAAAAGGTCGTGGCGGAAGAACGCGGCCTCGCTGAAGCCCTGCCCGAACGCCTGCCCGCTGCCCAGCGCGACTTTCGACTGGTTCAACTGATACCCGGCGTTCATCCGCCAGTGCTGGTCGTCTTCGCCCTGGCGGAACAAGGCCTGGATGCGGGCCCGCTGATAGTCGCTCATCAGCGGTGAGTAGTAAAACGCCGGCACCGCCGCCAGCCCCAGCACGAATATCAGCAGCAGATGCTTGAGCTTCGCCCCCGCCACGAACAGCATCACGAAGAGAATCGGCAGCAGCAGCAGGCTGGTCCCCAGGTCCGGCTCTTTCAAGATCAGGCCCAGCGGGATCAGCGTCAGCACGAACGGCCCCATAAGGCCGCGGAGCGTTCGGTAGTTGGTGCGATATCTCAGGTATGCCGCCAGGGCCAGGATATAGATGACCTTGGCGTATTCCGATACCTGGATGTTGACCGGTCCCAACACCACCCAGCGGTAGGCATTGCGCCGTGGCTGGATGATCGGCTCCAGTGAAATCTTCCGCGCCACCACCAGCACCGTAAGCAGCAGCAGCGTGAAGCCGAACAGTGGGTACGCCCAGCGCCCGATCTCCTTGTATCCCACGATCTGAATCAGCAGGAATCCGGCCAGCCCGACTCCCAGGTAACCGAGTTGCCGCAGGGTCTGGATCGGAGGGCCATCCAGGCCGGCCTCGCTGGCATACATGCCCAACAGCCCGACACCGGTCAGAATCAGCGAGGTGATCAGGACCGACCAACCCAGAAAAGGCAGCAGCTTGGCAATCGCCTGAATCATCGCTGCCCGCCTGCCGGACCTCGGCCCCGTGCCGATGGGAGATAACCTTGCGGCGATTCCTGAAGGATCTGAAAGACCGCCTGGGCCACCGGCCCCGCCGTGCGCCCGCCGCCGCCGCCGTACTCGATGATCACCGCCAGGGCGATCTTGGGATTCTTGTAGGGCGCGTACCCGGCGAACCACGCGTGCGTCGGCACCTTGCCGCCTTCGCCGTTGTCCGCCACCGTCGGCGGATATCGTTTGACCGCCTCGCTCTTCACGCACGGCGTTCCGTAGGGCAGGTTCAGCATCCCGCACGCGGCCTCGATGGTCGGCGCGATGATCGATGTCTCGCCGCTCCCCGCACCCTGATCGACCTGAAACGTGAAACGCTGCTCGACCACTCGGGGCACGCATTCCGCGCTGCCCGTCTTCCCGCAGATCTCCACCGAGTCTAATCGGGCGTACTTGTACGCCGTGCCGCCTTCTTCGTTGACGCAACGATACAGGCCGCGGCGCGTCAGCCGCCAGGCCTCCTCGGAAATACCTTTGAACTCCACCGGCGGCCGGTCGTGGCAGTCGTTAGCGATGATGGTCGGAGCCCGATAGCGACCTTCGGCGAGCGTCGCAAACAGATTCGCCGCCTGCAAAGGTGTAATGGACAGCTCACCCTGCCCGATGGCGTAGTTGCGTCCGTCCGCCTGCCGGAAGCCGCGATGGCGTTGCTCCTTCATCCACTCCCGCGTGGGTATCAGTCCGGATCGTTCCTCGATCAGCCCGGTGCCGAGTTGCGGTGACGAGTCGTCGATCTGCCCCCGGAGGGCCAGGCGGTAGAATCTGGTAAGCCGTTCCCCGTTGACCTTCTGGCCCAGCGTATAGAAATAGACGTTGCAGCTATTCTTGATGGCGTCCTCGGCGTTCATGGGCCCGTGCCCGGACATCCCGCGCCAATGCGTCCAGCAATGCCATTTGTCGGTGCCCGGTATGAGCTGGCCGCTGCAGAAGACGGTCTCCGCCGGGTTGACGAGGTTATAGCTGAAACCGGCCAGCAGGCAGGCGGGCTTTACGATCGAGCCGGGCTGATACTCGGCCTGTACCGCCCGGAAGAGCAGCGGCATGTGTATGGCGTCGTCGCGCAGCGCGGTGTAGTCCTGCTGGAACTGCGACCATTGGAAAGTCGGTACGCTGACCATCGCCAGAACTTCCCGCGTCGCCACGTCGATGACCACGCAACTGGCCCCTGTGGAAGGGGGATGCCCCTTCACCGCCTCGGTGAGTATCTCCTCGATGCGGCGTTGCAGGCTCAGGTCGATGGTCAGTTGCACGTCCAGGCCGTCGATCGGCGCGGCGCAGCCCTTGAGCTGGCCGTCCAGGTATCTCTCTTCGAAGCCGCGCTTGCCGCGGAGCATCTCCTCGCCCAGCCGCTCCACGCCCGTGACTCCGGCCTCGTCGCCGGCGCGGTAGCACGCCAGCCAATCGTCCGGCTTGGGGTCGGATCGGACCATCTCCGCCGACACCTGGCCCATCCCACCGAGGACGTGGCAGAGCGGCTCGGCGTCCTCCGCCCAGATCCGCCGGACAGACGGCTCCACTCGGACGAACGGCAGATCGGACAGTTCCAGCTCGATCAGGGTCCGCTGCTGCGGCGTGACGTCGCGGAGGATGGGGTGAAACAGGTCGTCCTCCTTGAGGCGGATCTTGTCCGGCGGCTGGTCGAATCCGTTCTTCTGGCGGGCCTCGGCGATGTGATTGCGCAGCCGCTCCACCGCCTTGCAGATGGCGTCACGGCGCTCTTCCAGTTGCGAGATGGGCTGGCCACTTACTCCATGCAGCGTGATCCACATGCGGCCGATCCGCCGCCTCACCTCCAGGCTCAACTCCGTCTCCGTCGCGTCGCGCCACTGCGGGTCCTGTTTGCGGATGTAGCCGGCGAAGCGCAGCAGGTACGCCTTGTCCATGCTCAGCACGCCGTAGTGAACGGTCACGTCGTGGGCCGGCTCGTCGGACACCAGCACGCCGCCTGACCGGTCCAGGATCCGCCCCCGCAGCGGCGGCAGGAATTGCTTGGGCGAGACCAGCGCCGCGTCGGCCAGGCGTTGGTACTCATTCCCCTGGACGATCTGAAGCTGGTACAGCCGCGCGATGATCACGACCCCGCACAAGATCGGCAGCAGCAAAATGATTTTCAACCGGCGCTCGAACATGGATTCAGTCGACTATCGTACGCGCAAACGCTGGGCCGGGCCAATCCCCAGGGCCCCGCGCAACCTCTTCAGGAACCAGTTGCCGTACGGCGCCAGCACCGCCGTATAGATGGCCGCGTACATTCCCGTGACCACCACCTCCCGCATCCGGCTCCAGTCCCCGATTGCATACATCATGTGCAGGCCGACCAGGAAATCCAGCACGAACTTCGCCGCGAAAGTGAAGAACAACTGGGTCAGCACGCTGTCGCGAAAAATGAAGCTCCGCATCTTGACGATGGGCAGGGCGATCAGGCCCAACGCCAGGGCGTGGACGCCCACGTTCCCGTGGTTGTGATAGCTGATCCCGGACAGGTCGATGGACAGGCCTATCAGCCAGCAGGCCAGCAGGGCGTCATAGGTCCGCGCCGCCAGGGCATAGTGCACCGCGACAATCACCATCAGGTCGGGCCGGATGGTGTGCACCGCGATGAACGGCACCGCCGCCGATTGCAACGCGGTCACGACGTAAATCAGGATGATCAGGGCAATCCAGTGCATCCGTTTCTCGACCGATCCGCCCGCCGCACCATGGTCTCACCGCCGGCGGAGCGGCCCCATCCTCCTTCTTTATTTTCGCTTTTCCGCGTCTGCGGGTCTCCGTGGTGATCGTCCGCCACGCTGATCGATGATTCTGACCGCGGCGCGGGCCACGGCCAGGCGGACATCCTCCGGCTGCTCGGGGGCGCTCAACGCGTCCTTCAGCGGCCCCAGCGCCTGCGGGCTGCCGATGGCCTCCAATGCCAGGGCGGCGAGGCCCCGAATGCGGGCCACCTGCTGCTGGGGCGCGTCGTTGGGCCGGTTCTTGTCAGGGGCGTTGAAGCGCAAGTGCGCCAGGGCCAGGTCCATGCCGTCGTCCCGTCCCAGCCGCCCCAGTCCGCGGGCCGCTTCGAGCTTGATCTCGGGAAAGTCCGCCGAGCGCAATCGATAGAGAAACACGTCTTCGGCCTTCTCGGAGTTGGCATTGGCCAGGAAGTTCAGCGCGGTGGTGGCCACGTCCGGCCGCGGGTCGTATGAGTACGCCATCAGCCGCTCAATGGCGTTGCGGTTCTCGTACATGGCCAGCGCCTCCAGGATTTGCAGCTTCGGCGATATCTTCTTCTCCTGCTGCAGGGCGATGCGCAGGAGCTTCACCATGCTGGGCTCCTCCAAACGCCCCAGGACCAATGCCGCGTTGGCCCGGATATGAAAGTCGCGGTTGTTCAGCAGATACTCCGACAGTTCTCCGGTGCGTTTCTGATCCCCCAGCCGGTGCAGGGCAAACAGCGCGGCGATGACGACGTTGGGATCGGCGTCCTCGGCGCGAATGCGGATCTGCTCGATGAATTCTCCCCTGCGCATCGTGCCCAAGGCCATCAACGCGGCGAAGGACACGCCCCCATATCCGTTCTCGATATTCGCCGAGATGCACTCCAGTCCTTCCCTGGGAGCGACCTCCTGCAGCGCCTCGATGGCGTGCATGCGGATGGCCGGCTCCTCGCTGAAGGCCGCCTTTTTCAAGACTTCCAGGGCCGTCGCCCGAAACCGCTCCTCTTCATCCGCCGGCAGCGCCCGCCGCGCGGGCTGCAGGCATCCAGAACCGGATACCAACAGGCTCAGCGCCGCCGCGGCGGCCCACGCCATCGAACGCCTTGCCACCCGATCGCCCTTCATCCCGGTCCGCCCTCCGTGGTCTTCGCGGTCGCCGACAGCCGGCGGATCCGCCGCAGCAGCCAGTCCAGCAGCATCATTGCGAAGAGCGCCGCCGTTCCTTGAGCGAACCAATCCCCCCAGCGCGTGTAGATGGTCAGGCGCTTGTCACACTGCGCCTGGGCGATGCCGAATCCCGGGGCCATCCAGGGCTTGCTCTTCCAGCGCGCGATGGTCTGCAGATCGTCGGCGACCTGGGAGCGGAACTGGCGAAGCCCTTCCAGGCGCCCCTCGTTCGTGGTCGTTCCCAACAACGCGGCCAGTTGGCCCAGGCGCTGCCCGATATAGGAGAACTCGGTGCCCAGCACCTGCAGGGCCGGATCGAGCCCTTCCATCAGGGTGGTGATCAGTTCGCCCCGCATGCGCTCGTATGCCTCGCCGCCGTCGAGCTGCCCCTCCAGCTTCTCCGCCAGGCCGTCCAAATCGCGGAGTCTTTCCGCGACCGGCTCCAGCAGCGCCATCTTTTCCTCTGACATCGCCACGCGCATATGGATCTTGCCGTTGGGATGTACGAGACCGCTGGCGCCCGTGTTCACGCTGCGGGCCACGGGAATGCGGTTTTCCACGGCGCGAAAGACCGCTGCCGCCATGTGCTGCTCCAGCTCCGAGGTGTGCAGGAACCAGCCGTCGTTGCTGATACTCAGCAGCAGATCGATGTTCTTCCGGCCCGGCGTTTCGCCCGACCCGCGCGTGAACTCCCGGGCGATGTAGGGCATGACCTCCTCGTAGCAGATGGGAGCCGCCGCCCGGTACTCCCGTCCGCCCTGCGACGCCGCCTCGAACTCGAACACCGTGTACTTCTGGCCCGCGGTGAGCGAATACTCGATGCCCATCCGCCCCCACGGCGTCTTCGAGTTCAGCCACTTGTACAGCGGCGGATAGCTGGTGCGGAAGGGCACGTATTCGCCGAACAGCACCAGGTGAATCTTGTCATATCGCCCTGCCGGCCTGGTCTCGCCCGGCTTCAGCAGGAACGCGGAGTTGAACGCGTCCACCCGGGGCGGAATTGCCGTCGGCCGCCACTCAATCGCCAGCGAGCCCAGCACGATCGGAATGCCGGTCTCGGTGCTCAGTTGTTGAAAGGCGTCACGGGTCTGCCTGCTGAATCGCTGATACAGCTTCATCAGTTGCAGGGAGAAGCCGCGCCGCCGCCCGATTTCGTCCAGGTCCGTGGGGCTGGCGTTCAGGAACTCATCGTTGATGTAGCCGGCAATGGGCGTCTCCGGCAACACGATCAGGTCGGGCTTTCGCGTCGCCGCCTGTCGGGCCAGATCGAGATAGGATCGAAAAGCCAGTTCCGGCGATATGGATCCGGCCCGATCTTCCTCCACAAACATGGGGAAATCATGCTGCACCGTCGCCACCGTCGGCCCCGGCTCGAAGAACGTCTTGGACCTCTGGGCGCTGCCGTAAATCATGGTTCCCGCCACCACCAGCAGCGTGGTCAAGGAGCCGATCGGCAGACGCGTGCCCCGATCCGCCCGCCAGATGAGGATTGGTTGGATCAGCAGATCCGTCAGCCATCCGTTCACCATGGCCAGCACGAAACTGACGCCGTAGGCGCCGACCAGATCGCTGATCTGAATGACGGTCAGGTTCTGATACTGGCTATGGGCCAGCAGCAGCCAGGGAAAACCCAACACCGCGATCGACCGCAGGTACTCCGCCGCCACCCACGCGATCGGCACGCTCAGAGCCAGCGATACGCCGTGCCGCGTATACATGTGCCGCACCGGCCACGCCACCAGGGGGAAGAACAGCGCGTAGTACAGGCACAACGCGAAGTACCCCGGTGGCGTCACCGCATACAGCCAGTAGACATTGATGAGGAAGTAGCCCAGCCCGAACAGGAAGCTGATCAGGTACACGAACCGCGAGCGCTTGGCCGCGCACACGCAGACCAGCCATGGCACCAGGCACACGTATCCCAGCGGCCACCAGCCAACCGTAGGGAACATCAGACAGCATGCCGCCAGCGACAGTGCCGTCAGCAGGAGCACCGGCACCCACCCCTGAATCTTCGGCTGCGCCCCCACCAACCGCGCCGGTGAACGAAACCGCTCGCCCGGAGCGATTTTGGGCGCCTCGACTGCCGCCTCCGCCTCCTTCGAAGCCTGCCGGTCCCGGCTTGTGGCGGTCCGTTCCCTCGGCCCTTGCTGACCGGTGGCATCCGGCACCCTTGGCACTGTTCGATTGAGCTTTCGCCGCGTCATATCCGCCCCGCAGTGTACCGCAAGTGCAGCCGTCCGCACAGCAGGCCGACAGTGCGGCACTTGAAAGCCGTCGCGAAAGCGCGGCGCGCACGGCTCGTTGCGCCAGCCTGAAGCGAACCCCTCCCGAGGCCGGCAACCTCGCAGTCTTGACGCCTCGGCCGCGGACTCTAGACTGTGTCCGAACGAGTAACGCCGCTTTCCGAGCCGGCCCCTCCGCGAGCACGCCGATCCGGCTCGACCGCATCGGTGAGATGCCGCCCCCTGCGGGAACCGGCGTACAGGCGAACGCGAGTATGCTGATTCTACATCTCTACCTGGCTCGCGAACTCCTGAAGACCTTCATCATGACATCCATCACCCTGACCCTGCTGGTGGTGATGGGCGGTGGCGTGGCCAACATCTTCCGCGGCGAGGCCGTCGGCGCCGAGGGCATGGCCAAGATCTTCCTGTTTCTAACGCCCGTCGCGGTCACGCTCATCCTGCCCGTGGCCGCCCTGTTCAGCGCCGCCATTACCTACGGCCGGGCGGCGGCGGACAACGAAATCCTGGCCTGTCGCGCGGCGGGCATCAATATCCATAAGCTGCTTCTGTCGGCCCTGTTGCTGGGCCTTTTCGTCACCGTTTTTACCTACTGGTCGTGGAACTATCTTCTTCCGACGCTCTCGCGCCAGATCGAGGAAATCACCCGGCGTGACCTTCCCACGATCGTCAAGGGCCAGTTCCAGAAGGCCAAGCCGCTCTCCTTCGGCCGCTATCGCATGACCGCCCGGCAGTGCGCCACGCTGGACCGTACGGTTCTCGCTGCGGATGCCCCCGCGGAACACACTTACCTGCAACTCAGTGGTGTCGCCTTCTGCGAAACCGATGCCCAGGAGGCCGTGCGTTTCGGAACGGCGGACATCACTATCGTCGATTTCGATCGAACCGAGGCCATTCCCCGCGTGACGGTCGACCTCCAGGGCGTCCGCAGCTTCGATGCCAGTCGCAAGCAGTATTATGAGCTGGCCCACCAGGTTCTCGGCCCGTTCCAGATCCCCCTGCCGATCCGTCGAAAGCTCAAATTCGAAACGCTGGGGACACTCCTGGCCTATCGCCAGAAGCCCGATCTCGATCCAGAAGTCGCTGACCTGCTCAGCAACGTCCGGCGGGAGATGATGGCTCACTGCCTGTACGGCGATGTAGTGCGACAGCTCGATCCCGACCAGGGAGGCGACGGCACTTGTCACCTGGCAAGCGGCAACGTTGGCTACGCCATTTCCGCCGAGCAGTTCGCCGTCGATCCGGAGGACGGAAAGCCGTCCCTGCGAGACGTCAGGGTCATCGAGAAGGGAGGCGAAAACGGCGATCATCTGCTCACTGCCGACTCCGCGACGTTCGAGTTGAGGAGCGGCCTGGATCGCATGCACTGCATCATCATGGTCGAGCTGGTCGGGAACGTCGAAATCCGGCACTACCCGCTTCGGTCGGATGACCGCGTCGTCAAAAAGCCGAAGGAATCGCTCAAGCCGATCGCCTTCGACGATCAGCCGCAGCTTGTCCGGCAGGCCGCGTCTTTCGACGCCAACTCGCTGTGGGATCCCGGCGTGTCGTTCACGCTTCGACCCAAGCAGGAAAGGGCGCGGGGCAAGCTGTTGACCTGGTTGGCCAAGTTCAGATCCGAGATCCAGGGTGAGATCAACTTCCGGGCCTCGTATTCGCTTTGCAGCGTGGCCATCATCCTGTTCGGGGCCGTGCTGGGAATCATCGCCCGCGGCGGGCAGGTCCTCACCGCGTTCGGCATCAGTTGCATTCCCATGCTGTTCGTGGTCGTGGCCGGAATCGTGGGCCGCAATCTTTCCGACCGGCCGGCCTACGAAACGCTCAGCATCACGGTGATGTGGGCCGCCGCCGTGTTTATGTACCTGGCCACCGGTTTCGTGGCCATGAAGATCCTCAAACGATGAGCTAACGATCCGAAAATAGGCTTATCCGTCGTATGTGGTTTTGATGTTTTGACTTCTTGACGTTGCCAATGTTCACCACCCTGGACCGTTACATCCTGCGAGGCTTCCTCATCAACTACGTCATCGCCCTGGGTGTGATGATCGGGCTGTACGTCGTCCTCGATCTGTTCGTCAACCTCGACGAATTCACCGAGATCAAGTCGCAGACCACCCTCCAGACCCTCGAAAAAATCGCCGATTTCTACAGCCACAACCTGTTCCTGTACTTTGCCCAACTGGCCGGCGTGATCATCCTGCTGGCGGCCTGCTTCACTCTCGGGCGCTTCTACCGGACCAACGAGCTCACCGCGGTCATGGCTTCCGGCACGTCCCTCTATCGCGTGGCGGCCCCGATCCTCCTGGCCGCTCTGGCCATGAACGGATTGTGGTTCATCGATCAGGAGCTCATCATCCCGGGCATGGCCGACAAGCTCTCCCGCTCGCACTCCGACATCGAGGGCCGCAACTCCTACGCCGTCTGGTTCCAGCCCGACCGCGATAACAGCCTGCTTTCAGCCTCCGCCTTCAGTCCCCGCACCAAGGAGATGCGCGGCGTCATCGTCATGCGGCGCGACGCCAAAGACCGCATGTCGGAGGTCATCCGCGCTGACCGCGCCCGCTGGGATGACGAGCGCCAGTTCTGGCACCTCGAAAACGGCTATCGCATGAAGCTGGGCGTCAACGCCGTGACCGGCGCGATCGAGGATCTGGGTCGCGAGACCACGACGGAATACTGGTCGGACCTGGCGCCCAAGGATCTGGGTCTGCTCCAGGCCACGCTGTGGACATCGTTCATCAGCCTGCCCGAGTTGAACAAGCTGCAGCAGCGCTTCGAGGGCGCCGGGGCCGCCGAGTTCATTCACGTCAAGCACCGGCGGCTCACCACCATCATCTCGAACATGATTCTGCTCTGTCTGGGCATCCCCTTTTTCCTGAACCGCGAACGCCCGTCGGTCCTGATCGCCGGCGGAAAGTGCCTGCTGCTGTGCGGCGCCTGTTACGCCATCACCTTCGTCTGCCAGAGCGTGGACATGCCTTTCATGGGCCCCGCCCTGCCCGCGTGGCTGCCCGTGCTGGTCTTCGGCCCCGTCGCCGTGGTCATGCTCGACGGCATCAAGACTTGATCGCCCCCGCGCTTTGTGTCAGGGATCAGTTTGGGCTGACGGTCTTGAATACGCCGTCGGCTGAATCCCACCGCAAGATCAAGGCATCGTCTGCGCGATTCCGCGAGGCCGCGTCAGATGTGCTTCCCAGGGTGACCTTTGATGGCTCTACTCCGCCGGTCAGCCATAGTAGTGAATGCAGGTGGGCCGATTGCATGGGAACATCGAGTACACGGACGGCTCGCCCGGACGCCCTGGCTTCCTCCAGGAGCGGGGCCGCCTGCTGCGCGGCCAGCAAGAGCCTCTGCCCCTGCCTCTGCTCGTCGAACCAGAAGGCCGCCTTGCGGCCCAGGTGGTGCATTTGACCTGCGATCGTCAGCAACAACAGCACAAACACGCCGCTGTAAACGACGGCTGGCAGAGCCCTCCTCCTGGTCACCGTGGTCGTCAACCCCGCCCACGCCAGAGATGAACCGATCGTGGCGACGTAGTTGTATCTGGCTGCCGAATGGGTCACGAAGAAGCTCGATGGCAACAACGCCACGAACGCCAGCGCCAGGCCCGCGATTACCACCCGACGGGCACCGGAAGGCGCTCGCCACAATGCCGCCGCGGCGAGCACCGCCTCGACCCCAAAGACCAAATAGAGCCAAGGCGTCCTCACCACTCCGCGGTACACGAACAGGCCGGCAAGACGGGAGAGATCCCTTGCCAGGCCGGCCCAGTCCCAAGTGTACGCCCCGCCCTGGACCAGCGGGTTCTCCGACTGAAAGCGGTGTTGCAGGAGCAGGTAGCCCGCCGTTGCCGCGAGGAAGGGAAGGAGCGTCCACTTTGCTGACCACACTTGCCGATAGACCGATGCGAGCGGCTTCCCTTCATGACTGGGCAAGGCGAACTCCAGGATGATCAGTGCCGCGAGCAGCGCCGGCGCCTCCTCCTTGGTCAGCAACGCCAGGCAGAACGCCGCCAATGCGCAAATCCACCAGACCCACCGGCGCGTCTGGCGCCAACGGAGCCAGCAGACGAGTACCGACAATCCGAACAGCGCCAGCAGAGAAGAGGTGCGGGCACTGATCCAGCCCACGACTTCTCCATGGGACGGATGACTCGCAAAGACCACCGCACCGATGATTGCGGCCCGGGCATCCCCGGTCATCTGGTACACGAGCAGCGCCAGACCAAGCGTGCAGCAGATCTCCAGCAGGATGTTCACGGCGAGGTAGGCCGACGGGTGCAGACCTGCCAGCGCGTAGTTTCCCATGAACACGAGGTGAACCAGCGGCCGAAAGAAACCGGAGATGCATCGCGAAAAAACCAGGCCCGGCGAATCCAGCGAGCGGATTGCGGCTTCAATCCAGCAGTAGTCGTCCTGGACGAAACCGGCATCGAGGACCACCCAGTAGCCGACGCCCTGAACCGCGACAATAAGCAGGAGTGCGATCCCCAGTGACCGCCGCCGGGATCGCGTCTTGCCCGCATCACTCATTTCAAGGGGATCGGCCATGGGGACACGGGTCGCGATCCGCGCCTTTCGCGGAATAATCAGCGGCTGAACCCGCGGACGCGGACGCCGCTGCCGGGCTGCCTCATGCTATGCCCGCTCACTGCGCTCCGCAACTCGAGAATGGCCTCCGGAGGAACACCCTCGTGTTGACGCCGCCGTCGATAAAGCGGAATATTGCGTCGGCCGTACCGAATGCTTTTCCGGAGCCTTGACGCCGGCGACCACCGAAATCGCCCGCCTCGCGGACAAGAACTGAAAGCTGATGGCTGAAAGCTGGAGGCTTTTCTCTCATGTCCCTCGCCACGCTGCCCAAGACGGTTCGCACCTTCACGCGCCTCCGCGTGATCGCCCAGGTCCTGTCCAAGCATGGCTTCGGCCATTTCGTCGACCGCATGCAACTGGGCAGATACCTTCCCTCGCTTGGCTGGATCCGGCGAGGCCGGCCTCCGGCCGAAGAGCACGACATCGACCCGTTGGAAGCGATCGGCGCGAGGCTGGTCCGCGTCTGCGAGGAGCTCGGTCCGACCTTCGTCAAGCTCGGACAGGCCGCCTCCACCCGGCCGGACATCCTGCCGTCCCAGATTCAGGCCGCCCTGGAGAAATTGCAGGATGAGGTCACCCCGTTTCCGACTGAGCAGGCCCGGCGCATCTTCCACCAGACCACCGGCACAACCGTCGATGAAGCCTTCCGCGAGTTCACCGACCAGCCTTTCGCCAGCGGCTCCATTGCTCAGGTCCACCGGGCGGTCACGACCGATGGTCAGGAGGTCGTCGTCAAGATCAAGCGCCCCGGCATCGACCAGACCGTCCAGCTCGACATCTACGTCCTGGAATGGCTGGCCGACCGCGCCGAGTCCCTCTTCCCGGAGTTGCGCCCGTACCATCCCAAGATGCTGGTCGACGAGTTCGCCCAGACCATCCGCCACGAGCTTGACTTCATCAATGAGGCATCGGCCACCTCGCGCTTCTATGAAGCCTTCAAGGATGATCCCCATATCTACACGCCCGCGGTTCGCTGGGACCTGACGGGCTCGAGCGTCCTGACCCTGGAATTCATGCACGGCATCCGCCTGCGCGAGGCGTTGGATGGCCAGGCCGGCTCCTGTGACAAGCCCGCGCTGGCCCGCAGCCTGGCGGAGTGCTTCCTTACCCAGTTCTTCGAGCTGGGCCTCTTTCACGCCGATCCGCACCCGGGCAACCTGCTCATTCGCCCTCCGGCCGGCATCGTGCTGTTCGACTTCGGCATGGTCGGCCGCATGGATGACGAACTGGTCGGCCGCCTCGTTTTCGGCATATACGCCGCGGTCAGGCGGGAGACCGAGATCCTGGTGGACATTCTCGCGGATCTCGGTGCCATCGGTCGCAGCACTGACCGCGAAGCTCTGGGTCGGGATCTCGACCGGCTCCTGGAGAAGTACAACGGGCTGCCCTTGAAGCACCTCAATCTCAGCACGATCTTCAAGGAACTGATCGACACCATGCGTCGAAACGACGTCACCCTGCCCCGTGATTTCGTGGCCATGATCAGGTCGCTCACCACCGGATGGGGCGTCGTCCTGCAGCTCGACCCTGACCTCAACCTGGTCGAGCTGATCGAGCCGAAGCTGGCCAAGCTCCTTCGCGAACGCGCCTCCGGCCATCGCCTGCTGCGGATCGCCGGTATTTCCGCTTGGCACCTCGGCAACATTATGCGGGACGCTCCGCGTCTAATTCGCGACGTCATGCGCGGCATCGGCCGCGGACAGTTTCAGCTTCACCTCCGTCACGAAGACCTCGCTCATCTTGCCGGGGAGTTCGACCGTTCCAGCAACCGGCTGGCGTTTTCCGTACTCATGGCCTCGACCATCATCGGCAGCTCCATGCTTTTGAGCATGGATTCGGACGCCGGGCTTCTCGGCATGCCTTT
>Ga0335070_10006772_pt1 | contig 13466 bp, 9 predicted proteins | sample Lox_Sample_13_FD_206722 | JGI IMG/M metagenome (GOLD analysis project Ga0335070, IMG submission 206722) | Soil microbial communities from Loxahatchee National Wildlife Refuge, Florida, United States - Lox_Sample_1.3 | ecosystem: Environmental > Terrestrial > Soil > Wetlands | place: USA: Florida...
CCGACTCGAACCAATCGGCCCGATCCCGGTGGTTTCCCCTTCCGAATTTGCATTTTGACACTCTATTCGAGTGTCACTAATCATTCTGAACGAGAACAGTTGTGCGACAGGAATTCAAGTGTTCTACGTCACAGACCGCCGGAGATGCGCTGGTACACTATTGCGCGATGAGTTCGTCTCCCACAGGCACGAAGCCAGGCCGAGTGAGCAAACACCGCCCGACACAGGACAAGGCGCACGATGTCCTGCGCACCGAGGGCCATCCGCTCGATCCGATCTTCAAACCACAGAGCGTGGCGGTCATTGGTGCTTCCGATCGCGCGGGCAGCGTCGGCCGCGCCGTGCTTTGGAGCCTGGTCAGCAGTCCTTTTGGGGGAACGGTCTATCCAGTCAGTGCCAAGCACTCGAGCGTTCTGGGCATTAAGGCATATGCCAATGTCGAGCAGATTCCTGAAACAGTCGATCTGGCAGCCATTGTCACACCCGCTGAAACCGTACCCGGCGTCATTGGTGAGTGCATTGCCGCTGGAGTGCGCGGGGCAATCGTGATCTCCGCCGGCTTCAAGGAACACGGCGAGCGCGGCAAAGAACTGGAACGGCAGATTCTCGAGAAGCTGCGTGGAAGTCAGATGCGGCTGATCGGGCCCAATTGCCTCGGTGTCATGAATCCGATCAGCGGGTTAAATGCGACCTTTGCGCCTAACATGGCGCGGCCCGGCAGTGTTGCTTTCATCAGCCAGAGCGGCGCGCTGTGTACGGCGATTCTCGACTGGGCGCAAAAAGAGGTGGTCGGTTTCAGTGCCTTTGTGTCCATTGGCTCCATGCTGGATGTTGGGTGGGGCGATCTGATCGATTACCTTGGCAATGACCCGCGCACACAGTCGATTGTGATGTACATGGAGTCGGTGGGAGACGCGCGCAGTTTCTTGTCGGCGGCGCGCGAAGTGTCTTTGAGCAAGCCGATTATCGTTATCAAGACAGGGCGCACGACTGCCGCTGCGCACGCCGCGGCTTCCCACACGGGCACGATGGCCGGAAGTGACGAGGTGCTGGAGGCGGCGTTTCGCCGGTGCGGAGTTTTGCGGGTGAATACCATCGCCGACCTGTTCTACATGGCGGAGACGCTGAGCAAGCAACCGCGACCCAAGGGACCCCGCCTCGCCGTTGTGACGAACGCCGGCGGGCCCGGTGTCCTGGCGGCGGATTCCATCATCTCGGTCGGGGGTGAGTTGCCCGAGCTCTCTCCGAGCACGCTGGAGCAGCTCAACGGGATTCTGCCGCCGCATTGGAGTCATAACAATCCGGTCGACGTGCTCGGCGATGCATTACCCGACCGCTACACGAAGGTCGTTGAGTTGGTAGCGGCCGACCAGAATAACGACGGTCTGCTGGCAGTGATTTGTCCGCAAGGAATGTCGCATCCAACGATTACGGCCGAACGGCTCGCGCCAATGGCAAAAACTCTGGGCAAGCCCATGCTGGCCTGTTGGATGGGCGGCGCTGAGATGAGCGCCGGTATCGAGATCCTGAACAAGGCAGGTATCCCAACCTTCGCGTATCCCGATGCTGCCGCGCGAATTTTCTATTACATGTGGCGCTATAGCTACCTGCTACGCGGATTGTATGAAACGCCGGTCTTGCCGCAAGGGGAGGAAGGGCCAGATAGAGTGCGGGCCCAAAGCATCATCAACAAGGTTCAGCAAAGCGGGCGAACGCTGCTTACGGAGCCTGAGTCGAAGGAACTGCTCGCTTGCTACCAGATCCCGACCGCCCCGACGCTAGAAGCTCACTCACCGGATGAAGCGGTCGCTATGGCGGAAGAACTTGGCTTTCCGGTCGTGCTCAAACTGCTTTCGCACACAATTACGCACAAGACCGACGTCGGGGGCGTAAAGCTAAATCTAAGCTCGGCGGACGCAGTTCGCGCAGCGTGGCGCGAGATCGAAAGCTCAGTTCGTGAAAAAGCTGGCGCGGATGACTTTCTCGGGGTCACCGTGCAGCCGTTCTTTCGCGCGGAGGGCTATGAGCTTATTGTCGGTAGCACCGTCGACGCACAATTCGGCCCGGTAATGCTCTTTGGTACTGGAGGGCAACTTGTGGAGGTCTTTGGCGATCGTGCGCTTGCCTTGCCTCCGCTGAATACGACGCTGGCGCGACGGTTCATCGAGCACACGAAGATCTTCAAGGCCCTGCAGGGAGTCCGCGGGCGCAAGCCGGTCGACCTGGCTGCCCTCGAGCAGTTACTCGTTCGCTTTAGTCAGTTGGTTGCCGAGCAACGCTGGATCAAAGAAATCGACATCAACCCGCTGCTTGCCTCCCCGGATCGGCTGATCGCTCTGGATGCTCGCATTGTGGTGTACCCGCAGTCCACAACCAAGGAAGAGATTCCGCGCCTCGCCATTCGCCCCTATCCGATCAAATATGTGCGGCCCGGGACGATGAAGAACGGCGAAGAAGTAATATTCCGTCCAATCCGTCCGGAAGACGAGCCATTGCTGATCAAGTTGCACCAGGTATTGTCAGAGCGGACTGTCTATCTTCGCTATTTCCAGCCATTACGCCTGAGCCAACGCACGGCGCACGAGCGGCTCACGCGCATCTGCTTTATCGACTACGACCGCGAGATGGCTTTGGTCGTCGAGCATAAAACCAAAGATGACCGCGCTGAGATCATTGCCATTGGCCGCCTTAGCCGCGTTCGTGGGAAGGACGAAGCGGAGATGGCGGTTCTGGTCGACGACCGTTTTCAGCATCAGGGGCTCGGGACCGAGCTTTACCGCCGCTTGATTGAGGTGGCGCGCGACGAGAAGTTGACCAACGTGGTTTCGACGATCCTTTCCGAAAATCGCGAGATGCAAACCATATGCCGCAAGCTCGGCTTCAGGCTCGAAGCCTCACTTGAAGATGGAACTGTGCTGGCCACACTAAAGCTATAACAGCTAAACGACTTACGGCGAGATTCGGCGAAAGGTCCTGTACTTCGATCTTCAAACTGCCCCTACCCACCCGATATAATGATCGTGGTACCGCGATGCCATCTGGCCGAATTGGAACGGAACTGGCAGTCTTAGCCATTTTTTGTGTCCTGTCCATCTTTCTGTTTCCGCTCATGCAAGGGCCGTACTCTGCCGTGAATGGTCCGGTCACTGCGCTGCAAGCAACAAGCGCTGCATCTCGAATACGGCATGCCATTCGGTCGGCGCTGAAATCCCCGCAAAGCGCTGCATGTTTGCTTCTCGCCACCTTCTTGGAATTAGGCGGGCCAGCTGTCAAGTTCGAGTCGATCAACCTCACTACCTATGGCAGCATCCTTCGCTGCTGATTCTCCCTGGTCAAACTGACACGCATTGTGTTTGCGAGGGGCGTTGAACTATGCCTCTCGAGCACTCCACAGCCAAAAGTTTGTGACTATAAGGAGAATTCCAGTGACACATAGAAAATTCAACACAAATTCAATTCTGTTCGGATTACTTGTCGTGTTGTTGTCAACGGGCTGCGCGAAGAAAGCGGCGAAAGTCACGCCTGCGCCTCCCCCCCCGGCCGCAACCCCTACTGCCACAGTGGCCAGCAAGCCGGCGCCGGTCGAACATCCGAAGGCAGCTGCAGTAACCCCAGGGCTGTCTGACGAGGAGCTCTTTGCAAGAAATGTCAGAGATGTATTCTTCGACTTCAATAAGTCCGATGTTCGGGCGGATGAATCGTCGACAGCGCAGAACGACGCGGTTTTTCTGCGGGAGCATCCCACCGTCAGAGTGCTGATTGAAGGGCATTGCGATGACCGCGGCTCGATCGAGTACAACCTTGCTCTCGGTACGAGCCGGGCAGAATCGGTCAAGCAGACGCTGCTGCAAGAAGGGGTGTCATCGGAGCGAGTCAAGACCATCAGTTATGGCAAGGAAAAACCGTTCTGCAGCGAGAACAACGAGCAGTGCTGGCAGCAAAATCGCGTCGACCATTTTGCTTTCCAGCATTGACCGGCTGAAAAGGCGGCTCTAGCCGGGCCGCCTTTTTCCTTCAAGGCTCATCCTAGGTCGGTTCAAGGATTGATCGCGCATAATATGAATGGAAATCTCCGGTGACTGCATCGCCGACGAGCACGATGGCCGCCGACGTGAAACCGTCGCAGAAACTCGCAGCTTATCTCGGTCGCAAGCCGGTAGTGCTGGCATTGCTCTTTTTGGCCGCGATCATCTTTTTCCTCATAGTATCGGCATTGTCGCGCGCTTTCCACGCGCAGCAGGTGGCGCTCGCGGATCGCTGGTTCAACCGCGGCGTAAACGATCTCAAGGCAAGGCGGTATGGCACTGCCGTGCTTGATTTCCGGAGCGCGCTTCGTTATGCGCGAGACGACTATTCCTACCAACTTGATCTGGCACAAGCCCTGATGGGCCAAGGCAAAACCAACGAGGCTCATGCATACCTGATCAACCTATGGGATCGCCAACCGGAGAATGGTTTCGTCAATCTCGAACTCGCGCGAATTGCCGCCCAGCAGGGAGAGACTGACAAGGCCCTGCGTTACTACCACAACGCCATCTATGCCACCTGGCCCGACGATCAAGAGGCGTCGCGTCGGTACACGCGCCTCGAGCTAATCGAATATCTGCTGAAAATCAATGTCAAATCGCAGGCACAAGCGGAACTGATCGCGCTGGCCGCAAACATCGGCGACAAAGCGGAACAGCAAGCTCAACTCGGCGATCTCTTTCTGCGAACGCAGGACGATGAGCACGCCTTGGCAGCGTATCGGCTCAGCCTAAAGTCGGAGGCTCACGACCATCGAGCTCTCGCCGGCGCCGGACAGGCCGCCTTCAATCTCGGTCAGTATGCGGTGGCAGAGAGATACCTTCAGGAGGCGATCGCGGCTGACCCGAAAGACGCCGCGAGCGCGGCGCAGCTCAAGACTGCCGAGGATGTACTGCTTATGGATCCGCTGCGGCGCGGAGTGCCGGCGCACCAGCGGGCTCGCACGGTGATGGAAGACTTCGAGGTGTCAGGAAGCAGGGTTAAGGCTTGTGTGACGTCGAGTTCCTCGGCACCCGCAAGCCTGCAAGCACTGGTCGACAACTGGGAGAAGATGAAGCCGCGCCTTAACGAGAGTGCACTTCGCCGCGATCCAGATCTGGTTGAGGCCGCGATGGGCCTGGTTTTCGCCATTGAGCGCCAGACGAATACTGCGTGCGGTTCACCAACTGGACCGGACAGAGCATTGCTACTGATCGCTCACCTGCATGAGGGGAGTTAATTTGGGACTCGACGCGCAGACAGTCGTCCTCGGGGAACCCAGGCCCTCTGCTGCGCAAGCCACACCTATGCCTAGCCAGCCAAGACGGGCGATGCTGCGGTCGCTGTTTCGCGAGGATCGGTTCTTCCTCATCCTGTCGGTATTTATCGGCATCTTCTCCGGTCTGGCGGTCGTCTGCTTTCGGTTCGCCATCGACTGGTGTCGGATCTACCTGCTTGGTTCGGGAAATCAGCTTTCGCCGTGGCGATTGGTTCTGACACCCACTCTTGCTGGATTTGTGGTTGCAGTTCTGGTTATTCACGTCTTTCCCCTGACGCGCGGCAGCGGCGTTAACCAGACCAAAGCTGCCCTCTACATCTACAACGGATACATTCCTTTTCGCACGGCGATCGGGAAGTTCATTACGTCGGCTCTAGCGATTGGAGCGGGGCACTCGCTCGGTCCTGAGGATCCGTCGCTGCAGATCGGCGCCGGACTGGCCTCCGCGTTGGGCCGATGGATGCGTCTATCGCGGGATCGGATGCGTTTGATTGCTCCCGTCGGAGCTGCGGCTGGACTGGCCGCTGCCTTCAACGCGCCGATCTCTGCAGTCCTGTTCGTCATTGAGGAGGTCATCGGGCGTTGGACTGCGGGTATTCTCGGCTCGGTTGTGCTCTCGGCGGTTTCGAGTGTGGTGGTCATGCGCTGGTTCCTGGGGTCGGAGCCGCTCTTCCGAATTCCGGTTGTGGAACTGCAGCGGCCTTCCGAGCTAATCGCGTATTCCATCCTCGGCGTCATTGGAGGACTTGCCTCGGTTGCCTTCGCGAGCGGTATTCAGAATCTCCGGCTGCGCTCGCGGTTATTGCCTCGGTGGACACAATACTTCCAACCCGCAACGGCAGGCCTGCTCATCGGACTCATCGCTGTGCTTGGCTATCCCCAGGTTATGGGGGCTGGATACGAGTACATGGACCAGGCGATGCACGGGCAGTTCACCTGGGAGATGCTCGCCATTCTCGCGGGGCTTAAGATCATCGCGACATTGCTGTCGTTCTCCAGCGGAACTCCTGGCGGGATGTTTGCGCCTACGTTGTTCATTGGTGCGATGCTTGGCGCAGCAGTCGGTGGCGCTGAGCATGTCTTTTTTCCGCACCTGACGATCACGCCCGGCACTTACGCGCTAGTTGGAATGGGAGTGCTCTTTGCGGGGTTCCTGCGAGCTCCGATGACGTCGGTGTTTATGGCGCTCGAAGTCAGCGGGAATTACTCCATCATCTTGCCAGTGATGGTGGCGAATACCTTCGCCTATGTCATTTCGCGTGCATTGCAGCCGGTGGCAATCTTTGACGTGCTGACTCGGCAAGATGGGCTGGACTTGCCATCGATGGAAGAATTGCGGGAAGAGACGATCTTGCAGGTGGAAGATGCGATGCAGCCGCCGACCAAGGTTCTGCTGGATTGCAATGAAAGTCTCGACCGGGTGCTTGCGATGGTCGATGTGAAGTCGGCCGATCCGGTTCTGGTGCGGCTTGATCCGACGGGCTGGAGCACGATCACAGGCAAGGAAGTCGAGACAATGGTCAAGGAAGGCAAAGGAGGACTGACCCTTTGCTCGGTGCTAGCGAGTCGTCAGGTTCCTTACCTGCATCCCGATCATCCGCTGGAGATGGCTTTGCGGTATGTGGATCGTTGGCCGCTGGTTCCGGTGGTGAGCCGCGCTGACTTCCGGAAGCTGGAAGGAGTCATTTCTCAGAGCGACGTTCTGGGAAGCTATCGACAAATCGGCGCGGATTCAAGGTTAGGGAGTGTTTACTAGTTAGTCGTAGATACCCCTCCTATGCGGTCTTTTAGAATGAATACCTTGCAGGGGGAAATCGCTAAGTATTTGGAGATAAACGATTTATCGTTAGATTCCCCGCATTATAGCCTCTCTTCTAAGTTGGCTGGTAAAAATGGCCTTAACAGAACCCGTGTTTTAGCGAGCCTTCTCGCGACGTCGCTGCTCACTTGCCTTCGCGATATCGCTCAGGTCTCCGGCGGGACGAATCTCAAAGATGTTGCCGTACTCCACTGCCGGATGCCGCGCCATCAGTTCGACGGCATGGTTCATGTCGCGGGCCTCCAGGAGGAGAATGCCGCCGAGTTGTTCCTTGGTTTCCGCATAAGGGCCGTCCGTGATAGCGGCCTTGCCATTCTTCCAAGACAGGGTTTTGGCGGTTTCCATGGGCTGAAGGGCTTCTCCACCAACCCAATGGCCGTTGGCGCGGAGATGGTCGTCGTAGTCGAAGCATCTGTCGAACAAAGCATTGCGTTCGGCATCAGGAAGGTTGTCGAATTTTGATTTGTCGTAGTAGCCGAAACAGATGAATTTCATGTTGTTGCCCCCTTTTTCCGACCGTGTCCTCCCGGAACGGAAGCCACCAGCACGGCCCTGAACTCTATAGTGTTCATGTTGCCGAGCGTTCATCCTAATAGTCGCGGCGGAGAGAAGGGAATCGACAGCCGAGGCAAATATTTTTGTTTCGATTCCTAATACCCAGGCAGGGAAAGCGATTTTTGTCGCGGATTGTTTCTGGCTCGGACGAGTGTCTGAGGATGGCAATCGCCGCAAGGCGTAGCGCAGAACGGCTGAAATGCTCGGACAGTTGGTCAGAATCTTGGGATGAGGCCTGTGGAGTAGCGCAAGCCGTTCACGCCCACTGACGGAAGAGGGCCGGGCCACCACATCCGTTTGAAGGCGGGAAAAACGCGAAGCCAGTCAGAGCGCTTTCTCATCCAAGCAAGGTCTTCGTGCTGTAGGCCTGCTATGATGTTCAGCGCATTTAACGTGGGGGTGTGATGAAAGTCCTCGCAGCTTTCCTGTTCGCTGTTTTGACAACACAAGTTCTCGTAGCGCTGCCGCAAGAGTCAAGCGACAAGCCAGAAGCGGCAAAGCAAGCACACAAAGAAAGAACTCAGGACAAAGCAAAGAAAGAGCAGCCGCCCGCCGCCACTCCTGAGAAGGCCTCCGAAACCAAGCCCGAAGCCAAGTCTGAAGAAGCCACCGATAAAGAAGAGCATTTTGACGTGAGCGAAGTTGCGCCGGTGGTCACTCATCACTCGATCACGGTGAGCGGCAAGGCGCTGGCGTACACGGCTACGGTGGGACGGCTTCCGCTGAAGCGCGCAGACGGGAAGATTGAGGCGGAGATGTTTTTTGTCGCCTACACGCTGGATGGCGCGGATGCGGCAAAACGCCCGCTGACGTTTGCATTTAATGGTGGGCCTGGATCGGCTTCGATCTGGTTGCACATGGGAGCGCTTGGACCGAAGCGCGTAGTGCTGCAGCAGAACGGGTTTATGCCGGCTGCGCCTTATCGCGTCGAGGATAACCCCGACACGCTGCTGGACCGCAGCGACATCGTGATGGTCGATGCGATGGCGACTGGATACTCGCGCGCCGCGAATGCCGAACTCACGAAGAAGTACCTCGGCCTTAAGGGCGACGTGCAGGCGTTTGGAGAGTTTATTCGGCTTTATTTGTCGCGATACGAGCGGTGGGGTTCGCCGCTGTTTTTGCTGGGCGAGAGCTATGGAACTACGCGCGCGGCGGGACTTTCTGGTTATCTGGCCGATCATGGAATCGCGTTCAATGGTGTGACGCTGCTTTCGACGGCGGTTGATTTTGCGACGCTGGAGTGGAGCGACACGAACGATCTGCCGTACTTTTTGCTGGTGCCAACGTTCAGCATGATCGCGGCTTATCACCACAAGCTGCCGGCCGACCTGACGACCGACTTGAATAAGACGCGCGACGAGGTGGTGCGCTGGTCCCTGAACGACTATGCGCAAGCCCTGAGCAAGGGCGATACGTTGGGTACAGAGCTGCACCGGAAGATCGTTGAGCAACTTGCGCGGTATATCGGGCTGCGCCCGGATGTCGTTGAGGCGCACAACATGCGCATCGACGTGCCGACGTTTATGCGCGAGCTGCTGCTGGATCAGAAACTGATTTCGGGGCGGCTGGATGGGCGGTTTACCAGCCCGGATCCGGGCGGGCGGTTTTTCGATCCGGCTAGCGCGGCGATTTTGCCGCCGTACACGTCAGCGTTCTACAACTATCTGCGGACGGAGCTCAACTACCAGATCGACATGCCGTATCGCGTGTTCGCATATGATGAGCCGGTGTTTCAGAAGTGGGAGTGGGGCAATGCTCAAGAAGGTTACCCCAGCACCGCGGACAGTCTGCGGGGGGCGATTATCAAGAACCCGTACATGAAGGTGCTGGTCATGGAGGGCTATTACGATCTGGCCACTCCGTTTGCCGCGGCGAACTGGACGATCGATCACCTGAATCTTCCGCCTAAGTTCCGCGAGGGTATTTCGTACGCCACCTACAATGCGGGTCACATGGTGTATATCGATCGTGCGGAACACGACAAGATGAAGAAAGATCTGAACGAGTTTATGGAGAAGTGCTTGAAGTAAATAGGGCTTTGGGCTCTGGGCTTTCGGCCTCGTTGCCATCGTTCGGGCATATCGCTACAGAGCCAGCGGCCTTGGGCCGAAAGCCTAGCGCCTAACGCCTAACGCCCAAAGCCTACTTGCATGCGCGCTGCTGCGATCTTTGGATTGGGTACGTCGCCTTCGGACCTTCGGCCGTTTCAGCGCGGATCGTCTACTGCTTGGATTGAGGGGCTGCCTGCGTCTCGCGAGGACGCTGATGCGGTTGTCATCTTCGGCGGCGACGGCACGATTCATCGGCATCTTCCGGCGCTGGTGCGGCTCGGGCTTCCTGTGCTGGTTGTTCCGGCTGGGAGCGGGAATGATTTTGCGCGGGCGCTGAATCTTCGTTCGGTGAGGGATTCACTAAGGGCATGGCGCAGTTTCGAATCCGGGAAGTTGCAGGCGCGGGCCATCGATCTGGGAGTGATTCGGACTGCGGTTTCGCCAGAGGCCGCACATTATTTTTGCTGCGTGGCGGGATGCGGGCTGGACTCGGCGACCGCGCGGCGAGCGAACCGTTTGCCACGATGGCTGCGCGGACATGGCGGTTATGTTCTGGCGCTGCTGCCCGAACTTGTGAAGCTGTCTGCGTATCGTATGCGCGTTACCTGGTGGAATGGGGATCGAGAGTTGCGCGACGAAACTCGGAGGCCGAGCTTGCTGGCGGCCTTTGCTAATACTCAGTACTACGGCGACGGCATGCGCATTGCGCCGGAGGCCGATATGGCGGATGCGAAACTCGATATCTGCCGAATCTTGACGATGAATCCGGCCGAACTGTTCTGTATGTTTCCCACTGTTTATTTTGGGCGGCACCTGTTCTCGAGGAAGGTTGAGTATTCGAAGGCGGATCGGGCGCTGGTGGAGGCTGACACGCCGCTGGAGATTTATGCGGATGGGGAGTTTGTGTGCAACACCCCGGCGGAGATTGGGATCGCGGCGGGGGCGCTGCGGGTGATTGCGGGCTAAGAGGCTTACAACTCGTGTTGTGACCATGGGCGAGGGCGGGATGCCCTCGCGACAGCCGGCGAGACGCCGGCGCTACACATTATCTGTGTGCAACCGGAAAACGCCCGTCTAGCGCGAGATTCAGTTCCAGGACATTTACTCGTGGCTCGCCCAGGAATCCCCATTGACGGTTTGTGGTGTGCTCGGCAACCAACTTCTCGATTTCTGCTGCTGGCACGTTGCGCTCATGGGCGACTCGCGGAGTCTGGAATTTTGCGTTTGCCGGAGTGATATCGGGATCGAGGCCGGAGGCGGATGTTGTTACCAGGTCGATTGGGATTGGCGTGCCCGGATTCTCGGCCTGCGCATTGGCGACATCGCCCTTTACGCGATCGATCAACTTCTGATTGGTCGGGCCTAACTGTGAGCCATTGGTATTGGTCGGATCGTAACCGTTGCCGGCGGCCGAGGCGCGCGGATGAAAATACGCCGCTCCGGTGAAGCCCTGCGCCAGTATCGCCGAGCCGACAACCTTTCCATCTCTCGAGATCAGTTGCCCGTTGGCCTGCTTGGGGAAGAGCAGTTGCGCCAGGCCTGTAACAATCAGCGGGTAAATGATTCCCAGAAGGATCGTCGTCGCGATTGTCATCAGTACTGCGGTGATTAGATTTTTCTTCATAGCTAACTCCGTGTGCTCCACTCCGTTATGCGAGACGGACCGCGGTGATGATTAGGTCAATCAGCTTGATCCCGATGAAGGGCACGATGATTCCGCCCACGCCGTAGATCCACAGGTTGTTGCGCAGCAGAGCCGCGGCGGGCATGGCGCGATATTTCACTCCGCGCAGGGCAAGCGGGATCAGGGCAATGATGATCAGCGCGTTGAAGATCACGGCTGACAGAATGGCTGACTCCGGGGTCTTCAAATGCATGATGTTGAGCGCATTCAGCACGGGAAACGTTCCGGCGAACATCGCGGGAATAATGGCGAAGTACTTGGCGACGTCGTTGGCGATAGAAAAAGTTGTGAGCGCACCGCGGGTCATCAGTAATTGCTTGCCGATTTCGACGATCTCGATGAGCTTGGTCGGATTCGAATCGAGGTCGACCATGTTGCCGGCTTCTTTTGCGGCCTGCGTGCCGGTGTTCATGGCGACGCCGACATCGGCTTGCGCTAGAGCGGGTGCGTCATTGGTGCCATCACCGGTCATGGCTACGAGCTTGCCATCGGCTTGCTCGCGGCGGATGAGGTCCATTTTGTCTTTCGGCGTGGCTTCGGCGAGGAAGTCGTCGACTCCAGCTTCGCGCGCGATGGCGGCGGCGGTGAGCGGATTGTCGCCGGTGATCATCACCGTCTTGATGCCCATGGCGCGAAGCTGTTTGAAGCGCTCGATCATGCCGCCTTTGACAATGTCTTTCAAGTAGATGACACCGAGGGCGCGCTGATTTTCGGCGACGACCAGCGGCGTGCCGCCGGAGCGCGAGATCTGCTCGACGCTCGATTGAATTTCGCGGGGGAGGGAGGTGCCGAACTGGTTGAGATATTTTGTGATGGCATCGACGGCGCCTTTGCGAATCTCGCGGCCGTCGAGATTGACGCCGGACATGCGGGTTTGGGCGGTGAATGGAACGAAGACGGCTTCATGAGAAGAGAGTTGGCGGCCGCGCAGGCCGTACCGCTCTTTGGCGAGCACGACGATGGAACGGCCTTCGGGTGTTTCGTCGGCGAGCGAGGAGAGCTGCGCCGCGTCCGCCATTTCGGCTTCGGTGGTGCCTGGAGCGGGGATGAATTCCGCTGCCTGGCGATTGCCGAGAGTGATCGTCCCGGTCTTGTCGAGGAGAAGTGTGTTGACGTCGCCCGCGGCTTCGACGGCGCGGCCGGACATGGCGAGCACATTATGCTGTACGAGGCGATCCATGCCTGCGATTCCGATGGCGGAGAGCAGGCCGCCGATCGTGGTTGGAATCAGGCACACGAGGAGCGAAACGAGGACGAAGACGGATTGCGGCGAGCCGGAATAAATCGCAAACGGCTGGAGCGTGACTACGGCGAGCAGGAAAATGATCGTTAAACCCGCTAGAAGAATGTTGAGCGCGATTTCATTCGGGGTCTTCTGGCGCTCGGCGCCTTCGACGAGCGCGATCATGCGGTCAAGGAACGTTTCGCCGGGGTTGGAGGTGATCTTGATTCTGATCTTGTCGGAGAGTACGCGCGTGCCACCGGTGACGGCCGAGCGATCCCCTCCGGCTTCGCGGATGACGGGCGCGGATTCGCCGGTGATCGCGGATTCGTCGACCGAGGCGACGCCTTCGACGATTTCGCCGTCGGACGGAACGAGCTCGCCGGCAGAGACGTAAACGTGGTCGCCGGTGCGCAGCTTTGAGCTTGGGCACTGCTCTACCGCGCCGCTCTGCGCGATTCGGTTGGCAATCGTCTCCGAGCGCGCCTTGCGCAGCGTTTCGGCCTGCGCTTTGCCGCGGCCTTCGGCCATGGCTTCGGCGAAGTTGGCGAAGAGGACGGTGAACCACAGCCAGAGCGTGATCTGGAGGTTGAATTTGAACGCGGCGCCGCCCTCGAACAGCAATGCGGTAGTGATAACGCTGCCGACCTCGACCACGAACATGACGGGATTGCCCATCATCTTGCGCGGATTCAGCTTCAGGAAGCAGTCGACCAGGGCTTGGCGGATGATCTTCCACTCCCAGATCGCTTTCTTGCGCGAGTGCTTGCGTGGAGACTGGGCCAGCTGCACTACTTTCGGCGTCGTGACCTCGTGCGGTTCCATAGTCGTTGCCATCGAAAATCCTT
>Ga0335070_10006774_pt1 | contig 13464 bp, 7 predicted proteins | sample Lox_Sample_13_FD_206722 | JGI IMG/M metagenome (GOLD analysis project Ga0335070, IMG submission 206722) | Soil microbial communities from Loxahatchee National Wildlife Refuge, Florida, United States - Lox_Sample_1.3 | ecosystem: Environmental > Terrestrial > Soil > Wetlands | place: USA: Florida...
ATACAGGATTCACCCTATTTACCCCCTTTCATTGAAAGGATAAATTGTTGTCTATCACTCAAATCCCGATTTAGGAAATCGTCATTGCGAACGAAGTGAAGCAATCCCGCCTTGTTCAGTGAGATTGCCACACAGCTTTCAGGTGCTCGCAAAGACGCGCTGGAAAAGGATGTAGTTCTCTAAATCGGGATTTGGATGTCAGAATAACCCCGGATTGCCGTGATACTCTCTGAGGCTCCTTGCCTCCCCCCGCGTCCGGGCGACGATACAATGGTGCTACGGCAAAACCACGTACCCAAGGAGAGGATATCAAATTGAAGAAAGCGACTGTTGCGATTCTGAGAACAACGCCTCAAAAGGTCTACGAAGATATCCTTAGGCTGATGGAGATGGCCAAGGTAAGAGAGGCATTGAAGACGCAGGCGACCACTATTTTGAAAGACAATATTTCATGGCACTTCCCCTTTCTCTCCGCCAACACCACTCCCTGGCAGTTGGAAGGCGTCATTCGGGGTCTTAAAGCAGCCGGGTTTTCGGACCTCGTGGCTGTCCACAACAATACGGTGGTCACCGATCCCTTCAAAGGCGAGCGTTTAAATAAGTTGGAGCCGATTTACCGGCGATATGGTATCCCTGAAAAATACAACTTCTTATCCGACCAGATCACCTGGGAGGTCTACCGTCCTAAAGCAAGAATGAGGGTGCTGGACCGGATTTTTCCAAAAGGTATCAAAGTGCCAGGCTTCTTTCGCGGGAAAAACATCGTCCACTTGCCCACCGCCAAATGCCACATCTACACGACGACTACAGGGTCCATGAAGAATGCCTTTGGCGGGCTCCTCACCTCTCGTCGCCATTACACGCACAGCGTCATCCACGAGACCCTTGTCGATCTCCTGGCGATTCAGAAGGAGATCCATCCCGGAATGTTCACCGTCATGGATGCGACCTTGTGCGGGAAAGGACCGGGACCTCGCACCATGATCCCCGTAGAGAAAGGTCTAATGCTTGCAAGTTTCGATTCTGTTGCGATCGATGCCGTAGCAGCTAAGATCATGGGTTTCGAACCGATGAAGATCGACTATATAAGGCTTGCTCACGAAGACGGGCTTGGCGTTGGGGAGATCGAAGAAATCGAGGTACTGGGAGAAGACATCTCAGACATGAACTTTCACTTCTCGGTCGGAGACAATCTGGCGAGCCATGTCGGAGACCTCCTCTGGTTTAGTTCGTTCAGGAGATTCCAAAAGCTCTTTTTCCGTACCCCCCTCGTCTATCTCTTTATCCTCGGCTCCTACGTCTATCACGATTGGCTATGGTGGCCTTTCGTGGGAAAACGTCTCATGGACGTTTTAGAAGCCAATAGCGAGTGGGGCAAATTCTTCGTCAGCTACCCCGGCGAGTAGCAGAAGGACTACCTCTATGCAAGAAGTCCGTTCTTTCGAGACAAGCGGATTGGCGAACCAGCAGGCCGCCTCCCCTCCCCTCGTTGTCGACCTCGACGGGACTTTGATCAAAACGGACTCGCTGGCAGAATCTTTTTTTGCACTGATAAGACAAAACCCTTTATACTTCTTTCTTCTTCCTTTCTGGCTTCTCAGGGGAAAGGCTTTTTTGAAGCGACAAATCAGCCAGCGGGTGACCCTTGATGTGAGCCTCCTACCTTACCGCTATGAACTTCTCGATTATCTGAACCTTCAACGTGCTCAAGGACGTCAACTGGTTTTGGCAACGGCGACCGACGAACGAATTGCTAAACAGGTAGCTGATTACCTGCAAATCTTTGAGAGGGTACTTGCCAGTAACGGAACCGTCAATCTCTCCGGCCAAAATAAACAGAACTGCCTGGTCACCGAATTTGGCGAAAAATATTTCGATTATGCCGGAAATAGCCGGCGCGATCTTGCCGTTTGGTCATCCGCGCGCAAGGCCATTTTGGTCAACCCCACGAGGAGTTTATCTCGCAGAGCCGCTGAGGTAACACAGATCGAACAGGTCTTCAGTAGACGGAAAGGAAGGTTGAGACTGTATCTGCAAGCCTTACGTCTCTATCAGTGGCTAAAAAATCTGCTCGTCTTTGTCCCTTTGGTGATGGCCCATCGTTTCTTTGAAATTGACCTGCTCGGAAAGACTTTTCTGGCCTTTTTGGCCTTTGGGTTGTGTGCCTCCAGTGTCTATCTTGTCAATGACCTTTTGGACCTCCAGTCCGATCGCCATCATCCCCGGAAGCGGCATCGACCTTTTGCCGCGGGCGAGCTCTCTCTTTTCTCGGGCTTGGTATTGGCCCCTTTCCTGCTCTGCCTCAGCCTTCTCGCCAGCCAGCTGTTGCCTTTGTCTTTCCTTGGAACGCTGGTCATCTACTACGTTTTAAACCTATCCTATTCTTTTTACCTGAAGAAGATCGTCCTCCTGGATGTCATTGTCCTTGCCGGTCTATACACTCTGCGAGTTATGGCCGGATCGGCCGCTATCTCCGTTTGGCCGTCCTCTTGGCTCTTAGCTTTCTCAACTTTCATTTTTTTGAGCCTCGCTCTTGTGAAACGCTATGCTGAACTGGTGATCATGAAGGCTGAAAGCGGGGTAGTCCAAGTTCGAGGTTACCAGATTGTGGACAAAGAACTCCTTGCGTCATTAGGAAGCGGTAGCGGGTACGTCGCCGTCCTCGTCCTCGCCATCTACATTTCCAGCGGTGCTGCAGAGATCCACTATACTCGGCACTACCTTGTCTGGCTCTTATGTCCTTTGCTTCTCTACTGGATCAGTTACGTATGGTTGATAGCCCACCGCGGCACAATGCACGATGATCCGTTGGTATTCACCATCCGGGACCGCGTGACTCGCATCGTCCTCTTGCTTTCGGCCGTCGTCTTACTGCTTGCAAGGTAGAGGACTGCCGGGCAGTTTACCTCGACGGAGTATTTAATGCGAAGTTTCTTTCAATATATCGGAATTACTATTCGAAGAGAAACGAAATGAAAGAAAACCTGAAAAAGAACTCAGCCCGGATATTTAGCCTTGGCCTCTTATCCGTTTTGATGGCACTCGTCTGCAGCGGGTGGATGCCTTCCTCCAGGGCAGAGGACAAAGGAGAAACTCACCCCAGAAACCAGCACGATATATCTCAAGTTCCTAAGACCATTGTGGACCTGCAGCCCTTTCGCGAGACAAGTTCGATCAAAATCAGAAGTGTAAGGGGCGAGGAAGGTCTTGCCACCCTTATTAATCTGAACCCCAATATCAACGCGTGGTACCTGCTCCGGCTTAACTGGCGCGGTGGCCAGGAAGAAAATTGTCACTTAGAGAATGCTCATCCCCGGATTCAGAGGCTCTCACTGGACAGCAATGATCCCAACGGTCTTATCATGGTAGAGAAGGAAAATAAATATACCTGTAACCTTTGGGGAGCGATATCCTCCCACAGCTTGACGGGGGCTAAGGGACCGGGTACCGCCTATGTACCTCTTTGCGGAGGGAAGCTCTACCTGCGCAACCGGGTGAAAGGGCACCGGACAAACATAGAAAAAGCCACCGACCTCCTGCGAGACGAGGTCCCCGGTGGGGAGAAAATTGTGGGGTTTGTGCGCGACACATTCTTTAAGTACCTCTACGAACAAAAGGCCGGGCAGAAAGTTGAGTCGAGGCCCGTCGAGGGCCTGCCTCAAAAAGAGACGTATAACGCGCCCGCGCCCGCCTTGTTAGACCCAAAGAAAACCAATCGAAGCGTCAGGCCGAACGACCTCGGCATCGAAATTCAAGAATCTATCTCAAACGGGATGGTCCTTGGATCCTGGTACGCGGTTAAGGAAAATCCGGGCATCTACGCCAGCGTGATCGCGCCCGATGGCATTGCCCCGGAAATTTTGCACAGCTTCACGAAAGTGGTGGCCGGTCTGGACAGCGTTGAAGCAGGAGCGCTTGTGTATCTTGTGGCTTTTGATCTGGACCAGTTCAACCTAAAGTACGCCCTTGGGACAGACCACCCGAGAGTCGAATGGTCTGATCACATCCTCAGCAAAATGATGGACAAATCTCTCCCCGGGCCCGATGGTATTGGTAGCATTGTCCCTTTAGTTTCGACAGGCCTCATCAATCCGATGGACGAAAGCAGGACAGTCGCCACCTTCACAGGAGGATTCAAGCGCATTCACGGAGCGTTCAGCTATGGAGAACTGGCTCTCAGGAATCACGGCAGCCACTACGGCTTCCTGGAAAATGGCGTCCTGTTCAGTAAGCTCCAAGCCGGACTCGCCACGGTTTATGTGCTCAATGACGGGTGGGTGGAGATGAAAACCTGGAGCGAGCGAGACGATCATCTCCTTCCGGGAATTCGGTATGCCCGCCAGAACGGCGTCCCGATCATCGTCGAACTTGATCAGGCTACCCAGATGTCCATTCCGGGTCCGCTCGTGACCCGATGGGGAGACGGGAATTGGTCTGGCTCCGCAGACAAAAAGCTGCGCACGATGCGCGCGGGTCTTGCCTTCCAAGAGTTCAAGGGGAGGCGATTTCTTCTGTACGCCTTCTTCTGGAGCGCAACGCCGTCAGCCATGGCGCGCGTCTTTCAGGCCTACAGATGCCGTCACGCCATGCTTCTGGATATGAACGCTCTGGAGCACACCTACCTGGCCATCTATAAAAAGCAGGGTTCAAACCTTTATGTCCAACATCTGATTCGGGGAATGAGCGAAGTCGATATGTCTGTGAAGGGAAAATATATCCCACGGTTTCTCGGGTATTCAGATGACAGAGATTTTTTTTATCTGACAAGAAAGGAAAGACCATGAGAAAGTTTCGAATTGGGGCAACGAGCCTCCTCGCGGTTTTAGGTCTGGTGATTTTTCTCCAATCCTCCGCTGCTGCCCAATCTCTCAAAGAAAATAACGAAGTTTTATTCGAGCAGCTTCAACGCATCCATGGCCTGTCCGAAAGGCAGATGGATTCCATTCGCACCATCTTTCGCGAATCCGGTTACATCGGCCAGGGAAACCCGGCCATCACCCGACACCCCATGACCCCGCAAGGGTGCCAGGAAAAACTTGGCCGGTTGTCCGTCCGATATGAGAATAGCGAACTCGAGAAGATCTGCAAGGCGAAGTACATGGCGCCGCTCTATGATCCACCCACTGAAAAAGCGACAAATGCCAAGGCCTGTATCGATCAATTCGAGTTTCCCGATATCCCCTGCGTATACCCGGTGGTTTGGGTGCGCGCCCGCGAAGCGGCGCTCATCTGTCGGGCCATGGGCAAGCGACTCTGCGACGCCCATGAATGGGAAGGGGCCTGCGCGGGTGCCCTCGAACCCCCCGATTACCGTTTCGACCTTGCCAAAGGGGTTTCCCCCAATGTAGCGATCGCAAGAATGCGGGAGGCTCACAACGAAAAATATGGCGCCCACAAGATTTGGGCTTACGGGGATCATTATGAGAAAGGGATATGTGCTTCTTCGAGTTTCAAAACCCCGGGCTGTAACGGAGGAAGCTGGACGGGATGCGGATCGAATACATTTCCTTCCGGCAGTTTTCCCGATTGCCACAGCGCCTTGGGAGTTTACGACCAGCATGGAAACGCAGCGGAACACATGAACCTTCCTCTTAACGAAAGCCAGATGGCGAGTCGGGGCAGCCTGGAGCTGGGATATACGGAGATGAAAGGCAGCTGGTTCATTTTCGATACGACCTATGCCCATCAAGACTGGTGCCGCTGGCGAGCGCCCTTTTGGCACGGCAGCCGGGTCATGGATCCGCACAGCCACGAGAACTATCATCTTGGCTTCCGCTGCTGCAAAACCATCAGAGAAGATTAGAAGAAACCGGTGAGTTTCAAAAGGATATCGGGGCGGGTTGATTTGGATAGGAATGACGAATGCCCATAAACTGTAAAATTTTTTGGATCGGCCCTTCGTCGCTCACGATGGTCGCAAGCTTTGGATCTTCTAAAACTTCGTAAATAGACCGGGGTTCACCATCGATCAAGACCACGTCGCTGACCAGACGGATCCCGTGGCTGTAATCTGCGTAATTTGCACCATGGACGATGGTGAGGGGCTGGACAGGAATCCCCGAAAGGCGATGCCAGCCGTAGATGGCCACTCTCCCAAGTGTTTCACCCAACCGATTGGTCAGGACAACATCTTTCTTGTGGCCCGAGATTAAAGCACCTAAAGGGCAGCCCAAGGAAAGGCGTTGCTCTTTGATCTTTCGATTATGCTCCGAGAAGTACGCCAGGGATCTCATTTGAGGGCCCGGAGGCATCGGGGCAGGTGAGAGGTGGACATCGGATTGTTCGAAAATGGCATCCACCATCTTTTTCGTCGGCAGGATGAAACCCAATTTGACCGCTATTGCAGTTGCCGCGTACCAACCCATCGGCATCAATAGGAAGTCGCGATCCGACCCGATGGCCAGGTAGTCCGGCATCACAAAGATCGTTGCGGTCACCGTCCTTCTCTCCCCAACTTCTTGAACCAGCCGGACAGGTTTCAATCTTCTCAAAAAATCTGGAAGGTTGCCTTTGATGAATTGGTTCACGAGAGCCTGCTCTCTGCCGAATCTGTCCATCGCAGAGAGAGATTTGGCAAATTCTGATCCGCTCATCGCGAAAGACGACCTGGGCGAGATTTTCTTGATTAGAAAGGATTGAATATCCGCCCAATCCGTGCCAAAAGCGTTGACGGACTGTAAGCACAGGACGAGGACGAGGAAAACTTTCAATATTTTTTTTCTCATGCCTCCCATCCAGGAATTAACATTCAATTCTTTTTTTAATACAATTCGTCCAGATAGTCAATGGTGATTTTCGAGTTGCCGACTCCCCAGTTTTTTCCCTCCAACCCCCCTGCGTCTGGATCTGAAGAAGGATATGCTTTCTTCTTTCACGACCGGGGTGGGGCCCGAAAGAGGTTTCATCGGCCCAACCCTTTTAAGGTTTGGCTGCATAGGTTTCAAGGGGAAACCGAAGTTTCAAGATCTCGGACGCTTTCATCCTGTTTGCCCTCAGCGTGGGCCTTATGAAGCCTCAGAAGGGATCTACCCCGGTCGCGCAAGGGAAAAACTGGGGGCAAGCGATCTTCAACTCTGAACACTTGATGCGGCCTGACTGTTATTTTATGATTAATCGCTTCCTGGTGGGGGCCAAAATCCTGTTAATTACAGTGGACTCTTTTGCAGGGACGGATGTGCCCCGGGAGGAGAGAAATGCAAGAGCTGGACTGTCTTATCATACACACCCCGAAGTTCAACAATTACTACAAGCCGGTCGGGCAGTTCATGTGGGTCAACTATATGCCCCTTGGGCTGCTGGGCATCGCTAACTACCTCGGCACGAACGGAATGAAATGCCACGTCCTTCATCAGGGTGTGGAAAAAATGAATTGTAACTCATGGCAACTCCAGGATCGTCTGAAGACTGTGTCCGCACCCGTGATCGCACTTTCGTTGCACTGGCACTACCAGGCGCACGACGTCATCGATTCATGTAAGAAAATCCGTGAGATCCGTCCAGGCGCCTACATCGTCGTCGGCGGATCTACGGCAAGCTTTTTCCACGACGAGATCGTGCGCGATTTCGACTGTGTAGACGGCGTGATTCGCGGTGACGGTGAGCTTCCCCTTCTTGAAGTTGTTAAGAGAGTGCGAGCGGGAGAGAGGGACCTGAGCGGCGTGCCAAACCTCACATGGAGGGACAGCGAGGGGAAGGTCATATCCAACGAGACAATCTACTGCGCTGACGAGAAGATATTGAGCGAACTCCGCTTCGCCAATATGGAGCTTCTCGAAAACTACAGGACTTACGTCGATTACGTGTCGCTGCCGTTTATTGTAGTCAAGGGAATATCTAAGAAATTGAATTTCAAAATGTTCACTGCCCGCTGCAAGCTCTTTCCGCTCTGCGTGGGAAGAGGGTGCGCGTTCAACTGCACCTGGTGCGGCGGTTCTTTCACCCCGCAAAAGGAGTATATCTCGTGCAGAAAGAAGGTGGTCTGGCGCCCTCACGATGCGGTCATGGCCGATATCAAACAGGCGCTCTCCTACGGATACGAGGCCATGTACACCGTTTTCGACCCGACCCCCGACAACCAGGATTACTTCGTGGGGCTTTTCAGACGCATCCGCGCCGAGGGGCTGGCCAAGAAGCTTGGCTGGATGCATGAGGCGACCGGCGTAACCTCGAAAGAGTTTGTGGACGAATTCGCCGAGACGTTCTCGGAAGACTTCAGAGTGATCGCCCTGTCACCCGAGACGGGGAATGAGGACATCAGACGTCGCAACAAAGGATACTTCTGCTCGAATGCCGAATATCATGACATGCTTGACTACATCACCTCGAGGAAGGTGAATGTGGAAGTATTCTTCACCTACGGTATACCGGGTGAGAATGAGGAACTGATCCAAGACACGTACCGGATGCGAAGGGAGATTGTGAAGAAATACGGGAGACGCAACTGTCTACGTGCCCTTTCCATCGAGATGGAACCCGGAGCTCCATGGCAAATTGATCCGGATACGTACGGGGTGGTGACATCCCGGAAGACCTTCGCCAACTTTTTAGAAGCACATTCCCGGAGGACAGCAGGTACTTACACCGACCTGGGGTATTACATACCCGGCTACTTCACAAAGCCACTCGCCTCGGAGAACCCGGAAGCCGATTTCTCGAAGAGGCTGCAGGACATCAAGTGCAAGCATTTCTGCTTCGTGCACCCGGACGGACGTAAGACCTCCTCACCTTTCTGGGGCAGGATGCTCTGCCACGCGATGCAGTTGGCGCGGTTCATCATGATGAAATAGGAGCCGGTCAGGCCCTCCCTATCAAATCGCCGTCGCTCTCCCCTTAATCTAACCCCCCTTCGTCCCCCAATCTAACTCCCCCTTCCCCCTCTTAATTTAAGAGGGGGAAGGGGGAGTTATAAGGAGAAAATAGAGGGGGGTCACAAATCCATAATTCCTCTTGAGTCCGTCCGGGGAATGGCCTATATTTGATACTATGTTACACAAGAAGGGCACTGCGGTGATGGAGTTTCACATCTCCCGGAAGGCGAGGGATGACTACCAATTTGATGATTCCTTGTTCTCCCTTAGCGGAAATGTCATCCTTCCCAACTTTCATGCTGCAAGACTATTTGCCCAGAAAATGAATGAAAAAAGGGACTTGGTGGTCTTCCCCGACAAAGCCGTTAGAGCCGGCCAGATCAATGCCATGGGGTTGATTGACGAAATCCTTCATTACGTCGTGGGCCTTTATCGCGTTGAAAAGAATGCACAGGTGGTGGAGCAGGCCCTGACTTGGCTCGATGAGAAACTGGGCAAGCAAAAAGTGGACGAGGCTCTCCGTAAATTTGCCGATGCATTTCCAACAGTGGCTGTCTATCGCCGCGAAGTCGAGCTCAATACCTATTTGGAGGGAGAGGCAGCAGGGACCCCTCACCGCTTGATCGTATTGGAAGAAATGCTCATGCTCTGGCTGGCCAATACGAACCCGGCTTTCGCTCCCTTTATAGAGTTGTTCGATGACACCACACTGGAAAAGGATACGTCTTATCTCGAAATCATTGATGCTCTCCATTCCTTCTTTGACCATCAGCCGGTGTTCGGTCCTGATCATCAGAACCTGGTGGATATGCTTCGAAGTCCTGCACTGGCCGTTCCCAACTCACTTTCAGGACAGCTGGAATACATCCGGGAAAAATGGGGTTATTTACTCGGTCCCTATCTCTTACGGCTTCTCAGCAGTCTGGACTTGGTGAAAGAGGAAGAAATCGCCGAATGGCGGAGAATGGCATTTTGGGGTCGTGCTCCCGCGGAGGTCTATGAATTTTTGGGGATGGAGGAAGAACCAGAGCGCTTTAGCTTTGACCTCGACTGGATGCCCAAGTTGGTCCTCATGGCAAAAAATGTTTATGTGTGGCTCCATCAACTCTCCAGAAAATATCGTCGCTCCATCTACCGACTCGATCAAATTCCTGATGAAGAATTGAACCTCTTAGCCCATTGGGGTTTCACCGGCTTGTGGCTGATCGGCGTGTGGGAGAGAAGCCTTGCCTCCAAAAGAATTAAAGAGCTGTTGGGCGACCCCGATGCGGTGGCTTCGGCCTATTCCCTGTTCGACTATGAGATCGCAAGCGACCTCGGAGGGGAAGAAGCCTTTCAGAATTTAAAAGACCGGGCGTGGAGGCGGGGCATCCGCATGGCAAGCGATATGGTGCCCAACCATGTGGGAATTGATTCCAGATGGGTCATCGAACATCCGGAGTGGTTCATCTCTCTGGGTTACAGTCCTTTTCCTGCATATCGTTTCAATGGACCGGACCTCTCGTGGCACGGAGAAGTAGGGATTTATCTCGAGGACCACTATTTCGACCGGAGTGACGCGGCCGTGGTCTTCAAAAGGGTGGACCGGAGAAGCGGCAATGAAAGGTTCGTCTATCATGGTAACGATGGGACCCGAATGCCCTGGAACGATACGGCCCAGTTGAACTACCTGAACCCTGAGGTGAGAGAGGCGGTGATTCAAACCATCCTCAGCGTTGCCCGAAAATTTCCTGTCATCCGCTTCGATGCCGCCATGACATTGACGAAGCGGCATTATCAACGTTTGTGGTTCCCGGAACCGGGCACAGGCGGAGCCATTCCTTCGCGAGCCGAACATGGCATGCCTAAAGAACAATTCAACCGTTTCATACCCGAAGAATTCTGGCGTCAGGTAGTGGACCGTGTGGCTCAGGAAGCTCCTGACACGTTGCTATTAGCGGAAGCCTTTTGGCTGTTGGAGGGGTACTTTGTCCGAACGTTGGGGATGCATCGCGTTTACAACAGCGCTTTTATGAATATGATAAAGGATGAAGAAAACTCCAAATACCGCTCCGTCATGAAGAATACTCTCGAATTCAACCCTGAGGTCCTCAAACGATTTGTCAATTTTATGAGTAACCCGGATGAGGAGACGGCTGTCACGCAATTCGGCAAGGGAGATAAATACTTCGGTGTCTGCACGATGATGGTGACCATGCCCGGGCTCCCCATGCTTGCCCATGGCCAGATCGAAGGATTTAACGAAAAATATGGAATGGAATACCGGCACGCCAAATGGGAAGAACAACCCGACCAGGAATTAATCCAGCGGCATGAAAGAGAGATATTCCCGTTGATGAAGCGCCGTCACCTTTTTTCTGATGTCAAGCATTTCCTGCTTTATGATTTTTTCACCCCAGAGGGCTATGTCAACGAGAATGTTTTCGCCTACTCCAATCGATCAGGCGATGAACGAGCCCTCATCCTCTATCACAACAAATATGAGTCCGCCCGGGGATGGGTCCGGTCCTCCGTCGCCTATTCGATCAAGACCGGCGAAGGAGATGAACGCGCATTAATTCAGAAAGATTTGGGAGAAGGCATTGGCTTGCACAATGATCAAGCCTATTTCTCCGTATTCCGCGATAATGCGACCGGTCTGGAATACATTCGTAACAGTGAGGCGTTGTGCAAAAGAGGGTTGTATGTGGAGCTGGGTGCTTACAAGTACCATGTTTTTATCGATTTTAGAGAAGTTCAGGATAATCAATGGTCTCATTATGCCCGAATAGCCCATGACCTAAATGGCCGTGGAGTACCCAGTATCGACGAGGCATTAAGAGAGATGCTGTTGCAACCCCTTCAGAATGCCTTTAGGGAATTGGTCAATGCACACACATTCCGTCGTTTAATAGAGGCACGCATTACCCTGTCGCAGTCCAAAGTCGATCAGAATCTCATAGAAGAGATAGAAAAGAAAATGATCCGTCTCCTGCAAGAAGCAAAACGGCTCAGCGGAGGAGGAGAAGATGAGACGACGATTGTCGAAGAGATAAGGCGTAAACTGGAAGCCATCCTTTACTTACCCGTCATTACAAGCCGCTATCCACGGCTCCAACCCAAAGGAGTCCAAGCCGCAGCAGAATACCTACACAAGAAACTAACCGATTCAACAACCACCTGGGCGACTCTCTTCGGCTGGTTATTTGTTCATGCTCTCGGGAGGGTGGTCAATCAGAGGGACTTTGCAGGGCAGAGTCGTACCTGGATTGACGAATGGAGGCTTGGAAAAACCATCTTAAGTGTGCTGAGGGATTTGGGGCTTGAAGAAACTGCTGCATGGGGTTCACTGACAGTCATCAAATGGCTCACGGGGCATCAAAGATGGTTTGAGTCGAAGCCATCCAGCGGAGAACAAACTTACGGGATATTAGAACTATTGTTAAAGGATAGTGATGTCCAACAATTCTTACAGGTGAACCAGTGCAACGATATCTGGTGGTTCAACAAAGAGGCCTTTGAGGAGATGCTGTGGTGGCTGATGATGGTGGCCGCGCTCAACATCGGATCCGATTCTCTCCGCTCCGTCAATGCCGTGGTTGAAGAGTTGCAAGGATGTAACTCCATCATTCAAACATGGCAAAACGCCGAAGAGAAATCCGAATATCAAGTCGAGAAACTACTTTCCGCCCTCCGAGAATAGAATTTGGGATCATCCTAAGTTAAAAGATATAGGTTTAACAAACACTTTCAGGGGAAAGCGTGGTTTTTCAATTTCACCCGATGATGCAAGATTTCAACCCGTAATAAAGATTTTTTTATCTGGCTTTCTTGTTCTAAGGCAATTTGGAGCATTTGATTGACGAATGAGGCATTTTTTGATAAAAAGATCATCCTAAAATGACTCACGTAATGAAGCTAAAGTTACCTGGGGGATGACGCTAAAAAATGAAGGATCTGGATGAGGGAGAGAATCGACTTATAAATGAGTTGCTGGAATTGCGTCAGAGAATTGCTGAATTCGAAACTAAAAGAGGTAAGCACAAGTATGCAGAAGGGACACTGCAAGAATACCAAAAAGTCATCGAGAGTTTACAAGATATGATCGCAGTTGTCGATCAGCATTACAAATACATACTTGCGAACAGAGGATTCCTCAAATATCGTGGTTTAAATAGGGAACAGGTTATTGGAAGGTCAGTTCAGGAAGTTTTGGGCAAGGATGTTTTCGAGAATGTGGTTAAAAAAAACCTGGATGCCTGTTTTCAGGGTGAAGTCGTCAAATATGAAATGAAATATATATATCCTAAATTAGGTGAAAGGGATTTGTTGGTGCAATATTTTCCCATTGAAAATCCCAAGGGTATAAATCGAGTGGTGAGTGTCATACGCGATATCACCGACGGCAAGCAGATGGAGAGGGCACTACGAGAGAGTGAACAACGATTCCGTTCCTTGGTCGAAACGACCAGTGATTGGGTATGGGAAGTAGACCAGCATGGTTTTTATACTTACGCCAGTCCGAAAGTGAAGGAACTGTTGGGATACGATCCATGGGAAGTCATCGGTAAGAAACCATTTGATTTCATGCCAATGGAGGAGGCAGAACGGACAGCCAAATTGTTCAGGGACATCGCCAAGTCCCGAAAGCCCTTTACGGGATTGGAGAATACAAACG
>Ga0335070_10006775_pt1 | contig 13464 bp, 8 predicted proteins | sample Lox_Sample_13_FD_206722 | JGI IMG/M metagenome (GOLD analysis project Ga0335070, IMG submission 206722) | Soil microbial communities from Loxahatchee National Wildlife Refuge, Florida, United States - Lox_Sample_1.3 | ecosystem: Environmental > Terrestrial > Soil > Wetlands | place: USA: Florida...
CGCGGCGGCACTGCTGATCCCGGTACTCGGCCTGATCGGCTTCGCCGAAGGCGGCATGGAGGTGATGCGGCTCGCCGCCGACCCCGACTGGCTCCGCCGCGCGATCGCCGCGATGAACCTGCCGGATCAGAGGGGCGCGGCCCAACTCGGGGCCGCGATCGACGGCATCTACTACATCTTCAGCGCCCTGCTGATCCTGACCTTGGCGGCGCGCGGCGTACGCTCGCTCATCGAGCGCCGCCAAGGCCGCATCCGCATCGTCTATCCCGGCGGCCGCGAGATCGAGGTCACTCCCGGCCCGACCGTGCTCGAAATCAGCAATATGAACGGCATCCCGCATGCCTCTGTCTGCGGCGGCCGCGGCCGTTGCTCGACCTGCCGGGTGCGCATCACCAGCGGAATCGAGGGCCTGGCCCCAGCGGCGCCGAGCGAGAAATCGGTGCTGGCGAGAGTCAACGCCGCACCCAATGTCCGCCTCGCCTGCCAGATCCGACCCACCCATGACATCTCGGTCGTCCCGCTGCTGCCGCCGACGGCGGGACCGAGCGAGGCCTACGGCAAAGCCGCGCACCTCCAGGGGCGCGAGAAAGAGATCGCGATCCTGTTCGCGGACCTCCGCGGCTTCACCCAGCTCTCGGAGCACAAGCTGCCCTACGACGTCGTCTTCTTGCTCAACCGGTATTTCGCCGCCATGGGCCAGGCGGTCGAGCGTGCCGGCGGCCATATCGACAAGTTCATCGGCGACGGCGTGATGGCGCTCTTCGGCGCGGAAGAAGGCACGGCCCCCGCACTGGCCTGCCGCCAGGCATTGCAGGCCGCCCGCGAAATGGGGCTGGCCCTCGAAGCGCTGAACAAGACGCTCGCCCACGACCTCGAAGCGCCCTTGCGCATCGGCATCGGTGTCCATGTCGGCCCGGCCATCGTCGGCCAGCTCGGCTACGGCCAAGTGATGTCGCTGACCGCGATTGGTGATACCGTCAACACCGCGAGCCGGCTCGAGACGTTGACCAAGGAATTCAAGGTGGAGCTGGTGATCTCGGACGATCTTGCCGCGCGCGCCGGCGTCGACGTGTCGGCCTTTCCGCCGCGAGAGACCGAGATCCGCGGCCGGCGTGACACCCTGCACGTGCGTGCTATCGCCCGTGCCCGCGATTTGCCGGCGGCACTCGAAATGGCCGAAGCGAGATAAGAGGCCGGGCGGCATAAAGAACGGCAGAGGGAGGAACGCTATGACGAGCACACGGATTTTCCGGGCCGGCGCGATGGCACTGATCGTGGCAGCCGGTATCTCTGCAAGCGGCGCTGCCGCCCCTGCCCCCTCCAAGATCACGCCCGAACTGATCAGCGCCGCCACGAAGGAAGGCAAGATCGCCTTCTACACGTCGGTCGACGTGCAGGTGGCCGAGCGCCTGTCGAAATCGTTCCAGGCGAAATTCCCGGGCATCACGGTCCAGGTCGAGCGCTCGGGTTCGGAGCGCATCTTCCAGCGCATCGGCCAGGAGACGACGGCGCACATCTACACGGCCGACGTCGTGAACAGCTCCGATGCGGCGCATTTCATCATCTGGAAACGGGACGACGCGCTCGCGCCGTCCCTGCCGGAAGACGTGGCGCAGCATTTCCCGGCCGGCACCTACGACCCCGAGGGCTTCTACGCGCCGTGGCGCGCGACGTTGAGCGTCATCGGTTACAACACGGCGCTCGTGAAGCCCGAGGAAGCGCCGCGCAGTCTTGCCGATCTGCTCGATCCGAAATGGACCGGCAAGATCGTAAAGGCGCATCCCAGCTACAGCGGCGCCATCCTGACCGCCACGTTCCAGATCTCCCGCGACATTGGCTGGGACTACTTCGCCAAGCTCGCCCAACAGAAGGTGCTGCAGGTGCAGTCCGCGACCGAGCCCGCCAAGAAGCTGGCGCTCGGCGAGCGCGCGATCATGGGCGACGGCGCCGAATACGTGCTGTTCCTGGAAAAGGAGCGCGGCGCGCCGGTCGAGGTCGTGTACGCGACCGAGGGCACGCCGATGGTCATCAGCCCGTCGGCGGTGTTGAAGACCGCCCCGCATCCGAATGCGGCGCGCCTGTTCCAGGACTATCTGTTCACGGTCGAGGCGCAGCAGCTTCTTGTCGAAGCCGGCGGCCTGCGTTCATTGCACGATCAGGTCAAGGAGAAGCCCGGCCGCACGCCGCTGTCTCAGATCGAGCTGATGAAAGAAGACCCGGCGGCGGTCGTCGACCAGGTCGAGGAGATCAAGGCGCGCTATGCGAAGTACTTTGGGACATGAGCGCTGCGGCGGCAGCTTAAGTCAACCGCCACAACCACAACGCTCGTCATGCCCCGCTTGAGGCCCGGCTGTCCGGTTCGCGAGGTTCGGTCGTCGAGCGATACCGGCGCCGATGCGCGCCGCGGCGCCTTGGGGGCATTGTCCGAAAAACCACGAAACCGCGAAACCGCTCCGTAAACTGCTGAGCCAACGGGCAGATTCGATCCACAGCGGTTGCTTGGGCCAAACAACCGACCGCAACCGCGCTCCCTTGCGGCCATACCCCGGAAAATCAGGAAACGAGGAAACGGCAGGCCGAGTCACTGAACCGCGCGGCCGATTCTGCCTATGGTCGTTTCCTGCTCCAAGACACGGCAGGAAACCAGGAAACGCAGTCGATGCGACGGCAGGGTAGAGAGCTCGCACCGGACAGCGGTGGGCTTTATCCGGCGCATCCATCGCGCGCTAGAAAAAATCGATCCCCCGGTCTCTGTCGCCGCTGACGCGGCGATTCGCCGGGGGATGACCCGCGGATCAAGTCCGCGGGCAGGCTCCGAAGCGCAGCCGAAGCGGCTGCACTATGTAGGAATCAAGTGCCGGTCTTCGGGCCGGGCGTGCCGCCGGACGCCTTGGCCTTGTCAATCGCCGCCTTGAGGTCGCGATACTCCTCGCACGAGGTGCCGCAGAGCTGCGTCACTTTCGTGAGCTGCGCCTCGGCCTTCGGCAGGTCGTTCATCTCGACATAGAGCTCGCCGAGATACTCGTTGGCGCCGCGGTTGTTCGGATCGATCTGCAGCGCCCGTTGGTAGTACATGAAGGCGGCTTTCTGGTTGCCGAGCTTGCGGTGGCTGTAGCCGAGGAGATTGTTGGCGTCGGCGTCCTGCGGATTGTCGGTGATGGCGCGCTCAAGCAAGGGGACCGCCTTGGCATAATCCTTCGCCTTCACCGCGCGCTCGCCGTCGGTGTAGTTGCTGCTCTTCATGCCAGGCGGCGGCGACGACGGTCCCATCGCCAGAGCGGGCAGCGATGCCGTCGCGATCGCGGCGGCGACGGTCAACAGGGACGCTGCCAGGATCGGCCGCAAGCATTTGAATTCGCGCATAAAATTCCTCCTCGACGGTCCGGTCTCGATTCGCATGGCCGCCGTCATCATACGTCGGCCCAGGGTGCGGGGACCATCACATCCCGATGAGCCATTTCCATGCCCCATGTACCCGCGCCGGGCCCCGATTATTCCGGGCGGGAAAAACCATCGCACGGCCAGGGACATGCCTTGCTTTTAGAGGGCGGCCCGTTTAGATGACTGCGCCGACGCGTCCGTCCCCTTCGTCTAGAGGCCTAGGACATCGCCCTTTCACGGCGGTAACAGGGGTTCGAATCCCCTAGGGGACGCCAACACTGGGCTAAGCTCTTTGAGACCCAGTGAGACCGCGAGTTGCCGGCAGGTCCGCGAGCCCATCGGGACAACCGGAGGGTCTGGACATGCCAGCAATGACGAACCTGCTACGAGCTCCAAGCGGAACCTATTTCTATCGACGCGTCGTGCCGGAGAGACTCCGCGCAGCGGTCGGCAAGGGCGAGATCAAGATCTCGCTCAAAACCAAAGATGTCGAGGAGGCGATGCCGGATCAGATCGAGCAAATGGTCCAGCAGTGGCGAACCGAAGCGCTGCGTGAAGTTCCCGCCATGCTCGTTCATATCGGTCTGACTCCCGCAGAACGCGCGAAGTGGGTAGCCGCCCAAAGGCGAGGGCTGCTGAATGCCGCGTGGCTGCACTTAGACGGGTATATCCAGGTGGACGCGGCGATGAAATAGGCGCCCATGAGTCCTGGCAGTGCGAGCGGGCAAAGCACCAGACACGTAGCTATAGAGTCTAAGCGCCAGGCGCTGTATTGCTGCAGGCAATGTCCGAGTTGAGTTTTCAGGCGGTATCTCTCGGCACAACAGGGACGATCGCGGCGCGCACGGCCTCGCGCAGCGCCGGATCGGCGATGTGGTCCAGATTCGCTGCGCGGATCTGGGCCGCCGCCTCGTCGTAAAGAAAGGGTAGAAAGGCGAAGCGGCGTCCGCTGGTGACGGGCGTCGCTTCGTGCAGCAGAGAACAGGAGAACACGATCGCCCCGCCGGTCGGTGCTTTGTAGAGTTGCGAGCCGTATTCCGGGAAATGGAGGTCGCCTCCCGAATACTCCTCGGCGTTGAGGTTGATCGTGACCGCGAAGCGGCGATGCGCCGTCCCCTTCATCATGTTGTCGCGGTGCGGGCGGAAATATCCGCCTTCTTTCGCATCGTAACACGCTACGATGTAGCGCTCGATCCGCGTGGGATGGAAGCAAAAAGCCTTTGCGATCTCCGGGTTCAGGCGCCGGTACATCCGCGTTTGGATCCGCCGCCGCAGGCGCTCGTCGGTGATTTCGCAGTCGCGTCGCCGCTTGAACGCGTGATCCACGATTCCCACCATCCGGCCCTGACGCTCTTCCATGAAGCCGCTGTCCTCGCCGCGGCCGGCGGCGTATGTCGCCATGAGTTCGCGGCAGAACTCGGGCTCGAAAACGCGCGGCACAACGAGGATAGGTGCCGGCGGCGAACTCGCTTCCAACGGGGCGATGGGTGGAAGCGCGGCCAGCAAGGTCAGTATCCGGTCGCCGTGCCCGCTCCAATCCTCGACGGGAATCACCGCCAGGATGCGCAAGTTGGGATCGAGGACGAAGGTCCGGCAGCGGATGTGCCGCTCGCCGTCATCATTCAGCACGCCATAGAGCTTCGCAATCTCCGTCCGGAAATCCAGAAACGTGCGGAACCCCGGAGCAACGTCCTGAGCGCAAGGCCTCGCCGCATCCTCGGGATCGTGACTGACCCCCAAGAAGATCACGTGGCCGTCGGCGAATACGGCGCTCGTCCTGATCCGCTCCAGGTAGCCCTGAACGTCGGCACGCGCCGCGGACCCGAAGAAGCTCAAGACGACATAGCGCCCGGCTGCAGTGGAGAAGTGATAGGCCGGCCGGGTCGTCGTCGGCTGGACGAACACCGGCGCCGGATCTCCGGGCGTCAGGGAGGTGCCGTGCATCGGGAATGCCTGCGCCGAGCGCTAACGGAGATCCGACGGTAAGGCCAGGGCGCGGCAGCGGCTCCTTAAGGCCGCGGTGAGCGCGCCATAGCCCTTGTGGAAGAAGCTCCAGTAGACGCGCCGGCCGTCGCGGGCCTCGACGAACCAATACCCGGCACTGGTCTTGCCAGCGCCGACGATCTCGGCCCACGAGATTTCGGTACGTGCCGTGCCAAGCGTCGGGCCGAAGGTATTCGCGGGCCCCTCGACCCCGGTGGCGTTCCACGAGACGCTGTGCAGCGTCGTCAGCGACGGCGCCATGAAGCCGGCGATCGCGATGCCCATGAGGGCCACGCCCGCCGAGGCCCAGCCGGAACCGCCGACACCGGAGATCAACTGCCATATCCCCACGCCGAAAATGTCCAGCCCCGCGAGCACGGTGAACCAGGCGCTCCAGCGTTCCGGCATGATTCGCCCCTGCTCGTCCGCAAGCGCCGCGGGCTTCGCGCGCCGGATCAGCCACGACAGGCCGGCAAGCAGGATCGCCGTGAGCACGCCAACAAGAACCGGGCGCAGAAAATGGCTCATGGGCCTCCCCCGTCACGTGTTCAGATGGAATTTCTCGAATTTGTTGCAGCACGGCGTCCCGTTCGCGACCGCCATCGTGCCCGCCGACAGATTGATGACGATGCCGGCCAGCGTCACGCCACGGCGATCCGGCGGCGCCGTCTCGGCGGCGTGCTGGCAGATCGAGGACGGATAGGAAAAATGATCCGAGAGCGCCAGCTCGATGGCGCGATCATCGGCTCTTTCACAGGGGCTCAGCAGACGCCGCAATCGCGCGCCACGAAAGAGGCTGCTCGGCAGCATGCGTTCGAAGAGCGACGTCACGTCACTGCACCGTTCGAAATGATTGGCGTGGGTGACGATGCCGTCCTCAGGATGGAGGTACGCCGCCTTGGTGGATGTCAGCTCGAGGCCGACGATCTCGCCGTCGCGATGTCCCAGCAGCAGATGCGTGCTGGTCGGCCGCGGTACGTGGAGAGCAGCGGCCAGAGCCTGGGCGTACGTCTGGGATTGGAGGATCTGCAGGGTGCGCAGACGGAACGGCGCGCCGGCCGCCGGCCTGATGCAATCGCGCGTCATGAGCGTGTTGTAGACGACGCCGATGCCATTCGAATTCAAGCCCACGGAGGGGCCGACGCTCCCGGCCTCGTGGAGGCCCAGCATCGTGCCGCCGTTCGGTGCGACGCTGCGGATGACGGCAAGGTTGCCGGCGATGGCTTCGATCCCGTCGAGCGTCTGACCGATCACGACCTCGGACGCACCACCGGACGTCCGCCGCAGGCCGAACGAGGTGCAGCCGTCGCGCCCGCCGACCTCATCCTGGCTCGCCAGCCGGCGCGCGAGCAGGGGAAAGAGCAGCTCGAAGCGGAAATTGAGCGTCGCCAGGTCGAGAAGGTGAAGGCCGGCGGCGGCGGCGACCGCCGCCATCTCGCGGCAATAGGTCGGATTGGAGCGCTCGGCGATCTTCAGCCACCCAGCCGCCCGCTCGCGCGCCGCAGGCCGGTCGACGCCGGTGTTCGCGAGACGGCGGTAGCATGTCTCCACGTTCCGCACGATCTGCGGCTTCAGAGACCGGCCATGTTCGGTGCCGCGCGCGACGGGGTCGCTCGACGTCAGGTCGAGGTACGCCAACGTCGCGCTTGGCCCAGATCCATGTCCCAGCGGTGCCATTGCCCGGCTCACCCTACATATGCAGGCCAAAACATCGGGCGCCAGTCCCGAAGACCTCTATCGGACCCACAACTATAGCGCGCATCATAGGGGATGGGAGGCAGCCTGAAAATCTCATCCTGGGCGCTTGCCCGGCGATGCGGCCGGCGCCGGTCCGGAGACATACGATCGTAGAGCGCCTTGTCCTGGGCGATCGCGCATAGACGCGACAGGCCGCGGCTCGTGATCGGCGGGCCAGTGCTCTACAATCCCGTGTTGCATGCGGAAGACGCTGTTTTGCCTGATCATCGCGGCGCTGGCGGTCGGGGCGCCTGCGGGTGCCACGGAGCCAACCGGGCGTGCCCTGCCCGGTCTCGCGCCATTTGACGTGGCGATGCGCGAGGTCATGGACAAATGGCAGATCCCCGGCGGCAGCCTCGCCGTGGCGCGCGACGGCCATGTCCTCCTCGTGCACGGCTACGGCATGGGCGACGTCGAGCGCGGACGGCTGGTGCGGCCGGCGAGCCGCTTTCGGCTCGGCAGCCTCAGCAAGATGCTGACCGCGGTGGCGATCCTGCAGCTCGCCGAGGACGGCCGCCTCGGCTTGGATGACAAGCTCCTGCCGATCCTCGGCCCGCTGGGGCCGCGGCCGGCGGCGATCCAGGACGAGCGGGTCCGCGACATCACCGTCCGCCAGTTGCTGCAGCATCGGGCGGGGTTCGACCGTGACATTTCCGGCGATCCGCTGTTCCCGCCGCGGGCCGTGGAAGCCGGGCGGCGCCAGCATGCACGGCTACCCGCCACCTGCCCCACCTTGTTGCGCGACACCCTGGAGAGCCCGCTCGACTTCGCCCCGGGCAGCCGCTTCGCCTATTCGAATGTCGGCTACTGCATGCTGGGACGGGTGATCGAGCGCATCTCCGGTGTCAGCTACGCGACCTATGTCCGCACCCGCATCCTGAAGCCAGCGCACGCGGGCTTGCGGCTCGGCCGGACCTTGAAGCGGCGTCCCAACGAGGTCGTCTACTACGATTATCCGGGTGCACCGCTCGCTGCCCCTCAGCCCGGCTTCGGTCTGCGCATGCCGGTGCATGCCCCCTACGGCAGCTATGCGATCGAGGCCATGGATGCGCTCGGACAATGGGTCGGCTCACCTCTCGACTATTTGCGGTTCCTGCTCGCCATCGACGGCCAGCGCGGCCGAGCGCTGCTGGCAGCTGCCAGCTTCCGCGAGATGTTGGCGCCGCCAGCCGACGCTGAGACGCCCGCGAGCTATTACGGGCTCGGCGTGGTTGTGCGTCCCGTCGCGGATGCTGGCGCAAACTGGTGGCACTTCGGGGTACAGCCCGGCGTCGTCAGCTTCGCTGTCCGCTATGCGGATGGTACGGCGTGGGTGGCCGCGTTCAACCGCCGGCCGCGCGACACCAACCGGTTCACCCTGGACGTGGACCGCTCGCTCCGCGCTGCCGCCCGCCGCGTCGACGCCTGGCCGGACGGCGATCTCGACCCGGTCCGCAAACGCTAGCACCTGGCACCCGCCGCACACGTAATAATACGGGTGTAGTCAGGCCGTCCGTCCGACACACGCGATGGTAGAACTTACGCTGTCCATGCTAGGGTGACGCCATCATGGGACCGGCGGCGAGCGCCATGACCGATCTTTGCGGCGAGCTGCCGCCGGCAATCGCGTTTGACCAACCAAACTGAAATCGTCGTGGCGAAGCCGGCGAACGGCCGGCGCCGCCAGCCGGCGCCGAAAGCCGGCATCAAGGCCCTCCTCGACAAGGGCCGGCCCGACGACGCCTGTGCTGCGGCCGAGGCGGCGGTGCGCGCCCGTCCCCGCGATCCGCACGCGTGGAACGGGCTCGGCGTGGCATTGCGCGCCCTCGGCCGGCCGGAAGCGGCAGTCGCGGCCTATGCGCGCGGGATCGCGCTGGCGCCGCACCTGCCGTCGCTGCACAGCAACCTCGGCAATGCCTGGCGCGACCTCGGCCGCTTCGACGACGCCGTCGCCGCCCATCGGGCCGCCCTTGCCCTGACGCCGGACCATGCCGGCACCTGGACGAACCTGGCCGTGGCCCTGCGCGATGCCACGCGCTACGAGGAGGCGTTGCACGCCTTCGAGCGGTCCTTGCAGCTGGCGCCGGACAACGCGTCGGTGCGCTTCGACCGCGGCCAGGTGTTGCTGATGCTCGGCCGCTACGAGGAAGGCTGGCGCGATTTCGAGGCCCGTCTGTCGCTGCCGGACTTCCGCTCCGCGAAGCTGTCGCAGCCGCGCTGGGACGGCTCGCAGCAGCCGGCGGCGACCTTGCTGCTGTGGCCCGAGCAGGGCTTCGGAGACACCATTCTCTGCGCCCGCTTCATCGCCGCCGCCCGCCGGCGGGTCGGCCGCGTCGTCGCCATCTGCAAGCCGGAGCTGATGCGGCTGTTCGCGACCGTCGCCGGCATCGACGAGCTGGTGCCGCTTGGGGCCGCCATCCCGTCCTACGACGTCCATGCGCCGCTGATGAGCCTGCCGCGCTTCTTCATCCCGCGCCCGTCGGCGATCGCGCCGCCGGTGCAGATGACGGTGTCGCCCGACGCCGTACGCAAAATGGCCGCCCTCATCCCCGACACCGGCATCCTGAACGTCGGCATCGTGTGGTCGGGTAGCGTCACCTTCAAGGGCAACCGGCAGCGCGCCGCGACACTCGACCGCTTCCTGCCGCTCGCCGCCAATCCGAACCTGCATCTGTTCAGCCTGCAGAAGGGCGAACCGGCGAAGGACATTGCAGCACTGCGCGCGACCGCCGTCGTCACCGATCTGGCGCCGCATCTTAAGGACTTCGCCGACACCGCCGCCGCAGTGGCGCGCCTCGACCTCGTGGTCATGACCGATTCCTCGGTCGCACACCTGGCGGGCTCGCTCGGACGGCCGGTCTGGAACCTGTTGCCGCACATGCCCTATTGGCTCTACGGGCCGAGCGGCACCGCGACGCCCTGGTATCCGTCGATGCGCCTGTTCCGCCAGCCGGCGAATGGCGACTGGTCGAGCGTCTTCGAACGCGTCGCGCCCGCGCTGGCCGAGTTGGCCGCAACACCAGAGCGCCGAGGCCGTGCCATTACGTCTTCATAGCGCCGTCAGATCCTCTCGCGGCGCAAGACCCGGTTTTCGCAAAGGCCGCTCCCGCGCAGGCGAGAGCGGCCTCTTCGGAGCTGAGGCGCCTCAGCTCGGCGGCGCCTGCCAAGCCGCGTCGATCGCCGGGCCGACATCGCTTTGCTCGTCCGGCGACAGGCTGGTCTGGCCGTCCGGCGGCGGATCGAACCCGGCCATGGCGTCGACCAGCCCCTGCACCTGCGACTGGGTGAGCGTGTAGCCGTCCCCGGCCGTGAACTGCCCGACGTCGGTCGACGGCGCGTCGAACCAGTCCTGCATGGTGAGGTGGTCCTGGGTGCCGATGATCTGCACGTCGAGGTCGTTCCCCACCTGGCTGAACCACAGCTGGTCATGGGCGACGTCGGCCCCGAATATGACCTGGTCGCTGGTGCTGCCGTTGTCGTCGGCGGCGTTCTGCACCGTATCCAGGGCGTCGCCGCGGCCGAACAGATAGGTATCGTTGCCTTCGCCGCCGATCATCGCGTCGTTGCCGGCGCCCCCGTCGAGGGTGTTGTCGCCGGAGTTGCCGGTGAGCAGGTTGTCGAGCGCGTTGCCGGTGCCGTTGAGGTTGTCGCTGCCGGTCAAGGTCAGGTTCTCGACGTTGTCGCTCAGCGTGTAGTCCACCGACGACTGTACGGTGTCGGTCCCGTCCGAATCGGCCTCGATGACCACGTCGCCGGCGTTGTCGACGATATAGGTGTCGTCGCCGGTGCCGCCGATCATGGTGTCGGCGCCGAGGCCCCCGTCGAGCACGTTGTTGCCCGTATTGCCGGTCAGCACGTTATCGAGGTCGTTGCCGGTGGCGCTGGTGTCGCCGGTGCCGGTCAAGGTCAGGTTCTCGACGTTGGCGCTCAACGTGTAGTCGACCGACGACAGGACGGTATCGTTGCCTTCGCCGGCGTTCTCGACGACCGTGTCGGCGGCATTGTCGACCACATAGGTGTCGTCGCCGGTGCCGCCGATCATCGTGTCGATGTCGGAGCCGCCGTCGAGGTAGTCGTTGGCGCCGTTGCCGATCAGCGTATCGCTGCCGGCCCCGCCGAACAGCGAATTGTTGCCGGCGTTTCCGGTAAGGACGTTGTCGGAGCTGTTGCCGAAGCCGTTGAGAGCGGCGGTCCCGGTCAGGGTCAGGTTCTCGACATTGGCGCCCAGCGTGTAGTCGACCGAGGACACGACCGTGTCGTTGCCTTCGCCGGCGTTCTCGTTCACCACGTCGTTGACGTTGTCGACGATATAGGTGTCGTTGCCGACGCCGCCGCTCATCGTGTCGGCGCCGAGGCCACCGTCGAGCGTGTTGTTGCCGGCATTGCCGAAGATGACGTTGTCGAGGCTGTTGCCGGTGCCGTTGACGTTGGTCGAGCCGATCAGGGTCAGGTTCTCGAGATTGGCCCCGAGGGTGTAGCTGATCGACGACTGAACCGTGTCGATGCCCTCGCCCGCGTTCTCGGTGATCACATCCGCGGCGCTGTGGACCACGTAGGTGTCGTTGCCCGCCCCGCCGATCATGGTGTCGGAGGTGCCGGCACCGGCGCCGCCGTCGAGCAGGTTGTTGCCGGAATTTCCGGTGATGACGTTGGCAAGAGCGTTGCCGGTGCCGTTGATGTTGCCGGTGCCGGTCAAAGTCAGGTTCTCGAGATTGCTGCCGAGCGTGAAGTTCACCGACGACATCACGAGGTCGGTCCCGCCGCCGGAGCCCACGGTCTCGCTGACTACGTCGCCGACGTTGTCGACGATGTAGGTGTCGTCGCCGGTACCGCCGTTCATGCTGTCGGCGCCCGTCCCACCGTCGAGGATGTCGTTGCCGGTACCGCCGATCAACGTGTCGTTGCCGGCGTCGCCGAACAACGAGTTGTCGCCGGAATTGCCGGTGATGATGTTGTTCAGGGTGTTGCCGGCGCCGTTGATGTTGGCGGTGCCGGTCAGCGTCAGGTTCTCGATGTTGTTGCCGAGCGTGTAGCTCGCCGACGCCTGGACGAGATCGGTGCCCTGGCCGGCATTCTCGATGATGACGTCGGACGTGTTGTGGACCACGTAGGTATCGTTGCCGAGACCGCCGATCAGCGTGTCGAAGGTGCCCGCGCCGGCGCCGCCGTCGAGCACGTTGTTGCCGGAATTGCCGGTAATGATGTTGGCGAGAGAATTGCCGGTGCCGCTGATGCTGCCGCTTCCGATCAGGGTGAGGTTCTCGACGTTGGCCGTCAGCGTGTAGCTGATCGACGACTGCACCAGGTCGGTGCCTTCGCCGGCGTTCTCGGTGACCACGTCGCCGACGTTGTCGACCACGAACGTGTCGTTGCCGAGACCGCCGAACATCGTGTCGGCGCCGCTGCCGCCGTCCAGCGAATCGTCGCCGCTGCCGCCTTGAAGCGTATCGGCGCCGGCGTTGCCGATCAGGGTGTCGTTGCCGGCGCCGCCGTCGAGGCTGTTGTTGCCGGTATTGCCGGTGATGACGTTGTCGAGGCTGTTGCCGGTGCCGTTGATGTTCGCGCTGCCCGTCAACGTCAGGTTCTCGAGGTTGGCGCCGAGCGTGTAGCTGATCGACGATTGCACGAGGTCTGTACCTTCGCCGGCGTTCTCGGTGACGACGTCGCCGACATTGTCGACCACGTAGGTGTCGTTGCCGAGGCCGCCGATCAGCGTGTCGGCGCCGGCGCCGCCGTCGAGCACGTTGTTGCCCGAGTTGCCGGTGAGGACGTTCACGTCGGCGTTGCCGGTGCCGTTGATGTTGGTGCTGCCGGTGAGCGTGAGGTTGTCGACGTTCGCCGCCAAGGTGTAGCTGACCGACGCCTGGACGAGATCGGTGCCTTCGCCGGCGTTCTCGGTGATCACGTCCGCCGTGTTATCGACGATGTAGGTGTCGTTGCCGAGGCCGCCGATCATCGTATCGGCGCCGGCGCCGCCGTCGATCACGTTGTTGCCGGAGTTGCCGGTGATCACGTTGACAAGGCTGTTGCCGGTGCCGGTGAGGTCGGCGGTGCCGGTCAGGGTCAGGTTCTCGACGTTGGCGCCGAGCGTGTAGCTGATCGACGACTGCACCAGATCGGTGCCCTCGTTCGCGTTCTCGGTCACCACGTCGCCGGCATTGTCGACGACATAGGTGTCGTTGCCGGCGCCGCCCCTCATGGTGTCCGCGCCCGCCTGGCCGTCCAGGATATTGTCGCCGGCGTTGCCGATGAGCAGGTTGTCCGACGCGTTGCCGGTCGCGGTGAGGTTGCCCGTCCCGAGCAGCGCCAGATCGAGAATCTCGATATTGGGGCTCAGCGTGTAGCTGATCGACGCCTCCACGAGGTCCGTGCCGTCGTTGGCAT
>Ga0335070_10006776_pt1 | contig 13464 bp, 13 predicted proteins | sample Lox_Sample_13_FD_206722 | JGI IMG/M metagenome (GOLD analysis project Ga0335070, IMG submission 206722) | Soil microbial communities from Loxahatchee National Wildlife Refuge, Florida, United States - Lox_Sample_1.3 | ecosystem: Environmental > Terrestrial > Soil > Wetlands | place: USA...
AGAGCGCGGCGACGCGACAGCGCACTGAGGGGATCCGGGTTCCGAGACGGCGAGGTGCGGCCATGCCCACATCATAGCTCCGGAGCCGCGCCAGACGCTCGCCCGCGAGACATGGGCAAGCCGAGCAGCCTGCGCTATGCTCCTGTCAACTTCCCTCTTCCCCCGGAGGGGGTGTTCATAGCCGGCCCGGCCCGGATCGTTCCCGATCCCGCCGCGCCGGAACGTAGCTTCGCCTCCACGCCGGCCCTCACGGGCCGGTCGGGCGGATCGTCCCGCCCCATAGGTCTCGAGATGACCGAGATCGTGCAGGTCTCCCTGCGCGGGTCCCGCCGGGACTTCTTCCTCAACTCACGGCATCTCTCGTTGCTGCTCGGGGACACGGTCATCGTGCAGGCCGAGCACGGTGAGGCCGTCGGCCGCGTGCTGCTCAAGGACCTGGCGATGATCGAGCTCAAGCGTCCGGCCAACGTCACGCGTGAGATCATCCGCAAAGCCACGGAGGAGGACCTCGATCAGGAGGACCATCTCGCCCTGCGCGAAGCCGAGGCCTTCGAGTACTGCAAGGAACGGATCGCCATCCGCGAGCTGAAGATGGATCTCTCGGAGGTGGAGGCCAGCTTCACCGGGCACCGGATCACGTTCTACTTCTCCGCCGAGCACCGCGTCGATTTCCGCGAGCTGGTCAAGGACCTCGCGGGCCGGTTCCAGACCCGGATCGAGCTGCGCCAGATCGGGGTCCGCGATCAGGCGAAGCGGCTCGACGGCTGCGGCCCCTGCGGGCGCGCCTTCTGCTGCTCGAGCTGGCTGCGCGACTTCCATCCGGTCACCCTGCGCATGGCCCGCGAGCAGCAGCTCACGCTGAACCCGGCCAAGATCTCGGGCGCTTGCGGACGACTGATGTGCTGCCTCGCGTACGAGCTGACGCTGTACCGCGAGAACGCCTCGCGGCTGCCCCCGGTCGGCGCCGTGCTCCAGACCGGGAAGGGCCCGTGCACGGTCACCCGGACCGAGCTGCATCGCGAGATCGTCTGGGTCCGCGACAGCGAGGGCCAGGAGCACCGGATCACGCCGGACATGCTGCCGCCCGGACCGTGGCAGAAGCCGGGCAGGCCCGGCCCCGAGCAGGCGGAGGAGCCGAACGGGGAGGAAGCCGAGATCGAGGGGAACGGCGACCCGCGACCCGCGCCGGCCGGGGCGGACGCGCGGAACGGACGCAACGGGCGGAACGGGCGTAACGATCGCGCGCGGAGGTGAGCGGCGTACGTGCGCAGCCGGGAGCCCCGGCGCGCCGCGGCCGTGATCACAAAGCCCGGGTCTGGAACCTCCTGAGCCCCGCGAGCAGCACGACCGCGAGATAGCCCGCCGCCCAGAGCACCATCGCCCCGCTCGGCGTCGAGGCCGTGGCGAACGGGGTCGCATGCAGTCCGCGCATGACCGGCGACTGCATCAGCCACGCCGCGAGCTGCCACAACGACTCGCTCGGCATCACCAGGCTCGCGACCGTGCCCACGTTGCGCGCCGCGTCGTTGCCGGCGATCGCGCCGATCTGCTCGACCCAGTTGCCGATGAAGGCGAGCCCGTGCAGGCCGAGCACGATGAGCCCGTTCGTGATCGTGGCGAAGCGGGTGCCGCCCGCGATCGAGAGCGTGACGAGCAGCGCGCACTCGAGCCCGATCAACGCGAGGCCCGGCACCACCTGCGGCGGCGTGAAGTGGCCCATCAGGCGCGCGATCGCGAGCACGCCGCCCGCCATCACCAGCATGTACGCCAGCACGAGCGCGAGGTGACCCGCCCACTTGCCGAGCAGGATCTCGGCGCGGCGGATCGGCCTCGCCGCGAGGGTCTGCATCACGCCCGAGGCGATCTCGCCCGAGACCGAGTCGACCGGCAGCAGCACCGAGGTCGCGACGCACAGGAAGTCCACCGCGTAGAGCCCGGCGAGCACGAAGAAGTCGAGCATCATCGCGCGCTGGAGCATCGACAGCGCCCCATGCGCGCGGAGATCGCGCTCCACGAAGTGGAACCCGATGCCGTAGAGCACGAGGAACGCCGCGCCGCACACCAGCGCCGCGTGCAGGATGCGGCGGCGCACCGCTTCGTGCGCCGTGAGCCGGGCGACGGTCAGGAAGCCGCGCACGATCTCACCCCGGCCTCTGGTCCTCGCCCATGACCTCGAGGAACCAGGTCTCGAGCGACTTGCGCTGCGAGCGCAGCTCGTAGAGCGCGAGGCCCTGCCCGACGAGCCAGCGCGACAGCTCGGGCAGCACGTCGTCGCGCTCGACCTCGAGCCGCACGAGGCCGTCCTCCTCGCGGGGACAGCGCCCGAAGCGGGCGAGATCCGCGAGCAGCGCGGGCGGATGCGGGCCGAGCCGCAGCTCCACCGTGAGCGCCGCGGCTTCCGCAGCCGCGAGCGGCAGCTCGTGGACCGTGCGCCCCTGCTTCAGGAACACCACGCGGTCGCAGGTCTGCTCGACCTCGCCGAGCAGGTGCGAGTTCAGGAACACCGCCACGCCCCGCGCGCGCAGCTCGCCGATCAGGTCGCGCACCAGCCGGCGGCCGAGCGGATCGAGACCCGAGGTCGGCTCGTCGAGGAAGACCAGCTTCGGCTCGCCGAGCAGCGCCTGCGCGAGGCCGATCCGCTGGAGCATGCCCTTGCTGTAGTCGCGCAGCCGCCGGTGCGCGGCGTCGAGCAGATCCACGCGCGCGAGCAGCTCGTCGGTCTGCGCGCGGCGCCGCGCCGCGGGCACGCCGCCGAGCCGGCCGTGCAGCTCGAGCAGCTCGCGGCCCGAGAGCCAGTCCTGGAAGCGGAAGTGCTCGGGCAGGAAGCCGATGCGCGCCCGCGCGCGCCGGTCGCCGAGCGGGCGCTCGAGCACGCGCGCCGCGCCCGCCGTGGGCCGCACGAGGCCGAGCAGCATCTTGAGCGAGGTCGTCTTGCCCGCGCCGTTCGGCCCGAGAAAGCCGAAGATCTCGCCCGGCCTCACCTCGAGGGAGAGTTCGGCGACCGCGACCTTGTCGCCGAACTCCTTCCTCAAGCCGTGCGTTTCGATGACGGGCGCCGTCATGGCAACACGATCCGGGGCCGCGTGGGAAGGCCGGCCATTTACCTCAGCGACTCCGCCATCTCGACCATCGACACCCGATCCATGTTGCCGCTCAGCGCGTAGACCATGTCGCCCTCGCTCCACATCAGCATGTTGCCGGTGTGGTGGTGCTCGCTCGGGCTCGTGCCGGTGTCCGTGACCTCGACGAAGAGACCCGGGTTGCCGCGGACGGTCATCTGGCTGAAGGACGAAGCCCCCAGCGGCACCGGCACCACGAGCGTGCTGTGCCAGTCGATCGAGCGCGCGAAGCGATGGGCCTCGGCGGGATCGAGCCCCGCGACCCGCAGCGCGATCTCGCCGAGCTGCGGCAGGTCGATGCCCGCCGGCATCGACACCTCCGGGCTCCGCGCCTGAACGAAGATCATCTTCCGGCGATCGCGCACGAACCGCTGCACCACCGCCGCCGAGGTCCGCACCGTCACCGACTTGCCGTCCAGATCGGGGGGCAGCTTGAGATCGGTGATGCCGAGCGTCCGCAGCAACTCGTCGATCTTCGGCGCGTTCACCGTGAAGCGAGCCGCGCCCGCCCCGGTGACCGCGATCGTGTCGGTCACGTAACCGGCGGGCACCCGCGAGGGCACGCGCACCGGGTAGCCGGCCAGCGCCGCGGCCTCGGTGGTCGAGGAGACCACCTTCGGCTCGCCGGGCTTCTCGAGCTGCTGCGTCTGCTGATCGAGCAGCGATTCGAGGCCCAGGCTCTTGTCCTTCAGCCGCTCGAGCTTCGCCGGATCCACCGAGACCGCGGCGAAGTTGCGCACGCGGAACAGGTCGAGGAAGGCCTGCGCCGAGACGCGCACCGCGGGGACCGTGAAGAGCAGAACCACGAACGTGGCGGCGAGCGCGCCGCCGAGCGCGAAGCCGATCCGCGCCGGACGCCACGCGCGCGCAGGGCGAGAGGCCGGCCCCTGGCGGCGCAGGCGATCGTGCAGCTCGCGCGCGAACTCCGGACTCGGTTCGCGCCGCATCTCATCGAGGAATCGATCGTCCATGGAAGCTTCTCCCCTACCAGCCGGCCCGCAGCTCCTGGATCACGCGATGCAGGATCGTGCCGACGTTGGATTCCGAAAGCCCCGTCAGCCGGGCGATCGCCCGGTTCGTGAGTCCCGCGCCGTAGCGCAGGGCCACCAGCTCGCGGCTCCGCTCGGGCAGCTTCCCGAGCAGCTCCGAGAGGCGCTCGCAATCCGAGCGCCGCGTCGCCAGCTCCTCGGGCGTCGGCCCGCCCGCGAGGCCCTCGGCCTCCTCGAGCGGCGCGAACGTCCGGGCCTGGCGGTAGTGGTCCGTCGCCACGTTGCGGGCGATGGTCAGCAGCCAGGTCGTGAAGGCGCCCAGGTCGCGCCGGTACCGGTCCCGCGCGCGCCACGCCTTCTCGAAGGTCGTCGAGGTGAGGTCCTCGGCCTCGGGGCCGTCCCCCACCCGGTAGCGGAAGAAGTTGTAGACGCGCGGAAGCTGCTCCGCGTACAAGGCGTCCCAATGCGCTTCCGTGGCCGGGGTCAGCCACCCCAGCAGCTTGCTCGACCCCGTGCCCTTGACGGCCATCGCCCCACTATACGGAACAGGCCGCGGAGTATCACGTTCCGGTCAGCACCGTGCCAAGCCATTGCAGCGGGAGCGGGCGGATGCTCATCGCGATGCGAGAGCGAGAGGAATCGCCTTCGGACGGCCGGGCAGAGAGACGCCCCGGCAAGGAGGGCATCATGCGGCCGGTTTCGCAACAGACCGTGCTCATCACCGGGGCGACCAGCGGACTCGGCAGGGCCGTCGCGCGGGCCCTGGCCGACGAGGGGGCGCGCGTGATCCTGCATGGCCGCGACCGGCGGAAGCTGCAGGCCGTGCGCCAGGAGATCCACGCCGAATCCGGGAACCGGAGGCTCGAGATGGTCGTCGCCGACTTCGCCTCGCTCGCGGAGGTGCGCCGCATGGCCGAGGAGATCCGGGGCGCGCATTCCGGGCTCGACCTGTTGATCACCGACGCCGGCGTCGGACCCGGAAGGATGCCCGGCACGCGACGCGAGCTCTCCCGCGACGGCTACGAGCTGCGCTTCGCGGTGAACCATCTCGCGCCGTTCCTGCTCACGGAGCTGCTGCTCCCGCTGCTCCGCGAGACGCCGCCCTCCCGCGTCGTGAACGTCACCTCGGCCGGCCAGGAGGCGATCGACTTCGGCGACGTCATGCTCGAGCGCGGATACGACGGCAAGCGCGCCTACCACCAGAGCAAGCTCGCGCAGGTGATGTTCACCTTCGACCTCGCCGAGCGGGTACGGGACGAAGGGATCACGGTGAACTGCGTGCACCCCGCGTCGCTCTTGAACACGAAGATGGTGACCGAGTCGTACGACCGGGTGCTGTCGAGCATCGAGGACGGCGTGCGCTCGGTGATGGTCGTGGCGACCTCGCCCGACCTGGACGGCATCACGGGGCGATACTTCGACCAGACGCGCGAGGCCCGCGCGCATCGCCAGGCCTACGACCCCGCGGCGCGCGAGATGTTGTGGCACCTGAGCGAGCGGCTGGTGGGCCTGCCGAGCGAGCCGGGGGTGAAGGCGGGGTAGCGAATCCCACGATCCCGCTGCGGGCCGGCGCCCGTCGGCGCGGTGATATGCTCCGGCCGCCATGGACTTCGACACGCAGGTGAAGATGGCGGTCTACCGGCACTTCGCCGGGACCGGGCGCAGGCCTTCCGCCTCCGAGATCGCGGCCGCCGTGGGCTCGGACCTCTCGGCGGTGACCGCCGCCTACGCGAGCCTTCGCGCGCAGAGGCTCCTCGTGCTCGAAGCCGACGGCCAGAGCATTCGCATGGCGCCGCCGTTCTCGGGCGTGCCGACCCAGCACGTCGTGCGGGCGGGCGGAACGGAGTACTTCGCGAACTGCGCCTGGGACGCGCTCGGGATTCTCGCCGCTCTGCGGCAGCCCGGGGAGGTCCACTCCCGCTGCGGGCAATCCGGCGAGCCGCTGCGTCTGCGGGTCGGCCTCGGCGGACCCGAGGCGTCGAGGTGGCTCTTCCATTGCCTCGTGCCAGCGGCCCATTGGTGGGACGACATCGTCTTCACCTGAGGGACCATGCTCTTCTTCCGGTCGGAGGAACAGATTCGTGAGTGGTGCGCGGCGCGCAACGTCCCGATGCGGCCGCTGGTGAGCATGGACCGGCTCTGGGCTCTGGCCACGACCTGGTACGCGACGCGACTGCAGGAGATCTCCCGGCGGCCGCGGCCCGACGAGATGCGCGCGATCTTCGCCGGCCTGGGGCTGGAAGGAGACTTCTGGGATCCGACGTCGGACCGCTTCCGCTGACGGATGGCGGCAGGCGCCGCCCCGCGCGGCGCTGCGGCCCATTCGCTCCGCTTGACCGCTTCGCTATACTCCGCGCTCCACTTCCGACCCGGGAGACAACGTGCCCCGACGCTTCTACATCACGACCGCGATCGACTACGTGAACGGGCGGCCGCACCTCGGGCACGCCTACGAGAAGGTCCTCGCCGACGCGCTGGCGCGCTACCACCGCCAGCGCGGTGACGCCACCTACTTCCTGACCGGCACGGACGAGCACGGCCAGAAGATCGCGCGCGCCGCCGAGGAGGCGGCCAAGCCGCCCCAGGCCTTCGTCGACGAGATGGCGCAGACGTTCATCACCGCGTGGAAGAAGCTCGAGGTCGTCTACGACCAGTTCGTCCGCACCTCGGACCGGCGCCACGAGATCGCGGTGCAGGAGCTGCTGCGCCGCCTCTCGCTCGCGCGCAGCCCGAAGACGGACGAGCCCGCGATCTACGAGGGCGAGTACGTCGGCCTCTACTGCGAGGGCTGCGAGGGCTTCAAGAGCGAGAAGGAGCTGGACGAGAAGGGCCGCTGCCCCGAGCACAAGAAGAAGCCGAAGGAGATCAAGGAGTCGAACTTCTTCTTCCGGCTCTCGGAGTACGGCGACGCGCTGCTCAGGCACATCGAGTCTCACCCGGACTTCATCCTGCCCGACTACCGCCGGCACGAGGTGGTGAACCTGATCAAGAGCGGGCTCGAGGACGTGAGCATCTCGCGCCCGAACCTCGCCTGGGGCGTGCCGCTGCCGCCCGAGATCGAGGGCGGCGCGGGCCACACGGTCTACGTCTGGGCGGACGCGCTCCTCAATTACCTGTCGGCGCTCGGCTGGCCGCAGCGCGGCTACACGAAGTGGTGGCTGGCGAAGGAAGCCGAGGCGGGCGGCCCGGGCGCGGCCCGGCAGGACGAGTTCCAGGAACTGGACGGACGCGGGCGTCCCGGGTCGGCCTGGGCGGGCACGGGCCAGCCGCTCTACACGAACGCGTTCCACCTGATCGGCAAGGACATCAGCCGCTTCCATTGTGCGCTGTGGCCCGCGATGCTGCTCGCCGCGGGCGTGCCGCTGCCGCGGCAGGTCTACGTCCACGGCTTCATCTACGCGCGCGGGGCGAAGCTCTCGAAGTCCGCGGGCAACGTGGTCGATCCGATCGAGCTGGCCGAGCGCTTCGGCGTGGACGCGCTGCGCTTCTACCTGATCGACGCGATCCCCACCGGCGGCGACGGCGAGTTCACGCTCGAGCAGCTCGTCGAGCACTGCAACACGCACCTCGCGAACAAGCTCGGCAACCTGGCAAGCCGCACGGTGACGCTGGTGCACAAGAACTTCGAAGGCAGGACCCCGCCCGACTGGAAGGCCGATTCGTTCGCGGACGCGCCGGTGAGCGAGGCGTTCGCCGCGCTGACCGCGGCCGCCGAGCAGGCCGCCGCCGAGGTGCCGCGGGCCTACGAGGAGGTGCGGCTGCACGACGCGCTCGGGCGCGCGTGGGAGGTGGTCGAGCGCGCGAACGAGTTCGTGGACCGCGCGCGGCCGTGGGACCTGGCCAAGGACCCGGCGCGCCGCGCGGAACTGTCGACGGCGCTCGGCGCGCTGCTCGAGACGCTGCGGCTCGTCGCGATCTGGGCGTGGCCCGCGATCCCGGGCAAGTGCGAGACGCTGTGGAGCGTGCTCGGCCTGCCCGGCGCGCCGGGCGAGCAACGCGGCGCCGTGGCGCGGCCCGCGTTCGGGCCCGTCGCCTCGCGGACGCTCGGGGCGCCCGTGATCCTGTTCCCGAGGATCGATCTCAAGGCCATGGCGGCGGGCTCGCCGGCGCAGACGGGGTCGTCGCCCGCCGCGTGATCCGCGGCGGCGCGGCTCGCCGGCGATGATCGACACGCACTGCCACCTCGCCGACCGGCGCTTCGACCGGGATCGCGCGCAGGTCCTCGACCGCGCGCGCCACGCGGGCGTCACGCACGTGGTCGAGATCGCGTACGCGCCCGAGGTGCTGCCGCGCTCGCAGGCGCTGGCGCGCGAGCATCCGTGGATCTCCCTCTGCGTGGGCGTCCATCCGAGCGAGTCGGGCCGCGTGCCGCTGGACTGGCTGGCCACGCTGCGCGACGAGGCGCGCGCCCCGCGCGTGGTGGCGCTGGGCGAGACGGGCCTCGACTTCTATCGGGGCTACGCGCCGCGCGCGGATCAAGAGCGGTGGTTCCGCGCCCAGCTCGCGCTCGCCGCCGAGCTGGGCCTGCCGGTGGTGATCCACCAGCGCAGCGCGCTCGAGGAAACGCTCGCGATCCTCGAGGAGGCGAGGCTGCCGGCGGGAGGCGTGCTCCACTGCTTCGACAACGGGCCGGAGGTGATCGGGCGGGCGCGGGCGCTCGGGTTCCGGCTCGGGATCGGCGGCACGCTCACCTACGGGCACGCGGCGCTCGAGGAGGCGGTGCGAGCCGCGCCCGGCGACATGCTGGTGCTCGAGACCGACGCGCCCTACCTCGAGCCCGAGCCGCGCTCGCTGCGGCGCAACGAGCCGGGCCTGCTCACGCGCGTGGTGGCGAAGCTGTGCGCGCTGCGAGGCTGGACGCCGGAGGAGGCCGGCCGCATCACGACCGCGAACGCGAGGGACCTGTTCCGGCTGCCGATCGACGCGCCCTGATGCGTCGCGGACGCGGCGGGCGCCGCGATCCGCGCATCGTTCACCCGCCGACGAGCGCATCGCGCTCAAGCGCCGCGCGCGACGCGCCGATACCAGCAGGACGATGACCTCCCTCCCCCCCGCGATCGACACCGGAACGCTGTCCATCCTCCTGCTCGTGTTCGCCGCCATCTCCGGCGCCGGCTACACGCTTCGCGTGCTGCGCCGCCGGGAGAGGGTCGCGGAGCGCCGGCGCGCCGCGGATCTCACGGACTCCCTGCGCGACTTCCTCGCCCGGCAGATCCCCGCCGCCCGGCTCGCGTCCGATGCCGCGGCCGCGGAGGCCGGCGCGTTCTGGACGGCGATCGAGTCGCTGACCTCGCGGGGCGACGGCTGGCTCGCGCTCTCGCGCGCGCTCGCCGACTGTCCGCACTTCGAGATCGAGCGCCGCGCGCTGCGCGACGATTCGCCGTGGCGGCGCGAGCTGGCCGCGCGGCGGCTCGGCCTGCTCTTCGCCCCCGGATCCCGCCGCGCGCTGCGGGCCGCGCTGCGCGCGGGCCCCGAGCTGGTGACGCTCGCCGCGGCCAGCTCGCTCGCGCGCTACCGCGACCACGACGCACTGCGCTGGCTACTCGCGCACCCGGAGTCCTTCGCGCACCGGCCGCACCGCGCGCGCGTGGGGCTGCTGCGGGCCTTCGGCCGCGGCGCGCTGCCCGCGATCGCCGACGCGCTCGAGCGCGGCACGGGCGACGCGGCGCTCGACCGCGCGATCCTCGAGGTGCTGGGCCTCGGCGCGTATCGCGAGGCGCGCCACTCGATCGAGCGGTGGCTGCGCGAGGGCGACGTCGAGCAGCGCGTGGCCGCGGCCCGCGCGCTCGGGCGCATGGAGGCGGACGACTGCGCGAGCTCGCTCGCCTGCGCGCTGCGGGACGAGGCCTGGCCGGTGCGGGCGCAGGCGGCCTGGGCGCTCGGACGCACGCGCACCGGGATCGCCCTGCTCGCGCTCCCGGCGCGGCTCACGGATCCCGCATGGTGGGTGCGCCGGCACGCGGCCTACGCCCTGCGCGATCTCGGACCCGAGGGCATCGGGGAGCTGCGGCGCATCGCCCACGGGTCGCCCGATCCGTACGCGCGCGACATGGCGCGCGAGGCGCTCGAGAGCGTGTCCGCGGCGGCCTGAGGCCTCGGCGCCGCCTGCCGCGCCCCACGCGCGTCCCCCGGGATTCCGGCGGCCGGCGATGACCCAGCGCTGACCACCGCGCTCAGATCGGCCGCAGCTCGAACACGCGTACCGGCACGATGATCGTGTTGAGACCGCGGAACTGGAGCCGCCGCTGGATCTCGTATGCGGTCTCGTTGTGCAGGAAGCGCTGGTACCAGCGCTCGCGCTCGAACACGAGCCGGCTCGTGAAGAAGATCGCGCGCCGGTACTCGCGCGCGATCTCGGTGCACAGCTCCTCGAGCGCCGTCACCGCCTCGGTGCCCACGGCCATGCGGCAGCCCGCCGGGAACCCGAGCCGGCGCGTCACCTCGACGTAGTGCTCGAGCTGCGCCTCGGTCTCGGCCGCGACGCGGTCCACCTCCTCGACGCCCTTCATGACAGCGGAGTCTACGACGCCCACCGAGACGAAGAGGAACTGGCGGAACTGCCCGGGGAAGAGCCGCTGCGAGTCGAGGAGCTGGTGCATGCCCAGCCCGCCGAAGGAGCCGACGAGCATGACGGCCACGGGCTGCGCGGGATCGAGCGGCGGCGGCTCGCCGTGCGCCCGCGTGGGCAGGTTCGACATCACCTCGTCGAGCCGGCGCAGCTTGTTCGCCGCCTCGGCGTAGTGCCGGTGGATCCAGAAGCAGAGCCCGACCACGCAGGCGGTCACGGCCAGCGTGACCCAGCCGCCCTCGCGCCCCTTCTCGATGATCGTCCCCGTGAGGATGCTCAGGCACATGACGAGCGCCACGCCGTGGATGAGGAACCCCCGCCGCCGGCCCGCATCGCGCTTGCCCCACCAGTAGCGCAGCATCCCGAGCTGCGACAGCGAGAAGGTCACGAACACGTTGATCGAGTACATGATGAGGAGCGCGGTCACGTTGCCCCGCGTGTAGGACAGCACCGCGATCGAGGCGAGGCCCATGAGCACGACGCCGTTCTGCATGGTGAGCCGGCTCGAGAGCTGGGCGAAGCGGTGCGGGAACCACGAGTCCACGGCCATGTTGCCCATCACGCGCGGACCGTCGATGAACCCGGTCTGGGCGGCGACGAAGAGCAGCGCCGCCTCGGAGACCAGGGTGGTGACGACGAACCACGGACCCAGCGGGATCCCGTGGGGCCGCCAGCGCCCGGCGAAGGCGTCGAGCAGGACGGCGTTCATGGTCTTGCCCGCGACGGGCGTGACGTGGAACAGGAGGTAGCTGACCAGGATGCCGCCCGCCGTCAACGCGAGCGAGATCGACATGTAGGTCATGGTGCGGCGCGCCGTCTGCACCTTGGGCTCGCGCATGATCTGGAGCCCGTTCGACACCGCCTCGATGCCGGTGTAGGTGCCGGCGCCCATCGAGTACGCCTTCATGAAGATGGCGAACATGCCGGCCAGGCCGAGCGTCGCCAGGCCCGAATGGAAGCCGCTGCGCACCTCGTGCACCACCGCCGGGACGCGCGCGGCGTGCGAGCCGATCCCGCCGAAGATCAGCACGACGTGGGTCGCGACGAACAGCGCGAAGATGGGCGCCAGCAGGGTGACCGACTCCCTCACGCCGCGCAGGTTCATGACCACGAGCACGCCGATCACCGCGCCCTCGACCAGCACCTTGGCGCCGGCCCACTCCGGCGGGAGCACGCTGAACACCTGGTCCGTTCCGCTGGCGATCGAGGTGGCGATGGTGAGCACGTAGTCCACGAGGAGCGCGGAGCCCGAGAGCACGCCCCAGCGCGCGCCGAGCAGACGCGAGGCCACGATGTAACCGCCGCCGCCGAAGGGGAAGTGGTGGATGATCTGCGAGTAGGCCACCGAGATCACGAGCACGGTGATGGTCGTGGCCAGCGCGAGCGCGATGGCGAGGTAGTGATGCGGGCCGAGCGCGCGGAACGCCTCGTCCGGGCCGTACGAGGAGGAGGAGAGCCCGTCGGCGCCGAGCCCCACCCACGCGAGCAGGGCGATGAGCGAGATGGTGTGGAACGTCCGCGGGTCGCGCAGGTTGCGGGGCGCGCCCAGCAGGAACCGCCGCAGGCCGGAGGGCATGGCGGACGACTGTAGCATGAGCGAAAGCGAGCCCGGCCGTCGCTGGCCCCCGCGGCCCGCGCGCCCGTAGACTGCGGCCATGGCCACCTCCCCGCGCCGGCGCTCCGCCCGGCGACCGATCCGGGCCTCCGACTGGCTCGTGCGGCGCGCCGCGGCCGAGGGCAGCGCGACCGCGCGGCTCAAGACCGTGCTGGCCGAGCGCGGCCTCGCGCCGCGCCGGCGCTGGGGCCAGAACTTCCTCGTCCGCGAGGACCTGGCCGAACGCATCGTCGACGCCTGCGGGCTGCGCGACGACGACGTGGTGGTCGAGATCGGGCCCGGCGCGGGCGCGCTCACCGCGCGGCTCGCGGCCCGCGCGCGCGCGGTGGTCGCGGTGGAGCGGGACCCGGGCCTCGTCGCGCTGCTCCGGGAGGAGTTGGGCGAGATCCGCGCGATCGAGATCGTGGAGGGCGACTTCCTGGAGTTCGACCTCGCCGGGACGTCACAGGCGCACGACGCCGACCGCCTCGTGATCGTGGGCAACATCCCCTACAACATCACCACGCCCGTGCTCGAGCGCGTCTTCGAGCAGCGGCGGATCGTGCGCAGCGCGGTGCTGCTCGTGCAGAAGGAGTACGCCGAGCGTCTCGGCGCGGCGGCGGGCACGCCCGAGTACGGCGCGCTCACGCTGTTCGCGCGCTACCACGCGCTGCTCGATCCGCTGCTGACGGTCCGGGCCTCGGCGTTCTGGCCGCGGCCCGAAGTGGACAGCATGCTTGTGCGCTTCTTCGTGCGCGAGGGGCCGCCCGTCGAGGCGGACGAGGCGCTCCTGTTCCGGATCGTCCGCGGCGCGTTCGCCATGCGCCGGAAGCAGCTCGTCAACACGCTCGCGGAGGCGCTCGAGATCGACGGCGCCGGGGCGGACCGGCTCTGCCGCGCCGCCGGCATCGACAGCCGGCGGCGGGGGGAGACGCTCACGCTGGACGAGTTCGCGAAGCTCGCGCGCGCGGCCGAATCGCGCGTCCCCGACCCGGACGAGCGCCGGGGGGAGCGGTAGGCACGCTCCAGCAAGGGGGCACGGGCCGCGCGTCCGGGCACGGTCCGGGGGGAGGACCGGCCCGGTCGTGCGGACCGGGCCGGGAGACGACGGCTTCGGCTACGGCTCGACGAACTTGTAGCCGACCTTGTGCACCGCGACGATGAACGGCTGCGCGAACCCGGCGCCGAGCTTCG
>Ga0335070_10006777_pt1 | contig 13463 bp, 14 predicted proteins | sample Lox_Sample_13_FD_206722 | JGI IMG/M metagenome (GOLD analysis project Ga0335070, IMG submission 206722) | Soil microbial communities from Loxahatchee National Wildlife Refuge, Florida, United States - Lox_Sample_1.3 | ecosystem: Environmental > Terrestrial > Soil > Wetlands | place: USA...
TGGTCCAGCACAGCGAGACGCTTAAACGGGAGTACGGGATCCTGCTCCTCGATTATCCCGAGGGTTTCGTCGAGATGAACCCGGACGACGCAAGATCGCTGAATATCCGTGACGGCGAGAAAGTGCGGCTCGTCGTCGCGGAGGGGCAAGCGGTAGCCTCGGTCCGTGTGACGGCTGAAATCAGAAAGGGAATCGTTTACGTGCCCTATTTCCTCGAGGACGTGGCGCGCCGACTCAGGGGCAGCGGTGGTCCGGTGGAAGGTCGAATGGTCCACGCCCGGGTCGAGAAGGCAACCTGACATGAAGGGACGTCTTATACAGAAGAATGAGCTAATCGGACTCGTTGACCACCTCAGGAAAGATTACAAGGTCGTGGCCCCATTCGAGGGCAAGGGCAGGGATTCTTACTTTGATGAGGTGACGGCTTCGAACTGCGAGAGTGTTGCTCTCCACCTCCCAAATCCCTACTACCCGCCCAAACGCTACGCGCTTCCGCACATCCAGAAATTGTTTAACATCAGGGACGGGGGCAGACCCTCTGTGCAGGAGATCAAAGACGAGTCAAAAGTCTCTGTCTTCGGTATCCGTTCCTGCGACATCGAGGGCATCTTTCACCTCGACCGTTTCTACCTGGGCAATACATTCAAAGACGATTATTACGAGGCTCTGCGGAGCCGCCTCTTTCTCGTGAATATAGTCTGTACGGACACGGAGAAGGATATCGACGATGATTGCTTCTGCGTCTGCGCGGACGCGGGTCCTGCTGCCCGCGACCATTTTGACCTCCAGCTCATGGATCTGCACGAAGAGAGCGGAGAATTCTTGGCCGTGGCCGGAACGCCCGCAGGTGAGGCGCTCTTCTCCCAGCCCTTCTTCCACAAGGCAGGTCCAGAACATGTGACACGCAGGCGAGACGTGCTCGAACAGGTCAGAAAACGCTTTAAGAGTGCAACGAGCTGGTATTCCTCTGCCACGAAATTTATCACCCAGGGCCAAATCAAAGAGTCAACCTGGAAACACGTCGGGGACCGCTGCCTTGAGTGCGGAGGCTGCAGCTACGTCTGCCCGACCTGCTCGTGCTTCACGGTCACGGATCGCAAGACCGGCCCCGCGACCTGGGAAAGGGTCCGCATGTGGGATTCCTGTGCCCTCAGCGGCTTCACGAGGATGGCCGGAGGACATAATCCCCGGAGGGCCGTGCATGATCGTCGCAATCGTAGATTCTTTCACAAACTTGAGCATATGGTCATCCAGAAGGAATTCACGATGGCCTGTGTGGGCTGCGGGCGCTGTGCCCGGGTTTGCCACGGCGGAATAGGAATGCCCGCAGTCGTAGAGATGCTGCGAAGGGAGACCGCAGCAGTCAAAATAACGGGGAAATCATGAGCTGCTCGAACCACAACGTTTACCAGCCCTCGATCGCGGTGCTCGACGAGGTTCGCGATGAGATCCAGGATGTCAGGACATTCTACTGGCATTTTGAAGATCCCCAAGACCAGGAAGGGTTCAAAGATTTCATGCCGGGGCAATTTGCGATGATTTCAATCCTCGGTTCGGGTGAAATGGCCCTTTCGCTGCCTCCGTCGCCAACGGAGGAGAGAGTCTTCTTCACCTCGCGCCGGGTCGGCAAGGTCACGGCGGCGATGCATGCTCTGAAACCGGGCGACCGGTTCGGCGTCCGCGGGCCCTATGGCAACGGGTTCCCCATGATGGACTATTACGGACGAAATCTCATTATCGTGGCTGGCGGCATCGGTCTCATCCCGCTCCGCTCGGTCATCATCTACGCTCTCCATCATCGCGAGAAGTACAAAAAAATACAGGTTTTTTACGGCTCACGGACGCCAAAGGAACTGATGTATACAGAGAACCTTAAGGAGTGGCGGGCAGATTCAGGGTTTGAGTGCCATCTCAGCGTTGACAAGGCGGATGAAACCTGGAAAGACCACGTGGGTGTGGTGGGCAGCCTGTTCAAGAAATCCGGCGTCGAAATGCCCGTGGATAACACAACGGTCTTCGTCTGCGGGCCCCCGATCATGTTCCGTTTTGTCCTGGCGGACCTCAAGAACATCGGATACGAGGACAAAAACATCGTCTCGACGCTTGAACGTTACATGAAATGCGGCGTGGGAAAATGCGGCCACTGCTGCATCGGCGTGGCCTATGTCTGTACGGACGGGCCCGTGTTTACACTGGAGCAGATCCACAGGCTCGGAGAGGTGATCTGATGGGGGATATTTTCTCCACCCTTGCACAGGTTCTCATCGGCAGGATCGCCTTCCTGGGCATCGGCAACGCAGACCGGGGGGACGACGGTTTCGGAGTTAAGATGGGCGAAGCGCTCAGGGAAGCGGGACTAGAAAATGTGGTGATCGCGGGCACAACCCCGGAGAGCCATGTGACTACTCTCGGGGACGGACGTTATCAAACGGTTGTTTTCCTCGATGCTGTACTTTCGGACGGTGAACCCGGGTCGGTCATGCTGATGGATGCGGCTGAGATAAAAAGCGCATTCCCCCAGGTCTCGACCCACAAATACTCCCTCGGGACCCTGGCAACGATCGTCCGTTCGGGAAACGGGACAAAGGTTTGGCTTCTCGGGGTCCGCCCCGCTTCAACCGAAGTGGGCGCGGGGCTGTCCGGGGCCGTAGAGGAAACCCTGAGAATGCTGACGGAAGTCATTACATCAGCGAGAGGCATTGCGAAAGAAACCCCTAAGAGGGAGCGACTATGCCACTAACACCCATGTACGCCGTGCTCTACGCCATGTTGCTCAGCGTCGCGGGCTCCCTGGCCTCGATGGCGCATTCATGGAGGAGCAGGGAACTCGCGGGCTGGTTCACATTCCTTATCACGGCCGCAGCCGGAATCCTTACTCTTTGGTCCTCCGTAGTGACCATCCTCTATGGCCCGTCCACCGTTGCCTTCCCGCAAATTGAGGTCTGGGGGTCGGTCCTCCGATTCTCCCTCGACGGCCTTGGATCCATCTTCCTCGGACTTATCTCCATCATCGCCATGCTGACGGCGTTCTACTCCATCAAGCATATGGAACACTATGCAGAGTACGGCGTGGCGCGGTACTACCCGTGGTTCCTGCTCTTCGTGATGGGCATGTACGGCATCGTCACGGTCACGGACACCATGGTCTTCTTCTTCGTCTTCTGGCAGATCATGACGATTCCTTCCTTTGTCCTCATCCGCTATGAGTACAGGAAACCCGAAAACGTCAGGGCCGCAAACAAATACCTCATTATTATGGAAATCGCTTGTCTTCTCGTCATGGCGGGCTCGGCCGTCCTGGTTTATACGGGCACCGTTCCCGAAAACATCGCGGGCCTACCAAAATTCGATTTTGAGACGCTGCGCGAACGGATCACCGCTGCAGGGACGACGCCCCATGCTCTCTTTCCCGCTCTGGCGCTGATGTTTGCGGGTTTCGGGATCAAGGCCGGGATCTGGCCTTTCGGGCTGGCCTGGCTTCCTGATGCTCATCCTGCCGCCCCGTCGCCCGTCAGCGCTCTCCTGTCGGGGGTGATGATCAAAACAGGCATCTACGGACTGATGCGGACCTTCTTCTGGCTCGTTCCCAACGCGTCGGTTTACGGATTTTCCCCGACCTTCTGGGGATGGCTGCTGGCAGCCTTCGGCACCATCACCCTCGTCGTGGGTACGTTTCAAGCCCTGAAGCAGGAACAGACCAAAAGACTGCTGGCGTTCCACAGTATCGGGCAGATCGGATATATCGTCCTCGGCCTTGGCGCCTGTCTCATTCTGCTGCCCGGCGGGCCGGGCGCGGTCGATCTCGCTGTCATCGCGCTGGTCGGCGCACTCTTTCATACGGTCAACCACGCGCTGTTCAAGAGTCTGCTCTTTCTCAATGCCGGCTCCATCCTGTCTGCCTCGGGCACGCAAAACCTGAACAAACTCGGCGGGCTCATCCGATACATGCCCCTGACGGCGATCACCTGCCTCGTCGCTTCCTTCTCCATTGCGGGGGTTCCGTTGTTCAACGGGTTTGCAAGCAAGTGGAGCATCTATGTGGCGACTATTCTCGGGGGAAAGACCGCCGGGTTTCTGGCGGTCTGCGGACTGTTCGGCATCCTCACCAGCGTCTTGACGCTTGCGTCGTTCATGAAATTCTTTGGATCGAGTTTCCTCACGCGGGTGAGCAGCACGATTGGCGACCGCGTGAGAGCCGGCCATCGTCTCGAGGTGGGTTTGTGCATGCAGGTTCCTCAGGTTCTTCTCGCGGCGGCGTGCTTGTTCCTCGGCCTCTTCCCTGCGGCTGGCTATATGCTGTTCGGCTCTGCGTTGGCCTCTGGACCGCAGGGAATCTCAAAGCTTCTGCCATCGGTTCAGGCCAACCTTCCGGGCCTCCTGACCGGCTTGGATCCCGTCTCAGGCTCGGCGGTACTGGTTCCGCTGCTGACCGCAGTGATCCTCGGCCTCCTGATGATCGTGGGGGCTCTGTTCGCAAGGCTTGGCGGAGCGAAGAGACGCAAAGCGGATATCTGGCTCTGCGGATACGACCGAGAAGCGGATGTCCACCGCTATGGCGCTCATAACCTTTATGGAGAAGTGAAGGGGCTATTCAGCAGGAAGCAACATTGACCGGCAAGTGCCCCGCAAGCCCCGCCCCATGGGCGAGGAGCTTCACAAGGCAGGACATTCATGGGTTCTCAAGAAATCCTAAACAAGATAAGAGAGCATTACGGGGCGTCGATCACGCGCGCGGATATCCCTGCGAATAATAGGCTCTTGGTTTTCATCCACCCTGATTCCGTCAAACTCCTGGCGAAATATCTTTTCCGCGACCTCGACGCACGGTACTGCGTGGGCATCGGCATGGACGACAGACCCTATTCGGGTGATTTCCTCGTCGTCCATGATTTCGCCTTCGATAAAGAGAACGTCCTCCTGAGCCTGATTATTCCGGTCCCGGCCTCGGACCCGAGAATTCCATGCATTTCAGACGGTATTCCTGCGGCCAACTGGTCCGAACGCGAGATGCGCGATCTCGTCGGCATCACGGCGGAGGGGTGTCCCAACCCCAAACGGCTGGTGCTTCCGGACGGCTGGCCCGAAGGTCTCTATCCTCTCCGCAAGGATGTTCCCTGGAACCAGGTGCCCGAGGGCTTCGATGATACGAAGACCTATCCTTTCGACGATCCTCCTCCCGGGACGACGGTCGTCCCCTTCGGCCCCTTTCATCCAACCCTCGACGAGCCTTCCCATTTCAGGCTGTACGTGGAGGGTGAATTTGTTCGCGGCTGCGAATATCGCGGATTCATGGTTCACCGTGGCATCGAAAAGCTGGCCGACTCCGTCATGACCTATAACGAGATTCCCATGCTCGCGGAACGCATCTGCGGTATCTGCGGATGCGTTCACTCGGTCACGTATGCCCAGGCGATTGAGCAGGCTGCGGCCATCAAACCCACGCCTCGGGCAGAGTTCATCCGGACCATCATGCTCGAGATCGAACGCCTCCACAGCCACCCGCTCTGGGTCGGGCTGGCGGCCCATATCCTCGGGTTCGATACGCTGTTTATGCAGAGCTTCCGTATTAGGGAACCGATCATGTGGCTGGCGGAGAAGATCACGGGCAACCGCAAAACCTACGCGCTCTGCGTCATCGGCGGCGTGCGCTGGGACATTACGCCCGATCTCAAGGCAGAGATTCGGCAAGTACTGGACAAGCTTGAGAAGGAATGGAAAGGCGTTCTTGATGCCGTCAAGGGCGACAGGAACATCATGGCCCGTTCGAAAGGCATCGGCGTCGCCGGTAAGAAACTCGTCAAAGATTTTTCCCTGCTCGGACCCGTTGCCCGGGCCGCAGGCGTGGATATCGATGTCAGGCGGAACCATCCGTACGCGGCCTACGACAAGGTCGAATTCGGCGTCATTACACAGGAGGGCGGGGACGTCTGGTCCCGGATCGTGGTTCGCGTCCTCGAGGTGTTTGAGTCCATCAAAATCATACGGCAGTGCCTGGAGAAAATGCCCGAAGGACCCATCCGCGCCGAGCCCACGGCAGAGTTGCCCGCTGGCCGGATCGGGACCTCCTCGGTCGAAGCTCCGCGCGGAGAGGCTCACCACTTCGCCGTGACGGGTGAAGAGAATCGGCCGCGGCGGTGGCGCGTGCGAGCGCCGACCTACCAGAACCTGCAGGGCATCCCGGCGATGATCAAGGACCAGCGTCTGGCAGACATGACCATCTCGCTCGGCAGCATCGATCCCTGCTTCTCCTGCACGGACCGAATGGAAATCGTGGACCTCCGAACGGGCAAAATCAGGGTCTGGAGTCAGGAGGACCTCTTGCGAAGCACAACAAAGATCAGAAGGAGAAGAGCATGAGAGGTCTAACGGCCTTCTTTTCCTCGATCATAAACCTCGTCCTGGTGCTCCTGATCGCGCCGCTGTTCGACGGCGTCACCCGGAAGGTCACAGCGGTGGTCCAGTCCCGCAAAGGCCCTCCGGTCACGCAGTCTTACATGGATCTCATGAAGCTGCTGATCAAGGAAGATATCGAGGTAGGGGATTCCCCCGTCATGCAAAGGTTCTCGGCACTCCTCTCTTTCGCAGCCATCCTGTCCGTGGCCCTGCTCATTCCCATGGGGACGTCCGCCCCCTTGTCCGGATGGGCCGATTCCATTCTGCTGATCTACCTGCTGACCCTTGCAGGCATTTCAGTTCTGCTGGCCGGATTAGCAGCGGGTTCCACCTACTCGCTCGTCGGCATGAGCCGCGAGATGATGGCCATGATGACACTCGAGCCCCTCATGGCGATTGCCATCATCGTGTCCGCGGTACACGCCGATTCCCTGAGGCTCGACGCCATCTTCGGGGGTGCGGTATACACAGGCTCTGGCCTTTTGTGGTCGCGCATCCTCATCCTCGGCGTGACCGCCTTCGCCCTTCAGGCATTCGTGGGACGGATGCCCTTTGACGTGACGGAGGCTGAGACCGAAATTATGGAAGGGCCCCTCGCCGAGTACTCGGGCCCAAAACTGGCTCTGTTCAAATATGCTCGGATGGCAAAGATGTTCTTGTACACGGGCCTGTTCATTGCACTCTTCGTGCCTCGCATTGAGACGGGTTATTACTTGGCGGACCTCGCGGTGTTCTTGGCCGAACAGGCGGTGCTCGTGCTGATTGTGACCGTGATCGCAGCCACGCACGCCCGCTACCGTATCGATCAGGTCGTCCGCTATTACGTCGTCCTGTTCGTCTTTGCGCTGCTGGCGCTGTTGCTGGCCGTCATCGGATCCTAGGGAGGGACCGTGTATCTTTTGAGCAAGATTAGGGAAACCATCCTCAGCCTGAAAGCAGGGCGCGTCACCTTGACCTATCCGGTTGACCCACGCCCTGTCCCGGAAAGGTTCCGGGGACGACCTGTATTCCAACCCGAAAAATGTATCGGTTGCGCGGGCTGTGCCAATAACTGCCCGGCCCGCGAGATTCTGATCGCGGACCCTTGTCAGGAGATGCGCGTGGTCATGTACCTCGGCCGCAGGTGCACTTACTGCGGGCGTTGCGCTGACCTCTGCCCGGAGAAAGCCATCGTCATGAGCCAGGAATATGAAAACGCTTCACCGAAGGTCACGGACATCAGGCAAAACCTTGAGATCTGGATGGGAACCTGCCAGAGGTGCGGTCGTTGCTTTAAGGATGCGGGACCTCTCGACCAGCTCATGATGAAGGGGTACCGCTTCGATGATCTGGGCGCCGAACTCTGGGTCTACAAGTCCAGGGCCTACCTCGACAAGGAACCTGTCGTGAAGGACATCAATATCGAATTGGACTGACCGGGGAACCGATATGCTGAAAGACTTCTTGAAAAAATATTTCGGGCGTTCGCTCTGGGTGTACCACTGCAACAGCGGCGGGTGCAACGGATGCGACATCGAGGTCGTGAATGTGCTGACGCCCTATTACGACGTCGAACGCTTCGGCATCAAGCTGGTCGGATCGCCGCGTCATGCCGACGTGATGCTCTGCCAGGGCCCCGCGGGTCGCGCCACGGCCCCAGCGCTGAAACGGGCGTATGAAGCCGTGCCCGAGCCGAAGCTCGTCTTCGCGATCGGATCCTGTGCCTGTGGTGGAGGCCTCTGGCACGACACGTACAATATCATCGGCCCGATTGAGAAAGTGATTCCCGTCCATTTCTACATCCCAGGCTGCCCGCCCCGCCCTGAAGCGATCATCTACGGGGTTGCCCTGGCGCTCGGGGTCGTCGAAAAGAAGGCCGTCCCTACGGAATACCATCCCATGAAATTCCCGATCGTACGGTACCATCCAGAAGACATTCATGTTGAGAAAGGCTGGGCCACCTACGACAAGCTCGAAAAAGTTTAGCGGAGGTTATACCGCCCACTTCCACATCCCTCTTGTTTCAACCATCGTTCTGGGGGTTAACGTGTCCGTTCGGTATTCAGGTGTATTCCCTCTGAGGATCTTTAAGAACTGGAGGTTGTGACATGATGACGAGAAAAGAATTTCTTGAGGAAGTCATGAGGGTGGCCAACCTGAAGGACTTAAAACAAGCCGATGAGGCAACCCAGGCTGTGATTTCGCTTACAAAGTTGATTATTGGAGCCAAGTTGTCCCAAAAGATTGCCAAAATCTCACCGCCCGATCTTCGTGAAGGATGGGAATCCATCAAGGCTGCTTTTCCGAGAAGAGCGATTAAGATTATTACGGGCCCCGGGGGTGAAGATGCCGATGTTCGGAAAATTGCATCTCATGTTCAAAAATACCTGGGGGTAGATGTCTTCGTTGAAAACATCGCTGGTTTCTGGGGAAAGATCCCTTTCGAAGAGTTCCAGATGACGGAGCCCGATGGCTATACGTTGATGAGCCACACCTTTCCCAAGAGCATCATCATCGAAAACATGTCTAAGACCAATTTTAGAAGTAAGGATTTCACGCCAATCTTTGCTTGGTCTGTTGGGGTTCAACTCTTGGTTGTATCTCCTGACACCTATAGAACCTTCGATGAGTTTCTAAAGGATGCTAAAGCCAAAACTCTGAGGGGAGCGTTTCCCGTAAGAGGTGGTACTTCCCATCTTGCGGGACTTCTATTAGCTCATGGACTGGGGATCAACGTCGAGTGGATGCAATGCGAAGGATCGGCTTCAAGTATTGCCGCTCTGGCCCGGAAAGATGTTGATTTTACCATCTGTCTTGCTACTTCACTCCCATCCTGGCTTAGGGCTGGAAAAATAAGGATCCTCGCCGTACTTTCCGAGAGGCGTGGTCTGAGTGGCCCTTATTTTCAAGGTATCCCAACCCTTAAAGAATTGGGGTACGATATGGGTCGTGTGACGATCAGACACGTTGTTGAAGCTCCGCCGAACACGCCACCCCCTATTGTAAGAATATTGGAGGAAGCCTTTAGCAGGGCGGTTAAAGAACCTGATTATATCGAATGGGCCAGGAAAAACTATGTCCTTATCGAACCTTTAAGCGCTCAAGAATTTTGTAAGGAAGTGTCAGAGGTCTACCCCAGGGTAGAACAATTTAAAAAAATGCTGGAGGAATGATTTTCATTGGCTGAGCCGGGGTGATTGAATTCCCAAAAACAAACCCCTTGCAAGCGATGCTTCCTTTCCTTTCCGACATAGGTTGCGCTCCCAGATTTGACTCCAGTGTCTGTAGACTAATCTTCCCACTCTCCGTCACCTTTAAAAAAGCTGGATAGACTTTTTTGTGTTGACAGCTTGAATCTTTTGGTTTATATATCTGCTTAACCGGATTAATGGATATAAAACGATGAATGAGAGAACGAATAACATGAGGGAGAACCGGACATGGAGCAGTTGATTCAGCTTTTTAGAGCCCTTTCGGAAGAGGCAAGGCTTCGGATCGTCATGCTTCTTACCAACGGCGAACTTTGTGTCTGCGATTTAATGGCTATTTTAGAAGAACCCCAGTCAAAAATCTCCCGACATCTGGCTTACTTGACTCATTCCGGCCTTACGAAAGGTAAACGAGTGGGGGTTTGGATGCACTATTCGCTGAAGGAACCTTTGGATGAAGTTTATAAGGCCGAGATCGAGTTTCTGAAAAAACAATTATCTCACCTCCCGCAATTGTGCTCCGATAGCGAGAAGTTGTTGGAGCTGAAAAGGGAAGGGTGTTGTAAAGCGGTATTGAAATTAAAGAATGCTTGTTGGTCCGGGGAGCGTAAGGCAAGAAAGAAGAGTGCTGCCATTTAGGGAGGGAAAATCAAAGATGGCCGAACAACAATTGAGTAAGAAACTTTCTTTTCTGGATCGCTACCTGACTCTATGGATCTTTCTATCGATGTTTGTCGGCGTAGGCTGGGGATACCTTTTTCCAGGAGTTGTCAATTTCTGGAATCAGTTTCAAGTAGATACCACCAACATTCCCATTGCTATTGGATTGATTTTGATGATGTATCCGCCGCTGGCCAAAGTGAGGTACGAAGAATTGGGACAAGTTTTCAGGAATTACAGAGTGTTGGCCTTGTCGCTGGTTCAGAATTGGATTATAGGACCCATCCTGATGTTCCTCTTAGCCATTGCCTTCCTCTCCGGCTACCAGGAATACATGGTAGGCTTGATACTGATCGGCCTGGCCCGCTGTATCGCTATGGTGATCGTCTGGAATGATCTGGCGGCCGGAGACAGAGAATATTGTGCCGGGCTGGTGGCCTTCAATTCCATCTTTCAGGTGCTGTTCTTCTCCGTCTATGCCTATATCTTCATCACTCTTTTGCCCCCCTGGTTGGGGCTTAAAGGAATGGCCGTTAAGATTTCGATTGGTCAAATCGCGGAAAGCGTCTTCATCTATCTCGGGATCCCTTTTATTGCGGGTGTTCTTTCAAGACTCATCGGCCTCAAAACGCTGGGACGAGCATGGTATGAGCAAAAATTCATCCCAAAGATCAGCCCGATTACCTTGATTGCCCTTCTCTTTACCATTCTGGTGATGTTTTCTTTAAAGGGGGAATATATCGTTCAACTTCCTGTGGATGTTGTCCGGGTAGCTGTCCCATTATTAATCTATTTCGTAGTCATGTTCTTTGTCTCCTTTTATCTGTCGATGAAAGTGAGGGCCACCTATGAACAGTCCACTACGCTCAGTTTCACGGCTGCGTCAAATAATTTCGAGCTCGCAATCGCCGTCGCTGTGGCCGTATTCGGCGTCAATTCGGGCCAGGCCTTTGCCGCAGTCATTGGTCCCCTGCTTGAAGTCCCTGTTCTGATCAGTCTGGTCAACGTGGCGCTCTCGTTCAAAAAGAGATTCTTTCCTTATGCTCTGGAGACACCCACGGGGGTCTGTCATTTATCCTGTGGGCCGTGAGTACCGCCAAAGTGATTATTGCTGATTGTTGGTTCGAAAACTGTGGTCAGATCATGAAATGATCCTATTTGGAGTGTTGAATTTCTCAATCTTCAATCATCAATCGTCAATCATAAATCCTTAATCCGAATCGGGAGGATCTTCATGGAAAAGGAAGAATGCAGTTTGGCAGAACTGAGTCGTGGTCTCACCCAAATTAACTCCGGCTGTTCAGAGGAAAAGGTTCAAGGTTCCGGCAGTTGTTGAGCCCCGGATCAGAAGGCTCAGTTGAGCCCTCCCAGGATAGAGCAATCCTTCGTCATCGGCTCGATTCAGACCAAAGTCGGCCCAGTTCTACAGATTTCATCCGCTCTGGCGTGGGTGGACCGCTGGGGGTCTTATAAGGCCCGCTGGCGTATCCACAGGATGAATTACAAGGTTGACCCTGGCCTTTATGCATTGGGAAAACCTGGTGATAAAGCCCCGGTTGTGGTTACTGCCAATTACAAGATGACCTTCGACAGACTCCGGGAGGCCCTTCCGGGTCGAGACCTATGGATTCTGGCTCTCGATACGAGGGGTATCAATGTCTGGTGCGCTGCGGGGAAGGGGACTTTTGGGACGAAAGAACTCATCGACCGAATCGAGTCAAGCGGTCTGGCCCATGTTGTCTCGCACCGCGAGTTGATTCTGCCCCAGCTGGCCGGCCCCGGGGTCTCAGCCCACCTGGTTAAGAAATCGTCCGGATTCAAAGTGATTTATGGTCCTATTCGAGCAGAGGATCTTCCGGCTTTCTTAGATGCAAGCTATCAGGCCACTCCGGAGATGAGACTGAAGACCTTCACAACTTGGGAGCGCGCGGTTCTAATCCCGGTGGAGCTTGTTGGAGCCTTCAAGATCGCCCTTCTTGTTCTTCCCATCCTTTTCTTTTCAGATTCACTCTGGCAGACAGGGGCGTTTGGGTCAACTGGCTTGAGTCATGGCCTTTACTCCGTTGCGGCGGTACTGACCGCGATCCTGGCGGGCGCTGTTTTGACTCCGTTATTGCTTCCGTGGCTGCCGGGCCGGGCCTTTTCTTTTAAAGGAATGGTTTTGGGAATTCTGGCCGCCTTAGCCTTCATCTTGTTTCGAGGAAATGGCTGGGAGACATGGGCGGGTAGGCTTGAGACGGCAACATGGTGCTTTGTCATACCCGCCATCTCAGCCTTTCTGGCAATGAATTTTACGGGGACATCCACTTACACCTCTCTTTCCGGAGTAAGGAAGGAGATGCGTCGAGCCGTGCCTTTGCAGATCGGAGCAGGGATCTTAGGTCTCGGTCTCTGGCTTGGATCACACTTTATTTCATAAGGAGTTCGTCATGGGGCAATTGGTCTATCTCAAGAATGTGGTCACTTTGAAGTTGGACGAAGAGAAATGCATGGGGTGTGGGACGTGTCTACTCGTCTGCCCTCACGCTGTTCTGAGGCGCGCCAATGGGAAGGTTGAGATCGAGGACCGGGATGCGTGCATGGAGTGCGGGGCTTGCTCCCGAAATTGTCCTGTTCAGGCGGTCAGTGTCCGCGCGGGAGTGGGCTGTGCCGCTGCGGTAATCAACGCTGCCCTGGGACGTAAAAGCGCCTGCTGCACGATTGATCCGGAAAAGACCTCAGCCGACGCAACAGAATGCGCTTCCGGACCGAATCGCGCAGGCTGTTGTTAGATAAGATGTTAGAGACGGCATAACCGACGGGCATGCTTTGCTCGCTTCAATACATCCTTTTTCAGATTGAAATCCGAAATTAAATGTTGACTTGCCCCTCATTTGGTTCTAATAAATAGCCCAAAGGGTCGGAACGTTCTTTTTATTCCTGACCTCTGGCGAAGCGTTTAGCCATCCTAGGGAGGAGGAATGGATTGGGCTTATGATAAGAAATGTTGGCAAGAAGAGACCCAAGGTTGACCCTTCTGCTTTTGTCAGCGAGAATGCTTATGTCGTTGGCGATGTCACCATCGGGAAAAATTCCAGCATCTGGCCGGGGGCGGTCTTGAGAGCGGATCGATTCCGAATTTACATTGGGTGCAATTCCAGTATCCAGGATAACTGCGTCATCCATGCGGGGGTGGCGGACGTCATCATCGGGGATAATGTTATTGTGGGGCACGGGTCCGTC
>Ga0335070_10006778_pt1 | contig 13463 bp, 12 predicted proteins | sample Lox_Sample_13_FD_206722 | JGI IMG/M metagenome (GOLD analysis project Ga0335070, IMG submission 206722) | Soil microbial communities from Loxahatchee National Wildlife Refuge, Florida, United States - Lox_Sample_1.3 | ecosystem: Environmental > Terrestrial > Soil > Wetlands | place: USA...
GCTGTACTTGGCCTTGCGCAGCATGGCGGCACTCGCCGCCGCTTCCGGGACTCCCCCCAGGAACATTCCGACGAGCAAGGTCGAGGACAGGCTCTCGAAGTTGACGAATTGCGAGCCGATCACGAGACAGCCCGGAATTGTGTCGAGAATATTGCCGAATACGATGGCAAGGCCAGCGCCGTCCGCCGCCTCGGCAAAAATCTCCTCCGACTCCTGATGCGTCAGATGTTCGAGATTGCTGCTCGCAACCTTGGCCCACGTGTGCGCGCTGGCGCCGCCCGCAGTCAAATTCTCAATGGCGCGCTCGTGGCTGAGATGTTCGGCCGAGGAGGCCAGGTGATGATCGGTGGCGAGCAGATCCTCGAAGTCCTGCTATTCGATTGAGGGCAGTTCGGATTCACGGCCGGCGCGGATCATTGCGGTGCGCACGCTGCCGCTCAGCAGCGCCATCTCGCCGAACGCTTTGCCGGGACCAAGTTTTGCCAGGACGTGAGCGACGCCGAATTCGGTGTCTTCATCGATCACATCGACGTCGCCCTTGGCGACGATGTAGAGCGCGTCGCCAGGATCGCCCTTTCGGAACAATATCTCGCCGGGAGCGAGCGTGTGCGTCCGCAGGCAGGGCAGAATCTCTTCAATGTCTTCTGGCAGCAGGTGCCGCAGCAAATCGCAGCCTGCAAGGGGTTCGATGGTCTCCTCGGCATTTTTGCGCCGGCGCTCGCGCGCAAACTCGCGAAGGCGGGGTGGATAGCGAATCGCCGCGCCTTTTTTCTCCAGATAGAGCGCGACGACGTAGTATATGAGTGCGCCGAATTGATTGCGTTCGCACTCACACTAGCAGAGACACCGCCGATACTTGGTCTGCAATTAATTGGATTGTTCGTCGGAGCAGCTATAGTAGTCGGTGGCTTGACATTTTCAGGCGCTGGCACTCGGACCTCTTGCTCAGCTGTTCGCGCGAAAGCTGCTGATTTAGTCGGTCCCCGCGCCATGAACGGAACCCGTCTTGATCAGACCACCCGCGAAATAATTAGGCGTGCCACCGTCCGATTGTCTCTGTTGCTGCTGTTCGCGCTGGCGCAATTTTTCACACCGTGGGGCTTCGCCATGGCCTTGCAGGCGATATTTGGCTTCTCGGCGTTACCTTGTTTCGGGTATGCCATTTTCAAGCTAGAGAGACCGTTCGCTCAATCCCTCGACGACTGGGACGAAGGCATATTCTTTTTCTCGCTCTTTGCTGCTGTTCGGCTATTTTGTCAGTAAAGCCTTTAGTGTGCGCCCCTCCATTTTCGACGCGGCACGAGGAAGCGTAGCTCTCACGAGGGATATATCTGACGCATCAATTGCTTGTTGACCCGTTTTGGGCAAGCAACCACACGTCTGTGCCGCCGGTGATTCACAGCGGAATCTATATGAAATCTTTATAAACCCAGTGACGCTCCGCGTCTCGAATTTAAATGTCAAAAGCCCGATCTTCTCCCAAAGTTGCTTGGTGTGTTTGGAGGATTTGATGCAGCCGCTTCGTTGGATCGACCGTGAGCGTTGGGATTGGTGCGCCTTCGGCGATCCCGACGTCGAACCCAAAGTCATGCCCACACCGTCTAACGAGAATTCGGCTCAACGGCTTCTGTTCGAAACCGGATTGGCTCTTCTTATTCCTCTCGCACTTGCAGCATTGATTGAGATCATTCTGGGAATGTGACCAATGCTTAAATGTGGCTCTCGAGATTGTAGGCCGGTGTTGGAGGCGAAGTCATGATGGATGTGATTCTTGTCGCCGCCGGGTTCGCTTTTTTTGCTGTCGCGATCGCGTACGCGTTCGCGTGCGATCGGCTGTAGGAGGCGAGCAATGGCTTTCGACTATATACTTGGCGCCATAGTCACGATTCTTGTGCTCGGCTATCTTGTTTACGCGCTCGTCCGCCCCGAGCGGTTCTGAGGAAAACACTCTCATGACGATAAATGGATGGATTCAGATTGCGCTTTATTGCGCGATCATCATCGCGATCACAAAGCCGCTGGGCGGCTACATGGCGAGTGTGTTTAATGGCGAGAAGACGTTCCTCTCGCCAGTGCTGCGTCCGATCGAGCGTGCGTTCTATGCCATCAGCGGTGTAGACGAGAAGGAAGATCAGAATTGGGTGATCTACGGCGTCGCGATGCTGGCATTCAGCTTGGCCGGCTTTGTTTCGCTCTACGCGTTGATGCGGCTGCAGAATCTGCTTCCCTTCAATCCTCAGAAGATGCCGGCTGTTGGTGAACACCTGTCCTTCAACACGGCGATGAGTTTCGTCACCAATACTAACTGGCAGTCCTACGTTCCCGAAACGACAATGAGCTATCTCGTGCAGATGGCTGGACTGACCGTGCACAATTTCGTCTCGGCAGCCACCGGCATCGCGCTCGCCGTGGCGTTGGTGCGCGGATTCGCGCGTCGCTCGGCCAAGGGCGTTGGCAATTTCTGGGTCGATCTGACCCGCTGCACACTCTACATCCTGCTCCCGATCTCAATCGTCGTCGGGCTGTTTTTCGTTTGGCAGGGTACGCCGCAGAACCTTTCGGCCTACACCGACACGGTAAGTCTGGAAGGCGTCAAGCAGGCCATCGCCCAGGGCCCGGTGGCGTCGCAGGAAGTCATCAAGATGATGGGCACGAATGGTGGTGGATTCTTCAACGCGAACTCGGCGCATCCGTTCGAAAATCCCAACGCGCTGACGAATCTCGTGCAGATCATCCTAATTTTCTCGCTGGGCGCCGCGCTCACCAACATGTTCGGCCGCATGGTCGGCAACCAACGCCAGGGTTGGTCGATTTTTGCTGTGATGGGTGTGTTGTTCCTTGCGGGCGTGATCATCGCGTATTCGGCGGAGGCGCAGCCCAACCCAGCGTTTGCCACGCTCCACATCGATCAATCGGTTAGCCCGCTCCAGGCTGGTGGCAACATGGAGGGCAAGGAAGTGCGTTACGGCATCGCCAACTCGGCTTTGTTCGCGACGATCACGACCGATGCGTCCTGCGGGGCAGTAAATTCCATGCATGACAGTTTCATGCCGCTTGGCGGGATGGTTCCGATGATCAACATCATGCTGGGCGAAATCATCTTCGGTGGCGTCGGTTCGGGTCTCTACGGCATGCTGCTCTTCGCTGTTATCGCTGTATTTGCAGCCGGCCTCATGGTTGGACGCACGCCAGAGTATCTCGGCAAGAAAATCGAGGCGAAAGAAGTGAAGATGGCAATGCTCGCCATCCTGATCCTGCCGCTGTCGATTCTGGGTTTCACGGCGTTGGCCGTGGTGCTGCCGGCTGGACTTGCCGGTCCGGAAAATGCCGGACCGCATGGTTTTAGCGAGATTCTCTATGCCTATACGTCCGGTACCGGCAACAACGGCAGTGCGTTTGCGGGCATCAGCGCGAACACGCTCTTTTTCAATGTGACAATCGGCTTTGCCATGCTGGTCGGCCGTTTTTTGATGATTGTACCAATGCTGGCGGTCGCCGGCTCATTGGCAGCAAAGAAGATCGTGCCGCCGTCGACGGGCACATTCCCGACCGACACTGGCCTGTTCGTTGGGCTCCTGACAGGTGTGATCCTTATCATGGGCGGACTTACCTACTTCCCTGCTCTGGCGCTGGGACCAATCGTCGAGCATTTCGCGATGCTCAACGGCAATCTGTTCTGAGGACTTGATAGTCATGAACACCGCATCCGACCGGCCCTTGGGCATCGAGAAGCTGAACAAGCGTTCGGCCGCCTCCACGATGACCGACCCGAAGATCCTGCTCCCTGCCATCTGGGGAGCGATTTTGAAGCTCAATCCGCGCCACATGATCGCCAATCCAGTCATGTTCGTGGTTGAGGTCGTCGCCACCCTGACGACAATTCTTTTTTTCCGTGATCTGCTCACCGGCGTCGGCCATCTCGGCTTCGCGCTTCAGATCAATCTGTGGCTCTGGTTCACCGTGATTTTTGCCAACCTTGCGGAGGCCGTCGCCGAAGGCCGCGGCAAGGCTCAGGCCGCCGCATTGCGCCAGACCAAGACAGATGCCATGGCCAAGCTGCTCGGCAAGGATCAGACCAAGCCACGGTCGGTGCCGGCGTCTGAGCTGAAGCAGGGTGACGTTGTGCTCGTCGAGGCTGGCGACCTCATCCCGAGCGACGGTGACGTGATTGAAGGCGTGGCTTCGGTAAACGAAGCGGCTATCACCGGTGAGTCCGCTCCTGTCATCCGCGAGAGCGGCGGTGACCGTTCGGCCGTGACCGGCGGCACGGCCGTCATCTCCGACTGGATCAAAGTCAAAATAACGGCTGCGCAAGGCCATACCTTCATCGATCGCATGATTGCGCTGGTTGAAGGCGCCGAGCGGCAGAAGACGCCAAACGAAATCGCGCTTAACATTCTTTTGGCCGGAATGACCATCATCTTTGTCTTCGCGGTCGCCACGATTCCGAGTTTCGCCGTCTATGCCGGGGGCTCGATCAGTGTTCTCGTGCTCGTCGCATTGTTCGTGACGCTCATTCCCACGACCATCGGCGCCTTGCTGTCGGCCATCGGCATTGCCGGCATGGATCGTCTCGTGCGCTTCAACGTGCTTGCCATGTCCGGCCGCGCGGTTGAGGCTGCGGGCGACGTCGACACGCTCCTGCTCGACAAGACCGGAACAATCACGCTCGGCAACCGGCAAGCGACCGAGTTACTGCCTGTCGCAGGCGTCACGGAGCGCGATCTTGCGGATGCCGCACAGCTCTCGTCGCTGTCGGACGAAACTCCGGAAGGACGTTCGATCGTCGTTCTGGCGAAGGAGAAATACGGAATCCGCGGCCGCGAGATGGCATCCCTTTCCGCTCACTTCATCCCCTTCACCGCCCAGACGCGGATTAGCGGCATCGATGTAGAAGGCTCGTCCGTGCGCAAGGGCGCAGTAGACGCGGTGCTCGACTATGTCCGCGCACAGAAGGGCATTCCGGCTGCTGGAGGACCTGAAGGAGCCGTGTCGGCCGCGATCCAGGCTGTCGGCGCGGATCAGGCGCAGCAGCTTGTTACTCTCTCCGAACGCATCGCGAAGTCCGGCGGAACGCCGCTGGCCGTGGCCAAGGACGGCAAGCTGCTCGGCGTCATTCACTTGAAAGATATCGTGAAGGGCGGCATCCGCGAGCGCTTCGCCGCGCTGCGCAAGATGGGCATTCGCACCGTGATGATCACGGGCGACAATCCGCTCACGGCGGCAGCGATCGCGGCCGAGTCCGGGGTTGACGACTTCATGGCCCAGGCCACGCCCGAGACCAAGCTCAAGCTCATCCGCGACGAGCAGGCCAAGGGCAAACTCGTCGCCATGTGCGGTGACGGTACGAACGACGCACCGGCGCTCGCTCAGGCCGATGTCGGCGTGGCGATGAACACCGGCACGATGGCCGCGCGCGAAGCCGGCAACATGGTCGACCTCGACAGCGATCCGACCAAGCTCATCGAAGTCGTTGAAATCGGCAAGCAGTTGCTCATCACGCGTGGCGCGCTGACGACCTTCTCGATCGCCAACGACGTCGCGAAGTATTTCGCAATCATTCCCGCGATGTTCGTCGCCTTCTATCCGCAGCTTCAGGCCCTTAACATCATGCATCTACACTCACCGCAGAGCGCCATTCTGTCCGCGATCATCTTCAACGCGTTGATCATCATTGCCCTTATTCCGCTTGCGCTTCGCGGCGTTGCCTATCGCGCCGTCGGTGCGGCAGCACTCTTGCGCCGCAACCTGCTGATTTACGGACTTGGCGGCATCGCCGCGCCCTTCGTGGGCATCAAGTTGGTGGACCTTTTCGTCACCGCTACCGGCCTCATCTAAGGAGCGCCCAACAATGCTTCGCCAAATTCGTCCCGCAATCATGCTGATCGTCCTGATGACGATCCTGACAGGGCTTGCCTATCCGCTCGGCATGACCGGCCTCGCACAGTTGCTCTTTCCGCACCAGGCGAACGGCAGTCTCGTGACCGTCAACGGCAAGGTGATCGGCTCTGAGCTGCTGGGCCAGAACTTCGCCAGCGCGAAATATTTTCACGGTCGCCCCTCTGCCGCCGGCAACGGTTACGACGCTGCCAACTCGTCGGGCTCAAACCTAGGTCCGACGTCGAAGGTCCTGCTGAAGCGCGTGAAGGGCGACGCCGCGACGTTGCAGAAGGAGAACCCCGGCGCGCCTATACCGGTCGATCTGGTGACAGCCTCCGCCAGCGGCCTCGATCCGGACATCACGCCGGCTGGCGCCTACTTCCAGGTGCCACGCGTCGCCAAGGCCCGGGGTCTATCCGAAGACAAGGTAAAACAGCTCGTCGCCGACCATATTGAAGGCCGCCTCCTCGGCGTCATCGGCGAGGCTCATGTTAATGTATTGAAGCTGAATATGGCTCTCGATGCAGCGCAGTGATTGCGAAAGTCGGCTTCGAGAGGCGTAAACTCGGACGGCATGTCAGATGAGAGCTCCGAGCGCGACAGTCGGCCCTCCCCCGAAGCGCTGCTTCGCCAGGTGGGAGAAGAGGGCCGCGGCCGGCTGAAAGTGTTTCTCGGCGCCGCACCGGGCGTCGGCAAGACTTATGAGATGCTGATGCAGGGGCGCCAGCGCCGGCTCGACGGCGTGGATGCCGTGATCGGTGTAGTCGAAACGCACGGCAGAGTCGAAACCGATCTGCTCACCAAGAGCTTCGAGAAGATTCCGAAACGTCGGCTGCCGTACAAGGGCCATGTACTTGCCGAAATGGATCTCGACGCCATCCTGCAGCGCAAGCCCAAGCTGGTGCTTGTCGACGAGCTTGCGCATACGAATGCACCCGGCAGCCGCCATCCCAAGCGCCATTTGGACGTCGAGGAAATTCTCGCTAACGGAATCGATGTCTATTCCACGCTCAACGTCCAGCATCTCGAAAGCCTGAACGACGTCGTGGCTCAGATCACCGGCGTGCGCGTGCGGGAGACCGTTCCGGACTCCATCCTCGATCGCGCCGACGATGTTGAATTAGTCGACCTGACACCCGAAGACCTCATCCAGCGACTGAAGGAAGGCAAGGTTTATGTTCCGGAGCAGGCGGAGCGCGCTATCCGCAGCTATTTCATGCCCGGCAATCTCACCGCGCTGCGCGAGCTGGCGCTGCGCCGCACGGCCCAGCGCGTCGACGCACAGATGGTCGACTATATGCGCGCCCATGCCATTCAGGGCCCCTGGGAGGCCAGCGAGCGCGTCCTCGTCTGCGTCAGTGACCGCCCTGGCAGCACCGCGCTGGTGCGCTATGCTCGTCGGCTTGCAGACCGTTTGCGAGCGTCCTGGACCGCAATCTATGTCGAGACGTCGACGACCCAACGCTTGACGGAAGAGCAGCGTGATCGGGTAGCGGCTGCGCTACGTCTTGCCGAACAGCTTGGGGGGCAATCGGTAACCGTTCCAGCGGCAGCAACCGCGAACGGCGTCATCGATTATGCGCACGCCAACAATTACACGCACATCGTCGTTTCGACTCGACAACGCTCGCGGTGGTTCGAGCTAATTCGCTCGTCGCTTGCCCATGAGGTCATCCGCCGCGCCCTCGATGTGAGCGTGCACATTGTGCCTGACCGTCACGTCGAACCCGTCAACGAAGACCCAACCGCCGCCAAGGCGCGCCCTCGCACTAAACGCCGGCTCGACCTTGGCGCCTACGGGGGCAGCGTCGTCATGGTCGCGGCAGCTTTGCTCGTCGGACTCGCCTTGCAACGCTCGCTCGGCGTTTCCAACATAGCACTTGTCTTCCTGACTGCGGTGCTGGCGAGCGCGGTGACCTATGGTTTGTGGCCGGCGCTCTTCGCCTCGTTCGTCAGCATGCTTGCCTACAACTTCTTTTTTCTGCCGCCGCTCTACACCTTCACGATCACCGATCCCGAGAATGTATTAGCGTTGATTGTTTTTCTCATCATCGCCGTCATCGCGAGCAATCTGACAGGCCGTGTTCGCCTGCAAGCGCTCGCCGCACGGCAGCGCGCCAAGATGACAGAGGATCTCTATCTTTTCAGCCGCAAGCTCGCCGGTGTCATCCAGCTCGACGATCTGCTATGGGCCACGGCGCACCAGATCGCGCAGATGCTGAAGGTCCGCGTCGTGCTGCTGTTACCGGCGGGCGAAACAATCGAGGTGCGCGCCGGATTTCCGCCGGAAGACATGATCGACGAAGCCGATCTCGCGGCGGCCAAATGGACGTGGCAGCACGCACAAGCAGCGGGCCGCGGAGCAGACACGCTGCCCGGCGCCAAGCGTCTGTTCTTGCCGATGAAGACTGGCCGCGGCACCGTCGGCGTTATCGGCCTCGACAGCGACACGGCAGGTCCGATCTTGTCACCTGATCAACGCCGGCTACTCTACGCGTTGTCCGATCAGGCGGCGCTCGCCATCGAGCGCATCAATCTGGTCGGCGACGTCGACCGCACACGCCTTGCCGCGGAGACGGAGCGTCTGCGCAACGCACTGCTGACGTCGATCTCGCACGATCTGCGCACGCCGCTGGCCTCGATCCTGGGTTCGGCAACGAGCCTTCGCACCTATCGAATGTCGCTCGACGACAAGGCACAAGACGAACTTGTGGGCATGATCCAGGAGGAGGCCGAGCGTCTGAATCGGTTCATTGCCAACCTCCTCGACATGACGCGGCTGGAGTCCGGCGCGGTGCAGTCGCGCAACGAGATGGTCGATGTTGGCGATGTCGTCGGAAGCGCATTGCAGCGCTCGACCAATGTTCTCGGGCAGCACAAGATCAAGCTCAACATCGGCGCAGGTCTGCCCATGGCGCACGGAGATCCTGTGCTGCTCGAGCAGGTGTTGTTCAATCTTCTGGACAATGCGGCGAGATATGCGCCCGCAGGCACGACCATCACGATCACCGCGCTACGCGACGATAACCGTATAACTCTGCGGCTCTCGGACGAAGGATCTGGACTGCCGGATGGCGCGCGCGAGCGTGTTTTCGACAAGTTCTACCGAGTTCACGCATCCGACAGCCAGCGCGCGGGAACCGGGCTTGGTCTCGCGATTTGCCGGGGTTTCGTGGAAGCGATGGGCGGCACGATTGCTGCGGGTAACCGAACGGATCGCAGCGGAGCGGTGTTTACCATCGTACTGCCGGTCGCCGAGCCGGCAGCTGCCGTCAAGGAACCTTCCGCATGAACGCCGCCTCGAAATCGCTCAACGTTCTAGTGGTAGATGATGAAGTAGCCATCCGTCGGCTGCTTCACGCGAGTCTTACGTCCCAACGCTACCACGTTCTCGAAGCCAAAGAGGGCGCGTCTGCGCTTGCCATGTTGGCGAGCCACGAGATGGACGTAGTAGTGTTGGATCTTGGTTTGCCTGGAATGGATGGTTTTGAAGTCATCCGGCAACTGCGCTCATCCGGGTCGGCCGTTCCTATCATTGTTCTGTCCAGTCGCGCTGACGAAGCTGGAAAAGTTAAGGCACTCGACTTGGGTGCAGACGACTACATCACGAAGCCTTTTGGCGTGGACGAATTGTTGGCTCGTATTCGCGCAGCGGTGCGTCATCGACTTCAAGAGGAAGGTGAGCGACCAATCTTCCAGAGCGGGAACCTTAGCGTCGATCTGGTAGGTCGCATCGTGCTAGTGCACGGGAAGCAAGTGAAGCTGACACCTCGAGAGTACAGCTTGCTGCGACTGCTCATCGTCCACGCTGGCAAGGTGTTAACCCACCGATTCATTTTGCACGAAGTATGGGGTACCGAATCTGACGTGCAATATCTGCGCGTCTATATGCGTTCTCTACGCCAGAAGGTGGAGGACGATCCCGCGCAGCCCAAGCTAATAACCACTGAGCAAGGAGTTGGCTATCGCCTGAATATCGACGACAAGTGACCTGACAGGCTCTTTTTGTACCAAGCGAATTGATAGAAATTGGCTCGGAATGGAGTTTTGTCATGGCGAAGAAGAGGTTTGGACCGGAGCAGGTTGTGACGCTGTTGCGGCAGATTGAGGTGGCCACGTCCTCGGGAAAGTCGATCGGGGTCGCCTGCCGGGAAGCCGGGATATTGGAGCAGAGCTTTCGTGATGAGCTGCTCAACGGCGAGATCTTCTACAGCCTCAAGGAGGCGAAGATCGTCATCGGGCAATGCCGAAAGCATTACAATACGATCCGGCCGCACTCATCGCTGGGCTATCGGCCTCCGGCTCCGCAAACTTTTGCGCCGCTGTTGTTCCATCTAGATGGGACAACAGCTATGCAGTAACCTCCATCACGCTGGTACAAAAAAGCCGTCAGGCCAGTTCGGACTCGGGTAAGCGTCCTAGTTTCCCTTCGCTGGGGTCGTAGTTGGGACTGCACAGTCCGCTATGGGTCGGAAGCGGCCGTTCGTTCGGTCGGGAAAATCGATGAACGTCGACAATTGATTTCCGGGACCATGATGTCTGCAAGCCTAGCGAACGCGGAACGACATCATCGCCAACTCCGAGTCGATCAAGTTTGCATCTGTGGCCGGAGACATCAGAAGATAAGGTCGTCCAAGCTTTGCGACGGCACCCGACATGGCGATGGCGTTGCGGTTACGGAACCCGCTGGTGTCGAGAAGGCGCACGACCGGCCAAACATTCGCCATGCAGTCCACAATCCGGCTCGCGATAGATTCCGCTTCCTGACTGATGTGCACATTCACAAAAAATGCGCCTCCCGCCCTCAGCCTTGATTGCACCAGCCGAAAGAAGGCCAGCGATTGGAGGTGAGCTGGTATTCGACCGCCCTGATATGCGTCCAGAACGATAGCGTCGTAGCTGCCCGAATTTGCCAGTAAGAACTCTCGTCCGTCGGCAACCTCGCACCGGACGGTTTCAGCGAGGTTGAAGTAGGCTCTGGCGAGCGGGAACGACGTCGGGTTGATGTCTATGATCGTAACATTGCGCCCTTTGCGCGCCAGCATGGTGCCCAACGTTCCGCCAGCGCCGCCAATTAGGAGTACGCTCTTGGCTTTTGTCTCCCAGATCAGGCCGAACAGTGCATGGACGTAGGTAGCCAGACTGACTCCGTCCCTGTCGCTCTCACTCTGAAACTCTCCCGCCTGCTCGTACACAATGGCACCGCTCTCGGTCTTGCAGAGAATCGTGATTGTTCCAAAAGGCGATTCGTACTCCCCCAATTTCAGCATGTTCGCGTCCGTCAGGCTGGCGTCATGAGGCTGGAGAATCCATCAATGCCACTAGCCCGCGAAGCAGATCAACAGGACGCGGGGGACAGCCACGAATGTGCAAGTTGATCGGCACGACCGCCGAGACTCCGCCCGCCACCGCGTAGCTCTCGCTGAACAGACCTCCATCTGTCGCACAGTCACCGACCGCAACAACCCATTTTGGCGACGGCGTCGCCTGATAGGTTCGTTCAAGCGCCTCGCGCATGTTCTTGGTAACCGGACCGGTGACAAAAAGAACGTCGGCGTGCCGCGGAGACGCGACGAATCTGAGTCCGAACCGCTCGAGGTCATAAAACGCATTGTTCAACGCATGAATTTCTAGCTCGCAACCATTGCACGAACCGCCATCGACTTGTCGGATCGAGAGGCTGCGACCAAGACGACGGCGGGCCGCAACATCGAGCCTGGACGCGAGTTCGACCATTTCTGGATCGTCCAGTTTGGGCAGCTTCTCGGTGAGCGGTGCTCGAATTAGACTCTGAAGAAGCAATTTGCGCATGGCGATCGCCTACAGGTCGTGGCCGGAATAGGAACAGTTGAACGATTTGTTGCAGATTGGAAAGTCCGCAACGATGTTTCCCTCGATGACGGCTTCCAGGAGCGGCCATTGAAACCAGGAAGGATCGCGCAAGTGGCAACGCGCCACTCTGCCTTCGTCGTTGAGACGCACGGACACTAGGATGTCACCGCGAAAGCCTTCGACCACCGCAAGACCCTCTCCAGACTGAGCGGGCGGCGCCGTCAGGATGCGGCCGCCAGGTAGTCGAGCCAATATCTGTTCAATCAGAGAAATGCTCTGTTCAACCTCGCGAATCCTTATCCAGACGCGGGCATTGACGTCTCCTTCGGAGAGAACGGGAACCTTGAAATCTAACTGATCATAGGGCGGGTAGGGCAGCGACCGGCGGGCATCGAAGGTGCGCCCTGAAGCGCGTCCGACGTATCCGCCTGCGCCGAACTGACGGGCAAGCTCCGGCTTGAGAATACCCGTCGAGACCGTGCGATCCTGAAGCGACGCGGTGTTGTCGTAGAGTTCGATGAGAGCGGGAAAACGCAATCGAATCTCTGAAAGAAGAGTTCTCAGCACAGCGATGCAATTGGGGTTCAAATCAATCGTGATTCCTCCTGGTACGACGCAGTCACGCATCAGACGGTGACCGAAACAGGCATCCGAAGCGCGAAGAACGCGCTCGCGAAGGATTGCGCAGTGTGCATGCATCAAGGCAAACGATGCGTCGTTGCAGACGGCGCCGATGTCGCCGAAATGATTTGCCAGTCTCTCGAGTTCCGCCAAGAGCGCGCGCAACCAATGGGCGCGCTTGGGAACGTCCGAACCAACGGCTGACTCAACCGCGCGCGCAAATGCGATGGAATAGGCGACGGTGCTGTCACCAGAGACGCGGCCGGCTAGCTTCGCAGCTCGATCGAGCTCGGCGCCCTGCATCAATCCTTCGACTCCTTTATGGGTGTATCCGAGCCGCGCTTCGAGGCGGACGATGGTCTCGCCATTGGCGTGAAAGCGAAAATGACCTGGTTCAATGATCCCCGCGTGAACCGGCCCGACGGCGATCTGGTGGAGGCTTTCTCCTTCAGCGCGGAGGAACTCATAGGGAGTCGCTGCCGCGCTGACCGAGTACTCCGCAAGTGGGTATTGCTCGCCCCAGCGGCCATGGTCGAGCCATGGGCGGTGGTCGGGGGCGTTGTCGGGTTCAAGACCAAACAGGTCATGAACCGCACGCTCCAGCCGACTAGCCGGTGAATGTCGTCGTGCTATGGACGGAAAGCGCATTTGCGGACAGGTTAAAGTTAGAACTGCCAGATTGGTTTCGCCCTCAGTCAGAACGGCCACGTTAACGGCATCTGTCTCGCCCCAAAGCCCGAGCAGCGTCCAATTTCCGGCTTCAAGTTGCTGAATGGCGCCCTGCCAGCCCCCGACATCAGTTTGAACGCGAGGATAAGGGTGATGCCACGGGACTGCTCCGTGGGCACCAATCAGTTCGTCAAGTTTGGTGCTGTCAGCCATCTTCTATCCGAGCATCTGTGCGACATGCTGGAACCAAGTCACCAGAATTGGAGGCAGGTACAGCCCTGCGACCAGAACAAGTGCCAGGTGGGCAAATATTGGAACGTAGGAGGCTTGCGATGGTGCCGAACTACCCGTCGGTTCGCCAAATACGATGCCCTGCAAGCGAAGCATAAGCGCTCCGAACGCAACGAGCAGCCCGAACACCAGCGCAAGCGCTAACAGCGGCTCTCTGGCAAAGGTCGAGC
>Ga0335070_10006779_pt1 | contig 13462 bp, 3 predicted proteins | sample Lox_Sample_13_FD_206722 | JGI IMG/M metagenome (GOLD analysis project Ga0335070, IMG submission 206722) | Soil microbial communities from Loxahatchee National Wildlife Refuge, Florida, United States - Lox_Sample_1.3 | ecosystem: Environmental > Terrestrial > Soil > Wetlands | place: USA: Florida...
ACCCACGATCTACCGGCCCGAGCAGGACCTCCGGCTCGGCCTGCGCATGTACGAGCGCGCCGTCGAGCTGGACCCGTCGTTCGCCGTGGCATGGTCCGAGATCGCGCGGGTCCGGGCGATCCTCTACCACGTCGGCTTCGACCGGAGTGAGACCTCTCGTGCCGCTGCCGGCCGGGCGCTCGACCGGGCGCTGGCCCTCGACGCCTCGTCGGCGCGCATCAGGTACAACGCGGGGCTCTACCATTACTGGTGTTACCGCGACTACACGCGCGCCCTCGACGAGTTCGCGCGCGCGCGCAAGGCCGGCGGCGACACCGCAGACCTCCGCTCCGCAGAGGGGTACCTCTTCCGCCGCCAGGGCCGGTGGGACGCCGCGCTCAAGAGCCTCGCGTCCGCGGCGGAGCTCGACCCGCGTGGCTGGTACGTGTGCCGAGAGCTCGGGATCACGAACCTGCTCGTGCACCGCTACGAGGAAGCGGAGCGCTACCTCAGGCAGGCGATCTCGCTCGCCCCGGACGAGCCCGAGCCGTACGGGTTCCTGGCCGAGGTGTACTGGGCGTGGCGCGGCGACACCGCCGCCGCGCGGACGGTCCTGAAGGCGATGCCGAGGTCTCTCGAGGCGAGGCAGACCCGGTGGCGGTTCTGGCAGGAGGTCTACGAGGGGAACCCCCAGGGCGCGCTGGACCGACTCGCCGGGGTGTCGTTCAACGTGATCGACGACTCGGAGGCCTGGGAGTCGAGGGGACTGCTGATGGCGAGGGCGTACCGGATGCTCGGCCGCGACGCCGAAGCGCGCCGCGAGTTCGACCGGGTGCGGGTCGAGATGGAGCGGCTGATCGGAGAGCGGCCCGACGACTTCAGTCTTCACTCGACGCTCGGCGTTTGCCTCGCGGGCTTGGGCCGGCGGGACGAGGCGATCCGCGAGGGGCGGCGAGGCATCGAGCTCGTCTCGCTCCGCCAGGATTCGGTCGCGAGAGGCGTCACGGCCCTCGCCCTGGGTGAGGTCTACGTCATGGCCGGGGAGCCCGAACTGGCGTGCGCCCAGCTCGACTCGGTGCTGGCGGCGCCCGCCCAGACCTCGGCGAGGCGGATCGCGCTCGACCCGACGTGGGCGCCGCTGCGCTCCCGTCCGTGCTTCGCCGCGCTCCTCGCGAAGCCTCGCGCCGGTGTAGGTGCGGGCGGAGGGGGCGGAGCCTCGTGACGCCCCGCCGTCGCGTCACCGGTTTGAAGTGTCGGGGAGGTAGCCAGCCGTGGTCGAGCCCTGCGAAATGAACGCCCCCGATCTCGCGGCGGGCGGGTTCGAGCTGGCCGACTGGACCGTGCAGCCCGCCCTCAATCGCCTCTCGCGCGGCGACGCGGTCGTGCACCTCCGTCCCAGGGTCATGGACCTGCTGGTGTACCTGGCCCAGCGCGCCGGCGACGTGGTCCCGAAGTGCGAGCTCATCGACGCGCTGTGGGGGAAGGAGTACCTCGCGGACACGGCGCTGACCAGGGCCGTGTTCGAGCTGCGCGAGGCGCTGGGCGACGACCCGCACCGGCCCGCGTTCGTCGCGACGATTCCCAAGCGCGGGTACAGGCTCCTCGCGCCGGTCTCCCCGCTCCACGGGCAGACGTCGGTCCGTCCCGACGAGGAGAAGGCGGCGCGCCCGGCCTCGGTGCGGGCGGTGGTGCTCAGCAGGACGTGCGTGACGGCGCTCGTCCTGAGCTTCCTGGGCGCAGTGTGGCACCCGGGGCACCACGCGGCCGTGGCGGCGCCGACGCCGTCGCGCCGCGTCGTGGTGCTGCCGTTCGAGAACCTGGGCAGGGCCGAGGATGCGTCGCTGACCGCGGGGCTCGCGGAGGAGATCACGACCCGCCTCGCCTCCGTGAGCGGCGTCGCGGTGATCGCCCGCGGGAGCGCGGAGAAGCTCGCCGGGTCCGGACTGGGGGACCGGGCCATCGGCGAGGCGCTCGCAGCGGAGTACGTTCTGACGGGGACCGTCCGCTGGGACCGCGCCGGCGCCCGCGGCGATCGCGTACGGATCACGCCGAAGCTGATCCGGGTCAGGGACGGCGCGCAGGTGTGGGCGACCTCGTACGACGAGACGATCCGAGACGTCCTTCGGGTCCAGGCGGCGGTCGCCACGAGCGTGATCGCCGAGATCGGAGTCAGGCTCACCGGCGCTGCGCGTGACGGGCTCACGAGGCCTGTGACCCGGAGTCCGGAGGCGTACGAGGCGTACCTGCGCGGCGTCCACCACGGCGACAACCTATACGAGCCGGAGGAGGAGCTCCGCGTCGGCCTCCAGATGTTCGAGCGTGCCGTTCAGCTCGACCCCGGTTTCACGAACGCGTGGGCGTCACTCTCCATACTTCGTGCCGGGATGTACCACATGGGGCACGACCGCACTCCGAAGTGCTGCGAGGACGCAAGGCGCGCGGCCGACGAGGCGTTGCGCCTCGAACCCGACTCGGCGTGGAGCCACATGAGCCTCGGCTACCACCTCTACTGGTGTCAGGGCGACTACCCCCGGGCGCTCGAGGAGTTCGCGCGCGCCAGGCACGAGCACGGCGAGTCCGCCAGGACCTGGGCTCCCGAGGGGTACGTCCTGCGGAGGCTAGGCCGGTGGGACGACGCCCTCCAGGCATTCGGCCGGGCCGCAGCCCTCGACCCCCTGGACCCGAACCAGGACCGGGAAGCCGGGCTGACGTCGCTCGCGATGCGGAGGTACGAAGACGCCGAGCGCCACTTTCGCCGCGCGATCGGGCTGGCGCCGGACGGGGCCGCCCAGTACGAGTACCTCGCCCAAACGTACTGGCAGTGGCGAGGCGACGTCGAGAGCGCGAGAGCGACGCTCGCGGCGATCCCGCGGCCGACCGATCCGGTGCTCACGTACTGGTGGTACTGGCAGGAGCTGTACGAGGGCAGGGTCCGCGAGGCGCTCGAGCGGATCGAGTCCAGCAGCGTCGGCGTCGTCACGAACGACGTCGTGACCAACGGCCTCACGTGGGACACACGCGACCTCATGCTCGCAAGGGCGTACTCGCTCCTGGGGCGCACCGCCGAGGCGCGGCGGTCGTATGAGGCGGCACGCGCCCAGATCGACGGCCTGCTCCAGCAGCGGCCGGGCGAGTTCGCTCTCCACAGCGCCATGGGCGTCGCGCTCGCGGGGCTGGGCCGCGGTGCCGAGGCGATCCGGTCCGGGCGGCGGGCGGTCGAGCTCATGCCGCCCTCTCGCGATGCGCTGGACAGCATTGGTCCGCTCCTGTCCCTCGCGGAGATCAAGGTGGCGGCGGGAGATCACGAGGGAGCGTGCCACGACCTCGCAACGCTCCTGTCCGCGGCCGGCGGGCCCTCTCGTCCGCTGCTCGCTCTCGATCCGCGGTGGGCGCCGCTGAGGTCTCGGCCGTGCTACGTCGCTCTGGTTTCGGGGCAGGGCAGGTAGGTCGCGCCGTCGCGTTCGGTGGGCCGGGTAAGACACCCGAAGTCCACGACCACTATCCATCCGACCGGACACGGTGTACGGACGGGTGGATTAGTGCGTGGTTCTTCGGAGTGCCAGGCGACCCGAACCTGGCACCGGAGTTGCTCGGAGGAAAGCACAGGCGTCACTCTCCTGCCCAGGGGTGCCGCGCCACGAGGAGGCAGCAGCCGTAGCGACCACCGCCGTTGGGCAGCCCCACAGACACGCGTAGTCGACAGCGACGGGGCCGGAATCGCCGGCAGCGCGCGCTTTCCAAGCGCGCCCGGTCGGGGAGGCGACGCTCGAGGTGTGCGATCACGGCGTGACCCTCTCCGCGCCGTCCCGGCGCACCGGTCCCAACCAGATCGCAGAGAGGAGGACACGATGAGGTGTTTCACGAGGTATCTCCTGATGGCTGGCCTGATCGCCGGCGTCGCGGCGTCCGGCCTCGCCCAGGTGCCCACCGGCACGCTCTCGGGCCACGTCACCGACGGCAAGGACGCACTTCCCGGCGTGACGGTGGCGGTGACGTCGCCGAACCTGCAGGGCGCGCGCAGCACCGTCACCACGATCACTGGCGACTACATCCTCACGTTCCTGCCGCCCGGCCAGTACCAGGTCCGGTTCGAGCTGCAGGGGTTCCAGACGATCGACACCAGCGTCAAGGTGAACGCCGCGCAGACGCAGAAGGTCGACGCCACCATGCCCCAGTCCAAGATCGCCGAGGAGGTGACGGTCACCGGCCGCTACGAGACCGTCGCCACGAGCGGCACCGCCGCGACGACGATGGAGAAGGACGTCATCAACGTCCTTCCCGGCACCAGGGACGTCCAGGCGGTCGCGCTGTTGACCGCGGGCGTCTCGGACACGGGGCCGAAGGGGAGCGGCGCGCGCGCGTTCATGATCGGCGGGGCGCCGTCGTACGACAACCTGATCATGATCAACGGCGTGCAGGTGCAGGACAACGTCCGCGGCGCGCTCAACGCCGTCTACATCGAGGACGCGGTGCAGGAGACCACGACGTCGGTGTCGGGCATCTCGGCGGAGTACGGCCGGTTCGCCGGCGGCGTGGTCAACACGCTGACCAAGTCGGGCGGCAACGACTTCCACGCCAGCTACCGAGACACCCTGATGAACGACAAGTGGACGGCGGTCACGCCGATCACGACGGCTCAGCGCCAGGACAAGATCCTCAACCAGCACGAGGCGACCCTGGGCGGTTTCGTCCTGAAGGATCGTGTCTGGTTCTTCTTCGCCGGCCGCGATCAGACCCGCTCGAACGCGAAGCAGACGCTGGGCACCAACATTCCCTACACGAGCGGGTTCGACGAGAAGCGGTACGAGGGCAAGCTGACGCTGTCGTTCAACGCAAACCACCGGCTGATCGGGTCGTACACGAAGAACGACCACACCGACACCGGCTACGGCTTCCGCCAGAGCGGGTACGACATCCTCGATCTCACCCAGGTCTACGACCGCAAGACACCGAACGAGATGCAGGCGTTCAACTACACGGGCGTGCTCACCGACAGCTTCTTCGTCGAAGGCCAGTACTCGGAGAAGAAGTTCACCTTCGTGGGCTCGGGCTCGCGCTACATGGACCTTCAGCGCGGCACGCCTCTGATCGACGCGGTGAACTTCAGCAACAACGGGGTCTACAACTCCCCGCTGTTCTGCGCCGTGTGCCCTGGATCGGAGGAGCAGCGCAACAACCACGACTACCTCGCCAAGGCTTCGTGGTTCCTGTCCACCCCCTCGTTCGGCTCGCACGACATCGTCGTCGGCGTCGACCGGTACGAGGACATCATGCTGTCGAACAACTGGCAGTCGGGGTCCAACTACCAGCTCTGGGTGGACGGCGAGGTCCTCAATCCGGACGGCTCGATCGTGCTCGATCCGAACGGGACTCCGTACCCCGTGTTGATTCCTGATTCGGGTTCGTCGAAGGTGCTCTACACGCCGATCGCGCAGATCACGACCGGCAACAACTTCCGGACGGACTCCGTCTTCATCAACGACAAGTGGCGGGCGAGCAACAACCTCTCCGTGAACGTCGGCGTGCGGTACGACAAGAACCACGGCGTCAACGGGTCGGGCGCGGTCGTCGCGAAGGACTCCAACTTCAGCCCGCGCCTCGGCGTGACGTACGACCCCTCGGGCGACGGGAAGTGGCAGTTCAACGCCGCGTACGCGAGGTACACGTCCGCGATCGCCAACACGATGGGCAACACGAGCGCCGCGGGCGGCCAGCCGGCGTCGATCTACTACACCTACGACGGGCCGAGCATCAACACGGATCCGAGCCAGCCCCTGGTGGGCGCCCACGACGCGATCACGCAGGTCTTCGCCTGGTTCAATTCGCTGACGCAGGCGCAGAAGCAGGCGCTCCTCATCTCGGCCGCGGTCCCGGGCGTGAACCAGGAGATCCGGGGTTCTCTCAACTCTCCGCACGCGGACGAGATCTCGATCGGCGCCAGCACCAGGCTGGGGAACAACGGAACGGTCCGCCTCGACTACGTCAACCGGACGTTCCACAACTTCTACGCCTGGCGAATCGACACCGGCACGGGACAGGTCACCGACTCGTTCGGCAACGTGTACGACCTCACCCTGATCGAGAACCGCGATGCCGGACTGAAGCGGGAGTACAACGGCCTCCACCTCTCGTTCGCCTACCGGTTTTCGCCGTCGTTCAACGTCGGCGGCAACTACACGTTGTCCACCCTCAGGGGCAACGAGATCGGAGAGAGCGGCGGTTCGGGGTCGCAGGCGTTCGGCCAGCTCGCGAAGGAGCAGGCCACGTTCATGAAGTACCCCGAGTACCAGTCCGCGAGGTGGAACACCCCGATCGGTTACCTGCCGGCCGACCAGCGCCACCGCGCCAAGGTATGGGCCGTGTGGGACGTGTTGAGCACCAAGCACCACAGGCTCTCGGTGAGCGCGATGGAGAGCCTCTTCACCGGCACGCCGTACGGCGCCCAGGGGAACGTCCCGATCCAGGCGTACGTCGCCAACCCCGGCTACGCGTCGCCGCCGCCCAGCGTCAACTACTACTTCACGAAGCGCGACGCCTACCGGACCGACAGCTACGACTCGACCGACCTCTCGTTCACGTACTCGTTCGTGGTCCCCGCGTTCGGCTCAAGCCTCGAGCTCTACGTCACGCCGCGCGTGACGAACGCGTTCAACCGGCGGGGCGTGATCAACGTCAACACGAGCGTCTACACCTCGCTCAACGGAGGCAGGGGGCTCTCGGCGTTCAACCCGTTCACCGGCACGCCGGTCGAGTGCCCGCAAGGGGCCCCGGCGGCCACCTGCAGCCAGATGGGCGCGAACTGGCAGAAGGCTCCGACGTTCGGTCACCCCCTCAACGCCACCAACTCATCGCTGTACCCGTACACCGGCACCGGCGACTACCAGATGCCGCGAACGTTCCTGCTGTCTCTGGGCGTCCGCTTCTAGCGGAACCGCCGTAGGGACCTTCCTCCTTTCCGCCCCGGCCGCACGGCCGGGGCGCTTTCTTTCTTCTGGGGGTCCTCGGCTCACGACCCGCCGGTTCCGTCGCAGAGGGCACTCTGTCCCGGTCCGCGCGGAGCCCGTGAGCGGCGCGCGCGGGCGGCCGCGTCCACGGCGCCGGATCTCGTGTACATGAGATTGGATAACGCTCAGCTGGGCGGCACTGAGACGCGCTCGAAACCTGGCACCGGAGTTGCTCGTAAACACGACGAGGGTTCGTCCCCCTGCCCAGGGGCGAAACCGGAGGAGGCGTTTCAAGCGGTTCCCTTCTTCAGCGCGTGGGCAGAACCACGGACAAACGAGGCGTAATCGACCGCAACCCGGACGGCCGCGTCCCGCGGGTGAGCGCACACCGCGACCGCACCGGCACAACCCCGGGAGGCGGTCGGGGGGACATTCCCCGGATCTATCGCAGAGAGGAGGACGTCATGAGTGTCTTTCAACGAGCGGTCCTCGTGCTCCTGGTGGGCTTCGTCGCCGTCACGCCGGCGTTGGCCCAGAACCCCACGGGCACACTGACCGGCCACGTCACGGACGGCAAGGAGGCGTTGCCCGGCGTGAGCGTGACCGTCTCCGCGCCGACGATGCAGGGCGCCCGGTCAGGCGTCACGACGATCAACGGCGACTACATCTTCACCTTCCTGCCGCCCGGACAGTACGCCGTGAGGTTCGAGCTGGAAGGGTTCCAGACCGTCGAAACCACGATCAAGATCTCCGCCGCGCAGACCCAAAAGCTCGACGCCGTCATGCCGCAGGCGCGGGTGGCGGAGCAGGTGACGGTGGTAGGGAGCCAGGAGACGATCTCGACCTCGGGCCAAGCCGCCACGACGTACGAAAAGGCGTTCATCGAAAAGCTGCCGGTCGCGCGGGACATGGTCAACACGACCCTCCTCGCCCCCGGCGTCAACAACAACGGGCCGCGTAACGCGATCACGATCTCGGGCGCACAGTCGTACGAGAACCTCTTCCTGGTGAACGGCGTGGTGGTCAACGAGAACCTCCGCGGCCAGCCGCTGTCCCTCTTCATCGAGGACGCGATCCAGGAGACCACAACGTCGACCGGGTCGATCTCGGCCGAGTACGGTCGCTTCAACGGCGGCGTCGTGAACACTCTGACCAAATCGGGCGGCAACGAGTTCTCCGCGTCGGCGCGCGTCACTCTGAACAACGACAAGTGGACGGCGCCCACGCCGGCGACGGTGAGCCGGCTCGACGAGATCCGACCCACGTACGAGGCGACACTGGGCGGGTTCCTCGCGAGGGACCGCGCGTGGTTCTTCCTCGCCGGACGCGACTACAACCAGAGCTTGAAGCAACAGACGTACCTCACGAACATCCCGTACACGTTCAACGCCCCCGACAAGCGCTACGAGGGGAAGCTGACGCTCGCGCTCAACCCCAACCACCGACTCATCGGGTCGTACATGGAGCTCCACCAGGACACCGAGAACTTTGACCCCTGGGGCTCCGCCATGGACCTGGCGTTTCTCGTCAGCTACAAGAACCCGAGCACGCTGCTCGCCGGCAACTACACCGGCGTGCTCTCCGACGCGTTCTTCGTCGAGGGCCAGTACTCGAAGCGCACGTTCGAGTTCGATGGGTACGGCAACATGTTCCGCGGCGACCTGATCAAGGGCACATGGGTGACCAACCTCACGGGCGTCGGCGACTGGAACGGAGCCGCGTTCTGCGGCTCGTGCCCGGCCGAGACGCGCAACAACGAGGACGTTCTGGCCAAGGGTTCGTGGTTCGCTTCGACAGCGAACCTCGGTTCCCACGACGTGGTCTTCGGAGCCGACCGGTTCCACAGCCTGCAGTTCTCCTACAACCCCCAATCCGGCTCCGACTACATCATCTACGCCACGAGACCGATCGTGCAGGGCCAGACGGTCACGTCGCAGTTCCTGAGCGGTGCGACGTACATCCTCTGGTGGCCGGTGCTCGAGGACGCCCACCAGGAGGATTTCCGAACCGACTCGCTGTTCGTGAACGACAGGTGGCGTCTAAACAACAGCTGGACGATCAACGTCGGCGCGCGGTACGACAAGAACCACGGCGTCAACGCCGACGGCGCGCTCGTGGCGAAGGACTCGAAGCTCAGCCCGCGTCTTGGGGTCACGTTCGATCCGAACGGCGACGGCGATTGGCAGATCAACGCGGGTTTCGCGAAGTACGTCAACTCGGTGTCGGGCGCTGCGGCCGGCCAAAACGGCGTCTTGAGGTCCGGGCAGCCGGCGTTCTTCGAGTGGCTGTACAACGGCCCCGATATCAACGCCGAAGCGCCGTACGTATCGAGCGGCGACGCGCTGCAACAGCTGTTCAACTGGTTCAACTCGGTGGGTGGAACCAACAACCGGGACCCGAACGACTTCGTGTACGCGCAGATTCCGGGCCTCACCGCGAAGATCAACGGCACGCTGACCTCGCCGAGCGCCGACGAGATGACGCTTGGGATCACGAAGCGCCTCGGGAGCCGCGGGCTGCTGAGACTCGACCTGATCCGGCGGGACTTCAAGAACTACTACACGCTGCGGCTCGACCGGAGCACGGGGCAGGTCACCGACGAGTTCGGGAACACGTATGACGTCGCGCTCACCGAGAACGACAAGGGGAACCTCCAGCGCACGTACGACGCGATGCAGGTCCAGGCGGACTACCGACTCACCGACAGGTGGACGGTCGGCGGCAACTACACGCTCTCGCGGACGTACGGGAACGTCGAGGGCGAGACGTCCGGTTCCGGACCGGTCCCGATCTCGGTCGAGTTCTACCCCGAGTACATCCGCCAGTCGTGGAACCTCCCGAAGGGGGACCTCTCGACCGACCAGCGCCACAAGGTCCGGCTGTGGGCGGTCTGGGACATGATCGCGTCGAAGCACCACCATCTGTCGGTGTCGCTCATGCAGCGGTTTGACTCGGGGAGGCCGTACGGCGCATTCGGGAACATCGACTCCACCCCGTACGTGACCAACCCTGGGTACGCGTCTCCTCCGACCGGCGGCGTCACCTACTACTTCACGCCGCGCGATGCCTACCGTACCGACAACATCTACGCGACGGACGTTGCGGTCCAGTACGCGTTCTCGCTGCCCGCCTTGGGGCGCGACGTTCAGTTCTTCCTCGAACCACGCGTCACGAACGTGCTCGACCGGCACGGGGCGGTCAAGGTCAACACGTCCGTCTACACGAACTTCGACGACCCGTCGCTGCTGCCGTTCAACCCGTTCACCGAGACGCCGCGCGAAGGCGTGAACTGGCAGAAGGACCCGAGCTTCGGCCAGCCGCAGAAGCCCGCCGACTACCAGACGCCGCGGCGCTTCGTGGTGTCGTTCGGAGTTCGGTTCTAGTGGTTGTGATGTTGCAGTCGAAGGGTGCTCCGCCTCTCGGGGCGGGGCACCCTACACCTCCCGCGCGCGACCCGCGACGCAAGGCCGACGGGGAGCGAAGGCGGGGCGCCGGAACGCCGCCCCGGGCGCGAGGAGGAGCAGGAGTCGCGGACGCTCGGGAGGCCCGATCCACCGGCCGGGCTACCGGGCCCGCCCGCAGGCCGCGGGGTGTGAGGTGCGCGGTGTGGCGGCCACCGATGTCGTACGTGAGCGCTACAGGATTCGCTCCACTGCCCGGGAGCGGGACCTGGGGAGGAGACATCAGCCGCACCGGTCCGTCGCTTTGGGCATGACCACATACTCAACGCCGTTCACGTCCGCTTCACGTCGCCCCGGGCCTGCGGTTTCGCGCTGTGCGGCCCCCCCGGTGCCGGGGATTCGCGGACGTCGCGGCACTCGACACGCAGCAACGACCAGGAGGAGAGATGATGAGCTGCAAGAACGCACTTGTTGCACTCGTTCTGTGCGCCGTGGCGGTCGTGCCGGCCCTCGCGCAGAACCCGACCGGAAACCTCTCCGGCCGTGTCACCGACGGGCGGGAGACGCTGCCCGGCGTGACCGTGACGGTGTCGTCGGTGTATCTGCAGGGGACGCGCAGCGCCACCACGTCGGTCAACGGCGACTACATCTTCCGCTTCCTTCCGCCGGGAGATTACAGGGTCAAATTCGAGCTCCAGGGGTTCCAGACGCTGGAGACGACGATCAAGATCTCGGCGGCGCAGGACGCCCAGCTCGACGCCACGATGCCGCAGGCGAAGATCGCGGAGCAGGTCACGGTGATCGGCAGCCAGGAGACGATCTCGACGAGCATGCAGAACGCCGCGACGGTGACCCACGAATTCATCAACAACCTCCCGATCCAGCAGAACTACGCCAACTTCGTCACGCTCGCCCCCGGGACGAGCACGACCGGACCCAACGGCAACGTCACGATTTCCGGCGGGCAGTCGTGGGAGAACCTGATGCTCGTCAACGGCGTGAGCATCCAGGACAACATGAGGCTCACGCCCAGCGCCCTCTACATCGAGGACGCCGTGCAGGAGACCACGACGCAGACCTCCGGCATCTCGGCCGAGTACGGTCGCTTCGCCGGCGGCGTCGTCAACATGCTCACGAAGTCGGGCGGCAACGATTTGCACGGGTCCGCGAGGCTAAGCCTCGACACCGGGAGCGTGGTGGCGCGCGACAACAGCATGCGCGGCGGGAAGTGGAGCGCCAGAGAGCCGCTGCGGACGGGCGTCCTGAGCGACACGGTCAACAGGACGTACATGGGCACGCTCGGAGGGTTCGTCCTGAAGGACAGGTTGTGGTACTTCCTGGGCGGCCGCACGCGCAGTCTCTCGGGCAACAAGACCACGTACGTCACGTTGCTCCCGTACACGAACACCAACGACCAGAGCCGGTACGAGGGGAAGCTCACGTTCGCCCTCAACCCCAACCACCGCTTCATCGGCTCGTACATCAAGCTCGACGCGACGCTCGGCAACAACTCCTACGGCTACCCGATGGACGTCGCGTCGCTGTTCACCACCAAGCAGCCGGCCGACCTCACGACCGGCAACTACACCGGCGTGCTGACCGACAACTTCTTCGTCGAGGGGCAGTACGCGAAGAAGACGCAGACCACGTCGGGCTACGGGTCGCGCTACACGGACCCCATCCAGGGCACGCTGATGATCGACCTGTCGCGCGGCAACAGCTACCGCTACTGGTCGCCCACCTTCTGCGGCGTCTGCCCCGACGAGACGCGCAACAACGAGGACTACATCGCCAAGGGGTCGTACTTCCTCTCCACCACCGCCCTCGGCACCCATGACCTCGTGCTCGGCGTCGACTCGTTCAACGACATGCGCTTCGCCATGAATCACCAGTCGGGCGACGACTTCCGCATCCGCGGCACCGGGACGATCATCCGCGACGGCGTGATCTACCCGCAGCTCCTCGACTCTAACACCGTCATCCGATGGACCCCGATCTTCTCCGACTCGAGGGGCACCAACTTCAAGACCAACTCCGTGTTCCTCAACGACAAGTGGCGTCTCGACAACCGCTGGAGCTTCAACGTCGGGTTGCGCTACGACTCCAACGACGGCAAGAACGCCGACGGCACGCTCGTCGCCAAGGACAGCAACGTCAGCCCGCGACTCGGCGTCGCGTGGGACGTCAACGGCGACGGCGACTGGCAGCTCAACGCCGGGTACGCCAGGTACGTGGCGGCGATCGCCAACGGGATCGCCGACTCCACGGCGTCGGGAGGCGTGCCGGCCACGATCGACTTCGCGTACGCCGGACCCGAGATCAACGCCGATCCGCACGCGGCGACGCTGACCGGCACGGCGGCCGCCCTCCAGATCCTGTGGAACTGGTTCAACTCGGTCGGCGGAACCGACATGACGAGGAACATCCCGATCGGAGTGGCGATCCCGGGCGGCAACGTCGTCATCAGGCACTCGCTCGACTCGACGAGCGCCGACGAGGTCACGATCGGCACCACCAAGCGCCTCGGCAACCGAGGCATGGTGCGCGTGGACTACGTCAACCGCACGTTCCACAACTTCTACGACACTAGGGTCGACATGACGACCGGGCAGGTGACGACCCCGCACGGCACGTTCGACCTCGGCGAGATCGTCAACAACAACAACCTCGAGCGTCGCTACGACGCACTCCAGATGCAGTTCTCCTACCGGCCCGCGGAACGCTGGAACATCGGCGGCAACTACACGCTCTCGAAGACCTACGGCAACGTCGAGGGAGAGAACTACACCTCGGGTCCGATCAACGCAGGAGCGCTCGCGTACCCCGAGTACATCCGGATGTCGTGGGCGTTCCCCAAGGGGGACCTCTCGACCGACCAGCGCCACAAGGCTCGGGCGTGGGTCGTGTGGGACGCGATCTCCTCCAAGCACAACAGGCTCTCGGTGAGCGTGCTCGAGAGCTTCTACTCCGGGACGCCATACGGCGCCGCCGGGTCGATCTCCCTGCTGGACGCGAGCCGCCACCCGTACGTCACCAACCCGGGCTACCTCTCGCCGCCGACCTACCTCGACATCACGGCCACCGGGAACCAGTACTACTTCACGCGCCGCGACGCCTTCCACACCGACAACGTGAGCA
>Ga0335070_10006780_pt1 | contig 13461 bp, 10 predicted proteins | sample Lox_Sample_13_FD_206722 | JGI IMG/M metagenome (GOLD analysis project Ga0335070, IMG submission 206722) | Soil microbial communities from Loxahatchee National Wildlife Refuge, Florida, United States - Lox_Sample_1.3 | ecosystem: Environmental > Terrestrial > Soil > Wetlands | place: USA...
CCCATCACCTCCCACGGAGAAATCAATCGTCTGGCCAATCTTCCGGTACTTGCCTCGGATGGTCTTGAGAACGCTTAACGGAGATTCATGGATCTCCTTCTCAAAATAATAATCGTACGAGCCGCGAAAGATGTCTCTGGAATGGATGTAAATGGGTTCCGCTTTGACTTCGAACGGCCCCAAGTCTTTGAGAAAACGGCCTACCATGATCTCACCGGCGGGATTGGCAACATCAACCCTGACTTGTGTCCCACCTCTTTCAGTACCTGAAAGGCTGTAGGAATAACGAGTGCGGGCGGCCAATCCGTAGACTTCAGATGCAAGAATAGCCCCGTCGCTTACCTTGCCCACAAAGAGGCTCTGGCCGCTTCCCTTCTGTCCGAGATATAGCGCCCGCGGGTGATGAGGATGTTGCATCACTACTGCCAAAGACCCCTCGCATTTGTTCATCAGCTCCGCGAAACGGTCCTCGGCAGGCAGAGCGGGATCGGTCCCGAGACGGTAAAATACGGGAAGGATCTTGGCGTCCGTAGTTACAGTAGGGTCGATGTTGTATCCCTGTGCTTGGACGAATTGTTCCACCATTTGGTGATAGTTGTCCACATCGCCGTTGAGAACAAACTGGGCTTCTCTATCATCCAGGCTGGATAAGTGTTCTTTTCCGTAGAGCGACCCGTCTGCCGGATGGCTGTTGGAAAGGCTTATAATGCCGTTGGAGGCCCAGCGCGTATGGGCGAGAATATTGATCTGGTCCGTTATGCCGGCGACTTTCCAGAGGTCTTCATCACTGCGAATCGCCTCGCGCAGACCTCCGGTGTTGTCTCCCAACCTACCTACGAGATTGGCAATTTTATAAATGAAAATGAAAACGTGTGATCCGTCGTGACATTCAATTTGATGAATGCGCCTGCGGACGGTTTCATTCACACCAAGGCCCTCAGACGGTTCCGGGAGAAAACCGATGCCCTCGGAACGCGAGGCCAAGCACTGGATAGATATGCCGGCGGAATCTCTGCCTCTAACTTCCAGGCGGTCGATATTTTCCAAGGCCTGCTCAATGGCCCATGCCACATAGTGCTCTGAACGACCGAACCCGGAGGACGGCCCGAAGTTCGGCAAGAGACTCGTAGTCCTGGTCACATTACCAAGGACTTCTTCTCTTATTTGCCACGTGCAGTCCGTGGTATTTTCCGCAAGGAGTTCAAGGAAGTCTGAGCGGCCTCTTTCGGCTATGAAATCATTTAGCTTTCCTGATATATGGGTGAGCGTGTCTGCCAATCGCTCCATTTTTGCCCAAACTTCGGAGCGCTTGACGAGTTCCATGTGCAAGCCGAATGACATGATATCGTCGAATCTCGCGACCAAACTCTTCAAGGGCAAGCTCAAATTTTCCCAATTATCCGATACGGCCGCCGTTTCAAAGCCCGACAGGAGGGTATCCAGCCAAGCCGGATCCGAAGTCTCCTTCCAGCGGTTGTTACCTATGAAACCCGCTATTCCGCACACGACAACGTTCCTTCCTAGTTATTCAACCTTAGGGGCTACGCCCGCGTCTTCCTCATATTGGGCTGGGGGCGGGGCTTTCTGTGGGACCGGGGTCGGCCTTGTCTGAGCAGGAGAGGCGATGGCTGCAGGTCGGAAGATCGCTGCCAGGTCCTTATAACTCCAGGATGAAATCAACCCTTGATCCTTCAATTTTGATAACCGCTCTTCTTTGGCCGCGGCATCGGATTTCATAAATGCCGGATCAGCGACAAGAAGTCTCCAAGCCGGAAGACGTTCCAGTTCTCTCTTCGAGAGATTGCTCACCAGCCCCTTGCGTTCCAGCTCCCGGAGTTTCACAAGACGTTCGTAAGGCAAGGCCTTCGTATATTCCGAATCCATAGCCAAGGCTTCAGCAGCCAGGATTGCCTCGGTAGGCGTCCTGTAGTGAAGGCCCACCAGGCCTTGATCTTTGAGGTTCTTTAGATTGCCCAAAGCCTCTACGGGCGAGGTCTTGCTGTAACCTTTTGCTCCTGTGACCACTGCTCCGGCATAAAGTCTTGCGTATTCCAGCAACACAGACCAGTGCACAAGTTTTTGTTGGGCAAGTTTGTGCAGGATCTCCAGCTTCTTTTGCGGTGTATATGTAAGATAGGGTGTCTTTTCTACAAGGTATTCCGCGAGCAACATTCGATTGAGAAATTCTCTCGGTATCCTCGAATGACTCAACTTTTCGTCACTGTTTAGCTGGGCCCATCTCTTCAATCTATCTAAGGGATCAGACGGTTCCCTGAGGTACTGATCCCCCCAGTCCAAAAGGGCGAAGTCCATCTCCGATTGCTTGAGCTTCTTTTCGCGGATTAACTCGGCAGCCTGTTGCAGTTTTTGGATGGGTTCTTTTCCCTTAAAATTCGGGGACTCGAAAACCGCCGACACCGGGTCCGATACCTCGAAGGAGGCCCCTGATGAAGCCAACAATATCGTGACGAGCCATGCCGCCAGAACGGATCGAAATCGCGAGAGGTTTTTGCCGAGGTTTCCATACATCATCGTTGGAAAGAACCGCCTTATCGACTCGGTGCCGCGGCAAGAACCTGATCAGTGAACGCGACGTTTTCTCTGGAATATCGGCCTAACACGTGAAACCAAATGAAATGCCCGTAGGACAACACCAAAGCCATGAGAAGCGCCACCACAATTGATCCCAGGGGAAGAAGGTCGGCGAGGAAAACCGCCGCCAGGACCGCCAGCATGCAAATGAGGCCTGTTCCCACTGAAACCGAAGCCAACATCATATAAGGTTTGCCACCCTTTCCCGCAATCGAGAAAATTTTGGAGGGATTCAGGGCTTCTCCGAGTCGATGTGACTGCCGAAGTATTACCAGGGCCGCAGACGCCAGACATAGGGAGGCCGCGTACGCCGCGACGGTAAGTATCATAAAAATGTACCCCAGCATTTCCATGCCATTCAAGAAAAAGGCTATCATAAGTGTCAGGCATATTGAAACAGGGACGAGACAATAGACGGCAAGCACACAGAAAATTCTCAATCCCGCCGCCGCCATCTCTCGAATTTTGGCAAGAGATATAGCTGGAGGCGGATCATCCGGGGCTTGTCCACTAGCCTCCATGAGTTCAGCCAGATATCCGTAAAGGACTATCCATCCGAGGATGGACAATGGAAGGCCAATAAGGAAATTAATAGACAGAATGATCGAAACCGCAAAAGCACCCGCTACGAAAACGGCGAGCGGCTGCCATTTTCCTCCACCGAGCGGATAAGGAACAATGGCAGGCAACCGCTCGTAGAAAGGCGACTCCGCCGTACCTTGGTGACTTTCGGCACCGCTCGATTGAGCCCGCGGCCCTGATCCTACTTGAGCAATCTCTTCGGAGGGTCGGCTTTCCGGGAATAAGTCCCGGAAATTGGCAACTTGTACTGCCTTGATCCAAGGTCGTTGCCCCATTCGCAGTGATGTTTCCGCGCTTATCGACCGGTTTTTTATCATCTCAACGATTTCGTCGTCGTTGAACGGGCCTTTAACCTGCTCGTCGGATAGCACCAGCCATCTTCGGTCTTTGGCGGACATAGTCTCCGGCTGTTCCTTTGGCGCGTCAAAGTACCGAGTTTCCACCATACCGACGGACTGGCCTGGAGCGGAAGCCGAATCATCCGACCATTCGGGCAACTGGGTCGTTTCCAATTGAGGCATCATCTCGGGAGACGGTTGCGGCCGAGCAGGCGGTGATTGCTCCGCGGTTTGAGCGGGCGATTTGAGACGCACTACTAAAACCTTACCGCATTTCTTGCACTGGAAACGAATCGGCTTGTCTGTCTCCGGGACCTTGAGCTTGTAAGATGTCGCGCAACCGCTACATTTTACGCGAACTTCCTTTTTTTCCATGTCTCACCGTATGCAACCGGAAGGGTCTTTCGTTTGGGCCGACAGTGCTGAGATAAGCCACGAGCAGGATACCGACCATAATGCGCCTGTTGCCGATAATGCCGGCAGGCCGCTGGAAGCGCATAGGACAAATACGTCACCTGCCCGGAAATAATTCAATCAGGCGAGACGGCTCCAATGCCCATATTAGAATAAAACCCTAGACGATGAAATAGATTTTTCTGACAGGATCGAAAGCAGATCTGTCGGAAAAAGCGTTAACGGCAAATCAATAGGGTACGCGCCGAGATCAAGCCCTCTTGGCCTTTAATTCCAGTGGGTGTATGGTGGAGACAACGGAGGTGAACCTTGATTGACTTTCACACCCATACCTTGCTCAGTGATGGGGTTTTGGTACCAAGCGAGTTGGTGCGCAGGGCTGAAAACATAGGTTACCGAGCTATAGGCTTGGCGGATCACGTGGATGAATCCAACCTGGAAACAGTACTGAAAGCCCTTCTCAAGGTCACCGTCAAGCTGAACCATTTTCAGAAGACCTTCGTAATTCCAGGCGCCGAGATCACTCACGCTCCGCCTCTGGAAATCCCGGAATTGGTACGGGATGCGAGGCGATTAGGCGCGGTCCTTGTAGTGGGTCACGGAGAATCCCCAGTGGAGCCGGTAGCGGACGGAACAAATCGGGCGGCCATAGAAGCGGGAGTCGACATACTCGCACACCCCGGTTTTATAACATATGATGATGCCCGTCTGGCTGCGGAGAGAAGAGTATTTCTTGAGATCACTTCCAGACACGGCCATTCCCTCACTAATGGCCATGTAGCAAGGATGGCGCTGGAAACCGGCGCAAGGTTGGTGATCGATACCGATACTCATACTCCGGATGATCTAATAACGCGCGACCGGGCCTTTCAGATCCTAATAGGCGCTGGGCTCGTCGAACATCGGGCGGAAGAAGTCCTGAAAACTAACGAAGAGCTTCTGGAAATCTGCCGGCAACGTTTGAGCCGAAGATAAAGATTGATGTCCTCGTCCTCCTTACGATCCGTCACACGCTTCAGGCCGATAGTTACAGTCATAATAGTCGTAGTGTGGCTGGTGTTGGTCGGGCTGCTCCTGAAAGACCGATACCTGTCCAGCACATCCGGAATCACTGAGGACCTGAATATCGCTGCTGTAGAATCCGATGATTGGTTCTTGATACGAATCGGCGGAGCGTACTCCGGTTTCGGGCGATCCAGACAAGTCCGGGCAGGTGAACACTGGAAGATACGCGACGATCTCAACATTTCCTTGAATCTTCAAGGCCAAATAAAGCCGGTACGCGTCCTTAACGAATCCACCGTTGACGAAAATTTCCGTCTCGTGAACTTTCATCTCAGGGTTTCCTCCGGCATCATATCCTTTGAACAGAATGGTCGAATGGAGGGCAGAGATCTGGTACTGGACATGCCCAGTTCTCAGGGCGGAGGAGTCAAGCGCATAAAATTAGCCGAAATCCCCAGGATGTCGAGGTCGTTGGGCCTGCCGGTGCCGTTGGCTGGGCTTCAGGTGGGCGATGAATACCACATACCTATTTTCGATCCATTAGACGGAAATAAATGGGACACGATCATTAAGGTACTCGAAAAGGCCGACCTTGAAATAGCAGGGAAGAAGGAGGAGGCTTGGAGGGTAAGGGCGACCCTACGCTCGCTGGACCTGGTGATGTGGGTGGACAACGAGGGACGACTCCTGAAAGGCCTTATGCCCATGGGTATCACGGTAGTCCGCTCCGATAGAAATGAAATCGCAAGAGACCTGAAGGCCGTTCGAGGACTGCCGGACTTGGCTTCCCTTACCTCCGTTCCACTGGAGGGTTCCATACCGGGTTCACAGGCTCTCAAATTTCTGCGGCTAAAGGTCGAAAGTGATCGACAAAGGAGCTTGCCCAGTGACGGTTTCAGGCAATCCTACAGGAATTCTGAAATTGTATTGAACAGAGAGCTTCTTCCAACGGCAACGTATCGACTCCCTTGTACCGATCCAAAAATGGAAACGCACCTCATGTCATCGAGATTTATTCGTAGCGACGATTCCGTGATCAGGCGGCAAGCGGAGAAGATCCTCGGCGATGAAAAAGACCCAATTCGGGCTGCCCGCCTTATAAACGCCTGGGTTCACAATAATCTGAAAAAAGTGCCGACCGCGGTGGTTCCTGACGCAGTCACGGTTTTGACGAACAAACAGGGAGCTTGCAATGAGCACTCGGTGCTTGCCGCAGCACTTGCCAGGGCGGTGGGATTGCCCGCACAGGTGGTTGTAGGACTGGTTTATTCGGGTGACGGATTTTACTATCATGCTTGGGTGACTTACTGGGCAGGAGACCGCTGGTTCACCGGTGATCCGCTTATGAATCTTGTCCCCGTGGATCCTACACATATTGCCTTGCTCTACGGCGACGTGGATAAGCAAGTGAATGTAATCTCATTCTTGGGCCAATTGAAATTGAAGGTCCTTGAGGCGAACTAGATACCTGCAAGCATAGCGGAGCGCAAAATGATTCGTGTCGAAAACTTGTCCAAGAGATTTGCCAAGACAGTAGCTGTGGATCACATTGATCTGCACGTCCCCCCCGGGGAGATCATGGGTTTTCTCGGGCCGAACGGCGCAGGCAAGACCACTACAATTCGAATGCTCGCAGGCTTGATGAAGCCGGATACCGGCTCCATCGTGCTCGACGGTCACGACTTGGCCACCGAACCGGAATTAGCCAAGGCGATAACAGGATTCGTGCCGGACAGGCCTTATTTGTACGAAAAACTCACCGGTTGGGAGTTTCTCGAATTTATTGCAGGGATCTATCGTGTCTCGTCAAAGGACCTGGAAAGGCTCGGAACTTATTTTCTGGAGATTTTCGAACTCATGGATTGGAAGGACGAACTGATCGAAGGTTATTCACACGGCATGAAGCAACGTTTGATCATAAGCTCGGCCCTACTGCATCAGCCCAAGATTTTCATTATAGATGAGCCCATGGTAGGACTGGATCCACGCGGCGTTCGTCTCGTTAAGGACCTGTTTAAGGAGATGGCCGAAACCCGCGGCATGGCCGTATTCCTCTCGACACATACGCTGGCCGTGGCGGAAGAGATCTGCACAATTATAACAATCATTCACAACGGTAAAAAGATAGTGTCGGACACGCCTGGGAACATCAAGGATTCTATTGTCAGCACCGGTGGAAATCTGGAAAAGGCTTTTCTTAAATTGACCGGCGAGGAGGAGATGGATGGACTCAGAGGCAGCCTAGGACTTCGGGACTCGTTGCCGGTTTGATACTGCATGCCCCGACTGGCTACTTTCCGAATTTCGGATAGAGCATTCAGTTACGCGCGGCGTCATTCATCGGTTATTTGACATCCCACTATTGCGAGGAGTGCCCCATGTGAGAGGCGTCTTGCGTGCAAATCTCCCTTAGTAAAGGGGGGAGTGGGGGCATAGGAGTTAAAATAACAGGTTGTTCTGCCGTCCCGGAGGGACGATGCGATAGTAGGCTGGCGATTTATCGCCAGTTTCAGGGATCAAGAAAAATCTGAGCGTCCCGTAGGGACGTCTGACAATCTGAAACGGTTTCAGCCGTCCCTCTGGGACTCGACATCCTTTGTTGCCGCTGCATTTTTTTCCCGGCGATAAATCCACCGGGCTACTTTCAGAGGTTCCTACGGAACCATGACGAATGCCGATTTTAATGCCTATGGGGTGTGGGGGGATTTTGACTGGCAAGCCCCTCCCGCGAAAATGGCGATTGCTTCCTCCGCTTTTCAGCGGGGTCACAATGACAATCTTTCACCACTAGCAACAGGGGTCACAATTTCGATAGTTGGAATCTTGCGGGCGGGAGAGAATTCTGTTAAGGTTTGACGATTCAAGTAATTGCAGACACAATATATTGATATTTAAGGACAATAAAGACAGGAGAAATAATAATGAAGAGATCCAGGACCGGCAAGGCGATCCTTTTCATTGCCTTTCTCGTGGTGGCTTTCATCGTGATAGTGGTCGCTGCGTCCATGATCCTGGAGACGGACAAGGGAACTTCGGCCTGGATGGATCTTCTTGAATGCGGCAACAATGTAGGAATTGTTCCTATCGAAGGCACTATCACTGACTCGGACGAAATTCTCAAGCAACTCAGAAGATTTAGAAAAAAGTCGTCGGTTAAAGCCATTGTCATCCGTATCAACTCCCCAGGCGGCACGGTTGCGCCTGCCCAGGAAATCTATAGAGAAATAGAGAAAGTAAGAAAGAAAAAGCCTGTGGTGAGCTCGATGGAAACGGTGGGAGCGTCCGCTGCCTATTACATTGCGAGCAATTCGGACAGGATCGTCTGTTCGGCGGGCACCATAACCGGCAGCATCGGCGTCATCATGATGCTTCCGGACATACAAAAAATAATAGAAAAGATCGGCGTGGACGTTAGCGTAATCAAGGCGGGAAAGTATAAGGATATCGGCACACCGGTCAGGCCGCTGACAGGAGAAGAGAGGAGCATTCTCCAGACATTCGCTGACAGTGTTCATGAGCAATTTATTAAGGACGTCGCGGCCGGTCGGAAGGGTAAAATAGAGTTGGAGAAGCTTCGGGCCATTGCAGACGGACAATTCTTCACCGGGGAAAAAGCCAAGGAATTGGGATTGGTTGACACCATCGGGAATTTTTACGATGCGGTAAAGATAGCGGCAGACCTAGGCGGTATCAAAACGGAACCGGAGCTTGTTTATCCTAAGAAGAAATGGGGCGGGATTCTGGACCTTTTGTTGGAATCCACAGCCGAGACCGTTACCAGGGTGGTCGAGCGGAGCCGCCTCATGCAGTTTGCTCCTTCGGTTCACTGAAACTTTCAGTACGCACCTACATATATTACGGAACGGAGAGGGTTGGATGAATTTACAAGAATTCTTGACTTTTGATGACGTGCTTCTCACGCCGTCCTACTCGGAAATTCTTCCATCCGAGGTGGATGTGAGCACCATGCTGACCAAGGAGATTTCCTTGAACATTCCCCTGATCAGCGCAGCCATGGACACTGTCACAAGATCCGAAATGGCCATCAGTTTGGCGCGGCAAGGCGGAATAGGAATTATCCACCGCAATCTGACGATAAAGGAACAGGCCAGAGAGGTGGATCGTGTGAAGCGCTCTGAATCGGGAATGATCGTAGATCCCATCACCATCGGGCCGGACGCGAAAATAGCCGACGCCTTGGAAATAATGAGCAGGTATCACATTTCCGGCGTACCGGTCACGGTCAAAGGCTATTTGAAGGGTATATTGACGAACCGCGACCTTCGGTTCGTTGAAAATTTGGACATGAAGGTCGAGGATATAATGACGCGTGAGAACCTCGTCACAGTGGACGAGGGAATCGGGATCGAAGAGTCCAAAGCGCTACTTCACAAGCATCGCATAGAAAAGCTTCTGGTAGTAGACAAGAATGACAGGTTGCGGGGTCTCATCACCATCAAGGACATACAAAAGGCCACAACATTCCCGAATTCTACCAAGGACGACTTCGGCCGTCTCCGGGTCGGGGCCGCTGTGGGAGTCGGACCGGACCGCGAAGAAAGAGTCGCGGCCCTGGTTAAGAAAGGCGTGGATGTCATAGTGATCGACACCTCCCACGGTCACTCCAAGAATGTCATGGAAACTGTCCGGGCACTCAAGAGCAATTTCCACGGAATCCAAATCATAGCGGGAAATGTTGCCACCGCGGAGGGGGTCGAAGACCTGGTAAAAGCAGGCGCAGACTGTGTAAAAGTCGGCGTGGGGCCGGGGTCAATATGCACGACTCGTGTTGTGGCCGGAGTCGGCGTACCGCAGATGAGTGCTATCATTAATTGTGCGGGAGCGGCTAAACGGCTGGGAGTGCCGCTGATTGCGGACGGTGGAATCAAGTTTTCCGGCGACATCACCAAGGCCCTTGCCGCGGGAGCTGACTCGGTGATGATTGGAAGCCTGTTGGCCGGCACTGATGAGAGTCCGGGTGAGTTAGTGCTTTATCAGGGCCGATCATACAAATCTTACCGTGGCATGGGATCGTTGGATGCCATGAAAGAAGGAAGCGCAGACAGATATGGTCAGCATGAAGGAGTGACCGAAAACAAGCTGGTTCCGGAAGGCATAGTTGGTATGGTCCCGGCCAAGGGGCCTGTGGCGAACTCGCTGAATCAACTCATCGGGGGTATCAAATCCGGCATGGGATATCTTGGCGCCGTGAATCTGGAACAGCTAAGACAAAGGGCCCGTTTTATGCGAATTACCCAGGCAGGCTTGAAGGAATCTCACGTGCACGGCGTGGTGATAACTAAGGAGGCCCCGAACTATCGCCTTGAATCATGAGCTGACGATACATTAATTTATATCCGTAAAGGATTTACCGTCGTATTCCAACATGAAAAATAAGATCATTCGAGCATTCATCTTCGGAGCCACCGGATACACCGGCATCGAACTTATACGCATACTTTCACAACATCCCGGCGTCCGAATTGTGGGAGGCAGTTCCCAGAACTGGTCCGGGAAAATGGCCGGTGAAGTTTTCCCTTTTGTCTCTGGGACCAACGATTTCCGATTTTCGACCCTTGAACAAGCCAAGGTGAGTATAAAGGCCGATGTTGTTTTTCTGGCTCTTCCCCACGGGGAATCGGCCGGTGTGGTAAGGCCGTTGCTCGAGGCGGGCGTCAAGGTGGTCGATCTTTCCGCGGACCTGCGACTCCACGATCCGGAAGTGTACGCAAAATGGTACGGTAAACACAAAGATCCGGAACTTCTTGAAAGAGTTGTGTACGGGCTTCCTGAAATCCATCGGGACATGCTCAAGGACGCGGACGTCGTGGCGAATCCGGGTTGCTATCCCACCACAGTGATACTCGGGGTTGCTCCGTTTCTGAAGTGTACCCAGGTCGATACCTCGTGTCCTGTTGTGGATTCCAAGTCGGGTGTCTCGGGCGCGGGGCGTGGAGCCAAGCTCAATACCAGCTTTTGCGAGATTGGCGAGGGATTCAAGCCCTACGGGGTAATCGGCCACCGACATATACCGGAAATGGAACAGGAACTCTCCAATCTTGCCGGCAAGACGATCAAGGTGAGATTCACACCGCACCTCATACCGGCAAGCCGAGGCATGGTAAGTACGATTTACCTTCCGTTGCGATCACCGATCTCATCGAAGGCTATCAGAGAGCTGTTTGTAGAGTTTTATCGTGATGAGCCTTTCATTCGAATTCTGCCGGCGGGGGTATTTCCCGATACCGCAATGGTACGCGGATCCAATCAATGCCACATTTCAGTAGAGGTGGACGAGCGTACCCAGTGGGTTGTAACAAGTGTGGCAATAGACAATTTGGTCAAAGGCGCATCAGGCCAGGCGGTCCAAAGCATGAACATCATCATGGACCTTGAAGAAACTACAGGGCTGACCGGGCTGCCCATGTTCCCTTGAGACATTTTTGCATCAACGGGCATCACGTTCTTCGTTGTGTACCGTCAAGGAGAAAGCAGAATGTCGCCGAAAAAAGAAAATGTCGGTGTCGACCTCGGGCTGACAGAAGAAGAAAGGAACGAGCTTCATCAGATCGCCCAAACCGTGATCGAAAGGAAGTCCCGCGGCCAGTCTGTTCCGACGTTTTCACCGTCCAGCGAAAAGCTCAAGGAGGGTAGGGGAGCATTCGTGTGCGTGTACAAGAAGGGAATGCTTCGGGGCTGTATCGGCTCATTGGAAGGAGACACCCCACTGTACCGGACTGTGGAAGAAATGGCCCAGGCCGCGGCCTTTCGTGACCCTCGTTTTCGCCCGGTCACACCGGACGAGCTGCCTTACCTGAATCTGGAAATATCCGTCCTGACTCCTTTGCAGAAAATCCGAGACCCCGAAGAAATTGAAGTGGGAAGACACGGAATTTTCATTCGGAAAGGTTACCTTTCGGGGCTTCTGCTGCCTCAGGTGGCTACCGAGAGGAACTGGGACCGCATGACATTTCTACGGGAAACCTGCAGGAAAGCAGGGCTACCGATGGATGCCTGGAAAGAAAAGGATGCCGAGATATATGTTTTCTCAGCCGATGTGTTCTAAGCGTGTTTCGGCTGTTGCACTTCTTTCCGGCGGACTGGATTCGGCTCTTGCGATACATTTGGTGCAACGTCAGGGCATTGAAATAACCGCTTTGCATTTTTCCTCGTTCTTTTCTCCGTTGGACCCCACCGAGCAGGACTCGCCGGTCCAGGTGCTGGCGCGGGGCCTGGGAGTGCCGCTGGTCTTGATGCCCAAAGGTGACGATTTTCTTCAAATAATAAGAAATCCACGTTATGGCCTCGGCAAGAACATGAATCCGTGCATAGATTGCCGGATTTATACGTTCGTCAAGGCGAAAGAACTGATGGAAAAAATTGGCGCTTCTTTCATTGTCACGGGGGAGGTGGCGGGCCAGAGGCCAATGTCCCAGCGAAAACACACCATGAGGTTGATTGATAAGAGTTCAGGATGTGATGGAATAGTCGTTCGTCCGCTCTCGGCCAAAGTTCTACCGGTAACGATTCCCGAAAACCAGGGGCTGATAGACCGAGAACAGCTCTTGGGCGTCACGGGTCGTGGGAGGAAAGTCCAGTTGGAGATGGCCGAGCAAATGGGACTCACCGGATATTCTCCTCCCGCAGGCGGCTGTTTACTTACCGATCCCGGGTTTTCCAGACGCTTGAAGGACCTGCTGGACGACCGAACTGATGTGTCAAAATCGGACCTGCTCCTGCTTCGGATGGGGAGGCATATTCGACTCCGGCCTGGCTTGAAAATTGTTGTAGGCCGAAACGAAGAGGAAAATAATCGAATACTGGACTTCGCCGCCGACACGACCCTCTTTGCACCGAAGGATTTTCCAGGACCTTTTATTCTTGCGTTGGGAGACCTGGAACCGTCGGAAGAGATCATTATCGGCAGCGTCTTGCGCCGTTACGTCAAAGAATCTTCCAGAGGCGAAAGTATAGCGATTCGTTATCCGAATGGGGCAGACCGAGTTGTGTCGGTCACAGAAGTGGCTCAAAATGATTGGATTTCGGACCATATGATCTGAAAGTGTTTTATCGAGCCTATTTCCTGACTGTCGGACGTTCCCGGCATTTTGTGTCTGAGAAAGGAGGATGTGGTGATCTGTCCTCGTTGCGGTCGAGATTTAGTTCAAGTGGAGGGACAGAGATATTGCTCCTTTTGCGGGCATGAGCTCGAGACACCCACCACAATTCCTGACGAAAGCAAGCTTGGAGAGCCTAAAGGCAATGATACTGAACCCGAACTGTTGAAGGAGTTACCCCTAACTCAAGACCGATACTGCGCCTGGGAAGACCAGGAAAATCTCGGATTTTCAGAGGGCATACTTCGGACTCTGAAGGAGAGCCTTTTTAACCCCCATGCGTTCTTCTCCAGGCTACCCGATAGGGGAGGGTTCCTCCTGCCGGTGCTCTACGCATTGATAGTGGAAACAGTCGGCTCATTAGTAAGTTATGCCTGGGCTTTTTCCTGGGATCAGTCCTTGTTGGGCATGGT
>Ga0335070_10006781_pt1 | contig 13459 bp, 17 predicted proteins | sample Lox_Sample_13_FD_206722 | JGI IMG/M metagenome (GOLD analysis project Ga0335070, IMG submission 206722) | Soil microbial communities from Loxahatchee National Wildlife Refuge, Florida, United States - Lox_Sample_1.3 | ecosystem: Environmental > Terrestrial > Soil > Wetlands | place: USA...
GGTATACACGGGTACGTGCTCGAGTAGGAGCAGCGTATCCGGCCGATGATCAACTACCCGCTCTTCGTGCAGCCGCTTTTGAAGGTTCCAGGCATCAGCATAAGGAACTGGCTCGGCGAATTCGAATACGGCTGCTGACCGAGATGAATCATGAGGCGAGCGCATGATAACCCGCCGTGGATGGTCGTCGATGGAGACGGACAGATCGGTCTGCTTCATTGAGTCGCCTTCGGCAAAGTCGGTTTCGGGATCGTAACGGTGGATTGGCCGGCCCTCCCTTGAATCGTCAGCTGGATGGTAGGCTGGTCTCCAGATCGCCGGAGTGCATTCCAGAAGTCGCCCACGTTATAGAGTTGATGGTGATCAAGCGCGGTAATGATGTCGCCCTGCTGCACTCCGGCGAGGGCAGGAGATTTGGTCGCATCGACATTCAGGACCAGGACGCCACGGTCGCCTTCGAGACCAAAACTGGCCATGATGCTGGGGGTGAGCGTGACGGGTGTGAAGCCCAATTCTGGGCGAAGCACGGAGCCGCGCACAATCATTGACTGAATGTGTGGGTAGATGGCTTCCATCGAAATCGCATAGCTGATCGCCTGAGCAGACGGGGCAATGATGACATTGATTCCGATCACTCGTCCTGAGAGATCAACCAGCGGGCCGCCACTGTTCCCCGGATTGATGGCTGCATCGGTTTGAATCAGATCATAGAGTGATTCGCCATCTGGAGTGAGGACAGACCGATCAAGAGCGCTGACGACGCCAACGGTGACGGTGGGGCCCCCTTTAATGGCAAGGGGGTTGCCGATGGCCACGACAGCTTCGCCAATATCGAGTGAGGGAACTGGGCTCAATGTGGCCGGGACTAAGTCTGGTGCAGTGATCTTGACAAGAGCAAGGTCGAGTAGAAAGTCACGGGCAACGACACGCCCCGGTGTGAGACGGCCCGTCGAGAGACCGACCACAAGACTTTTGACGCCCGCCACAAGATGGTTATTAGTCAGAATGTATCCGTTCTCATCGATAATTAAACCCGACCCCGATCCGGATTGACCTTGCGATGGAGTCGCAGGCACTCCACGAGTAAGGATTGTCACAACAGAGGGACGAACTTTTGCCACAACTGCGGGGACAGAGAGGGATTTCCCCTCTTGCGGGGTGAGCGGAACGCCCGGATCGGCACAAGCAATGGGGCTATCGAGTGATGCGAGGGAAAGAAGTAGAAAGCAAAGGAGGGGAAGGAAAGGATGCGACCAGTATGTCTGCCTCGCGTTTGCGTTCTTCATCGGGCCTTATGCGGTTGAGTCGGGCCCATTCTCTCATAAGTGTTAGCGAGGGGAAAGACGGGAATATCGAAAAGGCGAGGACTCATGTCCTCGCCCCCTCGACGATTGGGTACGACGAGACTTATCTGATTGCAGCAAACATCTCTTTGACTTCTGGCGTCTTGAGTTTCTTCAGCGCTTTCGCCTCGATCTGCCGAATCCGTTCGCGCGTCACTGAAAGACTCTGTCCTACCTGTTCCAGTGTCTTGGGTTGATCCTGCCCAATTCCGAAACGGAGACGGATCACCGTTTGCTCGCGCGGGGTGAGCGTTTCGAGAATCCGGTCGAGCTGATGAGTCCGTTCCGTCCGATGAACGTATTCATCTGGCGACACAGCCTGGAGGTCAGGCAGCAGTTCACCGAATTCCGTGTCGCCGCCGCCGACCAAGTGCTCGAGCGCGACTGGCTCCTGAAACGCCTGCACCGTCTCGTGAAGCCGGTCGGGTCGCATTCGCAGGACTTGGGCGATTTCTTCTAGTCGTGCCGGACGACCGAGCTGTTGTCCCAGCCGTCTGGTGACACGGAGGATCCGGTGCGATGCTTCTGTTTGGTGAACCGGAATCCGGATCGTTCGAGACTGGTCGGCCAATGCACGCGTGATGCCTTGGCGGATCCACCAAGTCGCATAGGTGCTGAACTTGAACCCTTTTCGATACTGATATCGTTCGGCTGCTTTCATCAATCCGATATTTCCTTCTTGCACGAGATCCAACAATGTCAATCCCCGGCCGGTATAACGCTTCGCCACATCAACCACAAGACGGAGGTTGCATCGAACCAATTCGTCTTTACCTTTCTCGAGCACTGCACGCGATGACCGCAGGGCAGCCAGGCAAATCTTCAATTGTCTGGTGAGTCCCTGTGGTAATTTCGGGGACTGAAATTCTGGTGCAATAATGTGCTTCAGACTTCGTTCTGCCTGGTCGAGTGCGGTAGCGGAGAGCCCGCTCAATCGACGGACTGTCTGCAACGTCCGCTGAGCGTCGAGTAGCGCGTCCGATCGTTTGACCCTCGAAAGCAGTCGCAGAGCCTGATGTAAGGTGGCACGAATGGTTCTCGTGCCGTAATCAATTTGTTTAGCCAAAGCAACTTCTTCCTCTCGCGTGAGAAGTGCGCGCTCGCCGAATGATCGGAAGTACATTGATTCCAAGAGAAACGGACTATTCGACGGTCTGTCGATCATCTTGGCGGACGGATGATCTCGCTCGTTCTTCTCCTCGGCTGAATCGCGCCCGATTACATCGAGGAGGTCACTCGCCTCCGCATTATCCGCATCGACATCTTTCTGAACCTCATGTTGATTTTCGGCGTCGCCGTTGGAGAGCAACTCATCATCCATGTTGTCGATCCTCCTATGGCAACCCTGGGACCTCTATCCAGTTTCCCGGTGACCCAGGGAGCAATCCATGACTGCTATAACGTAAGAGCCACTTCACGGTTGATTAGATTCAAAGTCGCCTCGCCATTTTTCTTATTGTTCTACGCAGCAATTCCTATGCTGGATGGATGATGAGAAGCGGAGCTTTCAATCAGGTGGAAAAGGCAGGATTATTAGAACAGCTTAATGAGGAACGCGGAGATACTCATGGGGCGGCCTTGCTACAGATGTGGAGATCTCGCTATGGGGCGAACGGCCCACTCAGCACACTACTTTTGGCCCAGCCATTTGAAGAAGGGAGCGATGGTATCGATCGGAATGGGGAAGATCGTTGTGGAGTTCTTTTCTGCGGCAATTTCCACGAGCGTTTGCAGGTAGCGCAGTTGCAGCGCCGCTGGATTCCGGCCGATCACGTCGGCTGCATCAGCCAGTTTTTGAGCGGCCTGAAACTCGCCCTCGGCATGGATGATCTTGGCACGACGCTCCCGTTCCGCTTCAGCCTGCCGCGCAATGGCGCGTTGCATCTCCTGCGGAAGGTCGACGTTCTTGACTTCCACCGCGCTGACTTTGACGCCCCAGGGCTCGGTTTGCTGGTCAATGATGCGTTGCAACTCGGCGTTGATCTCTTCGCGCTTCGCGAGCAAATCATCCAGCTGGCTCTGACCGAGGATGCTCCGCAGCGTTGTCTGGGCGATTTGCGAAGTGGAGTAGAGATAGTCTTGGACGGCCAAGACAGCGCGTTGCGGATCTACGACGCGAAGAAAAATCACCGCGCTCACTTTGACGGAAATGTTGTCGCGCGTGATGATGTCCTGGGAGGGGACTTCCATGGTAACGATTTGGAGATTCACACGAACCATTTGCTGCAGGATCGGGACGACGATTCGGATCCCGGGTCCTTTCACTGTGTGAAATTTCCCGAGGACGAACACAACCAGGCGCTCGTATTCCATCACGCGTTTAAAGCTGATGTAGATCAGAAGAAGAATCAGAAACACCGGAATCAACAGTGGCATTGTGATCTCCTCACGGCGATGATCTCTGTGGTGGTGCAACAGTGAGGGTCAGTCCTTGAACGGACCTGACCTCCGCTTCTTCTCCTCGTTTGATCGGTTCTCGGCTGACCGCGTCCCAGATTTCTCCGTGCAGTGTCACCTGACCATGCGGCGTCAGGTCGGTTGTTGCGATCCCAATTGCGCCGATCATCCCCTCCATGCCCGTCACCGGGCGGCGTCGGCTATTTGTGACGGCGAGCCAGACGACGAAACCGACCATGACTGCAACGGTGAGAACGGTCGGAAGCAGAAACGACAAAGAGACTTGTAAGTAAGGCGCGTCGCTTTTGATGAGGAGCAAGCCGCCCAGCGTCATCGCGGTGATTCCGCCGAGCGCCAGCAGCCCGTAGCTGGTGACAGAGATTTCGAGGACGAGGAAGACAATGCCGCATATGAGAAGAAGTACACCGGCATAATTCACCGGCAGTGATTGCAGCGAGTAAAAAGCCAGAATCAAACTGATGGCGCCGACGATGCCAGGCAGAATCGCGCCGGGATTATAGAGTTCCGCAAGCAGGCCGATCGTGCCGAGCGTCATGAGCAAGTAGGCGATATTGGGGTCACTGAGCGCCTTGAGCATCTCGAGTCGAAGACCCATCGGATATTCTCGGATCGTGGCTTTATCTGTCGCGAGTGTCACAGGGCCGTTGGCTGACGCGATGGTACGACCGTGGATCCGCTGTAACAAGGCGGGCACGTCGTCTGCGACCAGATCGATGATCTTCAGCTTCAACGCTTCGGTTTCTGTCACTGAAACGCTCTTCCGAACAGCGTCCTCCGCCCACGTCACGTTGCGCCCGTGTTGCTCCGCGATCGTCTTGATGTAGGCCACCGCATCGTTCTCGACTTTCTCCTTCATCGTTTTGTCCATCTCGCCGCCCCCCATCGCGACCGGATGGGCTGCTCCGATGTTGGTGCCCGGCGCCATCGCAGCGACATGAGCAGACAGGGTGATGAACACGCCCGCTGAGGCTGCACGGCCGCCTGATGGCGCGACGAAGACGACCACTGGAATGGTGGCAGCGGTAATGTCTTTGACGATCAACCGCATTGAGGTATCGAGCCCGCCGGGCGTATCCAATCTGATGATGAGACACTTGGCGCCTGCCATCTCGGCTGTTGCCAAGGCATCATGCACATACTCGGCTGAGACAGGATTGATCACTCCTTCGTATGTGGCGACAACGACCTCTCCCGCGGAGGATGCTTGGAGGCTATCGTGCAATGAAGGGAGCAGAGTCCCGAAGACCGTCGCAAAGGCGACGGCGATCAGTGAGACGATGTAGTAACTTCTTCCACGCATCGAGAACCCCATGCGCGGGGCGCAAATTGTTCGGCGTAGTGCCAAATTCTCACGGGATCATACGGCTCATGTCAGAGTTGAGTCAAGGAATGGGAACGCGAGGAAGGCCAGATGGGGTAGGTATTTCCCGAACTTGTCGTGTTGAAAAGCAAGCCATGCGCTTCTAGAATGAGACTGCTATGTTAGACCTTCGCAATGGTGAGCGGATTCATTTGGTCGACAAGAAGGGGCGCCAATACGCGCTCACATTGAAGGCCGGGGATCTCTATCAGTTCAGTGGGCACAAGATCGCTCATGACGACCTTATCGGCAAACCGGATGGCTCGCTGGTGACCCTGTCTGGTGGGAAGCAGATGCTGGCCCTTCGTCCGACATTCGGAGACTACGTCCTCAAGATGCCACGTGGCGCGCAAGTGCTCTATCCAAAAGATCTCGCGCTCATTCCAATGTGGGCCGATGTGTATCCTGGTGCTCGTGTGTTTGAAGCAGGGACGGGATCCGGCGCCCTCACCATGGCGCTCCTTCGTGCGGTTGGTCCACGAGGGATGGTCGTCACGTACGAAGCCCGTGAGGATTTTTTCAGGACGGCCATGACCAATATAGAGCGATATATAGGACCAGCTTCAAATCTCGTGCCGCTTCGGCGCAATGCTTACGAAGGAATTGATCTACTCGATGATGGTGTGCCGTTTGACCGACTGGTGCTCGACCTTCCCGAACCCTGGCAGGTTGTACCACATGCAGCGGAGGTGCTGCGATCCGGCGGGATCTATCTCAGCTTTGTTCCCACAATTCCTCAAGTTGTACAAACTGTCGACGCGCTCGCACGGGCAGCTGTGTTCGGCCTGGTCCATACGTTTGAAACCTTGCTCCGGACTTGGTCCATTCAGGGACGGAGTGTTCGTCCAGATCATCGTATGGTGGCTCACTCAGGTTTCATCACTGTGGCGAGGAAAGTGGAGCCTGGTTTGTGGACGTCAACACACCCACATGAGCTCACTCCGGAAACGGGGCTCGAAGAACATTCTGAAGAGGATCAGGATAAATGAGTCGTTTGGCTGGAAAAGTGGCGATTGTGACAGGAGGCAATGCCGGCATAGGGGAAGCGATTGCCAAGCTGTTCGCGCAGGAAGGAGCTGCGGTCACCATCACCGGAAGACGAATGTCGGAACTCGATCGGGTTGCGACCGATATTACGAAAGATAACGGCAAGGCGCTCCCAATCACTGGATCGGTCACGGATGAGAGACACGTCCGTGACGTGGTCCGTCGAACGGTTCAACAATATGGACAGATTGATGTGTTGGTGAACAACGCTGGTATGGGGGATTTCGGCAAGCGAATTCATGAGATTGATGATGTCACGTGGACGCAAGTTCTCGACGTGAATCTCACCGGGGTATTTCGCATGACACGGGCGGTCGTGCCAGAGATGCTCAAGCGGAAGCGTGGCGCGATCGTCAACATTTCGTCCATTGCCAGCCTAGTGGGAATTCCGACGCTTCCTGCCTATGCCGCTTCCAAAGGAGCGTTGGATGCCCTCACCCGTGCGCTCGCGATCGATTATGCTCCGGATGGGATTCGCTGCAATGTCGTGAACCCCGGCTTGATCGATACGCCGATGGCGGCTCCGCTCATGAGTAATCCCGAACAGCTCGAACCGATCCTGGCGCATTATCCCATCCGTCGACCGGGAAAGCCTGAGGAAGTGGCAAAGATGGTTCTATATTTGGCGTCTGACGACGCAGCGTGGGTGACGGGGGCCACCTTCCCGATCGATGGCGGTATGACGGCTTGGTAAGGCCAGATGTGAAGAGCGGTCCGGCCGTCTGTTGTGCCCACCACCGCGTACACGAACGCGTTGTTCTATGTCATCGCAGCAGGAACATTTGGGTGAGGCGTCCAGAAAACGCCTCTGGCAGACAAGAAAGGTGAGGGCTATGAACAAGATCGTGACCCTGTTCAAGCAGAGTGGGGTAATACTATTAGTCGTGGCATGCGCCTGTATACTGAGTGTTGTTTCAGCCCAAGCCGACAGTGGAATAGAGTTTCCAGGCACAGTGCTTACGGTCGATCTCACTGCCGGCAAGTTCGCGGTGAAGAAAGACAGTGGTGGAACCAGGTTTACGTTTGTCGCAAACGACAAGACGAAATTTCAGGGATCCGGCCTTGCTTCGCTGAAGGATCTGCACAAGGACGACAAGATTGTGGTGTTGTACCAGATGCAAGGTTCAGTCTATCTCGCGATCAGCGTAACCAAGCGGTAGGAGTGACTGGATTCATGGAGATCAACGCACACACACAGTTCTGTGGTGTCATCGGTAACCCGGTCGAACATTCCCTCTCTCCGGCCATTCACAATGCGGCCTTTCAGAAATTGGAGCTAAACTTCGTCTATCTTGCGTTTCGAGTTGACGTAATCGGGGATGCGGTCAAAGGTTTGAAAGCCCTCGGTGGTTTTCGCGGGGCCAGCGTCACGATTCCTCACAAAGTTTCGATCGTGCCCTTCCTCGACGACATCGAATCGACGGCCAAGCAGATTGGTGCAGTCAATACGATTCTAGCGGTTGATGGCAAGCTCACGGGGTACAACACCGATGCGACCGGCGCCTTCCGTGCTCTTCGTGAAGGCGGCGCGCCGTTGAAGAACGAAAACGTCGTGATGTTAGGGTCAGGGGGGGCTGCTCGCGCGATCGCCTTTGCCCTCGCGGCGGAATCCGGCATCAGCAGCTTGAACCTGCTGGGGATCGAAGAAAAAGAACGCATGGCTCTCGCCGAAGACCTCCGAACGAAGACGACCATGAAGGTTGTGGACGCGTATCTTGACGAGGCCACATTGAAGGCTCTGTTGCCTCATGCGCGAGTCTTGATCCATTGCACGCCGATCGGGATGGCCCCAAAAGTGGGGAAGAGTTGTGTCCCGGCCATGCTCCTGCATCGAGGCCTGACGGTCATGGATATTGTGTACAATCCGAGGGACACGCAGCTTTTGAAGGACGCGCACGCCGCAGGCTGTCGTACGATCCGCGGGTTGGAGATGTTTCTGCATCAAGCTGCCGCACAGTTTGAACTCTGGACCAACAAACCGGCTCCTATCGATGTCATGCGCGCGGTGCTGGAATCCCGATTCTCATGAATATTGTGCTCATCGGCTATCGGGGAGCCGGCAAGAGCGCGGTCGGCAGGGAGCTTGCCGCACGATTGGGGCGCGAGCTGATCTCGACCGATGCAGAGATTGTCAAGCGAGCCAAGCAGTCAATCCCTGAAATTGTAGCCAAATATGGATGGGAGTATTTTCGTGATTTGGAGTCCACTGTCTGTCGGGATCTTGCAGACCGTGACCAAGTGGTGATCGATACTGGGGGTGGCGCAGTTCTGCGACCTCAAAACGTCGAAGTGTTGAAGCAAAATGGCAAGCTCATCTGGTTGACTGCGACGCCGGATACGATCACGGCACGGATCGGCGGCGATACTCAACGTCCATCGCTTACAGGAACCAAATCGTTCCTTGAGGAAATCACTGAGGTGTTGCAAGACCGTACGCCGAAGTATCAAGCGGCGGCGGACCACGTAATCAAGACTGACGGCCGATCGATTCAGCAACTTGTGGAAGCCGTTCTCGCTTTGCTGTGAAGGACGGGGAATTGAACTCTCCGGAATCGAGTGGTATGGTTTTCCATGCTGATTCTCACTCAGGGGCCGAGTGAGCTAGGTGACGGAAAGAAGTCCTGATCGATTTTGCCTTGGTGAACGAAAGCGGACCGGAACGTGTGACCGACGGACGGTGGTCCGCTTAATCGGTTGTCCTCCCTGGCTGCTCTCTTCTCAAGTCAATGTCGCAGCCGTGATGGAGGTGGCCGATGGGAAACAAGTTGTATATAGGAAGTCTTCCTTATTCCACAACAGAGCAGCGATTAACAGATTTATTCTCCCAATATGGAACTGTCCAGTCCGCAAAAGTGATTACCGATCGATTTAGCGGTCAGTCGCGAGGGCTTGCATTTGTCGAAGTGGCCACGTCCGAGGAGGCACAGAAGGCGATTGCGGAACTCCACGGAACTGAATTAGGTGGGCGACGCTTGTGGTCAATGAAGCCCGTCCTCGGGAGAAGCGATCGTTTAGTGGTGGAGGCGGCGGCGATCGAGGTCGGTGGTAGTATCGACCCCGATATCTCCTTGACAGGATCTCACCGAGAGTGCTTGAAATAACCCTGTGCGCCCGTAGCTCAGTTGGATAGAGCGTCGGGCTTCGAACCCGCAGGTCGCAGGTTCAATTCCTGCCGGGCGCACCATTCTCTTGCCTTCTCTTGCTATTTTGTGAGGGAATCTTCACGAGTCTTGTAATATCAATATGTTGCGAATAGTGTCGTACTTTCTTCGATGGGTCAGCTCCCCCACCAAAGCTGCATAGACTCCTCAATCTTCCAGCGATAGCTTAATAACGTACAACCGTGCGGAAGATGACGGAGCTTACGATGGTGCTATCATTTAAGTCAGAGAGGGTGAGCTCTCTTGGCGGAACGTCCAATGGCCACGGAGAACGACTGGCCTGGACACGGCACTGCCCCTGCTGCGGACGTTGGCTCACGAAGCACGATCCTGTAGCTCGGTGGGTTTGTTCCTGCGGGTGGCAGAGCGGGTAGTCGACAACGTCACCAAGAGGAGGGATATCCCATGAACCCGGTTATCCTCCACGAAGTCAGGGGTGGTTTTTTCCTGCTAGTAGGTTTTGCCATGCTCGCGTTCATTTGTGCCTTGGCGGCTCTAGGGACTGTCATGCGCCCTATTCGATGGGCTGATCGCCGATCCGCCCATTTCTAGCAGGTTCGTCAGTTCACACTTGATTTTACATCTTGGTATACCCTTCCCCAGGCTGCAGATCATTCTAACTATTTAATATTTATCGATAAACCTCCGAAGCTCTTCCCGCCGCGAGTTTTCGCTTCTGGTGCTATATTTGTTGCATAAGATTATTCACTGAAAGGAATTGGAGAGGAACCATGTACGGAAAAACATTCAGATCAGGTGCCATTGCGGTTATGGGTTTGCTTCTCATTGCTGGGCAGGGATGCAGTTCCAAGTGGTGGCAATCGGATGGGAACACCGAGAATGGCCAAAGCGGCACTTCACAACTCCCCACAATATCTGGGGGAGCATCCAGCGGAGAGTTGAGCGGCTTCTCACAAAATCCCTCTGAAGAGCGGTTGCAACCTGGCGGTGGCATCGCCTCGGTGTCTTCCTCAGGATTAAGTGAACGGCAACGCGCGGAACTGACTAAAGAAGAAAAGGCTGCGATTGAAGCGGGGCTTCAAGATGTCTTTTTTGCATATGATCAATGGATGATTTCAGATTCTGGCATGAACGCCTTGAATCGAGATGCGGAATGGTTGAAGACCCATCCAGGTGCGGTGATGAAGGTTGAAGGGCATTGTGATGAGCGGGGCACGGGCGAATACAACTTTGTGCTCGGTGAGAAGCGGGCCAAATCTGCAAGGAGCTATTTGGTCGAGATGGGAGTGAGCCCAAAGCAAATTGCCATCGTCTCGTATGGGAAAGAGCGGCCCTTCTGTGCCGAACACGACGAAGCCTGCTATCAGCAGAACCGCCGTGGGCACATGTTATTGTCTGTAAAGAAGAAATAAGATCGTAACCGCAGGCATTACGAACCCCCGGTCCACCTAACCGCAAGAGGCACCGGGGTTCTTTGTTTCGCGTCATTCCGTGATGTGGACGGAGGAGCGTCAGGATGGAAAAGCGTGCGCAGCCACGGTTTACCGCACAATTTCGAAGCACCTTCTCCGGAGGACAACGGGAAGGACATGGCCGGACGTTGGACCTATCTGCTGGAGGATGCAGGATCGAAACCGATATGCCGGTCGTCATTGGTGCGGCGTTTGAGTGTCGCATCTTTGCTCCGAATCTTGATTGGCCACTCCGAATCGATGAAGCTCAGGTACGATGGGTACGAGGCAACACCTTTGGTGTCGCATTTGCAAAATTGAGAGAAGAGGAACGGGTCAAACTGAATCGCTTGGTGAAAGCACTCGAAGCTGAATTCAACACAGTCGCACCCAAGTGAACGATCAGATCGTTCGATAGATACCTTCCATAGGGCTCCAGAGCATAATCCTGCAGATCTTCCCCACGCCCCTTGCGATGTCACCACTGGACACATTGGTTGGACAAAAGTCACAGGTTGATTTCTCGTGGTGAGAGGCGTATTCCTCACCCTGCCTGGAAGGAGCTATTCTCCCAGCCGGATCGGAGATAGGTTTCGCGCCATGAGGAGCGAAACCGTAGCACGTCTACTAGTCACGGACTTGTCTTGAAGCAACGAGCACAAAGGAGGAGCAGTGGATTCACGATATGCAATCACGGTGAAGTTCATCGTCAATGCCGATTCGGCAGAAGAGGCTGAAGAGTTGGTTGAAGCCGCGTGCGAGAAAGCTGCTGCGGCCTTTTCAGAAATCAGCTATGAAGGGATAGAAGACATTGAAGAGGATGAAGAGTAGAGCCTTCTTCGGCCAGGTTGGGAGGCCGTAGGCTTGATGGAGAGACGACAACACCGTCGAGTTCCAGCCCACCTCAAGAGCCTGCTACTAGGAAATTCCCATGAGGTTGAAGGTATCACTCTCGATCTGTCCATCGGTGGTGCGAGGATTGAGAGCGAAATTGACGTATTTCCTGGGAAACAAATTCGAGTCCGGCTGGTGGTGCCAGGGGAAGAAGAACCGTTGTTAATTGATCAGGCGTTGGTCCGTTGGGTCGCCGAGGATACGTTTGGAATAGAATTTCTGACAGTCAATTCGGAGGGGCGAGACGACCTGGAGGAATTAATCGATGCCTTCGAGGAACTCGAAGAGGGGGGGCATGCCTGAGATGGAACATCGATGCCTGGATCACAATGGACTCGGAAGGGATTCCGTAAACATCTCTAGCTCACGCACAGAACTGGGTGTAAGTACTCCGATATTCCAGCGAGAATGACGAACAAGGTAGCGGTGAATCCTTCGACAATAGCTCGTTCATCTCCACACGAAACGGCGACTCTTGCTGGCGGCTGCTTCTGGTGCTTGGAAGCGGTCTATGACCAGATGAAGGGTGTTATCTCGGTAGAGTCCGGCTACATCGGAGGTCACACGAGCAACCCGACCTATGAGGCGGTGTGTAGCGGTCGGACCGGTCATGCCGAAGCGGTGCGTCTTACCTTCGATCCGTCCATCGTCAGCTTTCGCGAGCTGCTCGAAGTCTTTTTTGTGATTCATGATCCGACGACGCTCAATCGGCAAGGCCACGATGTCGGAACGCAATATCGGTCCGCCATTTTCTATCATTCTCTCGAGCAGAAGCAGATCGCGGAAGAAGTGATTGAGGTCGTGACGAAGGAACAGATCTATCCGAACCCTCTGGTAACAGAAATAGTGCCGGCCGGAACCTGGTACGAAGCCGAACCCTACCATCAGGAGTATTTTGCGCGGAATCCCTTTCAAGGCTACTGTACAGCGGTTGTTGGTCCAAAGGTCGTCAAATTCCGCAAGCAGTTTGCCTCGAAATTAAAGAGCTAATTCCCCCCCCTAACATCATGAGCAGATAAAGTATCCGCTGGTCGGCTGGCCCGTCTAACTATGAAGTGAGGGAGCGGAGAGCTGTTCAGCAGTTATTGTGAGACTTAGGCATGAAGAGTGGGATCGTGATCCAGCCAGGCGTCTTCGTGTCCATCGGCGCGTTGTGAACTGCGCAGAGAATCGAAATCGAATAACCGTTTGTCCAGAAGCAGTGCCGGCGCTACGTTCGACAGAGCGGCGAATATGCTGTCCATGCATCCGGGCGAACGTTGTTCCCATTCGAGCAAGAAGGCCTTCACCTGCTTCCGCTTGAGGTCGTTTTGGGATCCGCAGAGGTCGCACGGAATGATCGGGAAGGAACGCAATTCGGCATAGCGAGCGAGATCGACTTCTCGTACGGCTGACAGCGGCCGGATGACGATATGGCGGCCGTCTTTCGAAAGGAGCTTCGGCGGCATCGTCTTCAACTTGCCGGTGTAGAATAGATTCAAGAGCAGCGTTTCCAGAATGTCATCGCGGTGGTGACCCAGCGCGATCTTGGTGGCCCCTAGTTCCGAGGCGACGCGGTAGAGGTGCCCACGACGCAGGCGTGAACAAAGAGAACAGGTCGTCTGCCCCTCCGGAATCAGGCGTTTGACAATCGAATAAGTGTCTCGTTGCTCAATGTGGAAGGAGATTCCCGCGGCCGTGAAATACTCGGGCAAGACGTGGGCAGGAAAGCCTGGTTGCTTTTGATCGAGGTTGACCGCCACGAGGTCGAAGCGAATCGGTGCCCGCCGTTGGAGCACGAGCAGGAGATCCAGCAGACCATAGCTGTCTTTGCCGCCCGACACG
>Ga0335070_10006782_pt1 | contig 13458 bp, 5 predicted proteins | sample Lox_Sample_13_FD_206722 | JGI IMG/M metagenome (GOLD analysis project Ga0335070, IMG submission 206722) | Soil microbial communities from Loxahatchee National Wildlife Refuge, Florida, United States - Lox_Sample_1.3 | ecosystem: Environmental > Terrestrial > Soil > Wetlands | place: USA: Florida...
TTGTCGGACTTGGCGGCGGCCGGAGTGGACAGCGGCGGCCCGGCCTGAAGCTGGACGCGCGCTGTGGTGTCGATCGTCTGCTGTGCCGCCATTACTTGCGTGACTCTGGCCAACCCGCCGCCGCTGACAATATCCTCGACGACAGCGCGCGCGATCACGACATTGGTGAGCGGAGCATGCACCAGCACCTGCATGCCGATGCGCGCCACTTGCGGATCGAGCTCGAGCTCGATGCGCGCGTCGACCGTCGCGACCACCGGCCGCTTGACGCGCGCTGACAGAATGCGCTTCACAGGCGCATGCGCCGACAACAGCAGGCACACGCGCACCAGGTCGTTGATCGCGGCCACCGCATCGTCATCGGGTTGGACCTGCAGGAACAGCCAATCGACCAGCTTCTGCATCTGGCGCCACTGGATGAAGTCGACGCCGATCGCTTCGTTCCCGAAATCAGGCAGCACGGTCAGCTGGCGCAGCGGCACGCTCGGATCGAGCTCAGAGAACAACTCGGCCCAGCGCAGTCGGGTGGCGGGTGGCACCTCGGAGAATTGCTCGTACAGCGATTGAGCGACGTTGCCGATGTCGTCCAGCAGACCGGCCGCGCTGAGCGACACGTCCCGCGTCGGCGGCGCAGCACGCAACAGGTCCGACACCGAGGCGTACTGGCGCACAATGTCGAGCGCAGCTTTCGCGCTGCTCGCCTGCGCCGTGGCAAGTTGGGTGCGCCCGTCCTGCGCCAGCTTGAGCACGCGCTGTTCGTGTCCGTCGAAAGTCTTGCGCAGCTGCTCCGCGGCCTTGCTGCCGTCGGATTCGAAGACGATCGCGCGGCCCTGGCTTGCCGCAAGCGCGTCCATTCGTTGGAACGCCGTCGTCGCCAGCCGGTCGATCGACTGCACGCGATCGAATCTTTCGAAGAGCGGCACCGCCTTGCGGAACCAGCGCGCCGGGACGTCGTGCAGGGAATCGATCATCTGCTGCAGCTCCGGCAACAGTTCGTCCGTCTGCTGCCGCGCTGCAGGCACCGGATCGTCGATCAATGCGGGCTCGGCCGGCAACACCGGGGAGCCTTCCAGTACGCGCGTGACGAGCGGTCTACGAAAAACCAGGTAGGGCACGTGCTCCGCCAGGATCGCCTTGCGGCGCTCGACGAGCTGGGCAACGCGCTGCACTTCTTCGGCGCGCAGCGAGCGCGCGACCGACAGGTCGTGGCGCACTTCGGCTAGGTGCGTCTCCAGGCTGGCGATCTCGGTGGTCAGTCGCTGGATCACCGCGTTCACGCGGTCGCGCGCCGCCGTCGCGTCATCCTGTAGACTGCGATAGGCGTCTGTGCGTGTCTCGACGGCGCGCAGGAAGCGCACAGTGGAATCCACCGAATTCAAGCCGACGGAGAAGACGCGCGCCTCGGTCTGCTCTGCGGCCTTCAGATCGAGATCGTCGTCCTGGTCGACGATCCGGGTCGCGCTGCTGTCGGTCCACAGCTTGAGCAGGTCGGCGGCGTCCTCGATCGGCTTGCGCACCAGCGCCGCCGCCGGCGGAGGCTGCGGCGTTTCGTCGATCTCGAAGCCGGTGACCGGAATGTCCTCGAGCGCATAGCCGGCACGCTGCAGTATCTGTAGCCCCCCGACGAAGAAGCGCTCCTTGGTCTGGCGCGCGATGTTCAGGAACTCGATGCTCGGCGCGACCTCCAGGCGCTTGGCCACGGAGCTCGTTTCGCGCAGGCGACCGAGGGCGCTGTCCTTGGCGATGTCCGCTGGCGCCGGCGGGGGCGGTGTTACCGGCGCCGGCGGGGCAGCGCCGGTGATGACGCCGGCGGACTTGTCGAGCGCGAGGGCGTCATCGAGGATCCCCGCCTTAAGAAGTGGACCGGTCTTCTTCAGCACAGTCTCTGCGATGGCCGAAGTCTTTCCATCGAACGGCACGAATAGCATGGCAGTCTCTTCCTTAACCGGCACCTGGCAAATTGATGTCCTTCGCACGCGTGAAGTAGTCCGCGAACACCTTGTCGGTCGCCACGGCGCTTTCGCTCCGCTGCACGAGGTCGGCGGCGGCCGGCGACGTGAGCAGGCGCCCGGCGATCGCGGTGCCGAGCACGCCCTGCCGCAGCCGGAAAATGTCGGTGCGCGAGCGCAGGAAACCGACCTCGACGTGATCGTCGGCAGCGGCTATTCGCTGGGAAATGCGCTCGATCAGCGTGTCGAGTCCCTGCTCGATCAGCGGCGGCAGAGCGCTGCTCAGGGTCTGTGCCGGCCGCTGTCTCAGCGGGACACCATCCTTCACGCCGCTCCATGCTGGGCGGCTCCAGGGCTCGCCGAACTCGCGCACCAGGCCGCCGGGAGCGGCCTCATAGCTCTTCACCAGCGAGTCAAGCTCGGCGGGGTGATAAGTGAAGTCAGTGACGAAGTCGCCCACGACCACGCCGAGGCTTTGTTCTTCCGCCGGGCTTATCACCTCGTCTGACGCGTCCCACAGCACTGCGCTCCCCGTGGCAGACGCCCCTGGCGGTAACGCATCCGCCACCCAATAACTCTCATTGCCGTTGCTGACCGTACCCGCATAGCCCCAGAGCACGCGCGCGCCCGCGGCGCCCGAAACGACGCCGAACTCGAGGTTGTCCAGCGGCGCGGTCAGGAACGGGTTGTCGACGATCTGTCCTGACGCATTACGGTTGCCCGCAGACACCGGCAGCACGAGCCGCATCCATTCACCGACAAGAGGTGTGCCGTCTTCATTGCTGGGCAGATCGCCCACGCGGATCCGGTTGGACGCCGCCGGCAGAGTGCCCCAGTAGAAGATCGTCTCGATGATCGACGACCCGGCCCCCGGCCGGCGCACCTTCAGCGCGATGGCAGCCACGGGCGATTCGACGCGCACGAAGACGATCAGCGCATCGGACCCGGCCAGTGTCAGTCGCGCGTCCGCTCCATTGAATCCATGCCAATGCTGGGTGTTAGGCGTCGCGACCTCCACCCGGCGCACGCGCCAGAACGCCATCGCATCGAGTGCGCCGCCTTCGTCGGGCAGCGCGTTCGGGTCATCTTCCGGATAGCTCGGCAGCGTTCCGGTGATGGCCTTGCTCAGCAGATCGATACGCCGCCGCAATGCATCGCGTCGTCTCAGGAGACCCAGGCGCTCATCCTCGAGGCGCGCGATTTCGATGTCGAACAGCGGATGGATGCGCTCGTCGAGATTCAGCAGATCGGGCTCGAAGTAGCGCGCCTGCACCGGCACCAGCACCTGCACCTGGTCGGCGTGCGACAGGTTGTAAGGCGCGAGCGATGCAGATTCGGCCATCAGCGCATCGACCATGTCGATCGGCACCGGCTGCACCTGCACATCGTAGTTCGGCGGAAAGAAGCCCTGCCGCTTGCTTTCGAAGTCGGCTGCGGTGACAGGAAGCAGCCCGGCGGGCGGGAGGCGTTCGAAGTGCGTCACCAACTGAGCTGCGCTGCGCTCTTCCTCCGGCAGCTCTGCGACGTGCTCCAGCATCTGCGCGACGCGCGCTTGCCACAGAACGTCGTCGCCCGCCATCCGTACCAGCGGCGCGCGATTGCGTCGACCGGCGCCCTGACGTACGACTGCCGCGCGATCGGCGAATGCAGCAAGAAACTGCGCGTCGAAACCGACGATCGACAGCGCAACGCCGGCTGCCTCCCACGGCCACGGACGCTGCACCGGCGGCGGCGGCGGGTCGCCGCGGCGTCGCGGCGGCGGAGGGTCATCGGGCGTGCGCGGCTCGGTCATACGCCGTACCGAGCGTACGCCCTCGGTCTCGAGCGGCCGGCGCTCGTCATCGAAGATGGCGTAAGCCAGCCGATTGCGGAAGCGCGAATCCAGCGTGTTGCCGTCCTGGCTCCAGAGCGGCAAGACGCGCTCCGCGGGCCACGGCACCCAGACGAGTCGGAATCCGTCCTCCCAAGCGAGCTCGGACGTGACCACCTCGTCAGTGGCGTTATCGCACGCGGCCACGTCACCCTGCGCACTGTTGATCACCACTGAGATCGGCTGAGCGACCAGCACCATCGCGTGGGGCAGCAGCCCGTCACGCAGCAGCGTGCGCGTGCCGCCACTGATCTTGAGCAGATCGGACAGGAGAATCGTGTCCCCGTTGGCAATTCGGGAACGGAGCTCTGCATCCGCATCGGTGGTGGCCCATCCCGCGAGAGTCTCGCCATGCACCGGCAGCTCGTCCGGGCTGATCCGCACCGGGTATGCCAACTCGATCTCCAGCCCCTCGATGGTCAGCGCATGACCCGGACCGATCAAAAGATCGGTCGACAGACGACCGGACTCGAGCGCGACCTCGAAGCCATCGACGACGCCCGGTGCCACCGCCTGGGCCAGCAGCGCGTTGTCGATGATCCGGGAGCGCTGCTCATTCGTGAGCGCCACATGGGTCAATGCGCGCTGCGGGAACAGGTTCAGGCGCCGCCGCAGCTGCCCGGCGTTGTCCTCGGGCCGCACATACGGGGCCAGCGGCGGCACGACCTGCAGTGGCCGTTCGCCGGCCAGAGGATTGTCGATTCCGTGTATCAGTTCCATCGTCTTCTCCGCTGCGGGCTCGGGTTACTCCGAGTGCTGCCGTCGCGTCCGAGCCGCTACGTCAGGTCGGCCGGCCGCGCGACCATGGCGCGCAGCGCGGCAGTGTCGCCGCCAGCGGCCGCGCTCGCTACTTTCACCGCGAAGGCCTTCAGCTTCTCCGGCGGTAGAGCACGCGCAGCGCGATCGAGCTCCGGCGCCACCCCGCTGTCGGCGATCTTTGCGACGACTGCGGGCGTTATCAGCCGCGTGCGCGTTTGCTCGTCGTCGACCTGCTTCATCGCATCGAACCCGCTGCCCAGCGCCGGATCACCGAAGCGGCGCGCCACGTCGAGGACGGCGGCATGTTTCTGAGCCGCCGCCACGCTTGCCGCGCGTTTGAAGTCCGCGAGCGCGCTACGCCGCAGCAGGTCGGACGTCGCAAAGTTGCTCTTGGCAAAAGTGTCGGACACGCGCAACCGATCGCCGGCGAACAGGTTGTAGGCTTCCGCCTGCACCAGCTTGGGCAGCTGCGGTGCCAGGTTATCGATGGCGCTGAGCTCGGTGTCCGCCGTGCGCCGATCCTGGATCGTCTTGTCGATGTCGGCAGCATTGCCGGCGAGCCGCAACGTGGTGCTGGAGATCTCCGCGAAATACGGCAGCTGCCGGCGCCGGACGAACCAGAAGCAACCGCGGTTCTGCCGCTGCACCAGCGCCTGCGCTTCGGCAAGGGCCTTCTGCCAGGCCGCATCCAGCGCCTTGGCGCGGACGATCTCCGGGGTATCCGGTTGCTGCACGCGTGTCGAGACGCGTAGCAGAGAATCGAGCGGAAGCCGTTTGGACAGCATGCCCGGCGCGGCAGGCCGCACGAGGCGCGTGATACTGTCCAGATCGCGCTTGAGCTGGGCCAGGCGTGAGCGCGTCACCGGCGCAAGGATCAGCACCGACAACTGATCCAGATCCTCGTCGGATGCCGTCAGGTCGATCGGCGGCAGGCCGAGCGCGCCGTCGACCAGCGTTGCGATCTCGTCGCCGGGAACGAAGGCGAACTCGCAGTCGACCAGCGGCGGGAAGAACGACTGAAGCAACGTCAAGCGGCCGGGCGTCAGGGACTCGAAGTGAAGGCCTGCGGCAGGCATCAATCCGACAGGCGGAAGCACATCGAAGTAGCGCGTGGCAGGGAAACCCTCGCTCATCGACTTGGCGTCGATGTCGTCGACGTGATCGAGATGCTGCTTGAACCACGCTTCCAGCAGCGCACGCGGCCTCTGCTTGAGACCCGCGGCAATGGTCGGTTCCGCGCCGACTTCGCGCCGCACCATGAACACGTCGAGCCACACCAGGCGGCCGTTGTTGATGTACAGCAGCGCCAGCGGCAGCGCTTCCTGCAGGACGCCGGGACGCTGGCCTTCGAAGAAGATCTCGCGCGCGACGCGAGCGCGTTTGTCGTCGGCGTCTTCGCTTCCTGCGCGGTCGGGGTACGGGATCAATGTGATCGCGGTGGCTTCGATGATGTCTCCGTCATGCACCGACCGCACGCCGTCGAGCGAAGTCGGATATGCGGGCACCGGGTTGGCCGAGAACTCGATCGAGCGCAGCGCCAGCACGTACAATCCGGTGCGGTTCCCGACCGCCGCGTTGGCCAGCAACTTCACGGCGAGCTGCGCATCAATGATCTGGCTCTCGGGGATGTCGTTCAAGTGCACCGGTACGCTCACCGCGAGGCGTACAAGATCGCCCGCCGGGGTTAACCCCAAACCTGGTTCGACCACCAGTTCGGGGTTGTTGGTCGCGATGTCACCGCCCAGGCTCACCATGAGCCCGCGGATCACGCCGCTGCCGATTGCCTGCGCCAGATCCGATTGCCGGGCGCGGATGTAATTCTGGTCCGCGATCAGGTCGGACGCGGTGAGGAACCGCCCGTCGAAATAGAACGGTCGCCGCCGCCCGCCGTCGACGATGATCGCGCCGCTATTGAGTGCCGCCTGCAACGCGTTCTGCGCAGAGGTCGAATCCACGGTGAGTTCAACGAGTGGCATGGTCGTTCCTCAGTTCAAGGCGACGGCAGAGCTGGAACGGTTCGTCGCCGGGGGGTACGAAGCGGCAAGCGGATGATTCCTGTGCCTTCCAGTCCGGCACGGACCGCGCCGGAAGGAAGAGCGGCGCGCGGGATCTTCCCTGCGGCCGTGTGACTTCAGCTTGAGTCAACCGCGACGACCCCGCGCCTAGGCGGCGGACTGCTTTGGGCAGCCACGTCGTTCGGCGAAGGGTCGCTTTTTTCACGGCCACATCGGGGCCGCGCGCGGAATTAGGTGGACGATCGTCGGAGACGATTCGAGGGGCGCCACGGAGCGTCTGCTCAACGCGGGGCCCCTCCATCGCCCCGGCTTCAGGGACTCCACGCCGACGGTCCGGTTTCGGGCACGGCACAGACGGCGCAAGGACACTCGGGGTGACCTCGCTCACGCTTGCTGCGTGGTGTCCTACCGCACCTTCCGCCGGGGGGCGCTTCCTCCCCTCTGCGAGGGGCGACGCTTCTCCGGTCACATCGGGGCCGGAGGGAGGGGTTCGCAAATTCGGCTTCATAGTGCGCCTTCCTACGCTGCTTGTCCACGCCACGCCGTGGGGATGAAGACGACGGGCCGCAGGTGGTTGTTCGCCAAGTCCTGCGTCGGGTCGCTCAGGCGCGCGGCGTCGATCTGCGGGAACGGATCGGCGTCGGAGGTCGGCTTGACGGGAACGTCGATTCTCGCGAGGAAGATGCTGGTCCAAGATGTCTCGGTGCGATGCTCGGCGAGAAGCGCGAGCCGCTGGGGCGAATCTTCCGGTGCCTCGACCCACGCATTGAGCACGCTGTCGATCATCCATTGGGCGCGGGCGTTCGCCCGCTCGTCGTCCGACATGCCCTCCATATCCGACAGCTGCTTGTCGAGTGGCGGCAGCGCGTTTTTCGGCAGCCTGGTCGCACCTGTCGGGTCGGCCGCCACGTCAAAGGTGATCTCGAAGCCGTCCGCCAGCCGCGCGGGCACCGTGTAATCCGTGGCGTTGAACGGGCCGGCGGCGAACGCCGGCGTCCGGCCGTGAGCGCACGGCACGTAGCGCAGCCACACGTCGAGCAGCAGATGCTTGGCGCCGGTCGCGCCGACGACGGACGACGTGACCTCGTTACGCCGCTCGAGCTCGACAGCGCTGGCGCCGCTGCCGGCGCGGGCTGCGAGCCAGTCGGCGACCTTCAGACACTGCGTGCGCCGGACCTCGATCAGGCGACCGAGCCGATCCAACGCGAGGCCGGGGGCGACCTTAACCTCGAGCCCCGGGTTGTCGCCGACCTTGCATTCGGCCTTGAGCCCCGCCAGAGTGCCGAAGCCGAGCAGCGCCGCGAGCGCCCGGCCCAGACGGCTGCGGTGGTAGGTCTGCTCGTCTTCGAAGTCCTCCGTATCGAGCAAGACTCCGGCGGCGTAGTGCAGCCTCTCGGGTACGCCGCGCATCGAAAGCATCGAATCGATGTAGCGCTGCTCGCGATCGGCGGCGTCCTGCTGGTCCAGCGTCAGTTGCTGGTCAATTGAGCCCATGGCGCGTCCTTCCGAAATTCATGGATTGCAGGTTTGGTGCGCGACACAGCCCTGCCCCGCACATCAGAGTGGCTGTATGACGGATGCGACATCCCTCCGGGCCTATCATCGAGAGAGGCGCGGTCGACTTCATGCTCGGACACGGTCGATGCTCTATCACGGCGCGCCTCCGCCATCGAATGCGCCGCCACGCGCGTCGAGCGTGCCGAGGCCCTGCAAGCTATCGAGGTAACCCAGGCGCGAGCCATCGACACGTACGGCGCCGGGCGGTTCATGCGCCCGCAAGTAGGTGTCGGCACCGACCAGCGACGCCACCGCCTCGAGAAACGGATATCTCGCGGCGGCCACGCGCACCTTCACGTGTGCCGGCGCATAGCGCTCCGCCAGGCGACGCACCAATCGCTGCTCATCGTCCGCGGCCGCTTCGTGAATCAGCACCGTCACGCGGTACGAGAGGCCGTCGTACAGCGCATGTCGCGCAGCCTCGCGCTCGTCGCGCTGACGGCGCTGCATCGCGTTGCCTGCTTTCGGATCGACCTGCAGATCGCGAAACAGCGCGAGAAACGTCTTCACATGTTCGTCGCCGAGGTACAACGTATCGCCCACGATCGAATTGCCGCTGCGGGCGATGCCGGCGGTCAGCGGGTCGCCATGATCCTCGAGAGTCGCGCCGAGGATCGTGGCCATAGTGCGACGCAGGCGGTAGTCTTCAACGACGACGATACGACCGCGTGTCACGGCTCCGTCCGTGGCGATGTCCAGTGCAAGCTTGAAACCATCGAGCGTGCCGTGCCGCCGCGCGAGTTGCGATGCGTTCGCGATCATCCATCGTGCGCGCCGCGACGGCATGCCGGGTTCGAGTGCGAGCCCGAGCCAGCTCCCAAGCCATGGCAACGCCTCATCGGGCGTCCCGAAGGCATCGGTCAACTGGTATGACTGCGCGACGCGGTCCTCGATGCCGGTGAACAGCCCCTCGAACAAGTCGAGGAAACGTTCCAGGAAGTCGGCACCTGTGGCGCGGCCGGGCATATCGCCCTCGGGACCGAAAGTCTGCTCGCGATATAGCGCCGGCAGGTGACGATCGCGATACGAAACGCGGCCCGCGTATGTGCGTATCGCGACGAGCTCGGGCGACGCATATCCGTCGCCGAACATTTCCACTGTCACCCAGAGGCGGCGTCCGACGAGAGTGCGGACGGTCAGGCCAGCCCGCTGGATCAGTGCGGTGAACAGGCCCGTCTCGTCTCGGCTGCGCGCGCGGCCGAGGAAGCTGCTGCCTTGCGGAACTTCGCTTGCGTCGTCTAACCAAGCCGCATGCGGTACATCTGTCGCCAGCGCCGCGGCGACATCCTCCGGCAGTGCCGCGCGGCTGCCGATCAAGTGCGGGAACCAGTGTGCGCGTGCGCCGGGGGCGCCGGCACGAAAGGCGGGAGGCGTACCGTCATTCGCGGCGAGCCAAACGATCAGCGCGGTGTTGCGAGGCACGCAGGCTTCCACGTACAGTCGGTGCCAGATCGTGGCGAGATCTTCGGTTTCGATCACGCCGGGTGCGGAGCGCACGCGGGCCGGCGGCTCACCCGATGCGCGGCGAGGCGTGTTCGCGAGCACGCCGTACGTTGCGCGTCTCGAACCCGATAGCCGCGCGAGCGGCGCCGGCTCGGCCGGCAACTCGGGGATTGTCGTGCGACGGGGATAGAACAACCGCGCGCCGCCGCTCGCGTCGGCGATCAGCGCGGCAGCCGAGCGGACGAGAGGCGCAGCGACGAGGTCGCGCAACGGGTAATACTCGCCGCTGGGCACGAGCGTCACGCCCGGCGCAACGCCGCGCGCGCGCAGAGCTTGCTGCGCGTTGCCGTCGAGCGCGAACACGAATGCACCTGGATCGCGTTCGGGTTGGGCGGTCCCGTCGTCAGCCAGCACGGTGGCTCGTGTCAGCGCCACTATGTGTTCGTCGTCGAGCCAGCCGAGTGAATATGGCTTGGCCGGCTGCGACGCCGGCATCGGCTCCGACCAGCGTTCGCTGTCGGTCAGCACGCGTAGGCGCGCACCCTTCTCGTCCTGCGAGAGCAGGATTAGCGTGCCCTTCGGGCTGCAGGCAATGTCGAACGCGGTTTCACCGGGCAGCAGCCTGGCCCGCGCAAATTCGCGCACCTTGACCGGCTCGGGGTTCAGATCCTCGGCAGAGAATCGTTCTGCGCTGCGCTCGGTGCGTACGCCAGTCTTCGACAGCGGCTGGCCGTCCACGTGCAACAGGCGCGCCGTGCCGGTATCCAGCACGTATGCCCCGCCGGTCGGATCGGCCGCGAGCCGCCGTGCGGAAAATCCGGCCGGCAACCCGACAGTCACAGGATCGAAGCGGGCACGCGTGTCGAGCAGCACGAGCGCATTGCCCGCGACGTGCACGATGTCGCGTGTGCTCATGGCCAGATCGAACACCGGAGTGACTGCGGCCGGCAGCGCTATCTCTACCGGCGCCGGCGGCGAGCCGCTCAATGGGCGTGCGGCCATCGAGTACAGCTTTCCCGAGCTGCGCGACCACACGAGGCAATGTCCAAACGCATCGCGCAACAGCACGCAGTCCGGCGCGGCAGCCGGATCGACAGCGGTCTCGTCGAGCCGTAAGGACGCCGCGCTGCTCGCAAGACGCGCGCCGACGAGGACATGCCCTTCGGCCTGCTCCACACTGAGAACACGGTGGTCATCGGGTCCGAGGGGCCAGGGGTACAGGCCCCCCGCTTGGAAAGGCGTATTCAACGACAGACCGAAGGCGCGCAAGCCGTTGGCATCCATCAGCACACCTCCGGCACCACCGGGACGTAGACCGCGTTGCCGCCCGCGCCCGAACCGAACGGCACAGTCAGCGAACCGACGGCATCCAGCCCCTCCGTCACCATCAGCGCGGTCAGTTCAGGAAGCTCGAAAGGCTGCAAGGAAAACGTGGTGAGCGCCTTCCCTGCACCGGCCAGCTCCGCAAGCCGTCCGTTTTTTGTCTCGAACAGGCGCACCGGTGAGACACCGGCGACGCCGGGCACCCGCGCCACGACGATCTCGAGTTCACGGTCGGTCAGCGAGCGGCCAATCGGATAGCCGCCGTCGGCCGAACTGTCGACGCGCTGGGCTTCGCTGCTCGGCACGGCTGCCGCAGGCCAGTCGCCTTCGCGTCCGTCGAGACCGATCGGCAGGGGCCACAGATAGCGCCGCAGGGCCAGGCGCACCGCCAGCAACACCTGCTCGCGAGCGAACCCATCCTTGATCTGCACTGCGACCGACACACCGAGCGGTTTGTATGCGCATCCGATCACGTACATTTCCGTGGCGAGCGGGCGGCGCGCGTCGAGGAAGGCATGCACCGATTCGAGCAACGGCCGGTCGGCACGGGGGTATGGCGCAGTGAAATCGGCGGTCGGCTTGTCAGGCCACACCATCACCGACACGACCCCCGGCACGTCGCTCTGGCGCTCCTGCGGTTTGAAGCGCGGCAGCACTTCCACGCGCGCGACCTCGACCCCGGGGGCTCGCTTGGCGAGATCGCGATAGTCCGCTGCGGTCACCGCGCGATCGCGATGGCGGAAATAAGCGGGAATGCGGCGCTCGGCTTCGATCACGGTTTCGTGATCGGTGCCGCCGGAAGTGGGAAGCGCCTGCAGCACTTTCAGCGGCTTGTCGGGTTTGCGCGCATTGCCCGTGACGCGATCGAGCACCGTGTCGACCGCTCCCAGCGAGCCCGGTGGAAGATTTCCCGTGCGACCGCCCCCGACGCGGAGGTCGCGCACGATGACCTGCATGCCCGTCGGCGGCACACGCCCATGTACGCCGTCGCCGAACGTCAGGGTGCCCGCCTCGCCGTCGACGTGCACGACCTGATCGAGCGGGCCAGCCGAGCCCAGATCGTCCACTGCGGCCCAACGACCGCTATCCCCTACTTCGACGGTCAGCGAGCCCGTGTCGACGCCGCCAATGGCGTGCGTGCCCAGATCGTAGGTCTGATCCGAGCCGCCGTCGGATACGCCGAGCACGCGGGCCGGCAGCGCCTCGCGCTGCTCCAGTTCCACTGCATTGATGCCGACCCAGGCGAGCTTCAGACTCGTGATTGTGTAGCTGGGCTGCGGCCGCAGCCGCAACCACGCGACGATGCGCGCCGCATCCTCCGCCACATCGATGCGCGGCGGCGAGTCCGCGCCGACGCCGGCGCTGGGAGAGATACGCACGTCGTTGGAAGGCGCACCGATGCTGTCGGCCGCGGGTAGCGACAGTCGCACGATGCCGTGGCGCGAGAGGTCCTGCGTCGTGTCGAGCAGTTCCTCGAGCACAATCAGGGACGGCGCCCCGTCCTTGTTCCCCGGCGCCCAAGGCGTCGTGATCTCCCACAACACCGGCACACGCGCCCGGTTGCCGAGATTCTCACTCATGGCCGGCACGTCATACCCCAGTGCGACGCCGACGTTGAGCGCGCGAGGACCGCTGTCCTTGTCGCGCTCCAGCGACTTCCTCACTTGGGCCATCACCTTGACGTCCGGCGCCATCAATGCGATCCATAGCGACTTGTCGACTGAGTCTGCGACGAAGTCGACTCCGGCCGCGTTCATCTCGCCGTGCTCGAACACCTCGGTCGTCATGTAGCCGTCCATATTGTCCGGCGCAAGGTGATAGACGTCCGACAGATCGCGCCGCAACTGGTCGAAGACCTTCCGATCGTCATCGGTCAGTTGGCGCTTGATGTATGACCTTGCCGTCAACGGATAGGCCGTTGCGTATTGCAGCGTGGAAAACGGCAGGGGCTTGCCGATCACCGCGCCGGGCGGCACTTCGACGGCCGCGGGATTCTTCTCGTCGTCCACTTGCAGCGAAACGATTCCGCGCGCCGCGATCGCCGCTTCGAGCGGCATGCCAAGCAGCCGCAGAAACGCCAACCGCTGCCGCTCGGGAATCAGATTGGCGCGATAGAGGATCGTGTCGCCAAGCCAGGCGAACAACTCGATCAGCGTGCGCCCCGGATCGCCCACGCGCGGATTCGTCCATTCCGGCGTATGCGCAGGAATGCGCGCCACCAGTTCGGTGACGAGATCCTGATAACTGCGGTCGTCCAGCGCTGGCGGCTTAATTGGCATATCTCGACTCCATCGCCAGCGTCAGACCCACGCGCGCCGGCTGCTGCGTGCGCTTGAGCCGATATGCGATCTCCACGCGAACGGCAGTCGCGTCGCCCGGCACGGTATCGACTGAGATCGTATCGACCGTGATGCGCGGCTCCCAGCGCCCCAGCGATTCGGCGATGACGTCCTGAATACGGCTGCGCGTGGCAATCGTGTTCGGCTCCGTCAGCAGGTTCTCGAGGCCGCCGCCATAGGTCGGGCGCAGCAACTGCTCGCCC
>Ga0335070_10006784_pt1 | contig 13456 bp, 16 predicted proteins | sample Lox_Sample_13_FD_206722 | JGI IMG/M metagenome (GOLD analysis project Ga0335070, IMG submission 206722) | Soil microbial communities from Loxahatchee National Wildlife Refuge, Florida, United States - Lox_Sample_1.3 | ecosystem: Environmental > Terrestrial > Soil > Wetlands | place: USA...
ACGGACGCACTCTTTGCAAAGGTACTGCCCGAGATTCAACATCGTTCCTCCATACCACCGCGGTTGCCTCGAATGCTACAACTCCACAGCGAATCCGCTCATATCGAAGAGGCCTCTCGCGATTTTTACGAGGTTGTCGTAGGGTTCGGCGAAGAGTGTGGCGGACAGCACTGGTGCACGACACACATATTAACGGGCGAGAAGACCTCGAAGGTGCCCAAAGGAGAGAGTGTCCGGCTGAAGCGGAGCACGGTTGGGTACTACCGTCCCTATGCCTGCGCCGCGTACTGCAGTAACGCGAGTATCTCGTGGATCGAGGGTGATTATTTGTATACGATCGAAATCAAGGCTGGAGGAAAGGAAGACCTCGTCGCCGCCGCGAATTCCGCACTCTCGGATTAGGAACCGAGCCTGCATGATCCGCCTGCTGCGTTCTCTGCGTTGATAATTCGGCCTATCCACAAAACCGGTACAAAACCCGAAATTCCACTACTCGGATCAGGGCAAAAGACGGTATAGTTGCTCAGCGGCGTTTCTCTTGCATTGACCATTCCCGATGGCGCGGAATAACGGTCCACTCATTCCGGATGAGGAACTGACGACCCGTCGTGGGTCGCCAGACTCTGCGCCTCCTGACGATTCCTTCGACGCGCGCTTTCGCGATCTCGAAACCGAAGATTCCGCGCCATTTCTGCGCGCCCAGAAGCGCGTACCCGTCCGCCGCGGCACTCTGCCCAAGAAGACTGCCGGCCGCATCAAAGTTGCCGCCGCCATTCTTGGCGCGGTGGTCGTGGTCGGCGCAGCCGCGAACGTGGTGTATGGCTACGGTGCGCACTCGTGGCGGTTCCGCATCGAGTCGGGCGACGACCTCGAAATCGCCGGCACCGAAAACGTCACGCGCCACCAGGTCATGGAAGTCATGGGCGGCGACATCGGAAAGAACATCTTCTTCGTGAGTCTCGAAGATCAGAAGCGCAAGCTGGAAGAGATTCCGTGGGTCGAGTCCGCCGATGTCATGCGGTTGATGCCCAACAAGCTGCGCGTCACCATCCAGGAGCGGACACCGGTGGCGTTCGTGCAGGTCGGGCCCAAGATTGCGCTTATCGATGCGCACGGCGTGGTTATGGACATGCCCGCGAACGGAGCCAAACGCTATTCGTTCCCGGTGATCGTTGGCATGGGTGAGAGCGAGCCGCTCTCCACACGCGCTCCCCGCATGAAGACCTTCATGGAGCTGACGAGAGACCTGGACGCCGATGGCTCGCATTCCTCGCAGGATCTGAGCGAAGTCGATCTCAGCGATCCCGACGACGTGAAGATCACCGTCGCCGATCCGCAGGGCGAACTGCTGGTGCACCTGGGCTCATCGAACTTCGCCGACCGTTTCCGGATCTACAAGACGCATGTGCAGGAGTGGCGGCAGCAGTTCCAGCATCTGGACTCGGTCGATCTGCGTTACGACCGGCAGGTGATCGTCAATCCTGATGCGGCGAAAGAAGATTCCGCGCATCCGCAATCCGCGCCGCCGAAACATCCCGCCGCGATAAAGAAGAGGTAGGGCTCAATGCCTATTTACGAATGAGCTCAGCAGATTTCAAATGGGAACCATGTCTCTCATTCGTGGAGTGTGTCAGTCACAAGGACGCATTCGAGGTGAGAGGCTGACGGATCGACGGAAAGACTCGGTGGAATGGCCAAGCTAGACAGCAATTTATTAACCGCGATCGATGTCGGCAGCGCCAAGACCTGCGCGTTGGTTGCGGAGACGACAGATGCAGGCCTTCGTTATCGCGCCCACGGGTTATGTGAATCGCGCGGCTCGCGTAAAGGCGTCATCATCGATTTGGAGAAAGCAATCACCTCGGTACAACAGGCCGTTGAACGGGCGGAAACCGTTGCTGGAGCACCCATCGAGCGTGCCGTTGTCGGTATCGCCGGTGCTCATATACGCGGCATCACCAGTCAGGGCGGAATCACATTGGGCTCACGGGCGCGGGAAGTTACGCGCGAAGACATTCGCCAATCGGTCGAGCGGGCGAGGGCCATCAACATGCCCCCGGACCGCGAGATCCTACATCTTTTGCCCCAGGAGTTCATTCTGGACGACCAGCCCGGCCTGCGCGAGCCGTCCGGCATGATGGGCAACAAGTTGGAAGTGAAAGTCCACGTCGTCACTGCCTCTTCCAGTGCCACGCAGAATGTCGTCACGGTGCTGAACCGCGCAGGGGTTCAAGTAGACGATCACATCTTTGAAGCCCTCGCGTGCGCCGATGCCGTCCTTCGTCAGGACGAGCGGGAACTCGGCGTGTGCCTGGCTGATATCGGTGCCGGTTCGACCGACCTCATCGTCTTTCATGAAGGCGCGGTGGTGCACACGGGCGTGGTGCCGATCGGCGGCGACCATTTCACCAACGACGTTGCGGTGGGCATGCGCACTCCGCTGGCCGACGCCGAGAAGATCAAACGTATGTTCGGTAACGCTGTGGTCACGCGGATCCCGGAGACGAACGAGATCGAAGTGCCCTCGGTCGGCGACCGCCCGTCACGCCTGATGTCCCAACGGTTGCTGGGCGAGGTTCTCGAACCGCGGGCGAGGGAATTATTCGAGATCATGCGTGACCACCTGCGCCAGGCAGGGACGCTCGACCTGTGCAATGCGGGACTGGTTCTCACCGGTGGCGGATCGCGGCTCAACTCGATATCCGAAATCGCCGAAGACGTGTTGCGCAAGCCGGTGCGGTTGGGAGTCCCGGCATCGTTGACGTCGATGCCGGCGGAATTGGCGGAAAGGGAATATTCCTGCGTCATTGGCATGGCACTCTACGCTTACCGAGCGCGCATGTTGCAGGGTCAGCAGGAACAGGGCTTCGGATCGAAGCTTAAAGGTCTATTCGCGAGGCGCGGTAATTAACGACGAGGTAAACGACATGGAAGAAAAAGACATTCGTATCCAATTCCACGACGACGTCACCAATAACGCGAAGATCAAGGTCATCGGTGTCGGTGGCGGTGGAGGTAACGCCGTCAATCGAATGATCGACGCGCAGGTGGAGGGCGTCGAGTTCATCGTCGCCAACACCGACCTGCAGGCGCTCAAAATGTCGCGTGCGCCGGTGAAATTGCAGATTGGCGTGAAGCTCACGAATGGCCTTGGCGCTGGCGCGAATCCTGAAGTCGGACGCAAGGCCGCGCTCGAGGATGCCGATAAGATCATCGAAGCCCTCGAAGGCGCAGACATGGTGTTCGTCACCACCGGCCTCGGTGGTGGCACCGGTACCGGCGCAGCCCCGATTATCGCCTCCCTGGCCAGCGAAATGGGCGCGCTTACGGTTTCCGTTGTAACGAAGCCGTTTGCCTTTGAGGGACGCCGCCGCCTGCAACAGGCTGAGCGCGGACTGCAGGAATTGCTCGATTGCGTTGATACGCTCATCGTCATTCCCAACGAAAAGCTGCTGGCCGTGGCCCGCGATGCCGGATTCTTCCAGTCCTTCCAGGTCGCCGACGACATCCTGCGCCAGGCGGTGCAAGGAATTTCTGACATCATCACCATTCCCGGTATCATCAACCGTGACTTTGCCGACGTGAAGGCGATCATGGCTGGAATGGGTTATGCCGTGATGGGCACTGCGACTGCCAAAGGCGAAAACCGCGCCGTGGAAGCCGCGCAGCGCGCAATTGCGTCACCCTTGCTCGAAGCCGGAGCGATCGACGGTGCGCGCGGCATTCTCATCAACATCACCGGATCGGCAAACCTTCGCCTCGCCGAAGTCAATGAGGCTTCGACGATCATCCAGAGTGCCGCCCACGAAGACGCAAATATTATCTTTGGCGCCGTGCTCGACGACAAGATGAAGGACGAAGTGAAGATCACGGTGATCGCGACCGGATTTAAGGAACAGTACACAAAGCGCGACAAGAGTTCGGCGCACGCGGCGATCTCTCACGCCCGTGCAGCTGCGGTGCACAATCATCCGGCGCCGCACATCAATCTTCCGCCGGCAGTTGCGACCGCGCGCGATCCCGAGCCCGAACCGGAGCCGGAGCACATCACGCCTCCGCCGCCGATTCCCGAACGCCAGGCCGCGCCACAGCGCGAATCTACCTCCATCGACCAGGTGACCTCAAGCGTGAAAGGAACCTACGAGCAGGACGATTTGGATGTTCCGGCGTTCTTAAGGAAGCGAGGACAATAAGTCCATCAATTTCAGTCTATCGTTTCGCAGCGAACCCGGATCCTGACGAACTGAGATATTGCCAAACTGGGTTACTGATTTTTGAGATGTTCCGCTCGCACATCTTCCGCCGTGAAGATGCTGTAGAACGGCGCTGGTGCTGCCGCTTTCTCTACGTTCGGCCTGCCTTTTGCTTCTTCGCGCTCGACCAAGCAGAGCACGCCGACCACATCGAATCCAAACTCGCGCGCCGCTTCGATCGCCTGAACGGTCGATGATCCTGTCGTGCACACATCATCGACGATGACCACCTTCGCGCCCTTTTCCCGGAAGCCCTCGATCCGCTGCCCGGTTCCGTGTGCCTTTTCTGCTTTGCGCACCAGGAACCCGTGAATGAGATGGTAGTCGGCCGCTCCCGGCGTAACGTTCGAGTTTCTGCGTCTCTCCTGCGTCTGTTGCGCACTGAGCATGGCGGCGGCAACAACGATGGGATCGGCCCCCATGGTCAGTCCGCCGATCGCCTGCGGCTCCCAGCCATGCCGAAAAATCTCGTCTAGAAACACGCGTCCGGTGAGCCTCGCTCCTTCGGCGTCGAGAGTGGTGGTCCGGCAGTCAATGTAGTAGTCGCTGGTGCCGCCGGAAGAGAGTTGGAATTGGCCTAGCTTGAAAGATTTTTGCGCGAGCAGCGTCAGTAGTTCCTGGCGCGAAGTCGTTGGCATACCTCTGTCCCAATTAAGAAATAACTTGCGGCTTAGTGTATCAGCCCGAGTTTGTCGAAGTTGTGGAAATGCCCAGTTTGAAAGAACAGCTCAGCAAATAGCGTGAAGTTATAGGCGGAGTGAATCAGCAAGCCAGGAATTACCGAGTTAGTGCGAACGCGAGCTACCGTCAAAATCGATCCTACCAGAAACAACAACAGCAGCGGGGCCCAGGCATCCGCCAATTGCGACGCATGCACCAGCGCAAACAGTGCAGCGGTAATGACGACGGACCAATTTACTCCGAGAGGTCGCGCCAAGGCCGGATACAGAAATCCACGGAAGAACAGTTCTTCCATCAGTGGCGCCACCGTTACCCCAAAAATCGCGAGCAGCCACGTCCCAAGGTTGTCGGCAAAGTATTTCTCGATGGGCAGCTCTTTGGGAATTGGCAGCAGCGACGTCGCCAACCCGACGCCGAACGCCAGCAATATTCCCATGATCGGATACTTCAGCGCTCCGCTCACAGGTTTCCATCCGACTGTCCGCCAGAAAGGCAGATGGCGAGAGCGAACAATCATCGCCATGAACATTAGAGTGATCACGTACGCAAAGAACTCGACTGGAACCGCCAGTTTAGGATTCCGCGCCAGGTCGCTCATGGGCACGTGATAAAAATGTCTGGCCAATATCACGCCGATCAACCCCAGTACCGTAATCGAGCCGAAGGCCACCAGCGCAATTGCAACTACGTCCCACAACGACCACGGCGGGTTTTCCGCCGGCACCCGTAACGGCGGTGGTATCACGAAGGGCGATGCAATACTTTCGGGAGAGAGTTTCTCTAGGGGAGGGCTGTCCGCTTCGTTGGGAAGCACCGGGCCCTCCGGCAGGCGCTCACCTTCGTCGTCGTCGGGTCCCGGCACTAGAAACCCTCCATGATGTTCGAGACCAGGCTCTGCGCCAGGTCCCGCGACAAGCGGTCCAGCGCCGGTGTCTCTTCATTGAAGAACGTCGAGAGGTTCGACGAGATTTCGTACTCTTCGTGGAAGGTGTAATTGGGATTCGAAAACAGCACTCTCCCGTCCTTATTCACCAGCGAAACCCGCATGGTGACCGTCACCAGCGAGCTCGTAGCGCGGCCACTAGTGGAATCGTAAGTCAGGGGCGCGGAAGCGGCCAGAGTGATGTCACCATGCAATGTAGCGTCGGCATCATCACTCTTTTGATTGAGGATTTTAAACTGCGTACGCGTGGTTAACTCCTGTACCACCGCACTCGTCAACCTCTGTTCGATGCGATACGTGTGGGTCTGGTTGACGAATGTGGGGACCGCCAGCACATGGATCTGTGTCGGCAACGTGTTCACTTTGCCGGCGGTGTGGTACCCGCATCCCGTGCACAGGAACAACACGAGCAGCAAACACGCCGCCATCCGGCTCATTGCACCTGGCCCCGCGGGCGGCTCGCGACCAGTTGCTCGGCACTCCCGACAGCATTCAGCCCCATCACCCGAAGGTTGTCGGCGGCAGCCCAGATCCAAACCCCATTCTTGTGCTCCAGATCAGGCCGCAGTTGCACCAGGATAGCCTCCTGCCCGGCCGCTCCGACGTTGTTGGGCGCCTCTTCTTCCGGCGGATGCACAATCTCCAGGTGCTCCCCCGCGAGCGTCTTGGCTACGTCACCGAGCGAGACCTCCTCCGCGAATTCCACATAGAGCGCGAATGCATGCCCGTGAAAAACCGAAGCCTGCAGCAGCATCAACGCCGGTACAGGCACTTCGCCGCGCACCACTGCCTTGAAGTGATCGACAATCCGTTTTTCCGTGTTTGCCAATGTAGGCTGTGCGTTCGCGCCATACGCGGAAAGAAGATTGAATGCGATTTGCGCGTCATACACATCCTTCGGCAGCGACTGGAACGAAAGGATGTTTACGGTCTGCTGATGCAATTCGTCCAGCCCTTTGCGTCCGCGCTCAGAGGCAGGCTCAAAAATCGTACTCACAGCCGACTTCGGCGTACCCAGCTTCTTCAGCCGCAATATCAGCACCGCCAGCACTACTGCTGCCGGATGCGCGACGACCACCGGTCCGGGTTGCAAGTCCATGGGCGCTAATTCGCCCAACTCGCGATCGATCCAGGGTGCGCGCACACTCGCGCCTTTCTCATTCTCCAGACCGTACGAGAGATCGACCACCGCGCTGCCTGCGCGGGTCGCCAGATGCCAATTCTGTTTGGTAAAGTTTGCGTCTGAAGCGAAGAAGACCACGTCGGAGCCTTCGAAGTTGTCGGCAGCCACGCGCTGCACAAATGTCATTTCTTCGCCGACCGATTCCAGCTGTCCTGTCGTCTCTTCGTCATCGAGCAGGCGAACTTCTGCCGCGGCCAGTGGGCCGTCGGGGATGATCTCGGTCAACTCCTTGCCTTTGAGTGTGCTCGATCCGACGATGGCAAAGCGCAGTCCAGCTCCGCCGGGACCCAGGTTAGTTCGCGAACTCATCTTTTAGGATGCCTCCGTAACACCAGCACCGTCAGGATGCTCGCTTGTTCCGCGCCGCCGCCGGAACAAGAACCCCATTCCCATAATCAACCCTGACAACATATAGCCGATAGCAATGATGAACAAGCTGATCTGCGACGCAAAAACAATACAGCAGACGATTGCAGCAAGTACTACGATAAGCCGGAAAGGATGCGGCGTTCGGAAATCGATGTCCTTGAAGCTGTAATAACGCCAGGTGCTTACCATCAGGATGGCTGCGAAGAACACCAGCACCCCCCAGCCGATGGCCATCCACCAGGCGGTGATCGGATCGCCGCCAAAGAAGTGGACTACTGCCGCGATTACACCGGCGCCCGCGGGAATGGCCATCCCCACGAAGTACTTCTTCCCCGGCCGGCCCGGGTTCCAAGGCTTGGGATTCGCCTGGATGTTGAATCGCGCCAGCCGGCTCGCACCCGCTACCAGGAAAATGAACGTGGTCAGCGCGCCAAACTGCACCACACGATTTACCAGCAGATGTCCGTTTAAGGTTCCGATCTCGCGGAATCCCCACACCCAGGCGAGAATTGCCGGCGCTACCCCAAACGTGATTACGTCGGCAAGTGAGTCGAGTTCACGCCCGAAATCACTGGTGGTATTTGTCAGGCGGGCGATTTTTCCATCGAGCCCGTCGAACAGAATCGCGAACCCAATTGCCTTGGCGGCATTGTCGTAGTGCCAGGGCGCAAGCGCCGAACCATTAAAGCTCTGCCACATGGCGTAATAACCGAACGCCATATTCAAGGCCGTAAAGAGCGAGGGGAGAACGTAGATGCTCCGCCGGAAACGGCGTCCTTGAGGCTTATCGGTTTCGCGTCGCAGTGGATGCGGGAGGCTCATGCGCTCTCCCCGCTGGAAACCCTGGGCGATTGCAGGTTCGTTACAGTTACGGGTTCAATAGCCAGTACACTGGAGCCGCCCGCTACCTTGTCTCCGACCTTCACCTTAACCGCCGCGTCGCTGGCGAAGATCACATCACAGCGCGACCCGAACTTGATCAGGCCGATGCGCTGTCCGCGTACCACCCTGTCGCCCACGCGGTGGTTGAAGACGATCCGTCGCGCCAGCAGCCCGGCAATCTGCTTGAAGATCACCGTCTGCCCGCCGCCTTCCACTTCGACGATATTCTGCTCGTTATCTTCCGCCGAAGCTTCGCCCATGGCGTTATGAAACTTTCCTTTTCGGTATTCCACATGGCGGACCACGCCTGAGATTGGCGAACGATTCACGTGCACGTTAAAGACATTCAGAAAAATACTGATGCGTGTCCGTGGCTTCCCGTCCACCAGCACTTCACCAAGGTGAGTCACCTGGCCGTCCGCGGGCGAAACAATGGCTCCGGGCGCGTCTGGAATAACCCGCTCCGGATCGCGGAAAAACCACAGAAAGAACGCCCCCAGCAGCAACGGCAAAATTGCCAGCGCAGGAAAGGTGAAGTATCCGACGAGAACGGCAACAACCAGCGCCGCCAGACCGTAGTAGTAGCCGTCGCGAACCATGGGATCCGTACCCGATTATATAGGGTGAGAGTTAAGGAGCAGACACACCAATGGCGGGGAGTTTCAGGAGTTACTTAGGTTGGTACCGGTTGGGAGCAAACCAGACGGCAAAGATACCCGTGACAGCGGCCATACCTTTGCCGTCAAGATCGCCTAGGGTGCCAGGTATCTACGCGACGTGGCCGCGCTGGTACTGCATAACAATGCGTTCCATCTCGTCCTTTAGACGCAGCTTCAGCTTCTTCAGCCGAACTTCTTCTAATTTTTCGTCTTCGGAGAGATACCGCTTTTGGATCAGGCTTTCGAGGCGTTGGGAGTATTGTTGGTGTTCCGTAGCCAGGCGGCGAAATTCATCGCTCCTGGCTATTAGTTCTTCGCGAACGGGAGAAGCCATTCAGGCCTACCTCCTAGCCAATTCGGCAGAACATTACGCTAGCACCACTTTAATCGCTCTTCAACAATTTTCGAGTGACTTTGGAATGCACAAAAACCGGTACAGAATTGCGTCTTCCACCGGGCCAGAATAGTAGCCCGGTCTGCGTCCGTACTGTTGAAAACCGCATCGCTCGTAGAGACGTTTCGCAGCAGCGTTAGACTCGCGCACCTCGAGAAAAATGAATTTTCCGTTACGATTTGCAGCTTCGTGAATCAGCCTCTGTAACATTTGTTTGGCAAAGCCCCACCCCCGATGCACGGGAGCGACGACGATGTTCTCGAGCTCCCATTCGCCAACGGTGTCATGAGCGACGAGGAAACCGATAACCTCGGAGTTGCTTTCCGCCACCAGCAGGACTCGTTTCGATTGGAAGATTTGCTCGTAATCAACTGCTCGCCAGTGCGCGGCTGTTCGGGATGCGTTCGCAATTTCGATGATCTGTGGCAGATCGGCCGGGCTGCCGCTTCGAACGGTGGCGTTCATGGCATTAGTTTCGGCAACGAGAACAGCTCTGCGTCCGACGCGCGAATGTAGTTTGCTTCGAGTACTTCCGCCGGGGTCGTTTGTCCGCGAACGATCTTTCCGTACCCAATTCGCGCAAACATGTCAGCCTGCGGGGCGATGATCGCGCAGATTTTCAAGCCGTGTGCGGCTGCGGCATCCAGAACCGTCTGATCAGGAGAAAACATACCGCAATGGTTGTATTCAACCCCTCTTTTGGCTTGAGTGGGGTCTTTACCAAGCCATCCTTCCAGACTTACCAGAGATTCTTCATCGCTGACTGTATTGGACTCCACGTCAAACTCGTACTCCCCGACGAAAGCCTGCTTTCGACCAGCATCCATTGCGACCGTAACTCGCCCATTACGGGTCGCCATCCGCGCCGCCGCTTCCAATACCGATACCGCCGCAATCGGCTTATGCAGCACTTCGCTCAACGCCTTTACCGTCGAGAGTCCAACCCGCAGTCCAGTGAACGATCCCGGCCCGGAAGCCACGACGTAAGCATCGATGTCCGTTTTTTTCAGATTCTGCCTGGCCAGCGCATCCTGCAACTCGGGAATGATCTGCGCCGAATACATCCGTCCCGCCAGCGGCACCAGTTCCAGCACGTCGAATCGGCTCTGGTCCACCCGTACCAGTGCCAGGCTTCCGTTTTTCCCCGAGGTATCCACCGCCAGCAGCAGCATCACACGCCCTCGGGCTGCTCCTGCACCAATTCCAGCAGCACTCCACCGGTCGATTGAGGATGCACAAATACATAAAGGTGCCCACCGGCACCGATCCGTATATCTTCGTTGACCAGCCTCGCCCCGCTCTCCTTCAGCCTCTCGACCGCTTCCTCGAGATTGTCAACGTGCAGCGCGACGTGATGCAGTCCTTCGCCGCGTTTGGCAATGAACTTTGCGATCGCCGAATCTTCTGATGTGGCCTCCAGCAGCTCGATCCGGCTCTCGCCCACGGGCACCATCGCTACCTTTACCTTTTCGGTTTCGACGGACTCTTCTCCGTGAATCTCCATGCCAAGGTTCTCGTAAAACTTGCGAGCCTGCGCCAGGGACTTAACCGCGATACCAAGATGATCGATGCTGTACGACATAAAGTTCCTCTGTGTTCTCTTCTGTGTGCGGATGACCCACCCTCTAGCCTTCTCTTGGCGCAGGGGTGGCGGAAGCCACAATCTCTTCCACCAGCGAATACGGATCCCGTTTATGTTCCGCGATCTCTTCCGCGTATTTCTCCAGCTGCCCGTCCTGCTCTTTCATGACGCGTTCGAACAATGTGTCGCGGAGCATTTCCACAAGCCGGTCCCGCCAGTTCTGCAGCTTCTTCTGTCGTCCCACTTCGCTCTTCGCCAAGAACTCCTGGTACTGACCAATCGCTGCTGCCAATTCCGGAACGCCCGTCCCGTCGTTGGCCACCGTCTTCACCACCGGAGGCACCCATGCATCGTGCCGCACCGACAGCGATTGCATCGCGCGAATCTCGCGTTCCACGCGCTCGGCTCCGTCGCGGTCGCTCTTGTTGATCGTGAACACGTCGGCGATCTCCATGATCCCCGCCTTGATCGTCTGCACGTCGTCACCCATGCCCGGCACCAGGATCACCACGGTGACCTCCGCCAGGCGCACGATGTCGATTTCGTCCTGTCCGACACCGACCGTCTCGATCAGGATCACGTCGCGCCCGCTGGCGTCCAGTACAGACGTAACGTCAGCGGTAGTACGCGCCAGCCCGCCCAGCGACCCGCGCGTCGCCATCGATCGAATGTAAATCCCTGGATCAGCGTAGTGCGATCCCATCCGGATCCGGTCGCCCAGAATCGCACCGCCCGTGTAGGGGCTGGTCGGATCGACGGCAACAATTCCCACCGTTTTGCCCTGCTTGCGATACTCGCGTGCCAGTTGATCGACCAGTGTGCTCTTACCTGCGCCCGGCGACCCGGTCAGCCCAATCACCTGTGCCCGCCCGGTATGGGGAAACAGCGTCTTCAGCAGCTCAGCCGATTCCGGCGTGCGATTCTCGACCGCGGTAATGGCGCGAGCCAGAGCCCGCGGATTTCCCGCACGCAGCTGTTCGACTACAGATTGGACGGAATTGGCCACCGAACTCGCTAGTTTAGCAAAGCGTCGAGTTGGGCTCGCTCCTCAGAATTCGAAGAAGGTTCCCGGTGCGGAGTTGGCGGAAGCGGGGTCGCTGAGCAATCCGGCAATGCCGCGCAATTCTTGCCATGCCGCCTGATTGAGAGCCGGATCGGAACCCACCAGGTCGCGGAGCATGTTCCAGGCGGCAAGGTTCAAAGCGCCTTCGGGCGGAGGTCCCATCGCCAGCGAGACAGAACACTGCGGGCAGAAACAGACTCGTTGCGCCACCGATTTCAAACGCGGGCGAATGCCGACAGTCTGCGCAAACATGTAAACCGCAACCGATTTCGTCCCTTGCAGGTCCCGCTTGCAGCGAATGCAGTAAAGGTTTTCCACGATGCCATCCCGCTCAACTCGGTGACAATGACTATGTCCCGAACCTGGCCTGAAAGCTAGTGAGTATGCGGATTCCGGCACGGGTTGCGCGGAACCAGAACCAAACTGTGCTCTAGGCAAAGGCATCGCGGTTCACGCAATCTAGCTGTATGGGTGCGGGATCTCCTTTGCGGATCAAGAAGACTGCGCTGGCTCAAACCGTGCCGAACTTCGTTCGACTTTCGCATCTGCGAAGGCTGAAGGGCACGGAACAAGTTGCCGCCGTCTGCTTTCGCGTGCGGAAAGGCCAGATCGAGTTCCTGCTCGTCGAAACCGACGGCGGACGCTGGACATTTCCCAAGGGCAGCGTGGAGTCGGGGTTGACTGACGCTCAGTCGGCTGCGCTCGAAGCTTACGAAGAAGCTGGCGTCCACGGGCGAATCGAGGAAGCGGCGTTCGCCCGCTACATTCGACGCAAAAATGCCGGCGTCGTTCGCCCCACCGTTGAGGTCGTCGTCAATGCGCATCTCTGCGAAGTCTCTCGTCTCGAAGAGCCGCAGGAACTGGACCGTAATCCAACCTGGTGTAGCGCCGAAAAAGCCAAGCGGCGATTGCGCGAGCGCCGCATCGAAGCCGACGGTGCCGAACACTGCCGCGTTGTCGATTTGGCCGTCAGCCGAATCCAACGCTGGCATATGGGCGTCACGCGCCCGGAATAGGTCGTTTCGCGTTACACTACGACGCCGACCCGATGCGCGCAAGAATCATTCTCGTAGCCATTCTCCTCTCGACTTCTGTTTCCGCCCAAATCAAATACTTCTCCAACTGGCCTGAAGGCGCCGATCCCGCAACCGTCGCCACCCAACTCGCTGAGCATTTTGTCGCCAGTCCGCATCAGGGTACGCCCATCACTTACCAGGAGGTCTGCGCCTGGCACGGTGCGCTCGGTGTCGCCGCCGCGACCAAAAATTCCGCCTTGCGCGAACAACTCGAAGCTCGCCTGCGCACCGCCATGTTGCCCGAGAACACCGCACTCATCCCCGAGAAGGAACATGTCGATTTCGAGGTCTTCGGCGCCATTCCTCTCGAAATCTCTTCACTCACGCACGACTCCGCTCTCCAGCAATTCGGCTTGAAGTTCGCTGACCGG
>Ga0335070_10006786_pt1 | contig 13450 bp, 13 predicted proteins | sample Lox_Sample_13_FD_206722 | JGI IMG/M metagenome (GOLD analysis project Ga0335070, IMG submission 206722) | Soil microbial communities from Loxahatchee National Wildlife Refuge, Florida, United States - Lox_Sample_1.3 | ecosystem: Environmental > Terrestrial > Soil > Wetlands | place: USA...
CGTTCTACCCGCTGACGCCGCTGCTCTTCATCGCGAGCGGCCTGTTCATGCTCGGCGCGAGCGTGCGCTACGCCGGTGGTCTGACGGCAGTCGGATTGCTGGCGGTCGCGCTGGGCGCGCCGCTCTACGCGCTCTCACGCTCACGCGCCGCGACGACGAGTGCGCGCCGAGCGGATCGCCAGCCAGGCGCATCACCGTCCTCGAAGGAAGGCGGCGAGCCGGGCTAGGGGCGAGCAACGTCGGCGGCGGGAGCCGGACCTCGCGGTGCGCGATCCACGGCGTCGACGAGCGCACCGACGCGGGCGATCGCGTCGGGCAGATGTGACCCACCTCGACGGCGGCGAGGGGAACCAGGCGAGATCGCTCTCGACCCCGAGCGCGCGCCAGCGGCGCTTCACCAGCACGACGGGCACTCGCGAAGGCGCCGGGAAGAGCTCGTCGAGCGTGCGCGACGCGTACGCTGCGAGATCGGCGGCGGTGTTCTCGGCCGGGGGGCGGCGAGTCGATGCACGATGGTTCTTCGCCCTCGCCGCGAGACACGACGGCCGCTCGGGCCGGTCCAGTCGCCGCGCAGGATCGGGGCGGGTGCGGTAGTGTCGCGACGAGCTCGCGCTTCCAGCTTCTAGACCAGGAGATCGGGATGTCGGCGCGGTTCGTCTACGACCCTTCGCGGCCGGACTTCCAGGAGCACGCCCACGCGATCTACCGAACGCTGCGCATGGCGCATCCCGTCTATCACAATTCCGAGGCGGGCTTCTGGGCGCTCTCGCGGTTCGAGGACGTGCGCGCGGCGGCCGCTGATCCCGCGACATTCTCGTCGGAGGGAACCGACACCAGCCAGGGTCTCCTCCCGATGATCCAGGCGCTCGATCCCCCGCGGCACGACGCCCTGCGCCAGCTCGTCTCGAAGGCGTTCACCGCGCGGCGGATGGCCGACATGGAGCCCGAGATCCGACGCATCGCGCGAGAGCTGATCGACGGCTTCGCGGCGAAGGGCGAGACGGACCTGCTGGCGGCGTTCGCCCGGCACCTGCCGAGCCGCGTGATCGGCGCGATGCTCGGTGTGCCGCACGAGCGCCGCGAACGCTTCCTCGAGTGGACCGAGGCGATGGTCGAGGCGCAACCCGGCCGGAGCAACGCAGAGGCGATCCGCCATCCCGCCCGCCGCATCTACGAAGAGTTCGCCCGACTGCTCGGCGAGCGCCGCGCCGAGCGACACGACGACCTGATCAGCGCGCTGCTCGACGCCGAGATCGACGGACAGAGGCTGGGCGAGGACGAGCTGCTGGGATTCTGCTTCGTGTTGATCGTCGCAGGCAACGACACGACCACCAACCTGATCGCGAACGGCGCAGTCCTCCTCGCCGATCACCCCGACCAACGGAAGCTGCTCGCCGACGATCCCGGCCGCATTCCCGCCGCGGTGGAGGAGATGGTCCGCTTCGAGCCGCCCGCACAGGCTCTTCCGCGCGTCGTCCGCCGGGAGGTCGCCCTGCACGGCGCGACGATCCCGGAAGGAGCGCTGGTGCGCCTCGTCTGGGCGTCGGCGAACCGCGACGAGCGCGAGTTTCCGGACCCGGACCGCTTCGACGTGACCCGCTCGGCGCCGCGTCACCTCGGCTTCGGACACGGCGTCCACTTCTGTCTGGGCGCGCACCTGGCGCGGCTCGAGGCGCGCGTCGCGTTCGAGGAGCTGCTTGCTCGGATCCCCGATTACGAGCTCGCAGAGCGCCCGGGCTGGCTCACGTCGATCTGGGCGCGGGCGCACGACGCGGTGCGGGTGCGCTACCAGCCCGCGTGACCGCTTCCGGCCGGCGCGGTACCGTCGGGCAGCATGAGTTCCAACCGGGAAACCGTCCGCGCCTTCCTCGCGGCGTTCAACGCGAATGCCCTCGAGAAGATCATGGCGTTCTTCGCCGAGGATGCCGTCTACCACAACATCCCCGTCCAGCCGGTGAAGGGCACGACGGCAATCCGGGCGGTGCTCCAGAGTTTCATGGGCATGGCGAGCGAGGTGGACTGGGTCGTGCACCACCTCGCGGAGACTCCGGATGGGGTCGTCCTCACGGAGCGCACCGATCGCTTCCTGGTGCGCGACAAGTGGATCGAGCTGCCCGTGATGGGCGCCTTCGTGGTCCGGGGAGGGCGCATCGCGGAGTGGCGCGACTACTTCGACATGAAGCAGTTCCGCGACCAGCTTTCCGGCTGACGAGGCCGAGTGCGGGTGCGCCAGCCTGCGGTGGTTCCTGCTGCGCGCGATCGCGAGGAAGCAGCGATGAAGGCGCGAGGGAGGGCTCTGGTGACGATCGCTCTCCTGGCCGCGAGCACTTCCGCTGCTGCCGTCGAGATCGACGGCTGGGACAAAACGCGGTGGGGGATGACGCCGGAAGAGGTTATTGCCGTGCTTCCGGGCACTGGAATCCATCGCATCTCAGAGCCGAAGATCGCGACGCCTCGGCCCGGCGAGGCCCTGCTCCGGATTGATGACCTCGACGTCGCGGGACACAAGCTTGCCGTTCGGTTTCTCTTCACTTGGGGGACTCACCGACTGAACATCGTGAATCTCACGCTCGAGAGAGAGGCCAATCCTCTAGTCGTCGAGGGGGCTTTTCGCGATCTGAAGAAGGCGCTCGTCGAAAAGTACGGCCCAGCGACCTATCGACACGAGGACCGGAACGAGGCAGCCACGAGCGATCAGGTCTCCTGGCGACTCGGAAAGACGAGCGTCGAGCTATCGCTTCTGCGGTTCGAAGGCTCTTCCGAGAGCCTGGCTCTTCACTACGAGCCGAGGGAGCCACTAGAGGAAGCCCGGTGAGGCGTCCTGTCCGCCGGCTGGGACACCCTGGCGGGGCTTGGGACGCACGAGCGTCCGACGCCGCTTGGTGAAATCGGTATGGCCCTTGCAGCACCTGCGGCAATCGGGGATGAACTGGCGGCCCTGGGTGCGAAGGAGCCCAGGTCGCCGCGCGAGGGAAACCAGAGCCGTGGGCATGTCCGAGGACCGGGACCGGATGGTCGATCTACAGCTCGCCGGCCGCGGCGTCGCGGATGCGCGTCTCCTGAAGGCGTTCCGGGCCGTCCCACGTCACGAGTTCGTCCCGGAAGACCTGCTCGAGTTCGCCTACGAGGATGCGCCGCTTCCGATCGGGAGCGAGCAAACGATCTCGCAGCCCTACATCGTCGCGATGACGATCGATGCGCTCGGTCTGCGGGGCGGCGAGCGGGTGCTGGAGATCGGCACGGGCTCCGGCTACGCGGCAGCCCTCCTGAGCCGTCTCGCGAGCGAGGTATTCACGGTCGAGCGACTGCCGTCGCTGGCCGAGAGCGCGCGCGAGCGCCTGGCGCGGCTCGGATTCCACAACGTCCACGTCCTCTGCGGAGATGGGACGCTCGGCTGGTCCGAGCACGCCCCCTACGATGCCATCGCCGTGGCTGCAGGAGGGCCGGAGGTCCCCCAGGCCCTGCTCGACCAGCTCGCGCCCCGCGGTCGGCTGGTCATGCCGGTCGGGTCGGATGCGACCTCCCAGATTCTCATGCGCGTGACCCGGCGCGATGGGAACCGCTTCGACAGCGAGCCTCTCGAAGAGGTGCGCTTCGTTCCCCTGATCGGCGAGCAGGGCTGGCCCGAGGCGGGCCCGCGCATCGCGCCGGCGCCGGGTCGATCGCGGGAGGATGCGGCGCTCGCAAAGCTCATCCGCGAGAGCGCCGAGCCGCTGGCCGACTTGGAAGCGACCTCGCTCGACCGGCTGATCGAGCGCATCGGCGATGCTCGGCTCGTCCTGCTGGGGGAGGCGACTCACGGCACCAGCGAGTTCTATCGCATGCGCGCGCGCGTCTCGCGCGAGCTGATCGAGCGCTTCGGCTTCGACTTCGTCGCGGTGGAGGCGGACTGGCCCGATGCGATGCGCATCCACCGCTACGTCGTCGACGAGCCCGTGCGCTCACGAGTGGACTTCGCGCCCTTCTCTCGCTTCCCCACGTGGATGTGGCGCAACGAAGAGATCGAGGATTTCGTCGACTGGCTGCGCGCTCACAACCTGGAGCAGCGCGAACGGGTGCGGCGAGCGGGGTTCTACGGGCTCGACCTTTACAGCCTCTTTACCTCCATCGCTCTCGTGCTCGACTATCTCGACCGGGTCGATCCCGATGCTGCACGCGTCGCGCGCGCGCGCTATGGGACGCTCACGCCGTGGCAGAAGGATCCAGCCGCCTACGGTCAGGCGGTACTGGCCGGTCGCTACGCGAGTTCCGAGTCCGCCGTCGTGGCGATGCTCGGCGAGATGCTCGAGCGTCGTCTCGACTACGCACGGCGGGACGGCGAGGCGTTCTTCGACGCGACCCAGAACGCACGCGTCGTGGCCAACGCCGAGCGCTACTACCGCGCCATGTACTACGGCGCCGCGGCCTCGTGGAATCTCCGTGACACGCACATGTTCGACACGCTTTCGGCGTTGCTCGCCTTCCACGGTCCCAACTCTCGTGGAATCGTCTGGGAGCACAATTCGCACATCGGCAACGCGCGGGCGACGGAGATGAGCGCGCGCGGCGAGCTCAACGTAGGGCAACTGTGTCGCACGACCTTCGGCAGGGGCGTGTACGCGATCGGCTTCGGCACCGATCGCGGTACGGTGGCGGCCGCCTCCAACTGGGACGCGCCGATGCAGCGGATGCGCGTCCGCCCGGCCCACCCCGGGAGCTACGAGCGACTCTGCCACGACTCCGATCTTCCCGCGTTCATGCTCCACCTGCGCGAGCCCCGGCGCCGCGAGCTTCGCGACGAGCTCCTGTCGCCTCGACTCGAGCGCGCCATCGGCGTCGTCTACCGACCGGAGACCGAGCTTGAGAGTCACTACTTCCACGCCAGCCTGCCGCTCCAGTTCGACGAGTTCGTCTGGTTCGACGAAACCCGCGCCGTGGAGCCGCTCCGCATCGAGCCGGCGCCGAGGGCCGCGCTCCCGGAGACGCATCCCTTCGGGCTGTGAGGCGTCCCGATCCGCTCGGGATCAGTCCACGGGACACGGCACCAGATAGCTCTCGGGGAGGAGGCTCGTCGCGAGCATCACTTCGTTGATGTCGAGATGCTCGGACCACGTCGCCCCGCTTCGATTCTCGGGAGCGAGCCAGAACGACGCGATCGCCGGGCCCAGCGCGGTGTATGGTGCCAGGGCCCCGAGGACGGAGCGCCACGCGGGCTCCGCGGCGTCGCGGCGCTGCGTCCTCGGAGCCTCCCGGATCCTTTCGATCGCAGCCAGACCGATCGCGAGGCCGAGCTCCCGGAAGGCGAGGCGCCGGGAGGCAGGCTGCTGCCAGTCGCTGCGGCGCGCGTAGCGCGCGACGCCGTCGAGCGCTGCTCCCAGCAGCCGCTCGAGAAGCCTCCCTCCGGTAGGATCGAGGATGCGCGCAAGGCGACAGGCGTCCGCGAGCAGACCGCCGAGACCGAGCGGATCCGACGTCCGCAGATCGGTCTGCTCGACCAGGCGCGCGAAGTCCGCGGCGGCGCGCTCGAGGCTGGGCCCGACCGATTCGCCGGGGAGCCGGGACGCCGTGGCCTCGAGCTGGATGCAGGTGATGAAGCCATCGATCGGATCGTGCTGTCCCGTCGAAGCAACCAGCGGGCGCGAGAGATCCGTGCTCATCTTCCACGGCATGCCGCGGCGACTCGCCGGGCCGTGGACGAATGCGGCGTGGGCGGCGGCGGCGAGTTCGCGCGCCCAGAGGTTGTAGCGGGACTCGCGTGTGGATCTCGCGACCTGGTCGAGGGCGTGCATCCACCTCGTGAGATAGTGGAAGTACTGGCCGTCCCGGTCCCACTCGAGCCGCTCGTCGAACGGCTCGTTCGGGGCCCGTTCCGGTCGAGGCTTTCCGATGCGCAGGCCGCCGCGAGTCGGGTGGCGCTCGCCATCCGACTCGGCGAGCCCGCTGATCCAGCCGATCCGCGAGTCGTCGGGCCGATGGCGTCCGAGCACGTGATGAACCTGGTCGACGAGGTGAAGGGCGAGATCGATATGGCGCTTCTCACCCGTCGAGCGCGCGAGACCGAGGAAGTTGCAGACGGCAAACGCGTCCGTCCAAAGGTAGCGCCGCGCGGGTCGGGTGGAGCTCAGCCCCGTGCGCTCGGCGAAACCCGTCATCAGGGATGCAGTTTGCTCCGCAGCCTGGTCAGCAAGCATGCTGCCAGCCTATCGCGAGCCACAGCATCGCGGCGAGAATCGCTCCGAGCACCGCGAGTCGGATCCCGAACGCGGCGACGACGAAGCCGTCCAGATAGCGTACGACTGGAAGGAAGCTCGGTAGCACCTGCACCGGATCCGATGGCGCGATCGCATCGCCTCTCCGCAGAGGAAACGACTCCAACGAAACCGACACCGTACCCGGCCGAAGCGCCGGCAGCCAACGCTCGCGTCGACTCGCCGCTAGGTCTTCGCCCGCCTCGTCGAGGGCGCCGGCCCCCCTCGCGAAACCGGCGTACGATGGGCGCCGGAGTTGATCTGCCTCCTGGATGGGGAGAACCGAAATCGATGCATCAGGGACCGCTCGACTTCGCACCGCTCTGGGTGCAGTTTGCGCTCACGTTCGTCCTCGTCCTCTTCGCGATCGAGGGCGGGTTCGAGATCGGCGTGCGCCGCGCCGCCCAGCGCAAGGCGGAGAACGCGTCTTCGGCGGGAGCGATGGCGAACGCCTCGCTTGCTCTCCTCGCCTTCCTGCTGGCGTTCACGTTCGGCTTCGCCGCCTCTCGCCTCGAGGCCAGGCGCACGATCCTCCTGGACGAGGTCAACGCAATCGGCACGACGTACCTGCGCGCAGGCACGCTGCCGGATGCGGAGGCTGCGCAGGCGAGGGTGTGGCTCCGCGAGTACGTGGACAGCCGGCTCGAGGCCGTCCGCACCGGCAAGCTCGAGGAGGGAATCCAGCAGTGGGAGGAGCTCCAGAGGCGATTGTGGGAGTCGGCTGCCGCGATTGCGCGCTCGAACCCCACCTCGATCCCGGTCGGCCTGTACCTGCAGACGCTGAACGAAATGATCGACCTCCACGCCACCCGCCTCAACGAGAGCGTTCGCGTGCGGATCCCGGTCACGATCTGGGCAGCGCTCTACGTGCTCACCGTGATTGCAATGCTGGAGATGGGCTACCAGACGGGGCTCTCGGGCAAGCGCAGGCCGCTCTCCGTTCCCGCGTTCGCGCTGGCCTTCGCAGTCGTGATCTACCTGATCGGAGACCTGGACCGGCCCCAGGCCGGCACGATCCGCGTGAGCCAACAGCCGCTGGTCGAACTCCGGCAATCGATGAACGAGACGCCGCCGTGAACGCCGGCGACTTGACATCTATCGATAGTTCTATAAATTTCGAAAGATGAACACGCAGGATGCCCTCAGCGCCCTCGGCGCCTTGGCCCAGGAATCGCGCTTGGCAGTGTTCCGATCTCTGGTGCAGGCCGGTCCGGCGGGGCTCCCGGCGGGTCGGATCGGGGAGCGTCTCGGCCTTCCGGGACCGACCTTGTCGTTCCACCTGGCTCAGCTGAAGGTCGCGGGGCTGGTGAGTCGTCGCCGTGAGAGCCGCTCGCTGATCTACGCGGCCGACTACGCCGCGATGAACGAGCTGGTCGGCTACCTGCTCGATAACTGTTGTGGCAACGATCGGAGCTGTCAGACCTCGGCCTGCGCACCGCCTCGCGTCTCCCGCAGAACGCGCCCCTCGTCTCGAGCCCAAGGAGAACGCCATGAAGCGTCTGCACGTACACGTCGCCGTCGCTGATCTCGCGGAGTCGGTCCGCTTCTACAACACGCTCTTCGGCTCGGAGCCCAGCGTGCGCGAAGCCGACTACGCCAAGTGGATGCTGGAGGACCCCCGCGTCAACTTCGCCATCTCGTCGCGCGGGCGGACGGCAGGCCTCGATCACCTCGGTCTGCAGGTAGAGACGGAGGGCGAGCTGCGCGAGGTGGCGACGCGCCTCTCCGCGGCCAACCGGCCCGTCTTGGAGCAGAAGGACACCGCGTGCTGCTACGCCCGCGGCGACAAGGCCTGGTCGATCGACCCGCAGGGCGTGCGCTGGGAGACCTTCCTGACCCACGGCGCGCACACGGTCTACGGGGATGATCCCGCTCCGGTCTCGATCCCCGCTGCAAAGACGAGCTGCGGCTGCGGTGGCTGAGCGAGGCCTGGCGCCGACTCTCGGCCGTCGCTTGGCGGCGGAGGTGATCGGCGCGGCGCTGCTGCTCGCAACGGTCGTGGGGTCGGGCATCATGGGTGAGCGCCTCTGTGGCGGCAACCTTGCCGTGGCGCTGCTGGCCAACACGCTCGCTACCGCCGCGGTGCTGGTGGCGCTGATCCTCACGCTCGCGCCGATTTCCGGCGCGCAACTGAACCCGGCCGTGACGCTCGCTGCCGCGTGGGGTGGAGACCTTCCGTGGCGCGAGGTGCCCGGCTATGTCGGCGCTCAGCTGGTCGGAGCGTTCGTCGGCGTCGCCGCAGCGAACGTCATGTTCGAGCTACCGCTCTACTCCGTCTCCCAACGCATTCGCCATGGGCCTTCTCAGCTGCTGAGCGAGTTCGTGGCGACATTCGGACTGCTCCTCACGATTCTTGGCTGTTCGCGACGCCCCTGGACGATCCCGTTTGCTGTGGGCGCCTACATCGCGGCCGCATACTGGTTCACGGCCTCCACGTCGTTTGCGAATCCGGCCGTGACGGTCGCCCGCGCCGCGAGTGACACGTTCGCTGGCATCCGCCCCGTCGACGTCCCGGCGTTCATCATGGCCCAGCTCCTCGGAGCCGCAGCCGCGGCGGGGCTCTGGCGGTGGCTGAGTTCGAAGTGATCCGGGTCATCTTCGCCTGCGTCCACAACGCGGGTCGGTCGCAGATGGCTGCCGCCTTCTTCAACGCCCTGGCCGACCCGAAGCGGGCCCACGCGATCTCGGCGGGGACGCAGCCAGCCGCCCGCGTCCACCCCGAGGTCGTCGGGGCGATGGGTGAGGTGGGCGTCGAGCTGAACGCGATCCCGAGGCGACTGACCGATGAGCTGGCGTCGACGGCCCAGGTGCTGGTCACGATGGGATGCGGTGAATCCTGTCCGCTGGTGCCTGGGCTTCGGCGCATCGACTGGAACATTGCCGACCCGAAGGGTCAAGCATCTGATCGAGTGCGCGAGATCCGCGATGAGATTCGAGAACGAGTGCGTTCATGGATCGCTACCGAGGGGTGGTAGAGAGGCAGGCCGATGAGAGCCGCGACTGTCCGGGCCGCATTCGGAGCCGCGCTACTCTCGGGCCGCGAAGGCCTGGAGCGCCCGAAGCGCGCCGTGGAGGAGCTCGGCGCCTATCTGCGCGAGCTGCTCGCCGCGCGACGGCACGCACCGCGCGACGATCTGCTCACTGCGATGAGCGAGGCCGAGGAAGGAGGCGAGTCGCCTTTGGAGGGCGAGCTGGTCGCACTTGCGTCGCTCCTGCTGGCCGCCGGGAACGAGACGACCTCGAGCCTGATCGGGAACGCCGTGTTGCTCCTGCTGCGCAATCCTCAGGAGCGGAAGCGGCTACAGGACGATCTCTCCCTGCTGCCGGCGCGGTCGAAGAGTGCCTGCGCTTCGAGCCTCCGATACAGCTCACCGACCGCGCCGTCATCCAGCCGGTGGAGCTCGCCGGGGTGCGGCTCGAGCCGGGCACGATCGTCGCCGTGCTCCTCGCTGCGGCCAACCGCGATCCCGCCCACTTCAGCGACGCGGAGCGCTTCGACATCGGCCGCCGCGACGACCGCCACCTCTCCTTCGGCCTCGGCAACCACTTCTGCCTGGGCGCGGCACTCGCGCGCATGGAAGCGCAGGTGGCGCTCCGAGCCCTCCTGCGGCGCGTTCCGGATTTCCAGGGCCCGCCGCACCCGGCGGCGTGGAAGCCATCCATCGTGGTGCGCGGTCCGGCGTCTCTTCGGGTACGGCTCCGCGCTGGCTGAGCCGTCGAAGCCGCCCGAGCTTCCGCCACAGCGGCAGCGGCACGACGATCGACAGCTCCGCGAGGGGACGCCATCCCTGAGCGAGCGGCTCTACGGCCGCGCGTGTTGCAGGAGCCAGTCGTACAGGAGCGGCGACCCATACCCGCGCTCCCACGTGCCGCCGTGGTCCAGGTCGCGATAGCGCGTGTACGTCACCGGCGCGTCGTGCGCTCGGAGCGCGTCGAAGAGTCGATCTCCGTGCTCCACCGCGACCGACCGGTCGGCCGCACTGTGGAACAGCCACACCGGCAGTCGCCCGAGCCGCAGGGCCTTCGATGGATCGCCCTCGCCGCACAGGACGGCTGCCGCAGCGAGGCGCTCCGGGATCTCGGCCGCGAGATCGAGCGCTCCCGTACCTCCCATGCTGAGACCCGTCACATAGATGCGACGGACATCCGCCCGGGTCCGCTCGACGATGGCTGAGAGGAAAACGGCGAGGCGAGCAGGCTCCCAGCCGACGCTCTCATCGGGGCACTGCGGAGCGACGACCGAGAATCGGTCGAGGCCGAAGCGCGGGAACAGCTTCGGCGGACCGTTCGTCTTCACCTTCTCGAGCTCCGTGCCGGATTCGCCGCTTCCATGCAGGAAGAGGAGCAACGGCCGCTCTGCGGATCCACCCTTCGCTTCGAAGAACAGATACGGGTACATCGCTCGCTCGAAGATCGAGGTCAACGCGGAAGACCTACGGCCTCGTAGGCCTCCTCGTCGAGGCTCGAGAGCGCCCGCTGCATCGCGGGCATCGAGCCCGGCCACTGGGTCACGACGCGGCCGCTCGGAGCGCGGTAGTAGCCCGTGCAGCCCGCCTGCCACATCTCGATCGTCGCGATCTGGCGCTGGAGCTCGGCGTTCCAGGCGGCCATTGCGGCCGGCCTCACGTCGATCCACGCGAGGGCCTCGCGCTCGATCCGCTGGATCTGCCGCAGCACGTGGTCCGCCTGGTACTCGATCATCGAGAGGATCGAGTCGGAGTTGGTGTTCGGGCCGTAGAGCATGAAGAGGTTCGGGAAGCCCGCCGTCGCGACGCCCTTGTAGGCCTGGGCGCCGTCGCTCCAAGCGTCGGCGATCGCGAGCCCGCCGCGGCCGGTGACGTCGATGGCTGACAGGAACCGGGTCGTCGCGAAGCCCGTAGCCAGGATCAACGTCTCGAGCCGGCGCTCGCGGCCGTCGCGGGTCACGACACCGGTCGGGGTGACGCGCTCGATCGGATCGGTGACCAGCTCGAGGTTCGGCCGGTTGAAGGCGGGATAGTAGTCGTTCGAGAAGAGCGGGCGCTTGCAGCCCCAGGGATGGTCGGGCACCAGCCGCGCGCGCAGCCCGGGGTCCTTCACCACCGCCAGACTCGCGCGGCAGGCCGCCTCCACGTCGGGCCGCACCTTGTCGAAGAGGGCGGGCCCGCCGAACGAGTCGAAGATCGTCTGACGCACCGCCCGCGCGAACGCGGGATCGCTGCGGAAGCGCTCGAGCTGCTCCTCCGTGTAGGGCTCGTCCTCCTTCGGAGCCACCCAGTTCGCCGTGCGCTGGAACAGGTGGACCCGGCTCGCCCGCTTCGCGATCTCCGGCACGAGCTGCACCGCGCTCGCGGCGCTGCCGATCACGCCGACCGTCTCGCCGGCCAGGTCGCGCTCCCGGTTCCAGCGCGCGGAGTGGAGGAGCGTGCCGGCGAAGGAGTCGAGGCCCGGAAGGTCGGGGAGCGCGATCTCGTTGAACATGCCGATGGCGCTGACGAGGATGTCGGCCGTGACCGTGCGGCCGGAGGCGAGCTCGAGCCTCCAGCGCGCCGCCGCCTCGTCCCAATGCGCCCGGCGCACCGCGTCGCCGAAGCGGCAGTGCGGGAGCAGGCCGTATTTCGCTGCGCAGTGCTGCAGGTAGGCCAGGATCTCGGGTTGGGGTGCGTAGGGCCGCGACCAGTCGCGCTTGATCTCGAAGGAGAACGAGTAGAGGTGAGAGGGGACATCGCAGGCGCAGCCCGGGTAGCGGTTGTGATACCAGGTGCCGCCGACCCCGCCGGCCTTCTCGAGGATCTCGAAGCGCTCGAAGCCCGCGGCCTTCAGGCGGATCCCCATGCACAGGCCGCCAGGGCCGGCCCCGATGATCGCGATGCACAGCTCCCGACGGGCCGTTCCGTTGCCGTGGCTCATGGGCTCCTCGTCCTGGCGCGCGATTCTGCCCGGGGATGGAGTCGCTCGCAATAACGCTCTCTCACTGAGAGAATGGCGTTTTCAGCGCTCTGACGGATCGCTCGGACTGGAGCCTCGGCCGACGGACGGGGATACTGGGCAGCGTGCGTTCCGCTCTGCTGGCCGTCGTCTCGATCGTGGTGGCGCTCGCGATCTCGGAGCTGGGCCTGCGCTATGCGGGCTCCCGGGTGCTGGCCTCCCGCTACTGGACCGAGAGCAACCACCCGTACCAGCCGGGCGACGTCGACATCGTGTGCATCGGCGAGTCGACCACGGCCGGGCTCTGGGTGGATCCCTCCGATTCCTATCCGAAGAAGCTCGAAGGGAAGCTTCGAGAGCGCCTGGGAACCGACCGGATCCGCACCATCGTCCCTCCCCACGTGGGCCAGAACTCGTCGCAGCAGGCCAACCGGATCGCCGACTACCTCGATCTGTACCGCCCGAGGCTCCTGATCCTGATGGCCGGGGCCAACAACGAGTGGTCCCTCGCCGAGAGCCACGTCACGCGCTTCGTCTCACTCGATTCGCTGAAGTCGATCAAGCTCAGGCTCACGATCTTCGCCAACAGCTTCCGCGTGTTCAAGCTCGTGCGCCGGGGCTACCTGACCTTCTCCAACCAGTGGGAGCGCAACATGAACCCGGGCCAGAACAGCCTGGCCCTGTGGGGTGATCCCGAATACACCGGCTGGCCGCCCGAAGGGGACGTCTTCGGCTTCGCCCGGAAGCACCGCGAGGCGTTTCGGGCGCTCTGGAAGTACGACATGAAGCTGATGATCGACGAGGCCCGCCAGCGGTCGGTGCCGGTCTTGTTGATGACGTACCCCGTGATGCCGAAATACCTGACCCCGGAGGACTTCCAGCAGCTCGCGAGCGAGACCGGCGTGCCGCTCGTCGACAACCACGCGAGCTTCGATGCCCTCCGCGCGAGCGGAACGTTCGAGGAGTACGTCTTCCCTCAGGACCACTGGCATCCGAACGCCAAGGGCTACGAGATCGTCGCGGAGAGCGCGGCGAACACGATCCTGGCTCTGGACCTTCTACACGCAAGCGCGTCGGTAGACTCCGGATCCGCGAGCGGCCACCAGAACCGCTGAGGATCACGGCCTCGCCAGGCGCCGCCGCCACACCCCCCGCAAGTCGAATGCGGAGACCCCCGGAGCCTTCTCACGCCGCCCGTCGGGCGGGCAGCCGCGTCGATTGGCACGCCACGACGCCAAGCAGTCCCGCAAGAGCGGTAGTGGCGAGCGTCTCGGCGTCCGGCTCGGGCGTGGGGATCGCTTTGCAAGGGTCTCCGG
>Ga0335070_10006787_pt1 | contig 13450 bp, 9 predicted proteins | sample Lox_Sample_13_FD_206722 | JGI IMG/M metagenome (GOLD analysis project Ga0335070, IMG submission 206722) | Soil microbial communities from Loxahatchee National Wildlife Refuge, Florida, United States - Lox_Sample_1.3 | ecosystem: Environmental > Terrestrial > Soil > Wetlands | place: USA: Florida...
AGTCGTCTACGCAGAGTTGCTGGACCGCTGCCACCTCCGCGGATTCCGCTATTCCCCGCTCGGACTGCGTGACGGCATTCTTGCTCAGATGGCCGCCGAATACGACCGCAGCACGCGCTCCGGCCGCCAAATCGAATCCGAGCGATGGGAATCCATCAAGCGCGCCGTCGAACACTACCGGGTCGACTTGCATCACGCTATGGAAGTCCGCGCCTCGGCTCTCCAACTCTTTTCAGCGCTGAAACGCGTCCACCAGTTGCCGCCCGACTACCGCGAGTGGCTCTCCGCCGCAGCCATGCTCTACGAGGTCGGGGACTACGTGAATCGCAACGGGCGTCATCGGCATACCTACTACATCATTTCGAACTCGGAAATTCTGGGATACACGCCGCAACAGCGGCGGACCATCGCCGGAATTGCGCGCTATCTGGGGAAGTCACGGCCGTCCTCGGGCGACGGCCCGATGGATGCACTGATGCCCGGCGAGCAGCAAAATGTCGCCAAGGCTTCGCTGCTGCTTCGCCTCGCGCGCGCATTGAATCTGGGCAGGAGCCAATCGGTCGCGCGCGTTACCATTTCCGCACGACGAGGCGCAGTGTCCGTCAAGTTGATCCCACGAAGCCGCGCCAGCGTAGACCTGGAACTGTGGGCGATCGAAAAGGACCGGGACTATTTCCGCGAGGTCTTTGGCCGCGAACTTTCGGTGGCGGCTGCGTGAAGCGTGCGTAGAATCCTGGGCGTGATGCACCAACTCAAAGAACCGGAGTTGCGTCGCATTTCAACTTTCGCGACCGCTCCCTTCTTGAGTTCAATCGTGGCTTCGCAGCCGCTGTCGCTAATCACGCGGCCCAGAAATTCGCGCAGATTTGGATTGTGTCCGACCACCATGATCGAGTCCTGCCGCGCGTATTTCTGCAGCATCTTCTGAAAATCCGCAAAGCCCGCTTCCGGCCGCAGTGCCGCTTCGAGCACCAGCTTGCCTTCATGGCCCATCTCATTTCCAACCAGCGCGGCGGTCTGAGTGGAACGCTTCAGTGGGCTCGAAATAATGATTTCCACCTGAACACCCAGCGCAGCCAGGCCACGCCCGACGTAACCGCACTGCTCAATTCCGTCTTTATCCAAGCCCCGCTTTTCGTCCTTCTTGGCGTTGCTCAGCGGCTCGCCCGCGCTCGCGTGTCGTAAAAAGTAGAGAAACATTGCCGTTTATGATCTTCTCAAAACTAGAGATGCGGAACTTCTCCGAGCAATCGGAGCGGGAATGTCTTCGAGGTTGGCCTTGCCCTCGGCCAGCGAAATCAGAAACTCCTGCGCATTAAAGGCGCTTGCTCCACGCGGAGGACGGCCACCCCTCCCGCGCAGCGACTGCCACGGACGCAGATAGCGCGCGTCGCGTTGCAAGAATCGCGACTTCATGTTGTCGGCCAGGTACGCCGCCAGGATTTCGTACCGTACCCGGTCGCGCAACAGCGGATTCTTCAACGGAAACAGCACTTCGACTCGTTCGTGCAGATTGCGTGGCATCCAATCGGCGCTTCCCAGATAAATTTCGCTTTCTCCGCCGTTTTCGAAATAGTAGATCCGGCTATGCTCGAGGAACCGTCCCACAATACTACGCACACGAACCCGGTCGCTGATCCCCCGGACACCCGGACGGAGCGAGCAGATTCCTCTCACCAGGAGATCGATTTCAACCCCGGCCTGAGACGCGCGATAGAGTGCCTGCACAATGTTTTTGTCGAGCAGCGAATTCATCTTCGCGATGATCCGAGCCGGACGCCCTTCCCGGGCATGCTCCGCTTCCCTCTCAATCAGTGCCATGCACTTCTCCGCTAGATCGAGCGGCGCCACCAGCAGTGGCCCGTAATTCGAGTGCTCTGCATAGGCTGTCAGAAAACTGAAAACATCATGCACGCTGGCCGTGATCTCGGGGTCGGCAGTCAGCAGGCTCAGATCGGTATAAATGCGGGCGGTCGAGGCGTTGTAGTTCCCCGTTCCAAGATGCGCGTACTGACGCGTCACTCCATCCGGATCGCGCCGTACCAGCAATGACAACTTGCAGTGCGTTTTCAGTCCCACAAGTCCGTGAAAAACCTGCACGCCCGAATCTTCCAGGTCGCGGGCCCAGCGGATATTCGACGCCTCATCGAAGCGGGCCTTCAACTCCACGACTGCGGTGACTTCCTTCTTTGCGGCCGCTGACATTAGCGCCGGAACGATCAGTGAATGCTCGCTTGTACGATAGAGCGTCTGCTTGATCGAAAGCACGCGGTCATCTTCGGCCGCCGACTGGATGAACGAAATCACTGCGTCGTAGGAATCGTAAGGATGATGCAGCAGGATGTCGTGCCGCCGCAGTTCCTCGAACAGATCCTTCGACTTCGCCGTCAGCCGCAGCTCGCGCGGAGAGAATGGACGAAACTTCAATTCTGGCCTCGCCGTCTGCTCGAATACATTGAACAGCCGGGAAAGGTTCACCGGGCCGTTGACCGGAAACACTTGCCACGGCTCCAGTTCGAAGACCGTTCGCAGCCGCTCGATGATTTCAGGGTCGGCGTCGCTCTCGATCTCCATGCGCACGGCATCGCCTTTGCGGCGGTTATGTAATTCGGCGCGTACCGATTCCAGCAGGTTCCTCGACTCCTCTTCCTGGAGGTAGAGATTGCTGTTCCGGGTGACGCGAAAAGCCGATGACGAAACGATGTCGTACCCGTGGTACATGCGCGCTGCGTGATATGTCACCAGATCGGCAAGGAAAACGAAATCGATGGTCCCTTCGGAAGGCAGCCTTACCAGCCTTGGCAGGGCGCGCGGCACCGTGACAACTCCGGTATAAGTAAGTGACGAGCGCCGCCGGCGGCGTAGCAGCAGTGCAACGCAAAGGGCTTTGTTGATCACTCGCGGAAATGGGTGCGCGGGATCGACCGTAACCGGCGTCAGCAGCGGATCCAATTCCCGTGCGCAGTAGTCGTCGACATAGGCCAGTGCCTCTTCGTCCAGTTGGTCGACGGTCAGCATCCGGACGCCTTGCTCCGCCAGTTCCGGCCTTAGCCGCTCATTCCAGCATGAATACTGCTCTTCCACGAATTCGTGGGTCTCCCGATTGATCAGTTCCCGCTCCTCGACCATCGTCAGGCCATCGACAGTCGTGGCGTTGTAACCGTCTTCCAGTTGCTGCAGCAGCCCGCCGACACGCACCTCGAAGAATTCGTCGAGGTTGCTGGCGGAAATGGCCAGAAACTTGACGCGCTCGAGCAGAGGGTTCCGGACATCCTGCGCCTCTTCCAGCACGCGCCAGTTGAATTTCAGCCACGAGCTTTCCCGATTTATGAAGACAGAAGGATGATCGATATTTTGACGCGCCATATCAGGACTAGCTATTTTGATTTTTTTGCAATCGTGCGTCGTACGATGATGAAGCGCAGTTCTGTTCCATTGGGACGTTTCAGGAACAGGCTGTGCCCTTTAATCCGCCCTTGGATCACCGCGCCTGGCTTCCATGGTTCCGGAAGCATTTCCCACGCATCTCGCGGCTCATATTCCCCGGTTATATCGACCCCATTCACGCTCACTTGGACTTCAAAATAGGGGTCCTCGCGATACAGGGGAGTATTTGCGACGTAGTAAATCACCCGGTCACGAGTCTTCTGCGCGGCGTGGACCACCGTCATCGCCTGTAATCCGCTCTCGACAGCGATGGAACGGGATCCGGACGCCACTACCAGTACTGCCAGGATAAGCCCACGGCGCATACTGCCTGCCACAGTATACCAAGATAAAAAAAGGCGCCGCATATTACGGCGCCCCCCAGGAGTTCAAGCTGCTCAAGTGCGGTTAGAACGTGTAAATCAAGTCCCACTGCAGGCGGTTGAGCCACGGTTCATGCTGGTCGGGTGCTCCAGGGACCAGGATTCCGGTGCCCGGCGTTGTGCCCACCTTCATTCCCGGTGCCAAAGCCGCGTTCTGTAGGAACGGGTTCAGAGTCCGGCCATGCCACCAGGTAAATCCGGCGGTCGTGTTCTGACGAATGCGCCAGAGCGCATAGACCCGGTGCTGCAAAATGTTCGAGGGCGCGCGCTGATCGCTTTCCAGGAATGACGCGATTGCAGAGTCCTGCTCGGAACGCTCGAACGCGTATCCGAATTGTAAGTCGCCACGACTCTTCTGCTGGCCCATGCTGATGTCGAACATGTAATTGTGCGACTGCTTGCCGAGGTTGTTCGCCTCTGCGGCTTTCGGGTCTGCCACCACGCCCTTCACGGTGTAGTCGAACGGATGATCAGCCGCGTTCAGGTTGTTCAGATATTCGGCCACGAGATTGATCGGCAGCCGCGCAAATGGTGTCTTGAACTGGTTGGTCAAGATCAGGTCGGCGTATAGGAAGCCCGAAAGGAAGTGCAGGTGGCCGGACGAATCGACATAAGTCGAGTTCGTCATGCCATTCGGTGAGAACGCGCAAGCCTGCGACGACACCAGGCCGCTGCTGCCCGGAGTCGAGCAACCTGGGCCTTCTCCGGGGACCGGGAATTGCACGACCGCTCCGCTCCCGTTGACCACTCCGGTATTGTTCGTGCTGGTGGCTTGAGTGGCGAAGAAGCTCTCATTGAGGATCGCGTCCGGATATCGCCAGTTGAGGATGGTGAGGGTGGGAGTGAACGTCCAGAACTTCAGTGGCTGCAGCCGCGCTCCAATCTGGCCACCGACGGCGAAGGAGTCGTGGCCTTTATAGATGCCACCGTTGCTGCTCGCTTCGTTGTACATCAGGAGCATCGACTGAATGTTGACGTTCTTCAGAAACGGGGTATTCAGATCTTTGCTCAACTTCACATCAAAGCCTTCTGGCGTAATATCCGGATCGAATGTCTGCCCGGTGCGCGTCCAGGTATAGGCGAACTTTCCGGCCGTTATCGTAAGAGGTTTGAATGCCACTGGGTTGTAGGCGATGTAGGCGCGGTCGAGAGCGATGGTTTTGCGATCGAAAACGTTCGTGAACGTTTCATTGGTGGTCGTGGGATCACCCAATGATCCGGTGGCCAGCGCGACGCCGCCGATGAAGTCATCGTTCAGCTTGCCCTCGAAACCGAAACGGACGCGAACCCGCGCCCGGTTGCGGTCGTTACAGTTGGCGCAGTTGTCATAGCCCTGGAAGAAATCTTCGCCACGTATCCGGATGTCTCCTGTCCAGCGGAAGCGTCCCAGTGTCGCTTCCAACGCAGAGACCCGCTTCTGCTCGTCCTGCGACGAAACGGCATTGTTGGTGAGCGTAGTCTGGACGTCGCTGAGCTTCGAAGTCAGTTGGTCCACGGAATCCTTCGACGCTACCGACGACTCCAGCGAACTCGCCTTCTGGCTTGCATCGCTGGCCGCTTGCTGCGCCTGCTGGAGTTGTTGCTGGGCATGCTGGAACTGCTGCGAGGTTTGCTGAAGTTGCTGGTTGGTTTGCTGCAACTGCTCTTGCAGGGTCTGGATCTGCTGTTGCTGGGCGGCGACGGCGTCCTTCAAGGCTTGCACATCCGCCGCGGACGCCGCCTTGCTCGCCGTCTTCTTGGCCGGCGCTTTGGTTTGCGCCAGCATCGGCGATAACAACAAAAAGATCACACCGATACCGATGACTGCTTTCATTTTGTCTCCTTTTGCCAAAACAGCGGCCCCGGCGTCTTACCGGAACTCGAATCTGCGGTCCGTTGCGCTGCTTCGTCCGCAGTTTTTTTGTGTCACTCTGATGTTCGATTGCCCGTTGCCGTGCGAAAAAACCTAATCCCTACTAAGCCCGTAGACTAACTTATACTTGCCAGCAATCGGTTTGCCAAGCCCCTGGTATGCAAAAGCTAGAGAATTTGCGCCCTTGGATACCGTCCTGCAGGCTCTCGCGCTTCTCGTGCGCAAAGCTTTTCTCCCCATCTTCCGGAGTGTTTCCCCCGCCCTTCCACGGGTAGCCGTAGAAGGGCGAGAGAGATTGCGGCAATCTGTTGCGAGTACGTCAGTGAACCTGTTGGATCGCGGCCTTCACCTTTTCCGCAACGTTCTCCGGCAATGGGGCGTAGGTCAACTGCGTGGTCATTTTCTGACCGTCGGTGACCATCCACGTCAGGAAGTCCGAAAGGATCTTTCCCTTGTTCGCCTCTTTGGCTTGCACAGGGATGAGCAGCCAGGTGAAGCTCGAGATGGGATAAGCCGTCTTCCCGGGCGCATTCGTGATCGAGACACGGAAGTCCGCCGGCATTGACTTCACCGACGCTGCCGCTTCCGTCACACCTTCGAGCGTTGCCTTCACGAAAGTCCCGGCCGCGTTCTTCATTGAACCGTAGGGAATATTGTTCTGTACCGCGTAGATCAGTTCTACATATCCGATCGATCCCTGCAGCTGGCGGATTTGCCCGGCCACGCCCTCGTTGCCCTTGCCGCCCAGTCCCAGCGGCCAGCTCACGGTCGTTCCCTTCTTGACGCTGTTGGCCCATTCGCTGCTCACCTTCGAGAGGTAGTCCGTGAAGATGTAGGTAGTGCCGCTTCCATCGGAGCGATGGATCACGATGATCGGCTGGCTGGGAAAATTGATTCCCGGGTTCGCCTTGGCGATCGCCGGATCGTTCCAGTTGGTGATCTTCCCCAGGAAAATGCTAGCCAGCACCTCCGGAGTGAACTTGATCTCTCCCGTCACACCCGGCACGTTGTACGCGGGAACCACCGCCCCCAACACGGTGGGTATGTGCAGGATCTTCACCTTGGCCTGGCTGAGCTGCTCATCGGTCATCGGCCCATCACTGGCGCCAAAATCCACCGTTCCGTTCAGCACCTGCCGGATTCCCCCGCCGCTGCCGATCGATTGATAATTGATTTGAACGTCGGGATGAAGCTTGTTGTACTCGTTGAACCACTTTGAGTACATCGGATAGGGGAACGTGGCGCCCGCTCCGTTCAGCGTAGTCTGCCCGAGCAGCGGCAGCGCCACCGCCAGACACGATAACAAAAGCGCGATGCGACGTATCACGCGATCATTCCTCCTTGCATGGATATGCAATTCGGTTCTATTGGGCTTGTATTAAAGGAAAGTTACAAAGCGGTGAATTTCTGATGAACGGGCTCGACGTCGCAAGGACTTAGCGCGCGTTCCCTTTCTCCAGCCGAGCCAACTCGCGCCCGAAAAGCGGATTGTTGGGAAAGTCCTTTTCGAGGGAGACCAGCTGATCGCGCGCCCGTGGAACATCCTTGTCGCGCACGTAGGCGATCGCCAGCAGGATGCGCGCAAAGGGCGCGAGCAACCGGCCATGCGCGGCCGTTCTCTGCAAATCCGCTATCCCGCCTTGCTTGTCGCCCGAAACTCCGCCCAGCCGCAGCATCCAGCGAACCGGAGCCGACATCGAGCCCACAATATACTTGCTGATGCCGCCCGCTACATGCGCGTCGTAGCACTGCGGATCGGCTGCCAGCAACTGATCCGCCCAGGTTGTCGATTCCTTGCTGTAGTGGAGCGAAGCAAGGTTACGTTTTTCAATCAGTGCCGCGTAGTCCGAGCGCAAACCCGATGCCAGTGTCATTGCCAGCAGCGCATCACGATCCTTCGGATTGCTGGCCAACTTCGTCTTTGCCAGCGACTCTCCCGTGGTCACACGCAGTTCGAAGCGCTCCCGTTCCGGCTGATCGGCCTGATATTTTTTGCGAGCAGAAAACGCCGAGTCGCTCTCGTAGAACTGCGCTTCCAGCACACCCAGGCGATTGAATTCCGAAAACAGAATTCCCGCCGCTTCGCTCACCGGGCCCATCGGATCTTCAGGATTCGCTTTTTCCCAGGACTCGAAATCCTTCTGCGCACCTGAAAAATCCAGATCGTAAAGCCGCTGGAATCCGGAATCGAGCGTGGGGTTCGGAACGATCGCGTCCGCGGGAGGAAGCGCGAATGCTGCCGGCACGGCGACGATGGCCGCCATCAGCACCACAGTCAGCCACAACATCCGTCGTTGCGCTACGTTTTCCACGTCTTCATCCTGGCCCGTTAGATGCACGGTTGGTGCGCCATGTTAGTCAGGAAAGCCGCGCACTTCAAGACTTTGACAAATTATTGACAACCGAAGGTAAGGGCTCCGGCGCAGGACGAACAGGCCTTCGCTTCGCCGCGACACCGCGCGCCCTCGAGCTTTGCTAGACTTTTCTTTCCTGATTCCACTCGAGGTCTCGATGCGAGTTCTTTCCCTCTTTGCTATGGTCGTTCTCATGAGTCTTGTTGCCCAGTCCCAGTCTCCCACTGCAACCCAGGCGATCACCGATCCCAAGCAGATCAGTTCGAAGCCCAACGCCCAGGTGGAAAAGAATCTTTCCATCGAGAAGCTTTACATGACGCGCCAGGTGGGAAGCACCGATTGGTCGCCGGATGGCAAGACAGTCGCCTTCATCAGCAACCTCAGCGGACGCAATAATCTCTGGGTTGTTCCCGCCGAAGGCGGATGGCCGGTGCAACTGACGGTCAGCGACCAGCGCCAGATGGATGTCGCATGGTCTCCCGATGGCAAGTGGATCGCCTACATTTCCGACTACAACGGCGACGAGCAGTGGGACATCTTCCTCGTCTCGCCCAAGACGGGCCAAGTCGTCAATATCACCAACACGCGCGAAATCGCTGAAGAAAGCCCCACCTGGTCGCACGATGGACGCTACCTCGCTTACATCGTCAAGCCAAAAACGTCTTCGGTCTTTGAGGTCGACGTCTACGACACGCTGCAGCGCGACGTGAAACACCTGACTACCGGCACTGCCAAAGATCTCGTCAATGTCGACCCGATCTGGTCCAGGGACGATAAATTCATCGTCTACACGCAGGAACAGGCCAAGGGGACGGACTCCAACGTGTTTATGGTGGACGTCGAGACCGCCAAGAGCACGCTGCTCACCCCGCACAACAGCGAGGCTCTGTATGCGGCCGAAGATATCTCTCCCGACGGCAAGCAGGTACTGATCACGTCCAACGTTGTGAATGGTTACCGAAATATCGGCTTGCTCGACATTGCCAGCAAGAAGATTCGCTGGGTCACCGAGGATAAGTGGGAAGCGCGGGCCGGCCAGTTTTCGCCGGACGGAAGCCACCTCACGTACCTGGTCAACGTCGATGGCAACACCGATCTCTATCTCTACGACGTGAAGGCCGCGAAAGCTCGCGCTCTCCCGCTGCCCAAAGGTGTCAACACGCTGGCCGGAGCGGCGACTGCCTTCACACGCGATGGTTCCCGCCTGCTCTATCACCAGAATGGTCCCGCGGCGCCCGGAGATCTCTGGATTTACACGTTGGCAGATGGCAAGTCCCACCAACTTACCCACTCGCTGCTGGGCGGTGTGCGCGAGCAGGACATGGTCGCGCCCGCTCTCGTTCACTATCCCAGCAAAGACGGCAAGTGGACGATCTCAGCTTTCGTCTACGTCCCTTACAATCTGCCTCGCAACGGACAGCATCCCGCCATCGTATACGTGCACGGTGGTCCGTCGTCCCAGACGATGAACAACTTCAATCGTTTTATTCAATACATGGTGAATCAGGGATACATCGTGATTGCGCCCAACTATCGCGGCTCAACCGGCTACGGGAAGGAATTCAAGCAAGCGAACCTTTTCGATATGGGCGGCGGCGATCTCCAGGATGTTCTTTCTGCCGCCGACTGGATCAAGCAGACCGGCTACGTCGATCCGAAAAAGCTGATCCTGATGGGCGGCAGTTACGGCGGCTACCTGACGATGATGGGCGTCACCAAAGCGCCTGACGTTTGGGCCGCCGGAATTCCTATCGTTCCGTTCGTGAATTGGTTCACCGAGATTCAAAACGAAGACCCGATCCTGCAGCAGAGCGATCTCGCCACGATGGGTGATCCGGAAAAGAATAAGGCGCTTTATGAAGATCGCTCTCCCATCAATTTCGTCGATCAGATCAAGGCCCCGCTCTACTTGTTAGCCGGAGGAAACGATCCGCGTTGTCCGAAAAGCGAAGCGCAACAGGTGGTCGACGCCGTCAAGAAACGAAACGGGGTCGTGGAATACAAGGTCTACGAGAATGAGGGGCACGGATTCGCACGGGTCGAGAATCAGATTGACGCTTACAAGCGAGTAGCTGATTTCTTGATTGCTCACGTGCCGCCCGCCGATTGCGGCTGCTCATTGACTGACTAGCGACCGCGAGGCCATCGGCGTCCCCGACCGCGACCCACATTTTAGGGGGCAACGCTACTTTCCGGTGCACCCGGTTTCGGTCGCCGCCCTGTACATCGCCGCCCGGCGCTTCTGCATGGCCTCTAAACGCACGTACAACATGTACGCGACTATTGCCACATTGACCGCCAGTACCAGTGTTCGGAACGGGGTCGGCTTTCGCAACATGTCCATCACTTCGAACGGAACATAGATCGCCCCCGACGCCGCTGCCAGCCATTCGGCCCAGGGACGCAGTCGCCACAATCCGTACGCCTCCACAAACCGTATGATCGTGTAGAGACTCGCGGCTAATGCGACTTTCCATAGATGCATGTCGCTGACGCGATACACGAGATCGATGAAGACACCGACATAGTGGTTGTAGGGATTGGCGTGAAAAAATTCGAGAAAGCTTTCTGCCGCGCCCCAAATATCCTTGTGGCGCATCGAGAAAAAGCCCATCCCCGCCAGCACGACGACCACGCCCTTCGTGAACTCGATGGTCGCAACCGTGCGGATACCTTTGACGTGTTCGTGACCGTGAACTTGCGGGTCCATTCCAGGGTGAGTGTCTTACATCCGTACTAACAGGATAACCGCTCCGCGACAATTCGATCGAATCGCAGCACAGCCGGCCACTTCTTCACCGACGTGCCCCTTAGCCGCCCTGCCGCACTGCGGTGCGCAATTCTTCGACGATCTCCTGCGCAGCCTGGTGGGCAGCGTCGTTCTCTTTGACATCGAACGAGATGGCGCCGACCCTTGCATGCCCCCCGCCGCCATACCGTTCGCATACCTTCGCGAGGTTGACTGCCGGCTCGCGCGTCGACCATGGATTCGAACCCACCGAGACTTTCACGCGGAACGAGCTCTTGCTCAGTCCTACGCTGTACACCGACTCGGGATGCAGAAAATACGGAATGAACTTGTTGTAGCCCTCCAGATCCTGATCGGTGATATCGAAATAAATCGTGCCATCCTTCTCTTCGGTTCGCTTCTTCAATACCTCCATTGACCGATGATGGCGCTCGAGCAGCGGCGGCAGAACCGCGGCTACAAACGGCACATCGAGGATGTCGCCCAACGGTTGATAGGCGAGCAGCGGAATCAATTTCTTCCCGAACTCGGGATCCTGCGAGGCCTCGATCGCCATCGTGAGCTTCATGGCCGGCGCTTTCATTTCCACGGCCGCCTTGGCGTCTTCATAAAGCGCACCATCGACGATGTCCGTCCAATACACGAGTTCCGACACGGGGCGCGCGTCGAACCCAAAGCGCTGCTCGGCCACCGTCGCGATGAAACTGGTGCATGACTTGAAATCCGGATCGTAGAACTTGCGGTTGCTCTGCTCCTGCTCGAAATGGGCCGCGTCCGCCGGACAAAGAAACGCGCTCTCGTGATGATCGAACCACCAAGTAATCTTCGGAGAACTCGAATACTTGAAGTCAACGATGGCATTCTCGTCGCCATCGAATTTCTTTTCATCGAACAGCGCACCCGCCCGATGCAATAGCCCGCTGTAAACGAACTCCACATCGCTGCGGATCCGCTCGCGGTAGAAGCGCGAAAACAGCGCCGCCGAAGACGTCCCGTCAAAACATCGATCGTGATAGAAAACCCGTACTCGCACTCTCTGATCTCTTTCCCCGCCCGCCCGACTGCGGCGAAACCGGAATATGCAAAAGCAATTAGAGTTGCTGGTTTGTTGAGTTATGTCAAGGGCAGATCGAGGAACCAGTCGGCTATCGAATGGCTGGTGTCCGAGAACGCAAAGAGCTATTTCACCTGAAGGCGCGTTTGCGCCACGAATCCTTACCTCTTCCGGCGCCGGATCTTGATATCGAAGCTGACCACGCCGTTCTGGTCGCGCAGGGCCACAATCGAAACGTTGCGCGTCACGTTGTACTCGACCTGAATGATCTGCTGCGATGCGACGGAAACGTTGGTGCTGTAGGTAACAGTCACGTTGCTGGCAACCTCATGTTCGATCGTCACCTGCGGACCGCGAACTACGTTCGTCGCGCTCGTCATGCCCTGCGGATCGATCTTGATGCGTGACACGCCGAATAAGCGCTGCACCCGGCTTCCCACCGCGCTGTTCAACGCCTGGCTGATGATGAGGTTCGATGCCTCGCCACTGAAGCCGCTCCCACCGTTCGCCTGTATCGCGGCCGATTCCTCCGCCGTCCGCCCTAGGGCCAGCAGCGTGATCACGTCCGCTTCGGGCAGCGGCGGATCAGACCGCCACGTCGCTTTCAGTCCATTCGGCTGGCTCGCATTTCCCGTGATGTTGATCGTGATGTCGTAATTCCTCACCCGCGTCGTCGCCCGCAAATCGACATAGGCTTCCGTCCGCGCGGGATTGGAGAACGTCACTTCGGCGCGCTCCACCGTGTATTTCGTTCCGTTGAAGAAAATTTCTCCGGAGCCCTGCGTCGTATTGGCGCGCCCCATCACTACCGGTCGATCCATGCTCCCGCGTACCCGCAGATCCGCATCGCCCGATATTTTCGCAATGGCAGTCTGCATCTGGAGTTCGGGCGTGGTCGTCACGTGCACGTCGAGTTTGAGATGGCTCTCCAGGCTTTCGGCGCTCACAATCGAAACTGATTGCTTGCTCCGCTCCAGGTAGGACCCGAAATCGAACCCCGGCGTGATTGCCAACTTGGTCACCACCACTTCCCCGCTCAACAGCGCGGAGTTCGAATTTCCCGTAAGCCTCAGATTCGCATTCGCCGTAGAACTTACACCTGGCGGATAACGCAAGCGCACATCCCGGGCCCGCGCCGAAATGTCCAGGTTCACGACTCCTTTCTCAAAGTTTCCCGATCCCGTCAGGCTCACCGTTCCGCCGCCGGTCATGCCGCTGAGTTGCTCGATCCGGATGCTGTTCTGCTCGAACTGCAGCACTCCGTTGAGGGCGCTCAACCCGCTTGGAAAGTCATTGTGGCTTATAGATGCATCTTTTAGTTCAAGTTGTCCTTGAAGCACGGGCTGCGCCACCGTTCCGGTTGCACTCATGTCCACACTGACAGTGCCGCGAGCGAATATCTTGGGGTTTAAGCTTTGCAGCAGCGCCATGTTCACGGTCCCATCCAGGCGAAAGTCCATTTCGCGTGGCTCAGTAAGTCGCGCCGTCCCGTGCGCCGTGAAGTCGGTTCCGCTGCCGGCGATATGCAAGGCCTGGAGCCGAAGGATGTGATCGGCTACTTCCAGTCGAATAGGCTCGGTGGTCGCTACTTGCACGTGCTCGATCTCGGCGCTCAATGAATCGAATGTTGCC